>Ga0209235_1002259_pt1 | contig 10703 bp, 10 predicted proteins | sample GraSoi013_1_20cm_4_FD_185817 | JGI IMG/M metagenome (GOLD analysis project Ga0209235, IMG submission 185817) | Grasslands soil microbial communities from the Angelo Coastal Reserve, California, USA - Sample 09_25_2013_1_20cm (SPAdes) (version 2) | ecosystem: Environmental > Terrestrial > Soil >...
CTTGGATGGTCTCGACGAAATCGACTCCAAGCTTCTCGTGCAAGACGGCGAGTTCGTTGACGAGCGCTATGTTCACGTAGCGAAAGATGTTCTCAAGCATCTTGGAAGCTTCGGCTACCGATGGGCTACTGACCTTGAAGACTGGGGCCTCTAGGATAGCCCCGTAAAAGCTTGCTCCGAGCATTGTAGACTCATTGTCGATCCCACCAACGACCTTGGGAATTTTGGATACGTTATATTTTGGATTGCCATAATCGATTCTCTCTGGGGAGTATACTAGGCCGAATCCTTGACTTGTCCTGCCTTTGCCTCGCTCGAGGATTGGGAAGACGACCTCTCGTGTGGTGCCTGGATAGCTTGTGCTTTCGAGTATGATGAGTTTGTAATTGGAAAGTAATCTAGAGAGGCCTTGTGTGACTTTTTTGACAAACGAGAGATCAGGAATGCCCTTCTTATCCAACGGGGTTTGGACACAGATTATTACTACGTCAGCGTCCTTCGCTCCCTCGACCAGGCGAGTCGTTGCTCTAATCTTGCCTTTCCTAACTAGATCCGGAAGTAGTTTCTCACTGTAAGGATCCTCCACGTGAGAAACGCCTTTGTTTATGCTGGCTACTTTGGACTCATCCACGTCGACCCCTATCACGTCGAAGCCGGCTTTGGCAGATGCCACTGCCAGCGGGACGCCGACATAGCCGAGGCCTATAATGCAGACCCTTGCCTTTCGCGAGTTGATTTTTGTTTGGATGAGCTCGTCATTTCTTTTCATTACTTCAACTCCCATTTACCTTGTGCCCTTTTCAGGGTATCGAGAAGTTTCTCGGTTGGGTCTTCCATCCAGGAGAGGAGTCTTTTTCCCCTTCTTCTCTGGTCCTCTCGTCTCTTGTCATTGCGCAGTATTTCTAACACTTCCTTCGTTATCTTGCTTGGGGACTTAATTGTCTTGACCAGTCGCTTTCTTTCCAAATATCTGATGTAGAGTGGCTTTGGACCAGGGAAGCATGAGATGGCGGGGACGCCGAGCAGGGCGGCCTCTACTGTCATTGTCCCGCCGGAGCCTACGAAAACGTCCGTACGGGAGAGGAGGCTGGCCGCGTCGATTATCTGGTCCAGGACGATAATTCTTGTGCCGAAACGTCTACGGAGGACCGGGGCTTGCTGTCCATAACGTGTCGAGACTAAAATCTGGAGTTCCTTGTCCTTTCTGAGGAGGTTAGCTATGACGGGCCCGACTACGGGCCTGCTGTCGCTCGAGCGTCCCATTAGGTAAGAAGCGAAAGCTTCCTCGGTACGGAGGACCACGACGGGTTGTTCGGGATCAAGTCCAAGTTTATTCAGGATTCTTGGATCTGACTTGTGTCGTTTCAGCCACGCTGCCGGGTCTAATGCTCTGTAGGTGACGATGCGGTCTCTTGGCGCTCCGAGCCTTGACCAAGTCTTCTTCTTGAATATCCAGGGGGAACAGACGTATGCTGAGATCGGAATCGTTAGCCTCGCGACCATCCATGAGTGAGGGGAGTCATTTGAGGCAACGTGTGGGATGCCCAGGCCGAATGCAACCCGAGATGCTTCCACGGATGAGAACGACGCCGCGACGTCAGGTTTCCACTTGTCAATCAATCTAGCAAGTCTTACGATCCTCTCGCCGCTTGCGAGGAGCTTGCCAATCGGCGTACCGCCGCCATGTTTTCCAATGACACGGTACGGGACGCGGAGACGATGGAGGGTCTGTTCTGATTCTCGATAAATCCTCGTTGTGACTAGTACGCTATGCCCTTGATCTCGGAGGAGATCATGGATTGGTGCGAAGAAGAGTCCCTGTTTTGGAGTGAGACTGTCAATCCAGACTCTCAATTACTCAATACGCTCTCCCCTGCCAAGAGGGATTTGCTGCCAGAAGGTAGATAAATAGTGCAATGATCCAGCGCGACAATTCGAACGAAACCTTGCCGGAGAGACTCCATTCATACTCTTGTACGATCCTATGTGTTCGGTGACCCTAGCAAGACTCGGCAGGAATCTAGACAGGATTCTCATAATAACGTGACAATAGCGTTAACCCACCCTTCATTGCAATCGGGGTTTTCACACTTCAGGTAGATTTGCATTAACTAGAGACACTCTATGATGATAGCGAAAGAAAGAAGCATTACCCTAATCGGAGATAATCCGGAGGCAATCCTGATCTCTGTCCTGTTAGCAGAGACGGGAAATCCGAACAATCTCATCGGAACACTCGGGTCTGACTCCGGAGATCAGAGGTCAGGGCGTGGGACCGAAGAGGTAGCTCGACTTCTACAGATTCACGCACGTTCAGGGGCAGTCAAGAAGATGAGTTCGACTGATGAACTTCAACCTCCCGACTTGAGTCTATGCTTCCTTACCGAACACGCGGACGATGCATCCAACGGTATGAGGGTAGAGCGGCAGGTCCGTCAGTTAGCAGCTATGTTGAGGAAAGGACAGACTCTTGTCTATAGTGGGCTATGCTCTCCATCATTTACATTCAATCGGCTGAAGCCGATTTTGGAGAAGCACGGTGGGTATGGAGTTGGGGAGGAAATCGGCTTGTGCTATGTCCCGTTGCTTTGGAGCGGTGAAAGTCTCCGGGGTTTCCGAGAGAGTCCTAAGTTGATTGCCGGCCTTGGCCCGGAGCATCTGCAACGAGTTCAGGAAGTTATGCTCTCCATGTTTCCTTCATTGACCGTAACCTCTACACTTGAGACTGCCGAGGCAGGCGGGCTTTGCGCTCCGATCTACAGAGAGGTAGTAAGAGCTCTTGAACTTGAGCTAGCTCAAATGTGTATGAGCCGCGGCGTTGAGTTTTCCAGCGTTATGAAAGTGTCCCTGAAGACAACGACCGGAGGGTTTGGAGGACCAAGCCCAGCTTCTGGCAACGACTTGGTCGCTAGCAGAATTTTCTTGGAAAGTCTTGGTAAGAAGAATAGGCCTCAATTGGTGCGGACGGCTAGACGAATTAACGAAGAAGCTCCGCAACAGGTCCTTGCTACCGTGAAAGACGCTCTCGCCCAGTGCGGCAGGAGGATGCGAAGGTCTAGAATTGCCATATTGGGCGTTGAGGGACTCGGACTTAATCGGGTAAACAAGTTTGGCGACTCTGAAATCATACGTGCACTGATAAGGAGAGGAGCAATCGTATCGGTCTATCCAGGTGATACTAATCTAGGGTTGAATAATGTCGTGGTCAGTGAGGAGTTGAGGCTGAAAGTGGAACCGGATCTCGCGAGAGCTGTCCAGAAGGCTCAGTGCGTGATAATTGCTTTGAAGCCCTCTTACCGAGAAAGCTGTATTTTGACACCTCAGAAGCTGGCCGTTGAGATGGATCGGCCGGCAGTAATTTGTGACTTGTCGAGAGTTATGGAAGCTTCAAATGTCGAGCGATCTGGTCTCTTCTATACTTCGATTGGAAGAGGCAACGTCAACATTTGAGACAGGTCGGCCTTGGAGTAGTAGGTACTGGCTTCTGGGGCGAGAACCAGGTCAGAGTCCTACGGCAGCAAAATGAAAGTTGTCGTTTGCTGGGGATTTGTGATCTCAATGAGAAACGGGCCAGGGAGGTCGGGTCGAAATATGGCATCCCTTGGTACTCCGATCTGGAGAGGTTCCTTCAATTGCCTGGATTGGAAGCCGTGACCATTTGTACACCTACGCACACTCACTTTGAGGTTGCTTCCAGTACACTGGAGGAGGGCAAACACGTTCTAGTGGAGAAGCCAATGACTGGCAACAGAGATCAAGCCGAGAAACTTGTGAAGACCGCCGGCAAGGCCGGGAGAAAGCTCTTGGTTGGATTCATTGAACGGTTCAATCCAGGTGTTGGCTTGGTGAAAGAAATGCTTGAGCGTAATGAAGCTGGAGAGGTGATCCTTGCGACGGGACGCCGAGTGACCCGTTGGCCGGTTAGGATCGGAGACGTCGGAGTAGTCAAAGACACAGCAATCCATGATATTGACATCATGCGATTCCTCTTGCGAAAAGAAGTGACACTTGTGTATGCCCAGACCGGATCATTGAAACATTCATTCGAGGATTACGCCGAGATTATGCTCCGTTTTGATCATGGCACTACCGGCTTTATCGATGCTAATTGGCTGACCCCTCGAAAGGTCAGGACTTTGATCATCACTGGAAGCGAGGCTACGATTAATTTGGACTACATTAGTCAGGAGATTTCGGTGGATGATTCGGAGAAGACTGTCAAACCAACCGTGAAATGGGACGAGCCACTCAGATTGGAGCTTGAGAACTACATCAGAACCGTTCGGGAAGACTTGGAACCAAGTCCCTCAGGAAAGGATGCCATTGAGGCGATCAAGATCTGCGATGCAGCCCTCGAGTCAGGAAGGACCCAGCGAGTTATGGAATTGCAAAACCCCGAGATAGCAGCTTTGTCTCACGGGAAGGCACGCTAGGCTTTATCCACCGGTTGATTCTCAATCACTGTAGGGCTCGAAGATTGAAGAAACGTTTGTTGGATATATTGGCCTGCCCAATGGACAAACATTACCCTCTTGATCTGCACGTGTTTGTGGAGAAGGAGGAGATTGTGGAAGGTATGCTCGTATGCCAGGAGTGCATGAGATGGTATCCAATAATGGACGAGATTCCACAACTTCTGCCAGATGACCTGAGGGAGAGAAAGCCCGAACTGGCCTGGCTCGCAAAATGGCAGAAGCAAACACCGGACAAAGTCTTGAGGGAAGGGAAACCCTTCACAATACAAGAGAAGACTTGAGATCCAACCCTAGTTGGCTTAGGGCCCGTCCTCGTTCGGCCGAGCCGTCGGAGCTTCTCTGTCGACGCCACTTTGGGTCTCTGGCAAAACATTGACGCCGAGGTAAAGGCGTCCGAGCTCTTTGTGCTCCAGCAATTCCTTGCTTGTGCCTCGAAAAGCGAGTCTTCCGCTAACAAATAAGTACGCATATTGACCGATTTGGAGTGCCCTGGTAGCATTCTGTTCGACCAATAGAATCGTTGTGTCTGATCCCTTCGAAAGATACGAGATGGTATTGAGGACTTGAGTTGCAACAATGGGAGCTAGGTTAGCGGTTGGTTCGTCGAACATGATTGTATTGGGTTTTCTGAGAAGCGCCATAGTCATCGCAACCATTTGTCTTTCCCCTCCGCTCAGGTTTGAAACCTTTGAATTCATGTACACAGAGAGCTTCGGAAAAACGTCGAACGCCCTCGCGAGCCTTTCCTCGTACTCTTGGCGACCGACTGTGTAACTGGCCATTTTGAAATTTTCGGCGACCGTTAGATGTGTGAACGTGCTCTCGGTCTGAGGTAAATATGCAATTCCCAGGCGCGCTATTTGATGCGGAGGGAGACCTGATATCAGCTTTCCGTCCAGTGAAATTGAGCCGCTATAGATCTTGGTGAGCCCAGCAATTGTTTTGAGGAGAGTGCTTTTCCCAGAACCGTTAGGGCCTACTATCACGGTGATCTGATTTGGCTTGGCCTCAATCGAGACTTGGTCGAGAATGTGGACATTCCCGTATCCGGCAGATACCCCGTTAACCTCTAGCAAATCAATTGCCTAGATATGCTTCGATAACCCTCTTGTCATTCATTACTTCGTCAGGGGTTCCGGAAACAATGAGCTTTCCGAGAGCCATTACAAACATTTCATCAACGTATTTCAGCGCGACATCTAATCTATGTTCAACGATGAAGAATGTCAAACCCAACTCATCTCGAAGCTTCAGAATTCTTGAGAATATCTCATGGGCGAGGGTTGGATTCACCCCTGATACAGGTTCATCTAGCAATAGAAGCTTGGCACCTGACATCAAGGCCCTCCCGATTTCAACTAGCTTCATCTGCCCACCGCTTAGAGTATTGGCTGGTCTGTCCCACAAGGTTGATAATCCGAGAAGTTCAAGAACTCTTGCAGCTTTTTCGATGGCGCGGGTTTCGCTCTCCTTCCAAGAACGGCCAATAATAGATCTAAGAAATGACTCGCCCGGATTGTTCTTCTCCGCAACAAGCAGGTTTTCCAACACTGTAAGCCTCCAAAAAAGCGCTGGGATCTGGAACGTTCTCCCGATTCCCAACTTGTACAACCTAAAGGGTGGATAGCCCGTAACATCTTGACTTTCGAAGAAGACTTTCCCCGAATCGGCCTTGTAGAGCCCACTAATGACATTGATCAGAGTGGTCTTTCCAGAGCCGTTCGGGCCAATCAGAATGCTGACCCTTTCCTGCACCACGTCTAGGGAAACGCCGTCCAAAGCATGGAGACTACCGAATGACTTGGTGATGCCTTGCACGGACAGAATGTTCGAAGCCATGGGCAGAATATCAAAAAAGAAGAAGAGGAGGGGGTTTCGGACGTCTACGGGGCATTTGACCATGTCAAGGTGTCGGTGTTTTGGGCGGCGCTAGGCAAGGCGGGTACCCACGTCCCGGCAAGGACCCAACTAGAGCTCACAACTTTCCAGATTTGGTATTGAGTTGGTATCAGGTCCCCGGTTGGTTGCATGCCGTCCCATCCCTGTACGCCATAGTAATTTGCAGCCACCGTCAGCATTGAAGCTTGTATCTTAGCGCCGTCGTTTACCCCTGCTTGGAGGGTGGCCAGTGCCGCGAGCCACGTGTCATCGTATGCTCCGAGGCAGTAGGAATCACAGATCAAGCTTGGGTTGGCGGCTTTGAAAGCATTGTATAGAGCTATTGTCTTGGTATTATTCGACTGCGCATATAGCGTGGAAGGCAATTTCACCTGTGAAACAAGAGAGCCATAAGTCGCATTGACAATCACCGAGTCTTGGGATTCTCCATCCGTTCCAAACCAAGGAAGTGTCGACCATGGAAAAGCACTGTTGTAGTTGCTCTTGGCTTTGAGTATCAGAGATCCGAATTCTTCGAAGGCAATGACGTCTATCGCTATACCACCTGCACCGTAAGTCGCTACATTGTTGCTGAAGTCAGTGTTCAACGTGCTAACATACGTTGAAAAGTCGGTGGTGTCCGTTGGATAGTATATTGTGTCAATGACCTTCGCGTTCGTACCTCCGAGGTATGTAAAGAAGCTCGAAGTTGCGTTTGCCAGCCCTTGGCCGTACAAGTCTTGTCTGGCAAGGATGATGAGTGCTTTCGCTCCTCTGTCTATCATCATTCTGGCATCCGCGTGGCCCTGATTAGCGTCATTTGGTGCGGTTCTGAACAGATAGTCGTTCGCGATCCCAAGCTGGGGAGCGGTTGACGACGGGCTGATCATTACGATGTTGTGCGAGTTCGCATAACCTAAGATAAATTGGGCTGCTCCGCTGTTCAACGGCCCGACTACCGCTCTGACCCCCGACGCCCCGAAGTTCGTTAGAGCTGTTAGGGCCTGTTGGTTGTCTAAAGCATAGTCAGTGACGGCATTCTTGAACCTGAGACTGCATCCAGTCGAAGTAAGAAATGAATTGATGTCCTTGATTGCGAGGTCCGATGACGCCTGGGCCCGTTTGCCCTGGCTAGACAGGTCCTTGCTCAAGTCGAGGAGTTCTCCGATGGTTATGGTTTGTCCGGAAGTGCAAAGCGCCAAATCGCCGGTGGAGCGAGGGGCTCCGAAGTAGCCGATAGCTGTACCTGCTCCGATTCCCACGAGGAGCAAAATGATTGCGATGACGAGTGAAACTGTTCTTTTCGAAGGTCCACTTTGTGCTTGTGCTTGAGGTTGCATTTCAATGGAGGTGCGAAGGGCATCAATATAAGCTATATTTGGGTTTGAGAGTGGTGGTCGGAGATTCCAGGAATTGATAGATCCGATAATAACTAGTTCAATCGTCTACTCGTCTCTCTTTGGTTTGATGGCCATAGGCCTAACCCTCACGTACCTTACCACCAAAGTTCCAAACTTTGCCTATGGTTCATTTGTCACTATAGGAATATACTCCTCACTTTCCCTCTACAGCCTTTACGGCATTAGTCCCTACGGTGCCTTGCCGCTCGCGTTCCTCCTAGGCTCCATGAGCTCTGCGGGGATGTATCTTGGCATCCTTCGGATCTTGGCTAGAAGAGGATCCTCTCTAGTCAGCCTAATGATTGCAACGCTTGCAATCGACATCGGGTTTGTCGGGGTTTTTGGTCTATATTCTGACTACCTGTACACCGCCTTTCGTATCATCTATGCTACAAACTTCCCCCAGCTACCAGGTGACTTCTCTCTGTTTGGGGTCCCCGGGATAGTGTTCGCGGCCCCATACTCTCTCGTTCTGACCACATTGTGTTTGTTAGCACTTTTGACGGAGACCAAATTTGGCGTTGCAATGCGTGCATCTATAGAGAATCCAGCCCTGGCCAAGGTCCTAGGAATAAATGTCGAAGCCGTCTACATTTTTGCTTGGATCATAGCCGGTGGGTTTGCAGCCATGTCGGGTGCGTACTATTCTCTCTGGCTACCGGGGGGAATAGACGTGGGATCAAAGCTCATCGTCGAAATCTTCGCCTCTAGCGTGCTCGGAGGGTTGGCTAGTATTTACGGTGCGGCACTGGGAGGAGTCATAATAGGTGCTAGCGAGATCCTGATAACGACCGCGGGAGTGGATGTGTTTGGTTCCTCTGTTGGGATATACCAAAAAGGAATTCCTTTGATCTTTATGATCATCACGCTCTTGGTTTTGCCTGAAGGCCTCATTTCCATTAAAGTCGGGAAAGTAATTCGATGGACTCGAATGCTGCCATGGATCAAATTGAAGAGTCTTCTTCGTTTGAGAGGAGGGAATTAGTTGTTGAGTGTTCCATCCGTAGTCTTGTTTGGAACTGATATTGTAACGTTCTCTGTCGATCTGCTAATTATTTATGCGATTTATCTTGTTGTTAGTCTGACGCTTAACTTGGAAGCGGGCTATTCTGGCATCCCCAACTTTGGCAAGGCGATGTTCGTGGCAGGTGGGGCGGCAGTTGCAGGCTCAGTATCTGGTCGTCTGTCAGCGCTCCTGGTGGGGATAAACGTCTCCGGAGATTATAGCAACAATGTGCCACTGATAATTAACAAGCTAAACGCCACACTCTCTGCTAACCCGATTCTATCGGTTGAGATTCTCCTTTTGGGAGTTGCTCTTGCAGCTGGAATTGGCGCGGCCCTGGGTTATCTTGCATCTTATCCAGCCATAAGGCTAAGAGAAGACTACCTGGGTATGTTACTCCTGGCCTCGGCCCAATTCTTTCAGATATTCTTACGGAGCTATCCACCGGTTATAGGTGGAGTTCAGGGGATTGAGATTCCTGATTTTTTTGGATGGGCAAATACTGGAGTTGGCACGAGGGATGTGGTCATTCTTGGGGTTGTGACTCTCTTCGCGGTATCGGTCTACGTTTATTTTGAGAGGATAGCTCGATCTCCGCTCGGTAGAACTCTTCGGGCGATTAGAGACAATGAGGTGGCTTCTCGGGCTCTTGGAAAAGACGACGTTGCCATGAGGAAGCGTGTCATCGTAGTAGCTTCGGCTATTAGTGGAATGGCAGGTGCACTTCTCACTTTCTACGTCGAATCCGTTGGGCCTGACACTTGGTCAAGACAAGATTGGACGTTTCCCTTTTGGGTGATTATCATAATGGGTGGCGCTGCGAACAATTCCGGAGTTGCAATAGGCGCGTTTACGTACGCTTTCCTTCTGAAGGCTATTGACAAAGGAAAATTCCTCTTTCAGGGCATCCTACCATCAACGACTTTCAATTACCTTCAGTACATTGCGTTCGCATCCCTTTTGATTCTAGTGTTGGCCCTCAGATCCGAGGGTATCCTGCCCGAAAAGCCCTCCTTTACTTTGAAGCGGGATATTATTGCTAACCTACTACAGACGAAACCCATCGGAGCTGAGCAGACCAGGGACGACTCTGCTTTGAAGAAGAAAAACTAATTGTCAATTGAGCAAGGCGAATGGGTCTGAGTTCGTTGAGGTTTAGTCAGACGGGAGGACCAATGTCCATTCATGCAAAATCGAGCGCGAAGCCAGTCTCAACAAAAGGGCAATCCCATGAAGGGTGGGAACCAGGTCTTGGCCCTCTGCGTGAGAAGACCGACGAAACTGGATCGACCCTTCCCTCAGTCCCGATATCAAAAGAGTTCGTCCATATTCTAGTTGAAGGCTCGTGATCAAAGCAGGGCAGGCAAGATATTTTTGACAAGAGAGAAAGTTGATCAGCGGCTCCTCAAGCAGGAGGTGCGATACGACCGAGAGTCTAGGATGAAGAATAAGCGGAGCGAAAACCTAGACACTCTCGAAGAGGTCTTCGATCGACGGACGATAATGACCGTGCTAAGATTGCTGAACACCGGAAAACTGAAAGAGATTCACGGTGTCATCAAGTCCGGAAAAGAAAGCAGGGTGTACCGAGGAACCGACGGCGAAGGTGGTGAGGTGGCCATCAAGATCTTCCTGACAACCTCGGCCATCTTCCGACAGGGCCGGCTCAAATATCTTGTTGGCGACCAGAGGTTCAAGGAGATACCGCATTCGACCGCGGATATTGTCGACATGTGGACGCTCAAGGAATACAAGAACCTCCAACTTGCCCAAGAAGCAGGAATAAACGTTCCAACCCCAATAGCCGTGGAAAAGAATGTCCTCGTCCTGAGCTTCATCGGGAAAGACGGCAAGCCAGCACCATTGCTAAGAGACGTGCCCCTCTCGTCCCCGAGCGGATGGTACAGAGCCATTCTTGGCATCGTCAAGCAGCTCTACAGGAAG
>Ga0209235_1002261_pt1 | contig 10696 bp, 8 predicted proteins | sample GraSoi013_1_20cm_4_FD_185817 | JGI IMG/M metagenome (GOLD analysis project Ga0209235, IMG submission 185817) | Grasslands soil microbial communities from the Angelo Coastal Reserve, California, USA - Sample 09_25_2013_1_20cm (SPAdes) (version 2) | ecosystem: Environmental > Terrestrial > Soil >...
TGGTCGTGGAAGTCGGATAGAAAACGTCCGCAGCCGTGGCGACGGTGATCGCCTCGGTGTCGCCGAGCTTCTTGTCGCGGTAAGCGAATTCGCGCGACAGACCGATGGTCATGTTCGTCCTCGCCGACGGCGCACATCGGCTCGCGTGGTGCCGGGAATCTACGCCAAAATGGTGCGTCGCTCTGCTGCTTGACAGGCTCGACCGGCGACCCTACCGTGGGTCGGCGTTCGCCGCGTTCTGCTTCTCCCCGTCGCCCTGGAGGCTCACGCGTATGGACATGCTGACGGCTCTGGCAGTCAGTGTCGCAGTGCTGCTCGCGGTGTGGGTAAAGGTGACCGCAGTGACTGGAACGGCGTGGTTCGTTGGGGCCATCGGCTGGGCCTGCTACTCCGCCGCTGGCGGCAAGACGGAGGGGTTGAAGAAGGCGATCGCGGCGGGTATCGCGGGAATGATCTGGGTAGGCGTTGCCTACATGATCCTCCTCATGAGCGGTCATCCGGAGTTGGAGTGGCTCGGCCTCGGCGTCGTCGCGTTTCTCATCATCATCGAGGCGAAAGTGCGGCTGCTCTCGTTCATACCGGCCGCCCTGTGCGGCGCAGCGATCATCGGGGCGGGCGGTGTGGTCGCGGTGTTCGACCTTGCGTCCAACATCAAGGTGGCGGTCACCTTCGCGGTCGGGGCCGTGGTCGGGTACATTGCCGAATGGGCTGGAGGCATGCTGACCAAGAAGGCGTGACGCTCCACCGCTACGCCTGGATCACGCTCGTCGCCGCGACGAGCACCGTTGTCGGCGTCATCTGGGACATCTCCTGGCACCGCTCGATCGGCCGGGACACCTTCTGGACGCCCGCGCACCTCGCGATCTACCTCGGGGGTGCGCTGGCGGGCGGGTCGTGCGGGTGGCTGGTGCTGCGGACGACGTTCGCCGGCACGTCCGAGGAGCGGACGGCCGGCGTTCGTTTTTGGGGATTCCACGGTCCGCTGGGCGCCTGGCTGTGCATCTGGGGCGCCCTGGCGATGCTCACCTCGGCTCCGCTCGACAACTGGTGGCACAACGCGTACGGCCTCGACGTCAAGGTCCTCTCGCCACCGCACACGCTGCTCGCCCTCGGCATGTGGGCGATCCAACTGGGAGCGCTGCTGCTGGCGGCGGCGCAGCAGAACGGCGCCACGGACGGCGGAACGCTCCGCGCCAGCGGCGTGATGGTCGCGTACCTCGCCGGGATCCTGCTCCAGAACGCCGCCATCCTTGGCATCGAGCAGGTCGGCTTCCCCAACGGCGCGCACAACGCGTTGTACTACCAGTTCGCTGGCGGCGTCTTCCCGCTTGTCCTCGTCGCCGCCGGGCGGGCCGCGCGCCTGCGATGGCCGGCGACGGCGGCGGCGGCCGCATACATGGCGATTTCCCTGGTCATGGGCTGGACCCTCCAACTCTTCCCTGCGACACCCAAGCTCGCGCCCGTCTTCAACCCGCTCACGCACATGGTCCCCGCGCCATTCCCGCTGCTGCTCGTCGCGCCAGCCGTCGCCATCGACGTGCTGCTACGCCGCTTCGGCCCACGCCGCGACTGGGTCCTGTCGGCGCTGAGTGGCGTCGCGTTTCTCGCGGTCTTCTTCGCCGTCCAATGGCTGTTCACAGAGTTCCTGCTCTCCCCGTACGCCCGCAACTTCTTCTTCGGCGTGGATCGGTGGGATTACTCGAGCCGGCTGGGGCCCTGGCGCTACGAGTTCTGGCGCGTTCAGGCCGACCCCGTCACACCGCGTGCGCTCGGTCTCGCACTGCTGCTGGCCGTCGCCTCGGCGCGGTTCGGAATGTGGTGGGGCAACTGGGCGGCGCGCGTGAGGCGGTGAAGCGCACGCTCGGCCGCCTGCTCACGCTGGGCGCCGTAGCGTTCGCGGCGTCGGCACACGTCGGGAGCCCGGACACCTACTTCGAAGGTGCCGCCGGGGATTACCCGATCCGCGTGATCATCCGCAGCCCCGGCGTCGTGCCCGGGCTCGCCCAAATCACCGTCCGCGTCCTCGCTCCGAGGTTGGTCCGCCGCGTGTTGGCCCTGCCCGTGTACTGGGACCCGCGCACCGCGGCCCCGCCGCCGCCAGACGTCGCCGAGCGCGTACCAGGCGACTCGACGCTCTACAGCGCTGCGTTGTGGCTGATGCGCGGGGGCTCGTACAGCGTGCAGGTGACGATCGAAGGCGATCGAGGAACCGGAGTCGCGCTCGTCCCCGTGCAGGCCGTGGCCACGAGACGCCTCGACCTGCCGACGCCACTCGCCGCCCTCCTCGCCGGTCTCGGCGTCCTCCTCCTAGCCGGCGCCGTCACCGTCGTGGGCGCCGCCGTCCGGGAGAGCGTGCTCGACCCTGGCGCGATACCCGATCGGCGCCGCACCTGGTACGCCCGCGCAGCCATGGCGGCGAGCGTCGTGCTGTTCGCCCTACTCCTCGTCGGCGCGCGGGCGTGGTGGCGCGCGGTGGACGCGGCGTACCGGACGGGACTCTACCGGCCGCCCCACGCGAGTGCCGCCGTGCGGTCCGTGAGTGATGCGGCGACGCTGCGCTTCGCGATCGACGACAGCTTATGGACGAACCCGAACCGCCGGTGGTCACCCCTGATCCCGGACCACGGCCATCTGATGCACCTGTTCCTGATCCGCGATTCGAGCCTGGACGCGTTCGCGCATCTCCATCCGCTGCCACGCGACTCGACCACGTTCGAGACGCACCTCCCACCCCTCCCAGCCGGCCGATACCGCGTCTACGCGGACATCGTACACGAGAGCGGATTCGCGCAGACACTCACCGCGGGTGTGGATCTGGGTCCTCCGGGTGGGGCGTGGCATGCCTCCGATCCGGATGACGCGTTCATCGCCGATGAATCAGGGAAGCGGGACGGGGGAAGGGCGAAGGGTACCACCTTCGCGCTCGCTGATGGGTCTACGATGACCTGGGACAGCGGAGACCAAGCGATTGTCGTGGATCGGGAAGCGCCGCTCCACTTCCAGGTACAGACGCGCGGCGGCGAGCCGGCAGTGCTCGAACCGTACATGCGGATGGCAGGCCACCTGATGCTCACGCGCTTCGACGGCGCGGTGTTCGTGCACCTGCACCCCGCCGGCACGATTTCACTCGCTTCCCAGGAAACGTTTCTGCTGCGGCAGCCCGGGGACACGACGAGAGGTGCGTTGGGGACGCGGCTGACCCAGTACGAGAGGGCGGCTACGACCCACGCCGGGATGGTCTCACTCGACGGGAGCGTCTCCTTCCCCTACGCGTTCCCTCAGCCGGGCCGCTACCGGCTGTGGGTGCAAGTCAAGCGAGCCGGGCGGATCCTGACGGGAGTGTTCGACGCCGAGGTGGTCACCGCCGCGGGCGCGCGTACCGTCCCATGAGCTGTGCCGTCGCGAGCACGTGCCCGTTCATGGCGCGCTCGACGTCGCTTTTGGTCGCGCCCGGCTTGAGGCCGAGCTTCGTGGCGAGGGCGTACAACTTGAAGAAGTAGCGGTGTGCGGGACCGGGGGGCGGGCACGGCCCGCCGTAGCCCAGTCGCCGGAAGTCGTTCTTCCCCTGGACCGCGCCGCCGAGCTCACTCGGCGTCTCCACTTTCGCGACGTTCTCGGGCGTGGCGGTCGTGGTGGCGGGCATATCGTACAGCACCCAGTGTACCCATGTGCCTGCGGGAGCGTCGGGGTCGTCGACAATCAGGGCGAACGCCGCGGTCCCGGCGGGCGCGCCGCGCCAGGTGAGCGCCGGCGAGACGTCCGCTCCGTCGCAGGTGTGTCGGGTGGGGATCCCCTTCCTGGAACGCACCACTCGTGAGCGACAGCGCCATCCGTCCCTCCCGCGCCGCAGCGAGTGTGAGCGCGGCGACGCAGAATTGAAATGGGAGCCAGCGCGGCATCACGCGCCTCCATCCGCGGGCGAGGTCACCGAATCTAGCGACGGTCTGTCGCTCGGCTAGACGTGCTTGTACTGTTCACCCCCATGAATGGCTCGACGCCTCCCGCGACCTACAAGGTCGGACTCGTGCAGATGGCGATGTCACCCGAGCCCGCGCGCAATGTCGAGAAGGCCGTGGCCAAGGTGGCGGAAGCCGCTCGCGCGGGCGCACGGCTTGTGTGCCTCCCCGAGCTGTTCCGCTCTCTCTACTTCGCACAGCGCGAAGACGCCGCGCTCTTTGATCTCGCGGAGGCGGTGCCGGGCCCGACCACGGAGGCTCTCGCCCGCGCCGCGCGGCAGGCCGGCGTCGTCGTGATCGCCCCGGTGTTCGAGCGACGCGCGCCCGGACTGTATCACAACAGCGCGGCCGTGATCGACGCCGACGGTCAGGTGGTGGGCTTGTACCGCAAGATGCACATCCCCGACGACCCCGCGTATTACGAGAAGTTCTACTTCACCCCGGGTGACCTGGGGTTCCGCGCCTTCGACACGCGGGTGGGAAGGATCGGCACGCTGGTGTGCTGGGATCAGTGGTATCCCGAAGCTGCGCGGCTCACGGCGCTCCAGGGCGCGCACATCCTCTTCTACCCGACGGCCATCGGCTGGCATCCCAGCGAGAAGACGGTCCACGGCGCCGAGCAGCTCGAGGCCTGGCGGACCATCCAACGCAGCCACGCGATCGCCAACGGGCTCTATGTCGCCGCCGTGAACCGCGTCGGCCTCGAGCGCCCCGACCGGGCCGCCGGGGGGGACGGTGGCGGGATCGAGTTCTGGGGCAGCTCCTTCCTCGTGGATCCGTTCGGCACGGTCGTGGCGCAGGCGCCGGCGGACCGCGAGACGGTGCTGATAGGCGAGGTAGACCTCGCGCGCCTCGAAGAGGTACGCCGCGGCTGGCCCTTCCTACGCGATCGGCGCATCGATGCGTATGGGGGGATCAGCAGTCGCTTCCTGGACGAGCAGCCTCCAGCGGTCAGCAGTCAGCCATCAACAGCCAACAGACGCCGTCGCAGCGCTGACGGCTGAGAGCTGATGCCCGAGAGCGCGTCGTCCCTCGGCTTCCGCATGCCCGCCGAGTGGGAACGGCACGAGGCGACCTGGATCGGGTGGCCCCACAGCGCGAGCGACTGGCCGGGCAAGATGGCGGCGATCCCGTGGGTCTACGCGGAGATCGTACGGAAGCTCGCGCCGGGTGAGGTGGTGCGGACCCTGGTCAACTCGGGCGCGCACGAGCGACGGGCCCGCGCCGTCCTGGCGCGGTCGGGTGTGCCCCGGGAGCGCGTCGAGTTCTTCCGGTTCCCAACGAACCGCGGCTGGACCCGCGATTTCGGGCCTTGTTTCCTGCGGCGCACCGGTCCCACATCGCCCGCCGAGGTGGCCATCGCCCGCTTCCGCTTCACCGCCTGGGCCAAGTATCCCGACTGGAAAAAGGACGACCGGATCCCCGAGCGTGTGGCGCGGCGCTTCAGGCTGAAGGTGTTCCGTGCACGGGCAGGAGACCGGGATGTCGTGGTCGAGGGCGGCAGCATCGACGTGAACGGCCGGGGCACCCTGCTGACGACCGAGGAGTGTCTGCTCGATCCGCGGGTCCAGGTGCGAAACCCCGGACTGGGGCGCCGCGAGCTGGAGGACGTGCTTCGCGCCTGCCTCGGCGTGACGAACGTTCTCTGGCTCGGCAGGGGAATTGTAGGCGACGACACGCACGGACACGTCGATGACTTGTGCCGCTTCGTCGGTCCCCGCACGGTGGTGTTGTGCCGCGAGACCGATCCGCGCGACGCCAACTACCGGGCGCTCGAGGAGAACCGCGAGCGGCTCGAGGGAATGCGCGCGGAGGACGGCGCAAAACTCGAGGTGATCGCGCTCCCCATGCCCGCGCCGTTGTATTGCGACGGCACGCGGCTCCCCGCGAGCTACGCCAATTTCTATGCAGCCAACGCCGCGGTGCTGGTTCCCACCTTCAACGACCAGAACGATCGCGTGGCGCTCGGCCTACTCGCCGAGCTGTTCCGCGACCGTCCGGTCGTAGGGATTCACGCCGTGGACCTGGTGTGGGGACTCGGGACCATTCACTGCCTCACGCAACAGCAGCCCGCCCCGTGACCTCGCCGCACCAGGCGGCGTAGGTCCAGATCGCACCGCTGACGAGCACCGCTACAGGAAGGATCAAGACCGCGCGCGCGAGCGAGCTGGCATCCGAGATCGCGCCGACGATCGTTGGGGAGGGCACATCGCCCAGCACGTGGATCGTGAAAATGCTTGCCGCCATCGCCGTGGCCCGGATCCCTGGCGCCACGGCGTTCACGATCGCCGAATTGATCGGGCCCGTGGAAGTGAACAGCAGGATCTCGGCGACGACGATCCCGGTCCAATAGACGGCCGGCGTGCCCGACGCGAGCGCGAGGAATGCGATGGGAGCAGCGACGAGCGTGGCGACTCCCGAGATCCACAGATAAGCCTGTCGCGTCAACGGCAGCAGCCGGTCTCCGATCCAGCCGCCCGCAAACGTGCCGAGGAAGCCGGTTGCCGCGAGACTGATGCCGGACCACAGCGTCGCCGGTCCCTCGGGAAGCGCTCGCACACGGATCAGAAATTTTGGCAGGAAGACCGCCATGCCCCCGAGCGCGAACGTGTAGGCGGCGTACCCGAGGACGGTCAGGACGTAGGGGCGATTGCGCAGCAGCGCGGCGTACGCTGTCCGCACTGCTCCCGCCGTGATGCGCTCGCCCACGTACTCGCTGTCGCGCACGCCGCGCGGCGGATCCGGCAGCCGCAGCGCCAGCGCCGCGAGTGCTAGCCCCGGCACGCCCGCGACGAAGAACGCGCTGCGCCACCCGAAGTGCACGTCCACCTGGCCACCGACTACGTAACCCAGCGCGGACCCGATCGGGATCGCCGCGAAGAAAATGGAGAACACCCGGCCGCGATGGGAGCGGGGGTAGTAGTCCGCGAGCAGGCTCGGCGCGATGGTCCCATACGCCGCCTCGCCCACTCCCACCAGCGCGCGCGCGACGAGCAGGCTCGCAAATCCCCACGCGAGGCCCCCCAGGGCGGTCGCCAGACTCCAGAGGAAAATGCCGAGGGCGATGAGCCGGGTGCGGGAGCGAGTATCGCCCAGCGTCCCGAACAGCGGGGCGGCGAGCATATACACGACGATGAAGCCGCTCGCGAGCACACCGAACTGCGTGTCCGTGACGTGGAGCGGCGAGCGCGTCAGGCTCTCCCCCAGCGCCGCCAGCACGTAGCGGTCGAGGTAATTGAACAGATTGACGAGCGTCAGGACCGCGAGGCCCCAGCGCACGCGGAGCGCCGTCGCTACAGGTTGCGCTTCAGCCAATCGGTGAGCAGGCCGAACAGGTTCTCGCTCGTGTTGCCCCCCGAGATCGCGTGCGTCTTGTTCGGATAGATGCGCATGTCGAACTGCTTGTTCGCGAGCTCGAGCTTCTGCACGAGGCGGACCGTGTTCTGGAAATGCACGTTGTCGTCCCCCGTGCCGTGGACCACGAGGAAGCGACCCTTGAGCGAGTCAGCGTAAACCAACACGGAGCCCTCATCGTAGCCTTCGGGGTTCTCCGCCGGCGTGCGCATATAGCGCTCCGTGTAGATCGTGTCATAGAAGCGCCAGTCGGTCACGGGCGCGACGGCGATCCCAGCCCGGAACACGCCACCCCCCAGGAACAGCGACCGCGATGCCGTGTAGCCCCCGTAGCTCCACCCCCAGATGCCGATACGCGACGCGTCCACGTATGGGAGCGAGCCAAGGGAGCGCGCCGCGGCGATCTGGTCCGCGGATTCGAAGTGCCCGAGTCGCAGGTAGGTGAGCTTCCGGAAGCGCGCGCCACGCGCCCCGGTCCCGCGATTGTCGACGCTCGCGACGAGATAGCCCTCCTGGGCGAGCATCTGATACCACAGGTACGCCGCCCCACCCCACGCATCGAGGACCGTCTGCGAGCCGGGACCTCCGTACACGTACATCAGGAGCGGGTAGCGCTTGGCCGGGTCGAAATCCCGCGGCTTGATGATCAGCGCGTTCAGCTCCACTCCATCCGGCGTGCGCAGCTTCAGGAACTCCGGCGGCTTGAGTCCCAGCGCCGCCACCTTCCCGGCGAGCTCGGCGTTGTCCGCGATCGACCGGATGAGGCTGCCGTCAGCGTTGTGCAGCCGCTCGACCACCGGCACGCCGACGCGCGAGTACAGGTCGACGTAGAACCGTCGCGTGGGGTCGAACTCGGGGTTGTGCGAGCCGGGCTCGCGCGAGATCCGCGTCACGGCCTTGCCGTCGAGCCCGACGCGCAGCAGCGGCCGGCTGAGCGGCCCGTCGATCGCCCCCGTGACGTACACGGCGCGCGCCTTTTCGTCGACGCCACGCACTTCGAGCACGTCCCAATCGCCCGGGGTAAGGCGCCGCACCAGCGCGCCCGACCGCGTGTAGAGGTACAGGTGCGTGTAGCCATCCCGCTCGCTCGCGAAGAGGAACTGCTTTCCCCCGTCGAACCAGACCGGCTGATGGGCGTCCACCCAGGCCGAGTCGCGGTCGGTCATGATCGTCCGGGACGCGCCGCTGCGGACATCCGACAGCAGCAGGTCCAACCGGTTCTGCGCCCGGTTCAGCCGGGTCAGCCAGATCTCGGTGGGTGAGTCGGCGAAGTCCATCGCGGCCACGTAGATGTCCCGGTCGGCACCCAGATCCACCCAGGTGGTGCGGCCGGTCGTGAGCTCCACGACGCCGATCCGTACCTCTGAGTTGGGCGTGCCGGCCTTGGGATAGTGGACCGGCACCAGCGTCGGGTAGGGCTGGTCGGCGTTGACGAGGTAATACGGCCGGACCGCCGTCTGGTCGAAGCGCCAGAAAGCGATGCGCTGGCCGTCGGGACTCCAGCGGAAGGCGTCCCGCAGATCGAGCTCCTCCTCGTACACCCAGTCAGAGGTGCCGTTGATGACGTTGTCGCCGCCATCAGTGGTGAGGGCCGTCTCGGCGCCGCTCGCAAGGTCGCTCACGAAGATGTTGTTGTCGCGGACGAAGGCGACCCGCTGCCCGTCGGGCGAGAGCTTCGCGAACATCTGGTAGCCGGACTTGCGGCTCACGGGGAAGAGGCGCTTCCCTGCGAAGTCCCAGATGTAGTAGGTGCCCTTGGTATTCTGGCGCCACACCCGGACCGAGTTGGTGTAGATGAGCAGCTTCGCGCCGTCGCGGGAGAACTGGTAGCCGTCCACATCGATCGGGTCCCGGGCTCCGGGGGGCACCAGCTCGGCGCCGCGGACCAGGACCGTGCGCGCCCCGGAGACGGCGTCCAAGCGGTACAGATTGGTCTCGTCGCTCGAATCGGGCTCGAGGTAGGTATACGCTGTCCCGTCCCGCATCCACTCGGTCTCTCTCAGGTCGTTCGCGAAATCGCGGGACCCGAAGATGGAGTGGACCGTCAGCGCGGGGCCCTGCCCCGGGAGCGAACGGGCGAGGAGGACGAGGACGGCGAGGTAGGCGAGGAGGGCGCGGCCTGCCGGTCGGCGCCCGAGCTCCGGGAAGCGCATGATGGTCACCCAACCGATCCGTGGGGAGGGGGAGCCGGAAACTAACCCCCCACAACGGGTGGGGCGAAGGCCGGAGGCTGCCCCTTGACGGCGGTTGGAACAATCTGGTATATTTATTCTGCAACCTGCATATTCATGCGAGCCGATTCATACTTATGGTAGGGCCCGATACCGTGAATAACCGGCTGCCGCAGAACACCGTCACGAAGATTCCGGCTAGTCCCCACAGCGGGAGCGACCGGGCGGCGTAGGTGTGCAGGCAGCAGACAGAATCCCCCGGCCCGCTCCCAACGGAGCGGGCCTTTTTTTTGAGCGCTGACTAGAGGGAGCGGGGCATGGCGGACGACGCGGACCGGTCGCACCAGGCGAGCCAGGGCGCGCGCGGACTCGACCCCTGGCGGGAGCACGACGCCTGCGGCGTGGGTTTCGTGGCGCGGGCGTCGGGCGAGCCGTCCCACGGCGTGCTCACGCTGGCGCTGCAGGCCGTCGCCCGCGTGGCCCACCGCGGTGCCGCGGCCACCGACTCCTCGGGCGACGGCGCCGGCCTGCTCACGCAGATCCCCCACCGCCTCTTCTATGAGGAAGCGGCGCAGCTCGGGGTCGACCTCAAGCCCGGACAACCGTTCGCGCTGGGCGCGTTCTTCCTCCCCCGCGAGCCAGGCGCGCTGGCGCGCGCCACGGCGATCATCGAGGACGTGCTGCGGGAGGACGGTCTCCCCATCCTCGGCTGGCGGGAAGTGCCGGTCGACGCGGCCGTGCTCGGTGCCACGGCCCGCGCCACCTGCCCCACCCTGCGCCAGGCGCTGGTTGCCGCCCCTGCCGGCGGCGGCTGGCCCGACGAGGCCGCGTGGGAGCGGGCGCTGCATCTCGCTCGCCACACGATCGACGCCCGCGTCGCCGCGGCCGGCCCGGAGCTGACGCCGTTCTTCGTGTGCTCGCTCTCGTGCCGCACCGTCGTCTACAAGGCGCTGCTCACGGGCACTCAGCTGCCGAACTTCTACCGCGACTTCCAGTCGCCCAGCTATCAGACGGCGATCGCGCTGTTTCACCAGCGCTACTCGACGAACACGCTGCCGAGCTGGCCGCTGGCGCAGCCGTTCCGGCTGTTGGCGCACAACGGCGAGATCAACACGCTGTGGGGGAACCGCAACGCCATGCAGGCGCGCGAGCCAGCGCTGGCCTCGCCTGTCTGGGGTGACGCGGTCGACCGCCTCAAGCCCGTGATCTGGACTG
>Ga0209235_1002262_pt1 | contig 10695 bp, 10 predicted proteins | sample GraSoi013_1_20cm_4_FD_185817 | JGI IMG/M metagenome (GOLD analysis project Ga0209235, IMG submission 185817) | Grasslands soil microbial communities from the Angelo Coastal Reserve, California, USA - Sample 09_25_2013_1_20cm (SPAdes) (version 2) | ecosystem: Environmental > Terrestrial > Soil >...
TGGTCGAGTTCATGATCGAGCAGGAAGCCAACGTGTTCCCGATGATCCCGCCCGGCGGCTCGCTCTCGGAGCCGATCGAGGCGGAGCCGGCGGCGGCGGGCGGCGCTTGACCGGCGTGCCCCCCTCCCCCTCGTCCGCCCATACGGTCGCCGTGCTGCTCGACGACGCGCTGGTGACGTTGAACCGCGCGTTCGGCGTGCTGCGCCGGCGCAATGTCCCGATCGAGGGGCTCGCGCTGCACCCGAGCGGCACCGCCGGCGAGTCGCGGCTGACCTTCGTGCTGAAGGCCGATGCGGTGACCGCCGATCGGGTGGCGCAGCAGTTTCACAAGATGATCGGGGTGCGCTCGGTGATGGTTCTCGCGAATGAAGATTCCACTACGGAGGCGAAACGATGAGCTCGACGGAAACGCGCATTTTCTACGATACCGACGCCGATCCCGCCCGGCTGCAAAACCGCGTCGTCGCCGTGATCGGCTACGGCAGCCAGGGTCACGCGCATGCGCTCAACCTGCGGGATTCGGGGGTGGGCGCGCGGGTGATCGTGGGCCTGCGTCCGGGCGGACCGTCGTGGGAGCGGGCGCGGGCGGAGGACCTGGACGTCCGCCTGGTGGCCGACGCGGCGCGCGCGGCCGACGTCATCATGATGCTGGTCCCCGACCAGGAAGCGCGCGCGGTGTACGAGACCGGCGTCGCTCCAGCCCTGCAGCGCGGGAAGACGCTGCTCTTCGCTCACGGGTTCAACGTGCACTTCCGCGAAATCGTGCCTCCGGCCGGCGTGGACGTCGCGATGATCGCCCCGAAGTCCCCTGGACACCTGGTGCGCAGCGAGTTTCAGGCGGGCCGGGGCGTGCCGGCGCTCGTCGCGGTGCACCAGGACGCGAGCGGTAACGCGTTGGCCGATGCGCTCGCCTACGCCGCGGGGATCGGCTGCGCCCGCGCGGGCGTGTTCGAGACGACGTTCCGCGAGGAGACGGAGACGGATCTGTTCGGCGAGCAGACGGTGCTGTGCGGCGGCGTCACCGCGCTGATCCAAGCTGGCTTCGAGACCCTCACGGCCGCGGGGTACGCGCCGGAGATCGCCTACTTCGAGTGCATGCACGAGTTGAAGCTGATCGTGGACCTGATGTATCGCGGCGGGATGAAGTTCATGCGGTACTCGATCAGCGACACCGCGGAATACGGCGATTACACCCGGGGCCCGAAGATCGTGACACCGGAGGTGCGGGCCGCGATGGAGCGCATCCTGGCCGATATCCAGTCCGGCAGCTTCGCGCGGGAGTGGATCGCCGAGAGCCGGAGCGGGGGCCGTCGGTTCGAGGCGTTGCGCAAGGCCGGTGCGGACCATCCCATCGAGCAGGTCGGCGCCAAGCTGCGCGCCATGATGCCGTGGACGGAAGAGGGGAAAGGGGCTCGGGGCTCGGGGCTCGGGGCTCGGAGCTCGGACAGGACGCCCGAGCCCCGAACCCCGAGTCCCGAACCCCTGAGAGCATGACAGCACGCACGCTCTTCGATAAGGTGTGGGACGCGCACGTCGTCCAGCAGTTCCCGGAGGGCCCGGCGCTCCTGTACGTGGACCTGCATCTGGTCCACGAGGTGACGTCGCCCCAGGCGTTCGAGGGCCTGCGGCAGGCGGGGCGCCGGGTGCGCCGGCCGGAGCTGACGGTGGCGACGGTGGACCATAACGTCCCCACGGGGGACCGCGCGGCGCCGATCGCCGATCCGATTGCCGCGCGGCAGCTCGAGGCGCTCGCCGTGAACGCGCGGGACTTCGGGCTAGAGCTGTTCGATCTCCGGTCGCCGCAGCAGGGGATCGTGCACGTGATCGGCCCCGAGCTGGGCCTCACCCAGCCGGGCATGGTGATCGTGTGCGGCGACTCGCACACCGCCACCCACGGTGCCTTCGGGGCGCTCGCCCTGGGGATCGGCACCAGCGAGGTCGAGCACGTGCTCGCGACGCAGTGCCTCGTGTGGTCGAAGCCCGGGACCATGGAGGCCCGCGTCACGGGGGCGCTCGCGCCCGGCGTCACGGCCAAGGACTTGATCCTCGCGTTGATCGGCCGGATCGGGACGGCCGGCGCCACGGGTCACGTCATCGAGTACACGGGGGAGGCGATCCGCGCCCTTTCGATGGAAGAGCGGATGACGGTCTGCAACATGTCGATCGAGGCGGGTGCCCGGGCCGGGATGATCGCCTCCGACGAGACGACCGTTGCGTACCTCGCCGGCCGGCCGCGGGCGCCGAGCGGCGCGGCCTGGGACCGCGCCGTCGGGAAGTGGCGAGAGCTCCACACCGATCCCGGCGCGACGTACGACAAGCAGGTCGAGCTCGATGCCGCGGAGGTGGCACCCCAGGTGACCTGGGGAACGAGCCCCGGCATGGTCACTCCCGTGACCGGTCGCGTGCCGAGCCCGGCCGACTTCACCACCGACGCCGAGCAGCGCGCCGTCACGCGAGCACTCGAGTACATGGGGCTCGCCCCCGGCACGCCGCTCGAGGGGCTCCCGATCGACCGGGTGTTCCTGGGGTCGTGCACGAACGCGCGGATCGAGGACCTGCGTGCCGCGGCCCACACCGTCCGGGGCCGGCACGTCGCGACGGGCGTCCGCGCGATGGTGGTCCCGGGATCGCAGCAGGTGAAGGCGCAAGCGGAGCGGGAAGGGCTGGACCGCGTGTTCAGCGAGGCGGGGTTCGAGTGGCGCAACGCGGGGTGCTCGATGTGCCTCGGGATGAATCCCGACGTGCTGCAGAGCGGGGAGCGCTGCGCCTCGACGTCGAACCGCAACTTCGAGGGACGCCAGGGACGCGGCGGGCGTACCCATCTGATGAGCCCGCCCATGGCCGCGGCCGCCGCCGTGGCGGGGCGCATCGTGGACGTCCGGATGATGGAGCCCTTCGTGCGTCACACCGGTCGGCTGGCCGCGCTCGCGCGGGCCAACGTGGACACTGACCAGATCGTTCCGAAGCAATTCCTGAAGCGGGTGGAGCGCACCGGGTTCGGACCTGCACTGTTCCACGACTGGCGCTTCCGGCCCGACGGCAGCCCGAATCCGGACTTCGAGCTCAACCACCCCGTCGCCCGGGGCGCGAGCATCCTCCTCGCCGGGGAGAACTTCGGCTGCGGCTCGTCGCGCGAGCACGCGGTCTGGGCGCTTCGCGAGTACGGCTTCCGCGCGATCCTGGCACCGTCGTTCGCGGACATCTTTTTCGCCAACTGCTGTCAGAACGGCCTCGTCCCCGTGCGCCTCTTGCCCCAGGAGATCGCCGAGCTGTTCCGCCGCCATCAGGCGGCGGGCGGCGAGTATCAGCTCACGGTGGACCTCGAGGAGCAGCGCGTGGACGACGGCCTCGGGTTCCGCACCACGTTCTCCATGGAGCCCTACCGCCGGGAGATGCTGCTCCACGGCCTCGACGAGATCGGGCGGACGTTGCGCTTCGAGGATCGGATCGGGGCGTACGAAAACAACCGGGATGCGGGATGCGGGATGCGGGAAGCGTCGTGAAGACTTACACGATTGCCGTCCTCCCAGGCGACGGGATCGGGCCGGAGGTGATCGCGGAAGCGGAACGGGCGATCGAGGCCGTCGGCGACCGCTTCGGGATCGACTTCACGCTGCGGCGCTTTCCCATCGGTGCGGCGGGCGTGGCGGCCGCGGGGGATCCGTTTCCGGAGGAGACCCGCGCCGCGGTGGCGCAGGCGGACGCGGTATTGCTTGGTGCGGTGGGCGACCCCGCGCTCGACCAGGCGCCACGCCATCTCCGACCCGAGTCCGGTCTGCTCGCGTTGCGCGCGCAGCTTGGGGTGTATGCGAACCTGCGCCCCGTCGCGGTCCTCCCGGCGTTGGTGGATCGGTCACCGCTCAAGGCCGACCGGCTCGAAGGCGTGGACGTACTGATCGTGCGCGAGCTCACGGGTGGGCTCTATTACGGCGAGCCCCGCGGACGAGAGGGAGCCTCGGCCGTCAACACCCTGCGGTACTGCGCGGCCGAGATCAAGCGCGTCGCGCGTGTGGCGTTCGAGTCGGCGCGGCAACGGCGGGGGCATGTCAGCTCGGTCGACAAGGCGAACGTGCTGGAAGTGTCCCAGTTGTGGCGGGAGACGGTGACGCGCGTCGGCCAGGACTACCCCGACGTCCGGCTTGACCACCTGTACGTCGATACCGCTGCCATGCGTCTGGTGGCCGACCCCAGGGCCTTCGACGTGCTCCTCACGGAGAACATGTTCGGGGACATCCTGAGCGACGAGGCGGCGGTGCTCGTCGGCTCGCTTGGCCTGTTGCCCTCGGCCTCGCTCGGCGAGGGCCCGGGCTTGTTCGAGCCGATCCACGGATCCGCACCGGACATCGCCGGCCGCGATCTCGCCAACCCGATCGGGGCGATCGCCACGGTCGCCCTGTTGCTGCGCCACGGGCTCGGCCTGGCGGAGCCCGCCGCCGCGGTGGAGCGTGCCATCTCGATGGCGTTGGAGCAGGGGGCGCGGACGCGTGACATCGCCGAGCCCGGAGCGCCTGCGCTAGGAACCCGCGCGATGGGAGCGCGGATCGCAGGGCTGATCGGCGAGGCGCAGCGGTCGCGAGCGTCGGTGGCGACCTAGACGACAGCCTACGCGTCGGTCACCGCTCCGAGACTGGCGCTCGATACGAGCTTCGCGTACTTGGCGAGCACACCCGAGGTGTAGGTCGGTGGGCGTGGCTGCCACCGCGCGCGCCGTTTGGCCAGCTCGCCGTCGCTGACGTCGAGCTGGAGCACGCGCCGTTCGGCGTCGATCGTGATCGGGTCCCCATCTGCGACGAGCGCGATGGTCCCCCCAAGGGCTGCCTCGGGCGCGACGTGGCCCACCACCAGGCCGTAGGTCCCGCCCGAGAACCGCCCGTCGGTGATGAGACCCACCGCATCGCCGAGCCCGGCGCCGATGAGGGCCGAGGTGGGCGAGAGCATCTCCCGCATCCCCGGACCGCCTTTTGGCCCCTCATAGCGAATGACGAGCACGTCGCCGCGCCGGACATGGCCGGCGAGGATGGCGTCGAGGCAATCCTCCTCGCAGTCGAACACGCGCGCCGGGCCGGTCATCCGCGGCGTTTTCACACCCGTGATCTTCGCCACGCCCCCCTCACTCGCGAGGTTGCCGCGCAGGATGGCGAGATGCCCCTGACGATAGAGGGGCTGGTCCCACGGGCGGATGACCTCTTGGTCCTTCCGCGGCGCCTCCGGGACATCTCGCAGCACTTCGGCCATCGTCTGCCCAGTGATCGACAGGGCATCTCCGTGCAGCGCGCCATGCGCGAGCAGGATTTTCATGACCTGGGGCACCCCGCCCGCCCGATGCAAATCCACGGTCACGAACCGTCCTGAGGGCTTCAGGTCGCACAGCACCGGGACGCGCGCGCGGATCGCCTCGAAATCGTCCAAGGTGAGCGGCACGCCCGCCGCGTGGGCGATGGCGAGCAGGTGAAGCACGGCGTTGGTCGAGCCGCCGATGGCCATCGTGACGGCGATGGCGTTCTCGAACGCCTGGCGCGTCAGGATCTGTCGCGGACGAAGGTCACGGGCGATCGCGTCCACCAGGACCCTGGCGGACTGGGCGGCGCTCTCCGCCTTGTCGGCGTCTTCGGCGGCCATGGTGGACGAGTACGGGAGGCTCATTCCCATGGCCTCGAAGATCGAGGACATCGTGTTCGCGGTGAACATCCCGCCGCACGAGCCGGCGCCCGGGCACGCCCGGCGCTCCACCTCCAGGAGCTCGGCGGCATCGATGCGGCCGGCGGAGTATTCGCCCACCGCCTCGAACACGCTCACGACCGTGAGGTCGCGCCCGGCGTGGTGCCCGGGCTTGATCGTCCCGCCGTACACGAACACGGCCGGGATGTCCATACGGGCGATCGCGATCATGGCGCCCGGCATGTTCTTGTCGCACCCGCCGACTACGAGCAGGCCGTCCATGCTCTGCGCATTGCACGCGGTCTCGATCGAGTCGGCGATGACCTCGCGGGAGACGAGCGAGTACTTCATCCCTTCGGTTCCCATCGAGATGCCGTCGCTCACGGTGATTGTGCCGAACGTCTGCGGCATGACGCCCGCGGTCCGCAGGGCGGCCTCCGCGCGCTTGGCGAGCAGGTCGAGCCCGAGGTTGCACGGGGTGATGGTCGAGTACGCGTTGGCGACGCCGACGATGGGCTTGCCGAAATCCCGGTCGCCGAAGCCGACCGCCCGGAGCATGGCGCGGTTCGGGGAGCGCTGGACTCCGTCGGTGATCGTACGGCTGCGAAGCTCGTGAGCCATGGCGGAACCTAACCCTGGGCGCCCGGGATGTCGCTCCCGGGGTAGGCGCCCAGAATTCGCAGGTCGCGCGCGAGTCCGCGCAGCTCGGCCAGCGCCTGGGCCACCCCGCCCCGCGGATCCCCCGCCACATCCAAGTAGAACGCGTACTCCCACGGCCGCCCGGGCAGCGGGCGGGACTCGATCTTCGTCAGGTCGACTCCGCGCGCCGCGAACACGCCGAGCGCCCGGTGGAGCGAGCCGGGGACGTTGGGCAACGTGAAAACGAGCGATGTCTTCCGGGCCAGCTCGGGTGGCGCGGGTTCGCGTGCTACCACGAGAAAGCGCGTGTAGTTCTCGGCGTGGTCCTCGAGGCCCTCCTGCAGGACCGTGGCCCCGTACAGCTCGGCCGCGAGCGAGGACGCGATGGCGGCGTCGGCCGCGAGCCGAGCGTCGGCCGCGGGCCGACCCGCCATCAAGTCGCGGACGCTGCCTGCCGTGTCGTAGGCCGGGACGGGCACGACGTCAGGGTGTTCCGCGAAGAATCTGCGGCACTGCGCCAACGCGACCGGGTGCGAGGCCACTCGGCGGATGGCGGTGCGCTCGGTGCCCGGGCGGGCGATCAGACAGTGACGGACGCGGACCTGCGTTTCCGCCACGACGTGGAGCGCGTGCGCGCCCAGGAGATCATAGTTCTCGTGCACCGACCCGGCGAGCGAGTTCTCGATCGGGACCGCTCCCCGCGCCGCGTCCCCCTGCTCGACCGTCCGGAACAGCTCCTCGAAAGTGGGGCAGGGCACGAGCCGGATGTCGGGCCCGAGCGCCTGAAGCGCCGCCGCATGGCTGAATGAGCCGGCCTCTCCCTGAATGGCGACCGCGACAGTTGTCATGCTCCTTGATAGTCCCTCGCGGTCGAGGGGTCAACGAGGCAGTCCCCTTGACAGAGCATAACGATGTTATAATATATAACGTTGTTATGAATGCTCGCTCGATCCCCAGTTTGGCACGTCGCGAACGTGAGCGCGCTGAAACGCGTGGCAAAATCCTCGAGGCCGCGCGGCGGATGTTCGTCCAGAAGGGTTACGAGGGGTCGACGATGCGCGCCATCGCGGCAAAGATCGGCTACACGCCGACGGCCATATACCACCATTTCAAGGATAAGGACGCGCTGGTTGCTGAGCTCGCTGGGCTCGACTTCCGGGCACTCGCACAGGCCCTCCAGCAAACCGGCACTGTGGCAGATCCACTGGAGCGCTTGGAAAAGGTCGGGGCCGCCTACGTCGAGTTCGGGTTGACGCACCCGATGCAGTACCAGTTCCTGTTCATGACGCGCCGGCCCAAGGGGGGCGCCTCGGGCGGCATGCCCCGCGACCCCGGGGAGGATGCCTACGGGTTCCTGCGCCAGACATGCGCCGCGGTCATCTCGACCGGGCGACTGCGCCCTGAGTTCAGCGATCCCGATGAGCTCGCGCAGATGTGCTGGGGGTCCCTGCACGGGCTCGTCGCGCTGCAGGTCGCGAAGGGTGATGACCCGACGATCCCGTGGCGGGACGTGCGGCAGACCGCGGCGAAGATCCGGGCCATGACCATGCGCGGCATCCTGCGGGAACCTGGACCCTGATTTTTTTTGTTCATTGAGTTAACGACGTTATGTGATATGACAGTGTTAGCTAACTCGAGTGGTTTACCGCCGTTCAAAATGGAGAGGACAAAATGGGTAAGGACAATGCCCGACAGCTCACCGCGCTGATCACAGGTGCGTCGGGAGGCATCGGCTACGAGCTGGCCAAGCTTTTCGCGCAAGACCGCGTGGGACTGGTGCTCGTGGCTCGGAACGGATCCAGACTCGCGGCCATCGCACCAGAGTTGCGCGCGCTCGGCGCGCCCAGGGTCGAGGTCATTGTGGCCGACCTGGCGAGTGCGGACGCGGTGCCGCCGCTGCTGCGGGAGTTGAGCACGCGGCGCCTGGAAATCGACGTCCTGGTCAACAACGCAGGGTACGGACAGTCGGGGAGCTTCGCGGCCACGGACGAGGCGACGGAGTTGGGGATGATCCAGCTCAACATCGGCGCCCTCACCGCGCTCACCAAGGGAGTTCTGCCCGGTATGCTTGCGCGGGGTCAGGGGCGCATCCTGAACGTCGCATCGACCGCCGGCTTCCAGCCGGGACCGTTCGTGGCCGTCTACTCCGCGACGAAGGCCTACGTCGTGTCGTTCTCCGAGGCCCTCGCGGAGGAGCTCGCCGGTAGCGGAATCACGGTTACGACGCTGTGTCCCGGTCCCACGGCCACCGGGTTCGCCGCCCGGGCGCGCATGCAGCAGTCGCGGCTCTTCCGGCCGGGCACGACCATGACCCCAGCGGCAGTCGCTGCGGTCGGGTACTCCGGGCTGAAGCGCGGCCGACGACTGGTCGTCCCGGGGCTGCTCAACAAGATCCAGTTGCAGTCGCTGCGGATCTCACCCCGACGTTTGGTGGTGAAGATCGCCCGGGCCCTGGTGTCGTCGTGAGACGTTCGCGCGTGCTTCGCGCGACGCTGGTGTGCGTGCTCCTGGCCAGCGCCCCAGCCGCCCTCGAGGCCCAGCGCACGGACCCGCTCGGCCAGCTCGTCGCCGAGGCGCTGCGCACGAACCTCGGCCTCGAGGGGGAGCGGCTCGCCGAGCGCCGCGCCGCGGCCGAGGTGCGCGAGGCCCGTGGCCTGTTCCTCCCGTCCCTTGGTCTGCAGTCGCGCTACTCGCGACTCGGCGGCGTACCGAACATCGGCGACCTGATCAATCCGGCGTACGCGACGCTGAACCAGCTCACGGGCACGAACCGCTTTCCGACGAACATCAATTTCACCTTGCCGCAGCGGCATGAGTCGCGCCTGGAGCTCGTCCAGCCACTCTTCAACGCGGGGATTCTCGCGAACTACGCCGCAGCCCGCGCGCGCGCCGATGGCCAGCGGATGCAGCTCGCGGCCGCGGCCCGGCAGCTCGCCGGCGACGTCCAGATCGCCTACCTCCAGGAGGCCTCGGCCCGGCGGGCGGTCGAGATCTACGAGGCGACACTGGTGCTGGTGCAGGAGAACGAGCGCGTGGCGGAGCGGCTGCTCGGTGCCGGGAGCGCGACGCCCGAGGCGGTGTATCGCGCGCGCGCCGAGCGGGCCGACGTGGAGCAACAGGTGGCCGAGGCGCGGGAGCGGCAGCTCGCGGCGAGCCGGGCACTCAACCGGATCGTGCGGCGACCGCTCGACGCCCCGGTCGAGGTGGTGCCGGACAGCGTCTTCGACCACTTGCCGCTCGACATCACCGCCGACAGCGCCGTCGCGCGCGCGCTCGCAGCGCGCGAGGAGTTGCGTCAGGTGGAGGCGGGCGTACACGCGGCTCAGGCTGCCGGGCGTGCGGCGACCGCGGCGTTCCTCCCCAGCGTGTCCGTGGCGCTGGACTACGGCTTCCAAGGTCCCGACGTCGCGTTCCGCTCGAGCAACGATTTCTGGCTCGCGTCGGTCGTCGTGTCGTGGAACCTCTTCAACGGCGGCCGCGACGCGGCCCGGCGGTCCGAGGCGGGCTACGAGGCCGATCGTGCCCGTACCCAGCGACAGGATCTCGCCGACCGGATCGCGCTCCAGGTGCGCACGGCGCACGAAGCCGCCGTCGTGGCGCGATCGGCGATCGTCACCGCCGACGCACGCCTCGAAGCGGCGCGCCGGACCTTCGAGCTGGTGCGGCGTCGCTACGAGGAAGGCGTCGCCACTCCCATCGAGTTCGTGGATGCACGCACCGCATACACGAGCGCGCAGCTCAACCGTGTCCTCACTGCATACCGCTACGCCATTCGCTGGGTGGAGCTCGAGCGTGCTGCCGCGCTGCGCGAGATCCCATCCTAAAGAGGAGCCGACATGTACCGCACCCCGATCACCCTGTTCCTGGCGCTGGCACTCGTGGCGTGCGCGCGCCGCCCCGCAGCGCCGCCCGCCACGCCGTCGCAGTGCGCATCGCGCCTGTCAGCGTAGACCGGCTCGCGCCCCCGGTGACGGCCACCGGTACCCTCGGTCCCAAGGAGGAAGTGACGTTGAGCTTCAAGGTCGGCGGCGTCGTAAGCCGGATCTTCGTAGACGAGGGCCGGGTGGTCCAGGCGGGCGACACGCTCGCCGAGCTCGACTTGAGTGAGATCGACGCTGCCGTGGTCCGAGCCCGGAGCGCCGCCGAGAAAGCGGAGCGCGACCTGACGCGGGCGCGGCGACTCTATGCCGACAGTGTGGCGACACTCGAGCAGGCCCAGAACGCACAGACCGGGCGCGACGTGGCCCACGCCGAGTTCGAGACGACGCTGTTCAACCGGCGCTACGCCGTCATCGTCGCCCCGGCGTCGGGGTTGATCCTGCGGCGCTCGGCCGAGCCCGGCGAGCTGGTCCAGGCCGGCAAGGCGATCCTCACGCTTGGCAGCCACGCCCGTGGCGT
>Ga0209235_1002264_pt1 | contig 10688 bp, 12 predicted proteins | sample GraSoi013_1_20cm_4_FD_185817 | JGI IMG/M metagenome (GOLD analysis project Ga0209235, IMG submission 185817) | Grasslands soil microbial communities from the Angelo Coastal Reserve, California, USA - Sample 09_25_2013_1_20cm (SPAdes) (version 2) | ecosystem: Environmental > Terrestrial > Soil >...
GTCGGGGAGCCCCGCCTTCAGGAGATACCGCCGTCCAACGTCCGACTCGCTCACGGTGTCGCCCGATCCCACCCCACCGGTCACCAGGACCACGGGCGCGAGGCCGCGCTGATACAGGGCCGCGGCGTGGTCAAGCCGCGCTCGGAACACGGGCGACGGCCGGCCGTTGTACTGCGCGGCGCCGAGCACGGCGATCGCGTCGGCCGACCGCGCCTCGTCGTGCGCGCCGGCGAGCGCCACGGCCACGACGACGGCCGCCCAGCCGAAGGTGAGGGCGACCAGAAGCGTCCCCGCCGCGAATACTTTGCGGCGCAGAGTCCAGAATGGCATGGGGGAAAGACAACAGGGGAAGGGAGTAGAGGGAAGGGGGCTAAAGGCTCAGCCAGTAGTTGAACTTCACCAAGAGCACGTTGGTCGGTGGATCGAGAAACATCTCGTGGCCGAGATAGTGTCCGAGGTCGAGCGTGGGGTCGAGAAGACTGACGAACCGCGACTGGCTCCAGACGAAAAACACCGTGGACCCGGGCCGGTACTCCCATCGCAGCACTGCGTTCGAGCGGAACGAGCGGACGCGACTGTCGGGGTTCGAGAACTGGAAGCTGTCGGTCGGCGCAACCGCGGGTGCCGGGTGCACGGTGTACACGGCCGTACCGGGGTCGTACGTAATGGTCGAGCCGTTGTCCCGCCCGTACAGGGTGAAGTTGAAGGTTCGCGGCGTCTCGAGCTCCTTGAAGTTCGCGTAGCGTCCCGCGAAGGTGAACGGCTGCGCGTACAACTGGAAGCTGAGCGTTGGGGTGAAGGTGAGGTTCAGACGGGTGGTCAGGTCGAGTTGGCGCTGGCTGAGCTCCCCGAAGACGTACCGCGCACCGTAGGTCGCCGTGGCCGCCGCGTCGTCGCGCGACGTGACGAACTGGGCGGCGCTGAAGCCTCTGACATAGCTCGGCCCGATCTGGAGAGACACCGCCGCACTGGGCCGCAGGTTGATCACCGGGCTCACCGTAAAGGACCAGGTGCCGCCGGCGTCACGGAAGTACTGGGTGTTCAGGGTGCCGTTGACGGCTTGCCGCGTGTCTGACGTAATGGTCGCGCCTGCCTGCCATTGCGCGGGCGCCACGGCGGCGGGCCCGCCGCGCGTGAGCCGGTCATCGATCCCGCGCTGTTGCTGATACGCGAATACGTTGACGCTCCAGTAATTCAGGAGCTGGCCGAACACGTCGATATCGCGGGCGAACTGGATGCGGTCCCCTCCGTAGTTCCAGGCGAAGGCGAGAGGGTCCACGCCGATGCTTGCCTGTCGGAACAACCGGCCGGGCATGGTCCAGCGATGGCCCACGAACAGGTCGCCCGCGGTGCGATCGGTCCGGCGGTGGAAGCCCAGGTCGTTGACTTCGAAGCCGGGCGTCGTGGTGCTCAGCGCGAACCCCCAATTGGAGTTGCCGCCTTCCTTGTTGATGGAGAAATCCGCGCCGACCCCGGAGAGCGAAGTGCGGCGCGGATCGTAGCGCCGGCTGAGGTACGGCGCATCCGGCCGCTGGTAATACCGCGTCGGTTGTTCTTGGGTGAGCCGCATCGCGAGGGTGTCGCCGGTGACGTGCGAGGCCCCGAGGGAGGCGTACACGGAGTAGGCGTTGTTGGCCCACCGGTGGTAAAAGTCCGCGGCCGCGACGTATCCGCCCCCCCGGAGAGAATCGAGCGCAGCGCTGCTGTTGCGGCGATCGACGGCAGTAGCGAGGAAGCCGAATCCGGTGTGGCCCCCGACCTCGCGCCGCACCCGCCCGACGACGTAATTCGTGAACGGTTCTACGTCCTCGTGCCACCCGGAACCGCCTGACGCGACGCTCGCCCGCTCCCGCGCCGTCACCGCGTCGAGCACGCCCACCGACCACCCACTCGGCGTCTTCCCGCTCAGCTTTGCCGCCCCGAGGATGGTGGTGTGCGTCGGCAGGTCGATGAAGCCGCCCGGGGGCGCCTCCGGTTCGAGCGACGGGGCACGGCCGATGCGGCGTGAATAGAAGTACTGCGGCGTGTTGCCGAATTGGATGTAGGGACCGGTGCCGCCAAAATTGAAGATGCTCGCGCCTTCCACGAAAAACGGGCGCCGCTCTTGGAGGAACTGCTCCACAGTCGTCAGGTTGACGAACGCGGGGTCGGATTCCACCTGTCCGAAGTCGGGGTTCACCGCGGCATCGAGTGTGAGGTTGGAGGTCACGCCGTATTTCACGTCGAGCCCGGCGCCGCCGAAATACGAGTGACCGCGGTCGAACGGGCTTCCGAAAACGGGGCGCTCGAACGTCCCCCGACCGAGGGTGTACGGCAGGACCTCGAGTCGCTTGGGCGCCGGGATGGCATGCAGGCCCACCAGATGGCCGAAGCGCGACGCGTATCCCGTTTCGGTCTTGCGCTGGAACGCCCACTGGCTGCGCTCGTTCTTCCGGAACACCCAGCGGAAGAAGTTCACGCCCCACACCTGGTCGCGCGCGTGAGGAAACCGCAGCTGGGAGAACGGGATCCGCATCTCCACGACCCAGCCCAACGAATCGATGGTCGTCGCGACGTCCCACACGGGGTCCCAGGACCGATCTCCGATGAAAAAATCGTTGCTGCAAATGTCGTCCTGCTTCACCCCGGCGGGATTCACGGCGAACTCAAACGCCGTGCGGTGGTCGTGATAGCTGTCAAAGTCGACGTAAAACATGTCGCTCTGCGTATCGTCGTCTCGGCGGCCGAGCCGTCGCGAAATCCTGGCGGGCTCCGCGTCGTACAACCGCGCACCCACGTAGACCGCGGCATCGTCGTACACGATCATCACGGTCGTCGATTCGGCGGGCGAGCTCTCTTCCCGGGGATCGGTCTCTATGAAGCCGCCGATGCGCTTGGCCTCGTGCCAGGCGGGGTCGTCGAGCTTGCCGTCGAGCACCGGTGGGCGCTCGATCCGGACCGCCGTCATCGTGGGCGCCGCACGTCCGCCGGCGTGGCGCAAGGCAGAGGAGTCGGAGGGGTTCTGTACGAGGAGTGCGGCCGCGACCATCAGCATCAGCGACGACCTCCCTCACTTCGGGGCGGCTGGAAGATACCCCGGGGAAGTGCGCGCGTCCTATCGCCTGTGGCGTCAGGGTGTCAGGGTTTGGTCAGCAGCTCCTCGAACAGCGCCAGCGCGCGCGGGTCGCCGGATTGGCCGAGCCAGAACAACGCCTTGCGCCGTACACCAGGCTCCGGGTGTGTGCGGGCGATGCGGATGAGGGCGGGGACCCCGGCGTCGTGCGGTTGCTGCGACAAGGCGAAGACCGCCTGCTCCTTCACGTCCCGGTCCACGTCTTCTTCGTCGACCAGGTCGGCGAGGCCGCGGGTCGCGGCGTCGCCGGCGGCCTGGCCGAGCCAGAACACTGCCTGGCGGCGGGTGCGCCGGGGCGCGCGGTCGTCGCGCGCGAGCTTCAAGAGCGGCGGCCACACAGTGACCGAGTCCGCGAGGGTCACGGGCAGAATCGCCTCTTCTCCCCCCCTGCTGTCCTCCCGCGTCGCGAGGCCGAGCAGGAAGTCCACGGCGTCGCGCGACGAGACGGTGCCGAGGTCGGTGACGGCGGCGTCGCCCGGCGGGGTGACCCAGCGCCCTCCGACGTAGGTGCGGAGCGACTGCACCCGACCAGTCCGGACGGTGAGCGAGACGCGCACCGGGCCCGGCTCGCAGTCGTACTCGACCTCATCGCGGTCGAAGCCGCGGTCGACGGTGATCGTATGCCCCCCTCCCCCCCCGCCTCTCCACCGCCCGCACCTGCCGCCTGTGCAGTCGAGGGCGATGACGTTACGGCCGTTGCCGCACACACCGGGACGGGCGGCGAAGCTCAGCCGGACGATGCCATCGGGGGCGACGCCGACTCGCGCCCCGAGGCGCTGCGCAGCCGCGGGCCCCGCGATGAGCGCCCACGCGAGCAGCAGCCGGCGGGTCACGGGTTGATGATCTCCAGCAGGACCTGGGCGGCGCGCGGGTCGTGCGACTGCCCCAGCCAGAAGATCGCCTTCTTGCGGAGCTCCTTGTCCTGCTCCGTCTTCGCGATGCGGATCAGCTGATCGAGGGCGGCGGCCTCGTGGCGCTGCGAGTACACGAAGATCAGCTGCTCTTTCATGTCCTGGTTCTGCATCCGGTCGTACAGCCCGGCCAGCTGATCCAAGTTCCCGCCAGTCTGACCCACCCAGAAGAGCGCCTTCTTCCGCATCTCCACCGGCTCCCGCTCGTTGAGCGCGATGTCCATGAGCCAGCGTCCGTTGTCCGCGCCGCCCATTTGGGAGAGCGAGAAGATCACCTTCTCCTTCAATTCCTCGCCGGCGAGCTTCGCGTACAGGCCCCGCAGGAAGGCGGCGTTCTCCGGGGAATGCTGCTGGCCCAGCCAGAAGATCGCCTTCTCGCGCGCCTCGTCCGAGGAGCGCTCGTTGGCGGCGTAGTCGCGCAGGATCTGCCCGGCGCGCCCTTGACGGATCTGGGACAGCGCGAAGATCGCCTTGTCCTGGAGCTCGGGATCCGTGGCGGTGCGGAGGATCGAGTCGAGGGCCGTCACGGCACGGTCGCTGCCCACCTGCGACAGCCAGAACACCGCCTGCTGGCGCACTTCCGCATCGGGGTCGTTCCGGGCGACGTCGAGCAGGATGTCTTCCGTCTCGCCACCGCGCTTCTGTGAGACGATGAAGACCGCTTTACGCCGCAACCCGGCCGAGCACGCGTCGCGTCGCGCCAGCACTTTCTTGAGGATCGGCAGCGCGCTCGTGGCATCCATCTGCAGGAGGCCGTTGAGCGCCGCGATGCGCAAGTCATCGTCATCGTCCTCGCCCGGGCAGCTCCCTCCGCGCGTACCGCCGGTGTCGGCCGCAGGCTGCGCATGCCGTCGGATCCACTCGGCGGCTGCCCCGTCCCCTTGCGTTGCCAGGGCGGCCTGCACTCGCGCGAGAAGCGCGTCGCCGTCTCGCAACGTCGCCGCCTTCCGGTAACGCTGCTGCTGAGTGACGAGGAGGCTACGCGCACGGTCGAGGTTGTCGTTCTTGTAGAGCGCGAACGCTGCCCAATAGAGCGCATCGCCGGCCCGTGCGGCGGACGGATAACGGCGGGCAAGGTTCCCGTAAAGATTCGCGGCACTCTGATAGTCCGCGCGGTTGAGGGCTTGCCGTGCGGCCCGCCAGAGCGAATCAGTCGGGTCCTGCTCGTCCTGCAGGACCCGCCCCTCGTCCGTATCCAGCGCATCGAGCGCATCGAGCGCGTCCAGGGCGTCTAAGGCGTGCAGGGCGCCGAGCGCCGCCTGGGCCTGCACCGGTGCGACGATGAGGTGAGGCGCCACGACCGGTTGTTGCCATCCCAGCGTCGCCGCGACGAGTAGCTGTACGCCTTGCATCACAATGCTCCTTGTGTACGAGCGGAACCGGGACCGGGCGGGCTTGCCGTCCGGAGCCGCAGCAACACGCTCCGTTGCTCCAGCCCTTGATTGATGAGCTGCACGTCGTCTCGATCGCCGCTCGAGGGGAGCTGGGCGATCTGTGCCAGCACCAGCTCCAGGTCTTCGAGCAAGCTCTTCAGCCTGACGTCGCGAGCCGCCGGCGAGTCGAGCATGAGTCGCGTCGTGCAGAGCAGGTCGCGGGCCTGAACTGAAAACTGTGCCGTGGGCACGCCTGCACGCGTTTCCGCGCGGAAGCCCGTGAGCAGCGCCTCGGTGCGGGTGAGGTATTGGGCGGCGGCGAGCTGATAGACGAACGTGGTGGTCCGCTCGCCCGGCCCTGCGCCGGCGGGGCTCGGCGGGGAGCCCGTCACGCTCCAGCGCCCGATAGCCACGCCGAGCGCGAGCACGGCAGCGATTCCCACGCCCCAGCGCAGGGCAGGGCGGAGCACGAGGACCCGCTGCCGCCGCGCCGCGCGCGCCGCGTCGATGCGACGCCACAGCTCCTCGCGCGGCGTGGCGGGAGGGCGGTGATAGTCCTGCGCCGCCTGGCGCAGCCGCTGTTCGAACCGATCGTCAGTCATGACACCCACTCTCCCGCGAAGTCCGCGAGCGCATCTCGCAGCTTGGCGCGTGCTCGCGACAGTTGCGCTTTCGACGTTCCGGTCTCGATGCCAAGGGTCGCGCCGATCTCTTCGTGCGTGTACCCCTCGACGTCGTGCATCACGAACACCATGCGATAGCCGTCGGCGAGACCGTCGATCGCTTGGGCCAAGCGCCGCTTCAGGTCCGGCTCGGCGGCCCGCCCGCCGGCGGAGGTCGCCGCCTCGTCCAGGTCCGTTTCCCGCTGCCGGAAGCGCTTCACCTTGCGCAGCCCGTTCAACACCACCGAGGTGGCGATGGCGTGCAGCCAGGTGGAGAGCTTCGCCTCGCCCCGAAACGTGCCCAGCCGCTCGAACGCGCGGACGAACGTGTCCTGGGTGAACTCGCGCGCCAGCTCGTCATCGCCCGCGAGCCGGTAGGCGAGCCGGTACACCCGGTCCACGTGGGCGTCGTACAACGCGCGCTCCGCGGCGCCGTCCCCGGCCCGGACTTTGGCTATCAGTTCGCGTTCGTCCACCAGGCTCCGAGCGGGGGGCAGGCGGCAAGGGACAGCCGGCAGTGTCGGTTAACTGTGTGACACGGCGGCGGCTGGGAGGGTTGCGCGCGGGGGTTATACCTGCTTCAACAGGATACGCATGCCCACGCCGACGAGCACGGCGAGGAGAAAGGAGGCCAGGGTGCCGACCAGGAAGTACTCGGCGAACTCACGGTCCTCGAGCTGCTTGAAGCGGGCGAGGGACTTGGCGGCGATGATCCAGCCCACGGCGGCGTAATCGCCCAGCAGGACCATGGTGAGCGCGAGGGCGCGCTCGAGGGAGCCCACCGCGCGGCCGCGGGCGACATCGATCGCGCCGGCGGTGCGGTCCTCATCGCGCCGCATCTGCAGTGTCGGCAGTTCGAGCACGCTCCGGATCAGGACGATCCCCCGACCCGAGACGTAGAGGTAGGCCGTGGCGAAAAGCCCCACGCGCCCCCACCAGAGCCCAGCGACACTCGGTCGCGCGAGGGGGGCGAGGAGCGTGCCCAGGACGAGTGTCGCAATCACGAACAGCGCTTCGCCGAAGAGGAGCGCCCGGCCGCGGCGGCGACCGTCCACCTGACCGGGCCAAAGCGTGGCAGCCAGCGTGTAGGCGAGCAGCGGAACGACGAAGAGAGGATTCACGCGGGTTCCGTCTCCAGGAGTGCCCGAAACATCTTATCCCCGGCGGCCACGAGGGGCCAGGCCATGCGGCGGGCGAGGTGGGAGATCGCGCTGCGATCGACGTCGAGCCGGGCCGCCGCGGCCGCCGGGTCGCCCAGCCGCAACAGGGTCGCGGTACGGCGCTGCCGGGGGGTCCAGCTCCAGTACAGCGCGGAGTAGTAGCTCGCGAGCGGCTCGAGCGCGGGAACGAAGGCACCGAACGCGAACACCTGGCGCTGCCGCTTGGCGCGATCCATCGCGGCCCGGGCCTCGTGAAAGCAGGGGCCGTCCATCTCGGGGGCCGTGGGCGCGAGGGGCGTGGTAATCGGCCCCCGGCCGCAGGCCACGACCCAATCGACCGTGGGGAGGCGGGCCCGCAGGTCGTGCGCGAGGTCCCACACCGGCTGGGGCGTCGCGAGCAGGCACTGCAGCTCGTCGCCCAGGGTGATGGCGAAGCGGGCGGCGAGGACGCGGCGGTAGCGCTGGTTCAGGTCCTTCACGGCGCCGCGGGCGTCGGCTTGGAGGCGGGCGCGGGCGGTCGCGGGGAGGTCGCGCGAGGCGATCGCGTCGGCGATGAGGGCGATGTAGGACTTGGCCATTTTACGTCACATTAGTACGATATGACGAATTACGTCATAATCTATTATTGTGACATAAAATGTCAACTCAGCCGATGCGCCTTATCGCGTGCCGAACAGGCGATCGCCGGCATCCCCGAGCCCCGGCAGGATGTAGCCGTGGTCGTTGAGCTCGCGGTCGAGCGCGGCGGCGAAGACGGGGACGTCGGGGTGGGTCTCGAGCATGCGACGCACGCCCTCGGGCGCCGCGACGAGGCAGAGGAAGCGGATACGCTGGGCGCCGGCGTGCTTGAGCGCGCTCACGGCGTCCGCCGCCGACCCACCGGTCGCGAGCATGGGGTCGAGCACGAAGAAATCGCGCGCGTCTTCGCCCGATGGAATCTTGAAGTAGTAGTCGACCGGCTCGAGCGTGTCGTGCTCGCGGTAGATGCCGATGTGGCCGACGCGTGCCGACGGGATCAGCTGCGCGATGCCCTCGACCATGCCGAGTCCCGCGCGCAGGATCGGCACGAGGGCGAGCTTCTTCCCCGCCACCCGGACCCCCCGCATGCGCTCGAGCGGCGTTTCCACCTCCGTGGTCTCGAGCGGGAGGTCCTTCGTCACCTCGTAGGCCATCAGCATGGCGATCTCGTTCACGAGCTGCTTGAAGTCCTTCGTGCTGGTGCTCTTGTCTCGCAGGATCGACAGCTTGTGCTGGATCAGGGGGTGATCGAGCACCGTGAGATTCGGGAACGTGGGGTGCGGCATGGGGGGGAGAAAGTACGCCGCCCGTCGCCGCGACGCCACGTTGTACGAGCGTCCGCCCACACGGCACTCCCACCTCATCGGGCAGCCCGCTAAGTTCTTCTCCGGCATTCCGGCCAGGTAGCTCAGTTGGTAGAGCAGCGGACTGAAAATCCGCGTGTCGGCAGTTCGATTCTGCCCCTGGCCATTCGCCGCACCCTCGACGGGCAGCCTTCCCGCAAACGGAGGTCACTCATGGTCAATGCAGACGAGCAAGGCGTCGTGGTCGTGCACGGGACGGCGGAAGGATTCGCCCAGGAGATTACGGCGGGGCGTCATCACCTGATCGCCGACGAGCCGGTGTCCGCCGGGGGGACCGACCGGGGGCCTGGACCGTACGAGCTGCTGTTGGCGGGCCTCGGCGCCTGAACGTCGATGACGATCGCGCTGTATGCGCGACGGAAAGGGTGGCCGCTGACCGGGGTGACGGTTCGCCTGCGCCATTCGAGGATCCACGCCGAGGACTGCGCCGAATGTGAAACCGGACAGGGCATGCTCGATCGGATCGAGAGCGAGATCACGCTGGCCGGCGACTTTACCGAGGAACAACGTACCAGGCTACTCGAGATCGCCAACAAGTGCCCCGTCCATCGGACACTCACGTCGGAGATCAACATTCGGACGACTCTCATTTGATGACGCGTCCTAGCCGATGTCCAGCAGCACTTTCAGCACGCCGGGGCGCTGCGCGTGCTCGAACGCCCTGAGGGCCTCGGCGAGCGGGTAGCGCGCGTGGATCAGCGGTTCGACCGCCACGCGTCCCTCCACGAGTAGTCGCAGCGCCGGCGCGAATGGCCCGCAGCGCGAGCCTACGAGGGTCAACTCCTGCACCACGACCGCTGAGGCATCGAGGGCCAGCGCGCCGGCGTAGGTGCTCTTCAGCACGAGCGTACCGCGGGCCCGCACAGCGCGCTGCGCGACCTCGAAGCCTTCGGCGTTCCCGGTGCACTCGACGGCCACGTCGAATTCCCCGCGCCGCGCTCGGTCGGCGCGCCCGGTTTCAATGCCCCGCGCGGCGAGCAGGGACAGTTTGGCGTCGTGCCGTCCGACCACGAGCAGGGCGCAGCCGGTGAGCGCGAGCGTCTGCGCCACGAGCTGGCCGAGCTTCCCGTCGCCCACCACCAGCACGCGGTCGCGGGGGCCGATCGGGACCTGCTCCTGGACCTCGAGCGCGGCGGCGAGCGGCTCGGTGAACACCGCGGCGTCCGAGGACACGGCGTCCGGGACCGGATGCAGGTTTTCGGCGGGCAGGACGAGGTAATCGGCGAACGCGCCGTGCCGGCTCACGATGCCGAGCACCGTGCGGCGCTCACAGTGGGTGCGCCGGCCAGCGCGACACGCGCCGCACGCGCCGCATACGGCGTTGATCTCACCGATGACGCGGCGGCCCACGAGCGCCGCAGGTCCTTGCTCGACGACGCCGACGAACTCGTGGCCCGGGATTCCGGTGAACGGGTAGTACCCGCGCGTGAGCTCGATATCGGTGTTGCAGATGCCGGCGCAGAGCACACGCACGAGCGCCTCGCCCGGCGGCGGTTCGGGGATCGAAACGTCTGCCCGCGCGCGCAGGCGGCGATCCTCCAGCCAGAGGGCCCGCATGCCCGGTAATATGCCGCGGCCCGCGTCGTTGACAGAGTCTCGGGCCTCGTGGTAAGTCTCGGCGCGATGAGTGAGCCGTCGTCCCTTCCCGGCTGGGCCAAGACCCTTCAGCGGCGCATCCGCCAGCGCGGTATCGACTTCTTCATCCTGCACGGACCCGGCGTGCGCGACCTCCATCCCCTCGGCGCCCGGCGCTTCGGCACCATCGCCGACTGCCTCGCCCAGGTGATCTTGAACGACCGCTCGGCGATCGTCACGTACGACCGCGGCGCGGGGATCGGGTTCTCGGATCGGGATGTCGAGAACGACTTCAAGACGGTGCTCAAGGCGTACGATAAGCTCGGGGGGACCAACCTGGCTCAGGTGCAGCCGCGCGATCCCGACCGGGCGTTGCAACTGATCGAGCCTACCTGCGCTACCAGCTCGGTGGGAACGCACGGTTTTCGGCCGCGGTGATCATCGATTACGGAGAAACGGTGGCACCCGCGGGGGAGCCGGGGCAGCTTCCGGCGGAGGATCGCGGCGCGATCG
>Ga0209235_1002265_pt1 | contig 10677 bp, 7 predicted proteins | sample GraSoi013_1_20cm_4_FD_185817 | JGI IMG/M metagenome (GOLD analysis project Ga0209235, IMG submission 185817) | Grasslands soil microbial communities from the Angelo Coastal Reserve, California, USA - Sample 09_25_2013_1_20cm (SPAdes) (version 2) | ecosystem: Environmental > Terrestrial > Soil >...
GGCCCGGCCCTGCTCGATCGTCAGCGAGCGGATATCGAAGTAGAGTTCGGTCGCCGCGGTGACCTGCACCTCCTTGGCCTGCAGGCGGCCGGCGGTGAGGGTGGCGCGCGTGTTCGATTCCCAGGCCGCGAGGACCGGCACGCTCATGCCGTGCGCCACCGCCTGCGCGTCTTCGTAGGTGACGCGCGGCCGGCGCATCCACGACCGCCACATCGAGTCGGTGACGTTGCCAAGCTGCACGTCGGGGAACTGGCGCAGGCGAAACGTATTCACCCCCAGCAGCGTGCCCGCGAACTTGTCGGTCATGTAGCGGTTCATCCCTTCCACGACCGAGACGACGGCGATGAGGAACATCACGCCGATGAACACGCCGATGATCGAGAAGCCGCTCTTGAGCTTCTGCGCGCGGATCGTCTGGAAGGCGAGGCGGACGGCGTCTATGAAAGACATGGTTGGTGGAGGTTGGTGAAGGTTGGTGGAGGTTGGTGGAGGCTTTCCTTCACCAACCTCCACCATCCTCCACAACCCTCCACAACCTCATTCGTACCTCAGCGCTTCTACCGGATCGAGTCGCGCCGCCTTGCTCGCAGGATAGATGCCGAAGAGCAGGCCCGTGAATGCCGCCATGACCAGTGCCACGAAAATGGAGCCGAGCGGCACGTAGGCCGGCACGGGAGTCGCGGTGTGGAGGAGGAACGCGATGAGCCAACCGAAGATCATGCCCACGATCCCGCCCACGAGCGTGAGCGTCGCCGCTTCGACGAGGAACTGCCACATGATTTCGCGACGCATGGCGCCGAGGGCCTTGCGCACGCCGATCTCACGGGTCCGCTCCGTGACCGAAATCATCATGATCGCCACGACGCCGATGCCGCCCACCATCAAACCGACGAACGACAGGGCCCACATCAGCATGCGCGCGACCTTCGTGAAGCTGTTGATCGCCTGGACGTACACTTCCTGCGTGATGGCGTCGAAATTGTTCTTCTGACCCGGACGGAGGCCCCGCATGGTTCGCATCGCCATGGTGACGTCGTCGATCGCGCGGTCGAGGCTCACGGAGTCCTGCGGCACGACAAACATGTCCATCCATCCAGGCCAGTACTGCAGGTCCTTCTGGAAGGTGCCATGCGGCATCATGATCTCGGGCCGATCGCCCTCGCCGAACAGCCGCGGTGGGGGATTGTAGACACCGACGACATCGTAGGGCAGGCCGCCGATCTTGATGCGGCGATTCATCGGATCGCGCTGCCCGAACAGATTCTCGGCCAGCTTGCTGTTGATGACCGCCACGTGGGCGTTCGACGCGTCCTCGAGGTGCGTAAACGAGCGGCCCGGATCGATGCGCCCCCCCTCGATTTTCGGCCAGTCGGCGTTCCGGCCGCGGATGCCGATGGCGGACATGCGATGGCCCTCGAACTCGATATTGGCCGACGTGTACTCGTCGACGACGACGAAGGCGACAGTCGGCAGCTGCGCGAGCCGGTTCGCCTCGTCCACGGTGATCGGTGGACGGCGCCGCCACGGGTTCGGATCCTCGGGATCCTGATCGTTCTGGCCGCCCCAGTAGCGCCCGACCCAGAACGTCTTGGGGCCGAGCGACGACAGCATGTCCGAGATGCCTTTGTTGAAGCCACTGATCAATGCGCCGATCACCATCACCACCGTGACGCCGATCGCGACGCCGAGGATCGTGAGCGCCGCGCGCATCTTGTGCGCGCGCAGCGACGAGAGGGCGATGCCGACGCCTTCGAATATTGGAGTCACCGGCTACTCCTGGCGCAGCGCGGTGATCGGATCGAGCCGCGCGGCTCGGCTGGCGGGATATACGCCGAAGAGAATGCCCACGCCCGCGCCGAGCACCACGCCCAGCACGACGGATTTCGCGGAAACACTCGCGGGCAACGGCGAGACCTTGTCGATCAGCACGGTGAGGCCAATCCCCGCGATGATCCCGAACGCCGCGCCCACGAGGGCGATGGCGGTCGACTCCGCCAGGAACTGGCGGAGCACATCGCGGCGACGGGCGCCGAGCGACTTCCGCAGCCCGATCTCGCGCGTCCGTTCGGCTACCGCCATGAGCATGATGTTCATGATGACGATGCCACCGATGACCAACGACACGATGATGATACCGGGCATGACGATCATCAGGATCCGACTGATGCCAGCCCAGAATCGCTGCACGCCCTCGGAGGTGTCGAGCACGAAGTTGTTGTCCTGCTTCGGCCGCAGGTGCCGGCGGCTGCGCATGATGCCCTCGGCCTGGGACATCGCCTCGCGCATCTCGACGTCGGAGCGGGCCTTGACCAGGAAGGCATCGAGAATCCCGGGCGGATTCACCATGTTCTGCGCCGGCGACAATGCGGGCACGACCACGAAACGATCGAGCGGGAATCCCATCAGGCTGCCCTGGTGCTCCACGACCCCGATCACGCGATAGGGGACGCCACCGATCCGCACGTTGCGGCCCAACGGCTGGCGCTCGGCGAAGAGACGTTTCGCCACCGCATCGCCCAGCACCGCCACGGGGACCCCGGAGCGGTTCTCCTCTCCGGTGAACGGACGGCCGATGGCGATGCGCAGATTCTTGATATCGAAGTAGCGCTCGCTGGCCGCGGTCAGCTCGATGTCGCGCGCTTCCTTATTGCCGAACGTCACGGTGACCTGATCGCTCGACTGCCAGGCCGTGACGACGGGAACCGTCAGACCGTTGTTGATCGCCTCGGCGTCGCTGAAGCGGATGCGCGGGCGCCGCGCCCACGCGCGCCACACCGAATCGGGGACGTTCGGCGTGAACATCGGACGGCGCCGCAGCTGGAACGTGTTCACGCCGAACAGCGTCTGCGCGAACTTCTCGGTCATGTAGCGGTCCACGCCGTTGGCGATCGACCACGCGGCGATCAGCGACGCCACGCCAACGAAGACGCCCAGCAGCGAAAAGCCGCTCTTGAGCTTCTGCGCGCGCAGCGTCTGAATCGCGAGACGGAATGCTTCGAAAAACGGCACTCAGGCAGCCCGGGCCTGGTCCGTCGCCACGAGTCCATCGCGCAGCGTGATGACGCGCGCGGCGTGCGCGGCGATATCCTGCTCGTGGGTCACCATCACGACCGTCTGACCCTGGCGATGGAGCTCGGCGAAGACGCCCATGATCTCGGTACTGGTCGTCGAGTCGAGATTGCCGGTCGGCTCGTCCGCCAGGAGGATGCTGGGCTCGTTCACCAGCGCCCGCGCGATGGCGACGCGCTGGCGCTGGCCGCCAGACAGCTCGTTGGGCTTGTGGTCCATGCGGTCGCCCAGGCCGACCCGCTCGAGCGCATGCGCCGCGCGCTCGCGCCGGCTGCGCGCCGGCATGCCGGCGTAAATCAGGGGGAGCTCGACGTTGTGCAGCGCATCGGCGCGGGGCAGGAGGTTGAACGTCTGGAAGACGAACCCGATCTCCTTGTTGCGAATCCGGGCCAGCTCGTCGTCCGCGAGTTCGCTGACCTTCTGGCCGTTGAGCCAGTACTCGCCGCTGGTCGGCGTGTCCAGGCAGCCGATGAGATTCATCAGCGTCGACTTCCCCGACCCTGATGGTCCCATCACCGCCACGTATTCGTTCTGCTGGATCTGGACGCTCACGCCGCGGAGCGCACGCACGAGCTCCGAGCCCATGTCGTACTCGCGCGTGAGCTTGTGCGCCAGGATAATGACGTCGGGAAGCGGCGTGTCCCCCGTGCGAAACAGCTGGACGTTGCTCATGAGCGGCGCCGGCCGGTCGTATCGCTCGATTCTTTGCTCGGCCGGACGCGCGCGCCTTCCTTCAAATCGCGAATCGCCTGATACGGCCCGGCGACGATTGTGTCGCCCTGATGAACGCCTTCCACGACTTCGAAGTGCTCCTCGCCCGCGACCCCGACTTTGACCGGGTGGAACGTCGCGACGCCGTTGTGAACCAGGAACACGCCTTCGGTCTCCTTCTTATTGCCGCCATGTCGGCCCGTATCCGCGGGAGCCGGCGTCGCAGCCTGCGCCGTCCCGCGACCCCCGCCCGCCGAACGCTGCTCCGTCGAAATCGGTGTGTTCTCGCGAACGGTGAGCGCGATGATCGGAATGGCCAGCGCCTGCTTGCGCGTATCCGTGACGATGCGCGCGGTTGCCGAGAGATCGGGCCGCACTTCGGCCGGCGGATTGGAGAGCGTGATTTCGACCTCGTAATCCACCGCGCGATCGCTCTGGCCGGCGCCGACGGCCGACGCGGCCGTCAGGATGGCGCTGTTGGAGACCTTGGTGACGCGGCCGACGAACGTGGTGTCCGGGAAGGCGTCGATGGTGACTTCGACGGAGTCGCCCAGGTGCAGCCGGACCACGTCCGTCTCGTCGACCTGCACCTTCGTCTGAATCACCGACAGGTCTGAGATCGTCAACAGCAAACCGGTCTCGCGCGAGAACGTGCCGGGCACTGCGACCTCGCCCTCTTCGACGGCGAGGCGGGTGACGCGACCGGCCATCGGCGCGATGAGGTGCGTCTTGGCCAGCTGATCCCGCGCCTCCTGCAAACCCGCGCGCGACTGCTCGACCAGGTGCTGTGACGCCGTCAAGTTGGCCTCGGCGATGTCAAACGCCGTTTGCGCCTGCTCGAGCTGCTCTTGCGAGATCAGGTTCGGATTCTGCTCGCGCAGCTCCTTGGTCCGTTGCAGCGCGCGCTGCGACTGATCCCGCGTGGCGCGGGCCTGCACGGCACCGGCTTCCGCGGACGACATCGCGGCGTTCGCGCGCTGCATGTTCGCCTGGTAGATCGTCGGATCGATTTGGAGGAGGAATTGGCCCTTCTGGACCAGATCGCCTTCCCGCACGGCAATCCGCGTGATGCGGCCCGTGATGTCGGCGCTGATGTCCACCTTCTTTTTGGGCTGAATCTTCCCGCTCGCCGTGACCGCCGCGACGAGGTCGCGCCGGCCCACGGTCTCGAAGCGCACCTCGATACCTTTGTCGCGCTTCGCGCTGGTACTCACCATCACCAGCACAATCAGGAGCACGGCCCCTCCGCCTCCCAACAGCACCTTGTTCCGCTTAGACATGGCGGCTCGATCCTCTCGGTTAACGCAAGCTGCGGCCGATGGCTGCTTCCAACGCCGCCAGGGCCTTGTGATAGTCGTACGTCGCGTTCACGGCATCGCTCTCGGCACGCAGCGCGGCGACCTGCGCGTCCAGCAACTCGAAAAATGTGCCCGAGCCCACGCGGTAGCGTTCGGTCGCCAGCTGCAGCTGCTCGCGCGCAGCCGTGCGGTTCGTGTCCTGCAATCCGACGGTGCGATAGGCGGTCTGCAGCGTCAGAAACGCCTGGCTCACGTCGGTCTGCACCGCCAGGCCACGCGCGCGCACCGACTCCTCGAGGTCCCCGTGCTGGGCCCGCGCTTCTGAGACACGCAGCTGCTGCGAAAAGTTTGTAAAAATCGGCAGCGACACGGTCAACCGCGCCTGGAACGGCTGCTGGGTGAAGTGGAACGGAAACACCGAATTCCGGTCCCGCAGCGCCTGCTCATTGGCCGCGCCCCAGATGAAGCCACTGCAGTTGTTGGGCGGCAATCCCGCGTTGGTGCGAATGGTGTTGTTGTCCTGGCACTCGGTGTACTGGCTGGCGTACGAGGCCTGCGCGTTGAAGATGAGGGGATCGACGTCCGTGAACTGTTGCGTGAAACCCGACCACCCCGCCGAGACGGACAGCGTGGGACCGTAGCTCGACGTGGCGGCCCGCACACCCCACGCGGCCGCCCCCTCGCGCGCCCGGAGCGCCTTGAGCGCAGGGTTCTGCTGCTCGGCCATCGTCAAGAGATCCGACAAATGCCACTGCGGCGTCTGCACGCTGAACGAGTCCGTCAGCTGCACCACGGCGACGTCGATCGGCGGCGTCACGCCCATCTGCTCGAACAAGCGCAGCTTCTCGACATTCACGAGCGTCTGCGCGCGCAGCAAACCCACTGCGGCCTGGCCGCGCGCGACCTGCGCCTGGCGCACGTCGATGAGCGTCGCCTGCCCGACGGAGTAGCGCGCCTGGGCGAGCTTCAGGAACTCTTCGTTGCGCTCCAGCGTCTTGCGCGCGAGCTCGGCCTGCGCGATCGCCTGCAGCACCGTGAGGTACTGCTGTTTGATCCCGGTGATGAGCAGGTTCTCGGCGCCCGCGATATCGGCATCCGTCGCGCGCTGCTGGGCCTTCATGAGTCCGGGCTGGGACAGCGTGGTGCCCGACAGCTGCCACGACAATCCCAGATCATAGAAGGACGAGACCGTCGAGACAGACTGTGAGAAGCTCTGCGCCAGGAACGTTTGCGACCCCGGCCCGGTGTAACTCATGCCGCCCGAGGCGGTGAGCGCCGGGATCAGGAGGCTGGAATAGGCGCTGCGCACACCCCACGCCGCCGGCCCGCGGTTATTCTCGACTTGCCGGTAGGCTGGATTCTTCTCACGTGCGACCGCGATGGCGTCGGCGAGTGACAGCCCGGCGGAGGTGACCTGTGCCGGAGTGGTGCGTGGAGTTGTCGGCTGCTGCGCGACTGAGACGGCGGCGGGGCCCAGTACGAGGCCCGCCACGAGCAACAACTGGTTCATGGTCGTCCTTGAAAAGATATGTCGTGAGTCGAAGCGACCCCCATACGCGGAAGGGCGTGAGGCGGTTTCGGTCTGTGACACAACCTAGCCTCCGGCGAGGCGCTCCGCGACGAGGTGTCGGCTGGGGATCTCGACCTTCATCAACCGACCCTTGTCATCCAGCCACAGGTGCAGGGTGCCCTGTTCGCCTTCCACCGTGATGTGTCGCAGGCGGGCCGGGTCGTGATTGAGCGTCGTGGACGCTGGGCCGAGGTCGCGGATTTGGACCGCGTCGCGCCGCAGGGCGCGGGGAAATATGGCGGTGAGGTCGGCGGGTTCGGATGCCGCCTGCCAGGCGGCGAAGACGTACAGGGCAAAGACGGAATCGTCGAGCACGACCGTTCGCGGTCCCGTCGCGAACTCACGCGCCCGCTCGGTCGCACGAGCGACCAGCCGTACCGTGAAGCGCCCGCGGCCCAGCTCGCCCAGAATACGCGACGGCTGCCGTGGGTCGGCGACGTCGTATTGGAGCGTCGCGGGGAGCGTGTCGCCATTCACCTCCAGAATGGGAGCGAGCACGATGACCGGTCGCGCGCGGTCGTAGCGAATCGTCGTCGCCAGCGTCCATCCCGCTTCCCCGCGCGACAGCCGGCCGTGGCTTATGCGAAACGACTCGCGCGCGACTTCGAGCGTGTCCACACGCACGACCAGCACGCCCTCGTCCAGCGGGGCGCCCGCTGCTTGCAGCAGCAACAGGGCGAAGAGACCCGTCGTCATGCGGCTACCGGGGGGGCGGGGGGGACGCCCAAGACTCGCGTCGCGATACGGTCACGAATCATCTTATACAGGCGGGCGCCCTTTTCGGCAGACGCGAGGGTCGGTCTCCCTACGGATCCCGGCGAAAGGGCAGGGACCGGCCCGGCGGCGCGCCGCCGGTAGCTGGCAACTTGCCGTTCGGTGAGCGGGTAGTCCTGGGCCAGGTCCATGCGGACCAGCTCAGGCGCGAGGTGCAACATCAGCGAGGTGTCCAGCTCGCCGCCGTGCGTGGGCCCGGACGGATCCTCGAGATACTCGGTGAAGTCGAGTGCGAAGATGTCTACGGTGAAGATGCGTGCCCGCCGGGTGCGCAGCGTCGACAGCGCCTCCTGGTGGGGGTCGTGGCCGTGCGCGGTGAGAATAATGAAAGCGTCCACGCCGCATTGTTCCCAGGAGCCGAGCAGATCGTTCATCCAGCGGTGCAGCGTCTTACGTCGGACCGCGGCGTTGCCGGGATAAGGTCGCTTCGTGGCGGTATTGACGCCGTACGCGATCGTCGGCGCACGCAGAATACCGAAACCGCCCGAAAGATCATCGGCAAGGCGCTCAACGATTAATGTATCGCAGCCCAGTGGAAGGTGGGGTCCGTGTTGTTCACACGTGCCCACGGGCACTAACAGCCGTGAGTCGCGCGCGAGGGCGGCGCGCACCGCTTCGGGGGTGAGAACGCTCAGGTGCAGCGCCAAGCTCACGTCGTAATCGCCGGCTGCTTTGCCGGTCTGGCGACTGCCGAGTGGCTGCGCGCCGACGCGGCGGGCTGGGCCGCGCTCGCCGGTGTCGCGGGGCTCGTGGCCGTGGCGCTCGCGGTCCGGCCGCCCGCGCCGCGCCCGAAGATGACTCTCGTCGCGGCGCTCACGAGCCTGTTGCTCGGTGTCGTCCTGGCGGGCGGTGCGTTCCGCATTTGGCGGATCGAATGCTGTTGGCCGGCCCTGCGCGAACGGCTCGTCACCTCGGCCTCCCGTTCGCTCCAAACCGCACTTGGCCACGCCATCGCGGAGGCTCGCAAACTCGCCGAGCGGGGCGCCCGGGCCGCGTCGCTCCCGCGCGAGGCCGTGTTTGATCGTCTCGACAATGCCGTCGAGTCCGGACCAAAGGTCGAGCACGGCGCGGTCGTCCTGGGCGACAGTGCAGCATGGGCGGGGCGCCACCGGACGATTCCCGCGCCGCAGGACACGACCGAGCTGCAAGTCGTCATGACTCCATTCTACGCCGTGCTCGAGGCGCGGCGCCAGACACAAGCCGCCCCGTCGGTCGGCAGTGTGCTGCTGTCCGCGGCGCCCGCGATCGTCGATGGCGACCGCAGCCTCGCCGCGGAATTCGCGCGGACATCCGGCGTCACGCTGCGCCTGTTTCCGCCGGGCCAGGGGCCGCGCGACTCGAGTGTCTTCGAGATCTGTAACCCCCGGACGCCGCCGTCGCAGGCCTGCGCGCCCGGAGACACGCTCTTCTCGGTGCAAATGATCCCGCGCTCACAGGGTGACGCGAAGCTCGTGGCGCTGGCGAAGACCTCCTGGCTCGCGCGCCTTGGACTCGTCGTCTTGCTCGCGGTGTTGTTGGCGGCGGCGCCGCCAGGCGGTTGGCGCTGGGGTGTGCTGTTGGTTGCCGCGTGGACGCTGCTCCGCGCGCCCGTGGGTCCAGCGGCGCTGTTCTCGCCCGCGACGTTCTATCGCCCCGTGCTGGGAATCGGGACATCGGCCGGCTCACTGCTCGTCGTAGGGGTGCTGCTACTGGTGGCGGCAGGCGCGCTCTGGCGTCGGGGGCTGCGGCGCACGTGGTTGGGCATGGCGGCGGCGGCGCTGCTGATCATCGCCGCGCCGTACGTCGTGCGCTATTTCGGGCGCGGCATCGCCCCGCCGGCCCGGGGCGTCAGTATCCAGCTCTGGTTGTCGTGGCAGGCGGCGCTGGCAGTGATTGCCATGGCGCTCATTCTCCTGGCGGCGGCGTTGGTCCGTCGCTCGACGGAGCCGCAGCGCGTCTCGTGGCCCCTGCCGCTCGCGTGTCTCTGGGGCGCCCTCGCCGCAATCGGCGGACTCTGGTTGTGGAGCCCGTACGGCGCCTGGCCCGAGTGGTACACGTTCCTGTGGCTGCCCGCGCTGGTCGGCGCAATCCTCCCCGCGCCGCGGCGCTGGGCTTTGGTCGGCATGGCCATCGTGACCGGTACGGCTGCGGCGCTGCTCGCCTGGGGCGCGACGGTCGAAGGGCGGCTGTCGCTCGCGAGCCGCGACGCGCAACGGCTCGGCCATGAAGGGGATCCGGTGGCGCTCGCCCTGCTCGAGCGATTGGGCCAGCAGGTCACCGCGGGGTCGCAGCCGATTCCGCGCAGCGCTGGGGACCTATATGCCTTGTGGGTAGGATCGCCGCTCGGCAGCGAAGACTATCCAGCAATGCTGGAGCTCTGGGGGCCAGAGGGGCCGCCGCTCGCGGAGCTCCAGCTCGCACAGCTCGACTTGTCGCTCGGCCTGCTGGCGACTCTCGCGCGCTCGACTCCCGGCGGTCCTCGCATTGAACCGCATGAGGCCATACCGGGCGTTCATTACGTCCTCATCGCTCCGCTCCGCAACGGAACCGTACTCACGGCCGGGATCGGTCCACGGACACGCCTGCTTCCGCCGAATCCGATCGCGCGCTTTCTCAGCGGCGACCCACTCGTCGCACCCCCGTACACGATTTCCTTGTCGTTGCCGACGCCGACGGCGGCGGTCGGTGGCCCGGTGATCTGGCGACGGGAGGGGTGGACCGCGCGCGGCGAGCGGCAAATCGACCTGCCGGGCGGCGCGCGCCACGTCCACCTTCGCGTCGCGCTCGGCGGGCCGTGGGGGTTGTTGGTCCGCGGCACACTCGTCGTTGCCTTCGACGTCGCCCTGCTCGCCGGTGTGTGGCTGTTCGGTCTCCTCGTTGCGGAGGGTTGGCGGGCGAGACTGCCGGAGCTCGCGGCGACACTGCGGACGAGCTATCGCGGCCAGCTCACATCCGCGCTGGTCGCGTTTTTCGTCCTACCGGTCCTCGGATTCGCGGCGTGGAGCTTTACCGACCTGGCCGAGGATGCACGGCGCTCCGAAGACCTTCTCATCCGCCAGACGCTGCGCGATGCGACAGGCGGCGTCGAGCAGATGGCGGGCTACGCTCCTGACGACCTTCGCCGCTCGCTGGTCGATCTGGGACAGCGGCTCGATGCAGAGCTCTGGCTGTATCGCCGAGGCGAGCTCGTCGCGACGAGCTCGCCGGTGCTCGCGGAGCTGGGCCTGGTCGATCCGTTCCTCGCGCCCTCGGTGTTCCGCGGCACCCTGGAGGACG
>Ga0209235_1002268_pt1 | contig 10672 bp, 9 predicted proteins | sample GraSoi013_1_20cm_4_FD_185817 | JGI IMG/M metagenome (GOLD analysis project Ga0209235, IMG submission 185817) | Grasslands soil microbial communities from the Angelo Coastal Reserve, California, USA - Sample 09_25_2013_1_20cm (SPAdes) (version 2) | ecosystem: Environmental > Terrestrial > Soil >...
GGGGGGGGGGGGGGGGGGGGGGGGGGGGCGGCGCGCCTGCGAGTCGATCTCGTCGAGCCGCTCGGCCAGGAGCTGCTGGTCTACGCCAGCGCCGGCGGTCACGAGATCACCGCCCGGCTCGCTCCTGGGACGCTCCTCGCGGTGGGCCAGCCGGTCGAGTTCGAGTTCGACCCGGAGGGCGTGCACCTGTTCGATCCCGACACGCGCGAGCGCCTCATCCCTAGCCCCTAGCCCCTAGTCCCTAGTCCCTAGCATTAGATTTCACCGCGCATGACCAGCATCCAGATCAAGAAGACCCACGAGGAGCCGGGAGAGACCTCGCTCGCCGTGACGGTGCCGCCCGAGAGCGTGCGGGAGGCCGAGGAGCGGGCCACGCGCGCCTGGCAGTCCCGCGCCCGGCTCCCGGGCTTCCGTAAGGGCAAGGCGCCGACGGCCGTGGTGCGCAAGCGCTTCGCCGACGACATCCGCCAGCAGGTGCTGCAGGAACTGCTGCAGGAAAGCTGGAAAGCCGCCCTCGCGCAGGAGCAGCTGAAGCCGATCGCCGACCCGCACATCCACAACCTCAAGTGGGAAGACGGCGCGCCCGTCACCTTCGAGTTCCACGTCGAGGTGAAGCCCGACCTGAAGCTCGAGCGCCTCGGCGGCTTCCGGCTGAAGCGCACCGTGCCTCCCGTGACTCAGGAGCAGGTCGACGCTCAGCTGAACACGCTGCGCGACCAGCGCGCCCCATGGACCCCGGTCACCGGGGAAAAGCCCAGGCCCAAGGAGCTGGTCCACGTCACCATCGCGCAGCGCCAGGGGAGCGAGGTCAAGGACCATCAGCCGTACCAGTTTGTCCTGGGCGAAGGCCGGGCTATTCCGGAGGTGGAGGAGCGGATCATGAGCCTCCTGCCCGGCGAGACGGTGGACGCCATGGTGCGGTTCCCCGAGGACTTCCCCGAGGAGGCCAAGCGCGGGCAGACCCGGGACATCCGGATCACCCTGCACGAGGTGAAGCGCCAGCAGCTCCCCGAGCTGACCGACGATTTCGCCAGGGAAGTCGGGGACTTCGAGTCGCTCGCGGCCTTGAAGCAGGCGGTGCGCCAGGACCTGGAGAAGGATGCCGGGCGCGAAGCCGACGCGCGGGTGCGGGGCGAGCTGATCGAGCAGATCGTGGCCGCCAACCGCGTGACGGCGCCGCGGCCGCTGGTCGAGCGGGCGCTGCTCGCGTACGCGCAGACCTACGGCATCCCGGAGGACCGTTGGGAGAAGTTCGCCGCCGAGTTCCGGCCCGTGGCCGAGGCGCAGGTGCGGCGCGACCTGGTGCTCGACGCGGTGGTGGAGAAGGAGAAGCTGTACGCGACCGAAGCCGAGCTCGACGAGCGGATCCAGCAGCTCGCGGCGCGGCGGCAGATGCCGGCGGCACAGTTGTACGCTTCGCTCGAGAAGGCCAAGCGGCTCCGCGACGTGGAGCGGAGCATCACCGAGGAAAAGGTGTTCGCCTTCCTCCTGTCCCAGTCGACCGTGGAGTAGCCGTGACGATGAGCACGATTTACCCGCCCTACATCATCGAGCGCTCGAGCCGGGGCGAGCGCACCTACGACATCTTCAGCCGGCTGCTCCTCGACCGCATCGTGTTCCTGGGCGCGCCGATCAACGACGATGTCGCCAACATCATCATCGCCCAGCTGCTGTTCCTCGACGCCGACAACCCCGAGCGCGACATCTACCTCTACATCAACTCGCCGGGGGGCATCATCTCGAGCGGCATGGCGATTTACGACACCATGCAGTTCCTGCGGGCGCCGGTGAACACGATCTGCATGGGGATGGCGGCCTCGATGGGGTCCTTCCTGCTCGCCGCGGGTCGCAAGGGGAAGCGCTCTGCGCTGCCGCACGCCCGCATCATGATGCACCAGCCCTCGGGGGGGGCGCAGGGCACCGCGGCCGATATCGAGATCCAGGCACGCGAGATTTTGTACCTGCGCGGCAAGCTCAATGAATTGTACGCCAAACACACCGGCAAGGCGCTGGATCTCATCGAAAAGGACATGGACCGGGACCGCTTCATGTCCGCGGACGAGGCCAAGGACTACGGCCTCATCGACAACGTCATCGCCCATCTCCAGGAGATGGACGGCGGCAAGAAGAAGGCCTGATCACTTGCGCCGGCCGGGGCGGCTTCCCATGTTTGGGCTCCATGTCCCACGATAAGCACCTCCGCTGCTCGTTCTGCGGCAAGTCCAAGGACTCGGTCCGGAAATTCATCTCCGGCCCGTCGGTCTACATCTGTAATGAATGCATCGCGCTGTGCAACGAGATCCTGGCCGAGGACGAGGAGCGGGAGGTCGCCGAGGCGATCACCCAGGTCCCCACGCCCGCCGAGATCAAGGACGTGCTGGACCAGTACGTGATCGGGCAGGAGCGGGCCAAGAAGACGCTCGCCGTCGCGGTCTACAACCACTACAAGCGCATCAACTCGCACTCAGGCCGCGAGGCCGAGGTCGAGCTGGACAAGAGCAACATCCTGCTGATGGGCCCGACGGGCGTGGGCAAGACGCTGCTCGCCCAGACGCTGGCGCGCATCCTGGACGTCCCCTTCACCATCGCCGACGCCACGACGCTCACCGAGGCCGGCTACGTCGGCGAGGACGTGGAGAACATCCTCGTGCGGCTGTTGCAATCCGCAGACTTCAATGTCTCCGAAGCCGAGCGCGGCATCGTCTACATCGACGAGATCGACAAGATCGCCCGCAAGTCCGAGAACCCCAGCATCACGCGCGACGTCTCGGGCGAGGGTGTGCAGCAGGCGCTGCTCAAGATCCTCGAGGGCACCGTGGCGAGCGTGCCACCCCAGGGCGGCCGCAAGCACCCGCAGCAGGAGTACATCCAGGTCAACACCAAGGACATCCTGTTCATCTGCGGCGGCGCGTTCGACGGGCTCGAGAAGATCATCGAGGCCCGCACCGGCCGCCGGCGGATCGGGTTCACCCGCGAAGAGGTCGAGCAAGGCGCGGTGGAGAAGGTCAAGCGGAACCCCTTCGCCGACGTCGAGCCCGACGACCTGCTGCGCTACGGGCTGATCCCCGAACTGGTCGGCCGCCTGCCGGTCAGCGTGCCGCTCGACGCGCTCGACGAGGAGGCGCTCATCCGCATCCTGGTCGAGCCCAAGAACGCGCTGGTCAAGCAATACCAGAAGCTGTTCGATCTCGAGGACGTGCGGCTCAGCATCGAGAAGGACGCCCTGCGCGCCATCGCCCAGAAGGCGATCAAGCGCGGCACCGGGGCCCGCGGCCTGCGCGCCATCCTCGAGGAGATGATGACGGACATCATGTTCGAGCTGCCGAGCCGTGACGACGTGCGCGAGGTCGCCGTCACCGCCGAGTGCGTCAGCGAGGGCCGACAGCCGTTGCTCGTCACCGAACGGGCGCGCCAGAAGAAAGAAGCCTGACGGCTCCCATTTCCCGGTTCATCGGCTCCTTTCCGCGCGCCGATGCCCTGCTCGACCCCCCGCTCCCCGAAGTCGCCTTTATCGGCCGCTCCAACGTCGGCAAGTCGAGCCTCTTGAACGCGGTCACCGGCACGCGAATCGCGAAAGTGTCCGGAACCCCGGGGAAGACCCGAATGCTCAACGTGTTCCTGGTGCCGGGGCTCGGGGCTCGGGGCTCGGGGCGCGGTGAGGCGGAACCCCGCGCCCCGAGTCCCGAGCCCCGAGCCCCGCTGTACTTTCTCGACCTCCCGGGGTATGGATACTCGCGGGCGAGCAAGACCGAGCGGACCGCCTTCCGCCGACTCGTCACGCACGCCCTACGGCGCGAGCGGTTGGCGGGCGTCGTCTGGCTGCTCGACGTCCGCCACGAGCCGTCGGCGGGCGACCGGACGATGCAGGACCTGCTGGCCGCAGCAGGCACGCGGGTCCTTGCGACGGTCACAAAAAGCGACAAGCTTCGCCGCACACCACGGCTGCGCCGCGAGCAGGAGCTGCGAGAGACCCTGGGACTCGACGCGGATCAGATCATCGTAACAAGCGCGAGGACGGGCGAGGGGATCGAGGAGCTGCGGGAAGCGATCGCGGGGTTGATCAGAGAGAGTGCATGAGGCGACTGGGTGCTAAGCGGCTAAGGGGCTGGGCGGCTAAGGGAGGTCTCCTGGTCGCGGGATTCCTAGCCGCATACCCTCATAGCCCCTTAGCCGCTCAGGATTCTCTGCCCGTCGGCTACGGCACCTTGAAGCGCGACGACATCGTGGTCCGCTTCGCGACCGGCCAGGTCGAGATCCAGATCCTGCCGCTCGACGAGCAGGTGATCCGGCTGCTCGCCTCTGACACCTACCGCTCGCTACGCGACCTGATCAAAAGCAAACAGACCGACATCGACGACCAGGCCCAGCGGGCGGGCGTCCGTCACCCCACGCTGGTCCTGGTCACGTTTTTCGGCGACGTGCCGCAGGCGCGCTTCGTGGCCGAGGACGTCAACCTCACCAGCCGCGGCCGGTTGTTCCGCTCCGTCGGCATCGTGCCTCTCTCTCCGGTATGGAGCTCGCAGCAGCTCGAGGCCCACCAGCAGGCCGTGGCGATCTACGTGTTCGAAGAGGGGATCAGCTTCCGCGAGCAGCTCACCGTGAGCTACGAAGGCCTCACGAGCGACTCCTGGAGCCGCGCCGCGCGGGTGCTCGACCAGGAGCGGGCGCGGGTGCTGGCGCGGGCGCAGGCGAAGCAGAATCCGTAGTGCGAGCCTCTTCTCATCCCCTCCTCTTCGCCCTTGGCGGCGCGGCTCTCCTCGGTCTCGGCTGGGCGTTCTGGTACCTGCTGGCGCGACTCGACCGCAGCGAGCGGGAGCGGCGTCACGCCACGGGCGAGCTCAACCGGCGGCTCTCGGAGCTGTTCTCCCTCCAGGAGCTCTCCTACGTCCTGTCCGACTCGCTCCAGCTCGAGCGGACCGTGGATCAGGTGGTGCGTTACGCCTTGCGCTTCTTCGAGGCGCGCGGCGCCCTCGTGGCGCTCGCCGGCGAGGGGGACTCGGACCCGCTGCGGGTCGCGGCCGCCGAGGGGGCGCTCGCCCACCTCAAGGGGACCACGATTCCGCGCGACGACACCGGCCTCGTCGCGCGTTCGGTAGGCAAGGACCGCATCGAGCAAGTCCGCAACTCGCCCAGCCCGGGAGGGACATCAGGGGGGGGGGGGGGGGGGGGGGGGGCGGAACGGACGCAGCTCGTGGGCCAGACGATGGCCGACGCGGCGGCCGCCGTGCCGCTGCGCGCCCACGGTGTGGTCGTGGGCTCGCTCGTCGTGGCCGAGCCGCGTGGCGGGGTGTTCCACGCCAACGACATCCGGCTGCTCTCGACCATCGCGACCCACGCCGCCGTCGTGCTCGCGAACGCGCGCTTCTTCGAGATGGTGCGGCGCGCCAAGGAGCAGTGGGAGACGGCGTTCGACGCGCTGAGCGAGGGCATGGCCGTGGTGGACGAGGAGGGGCGCGTGCGCCGCGCGAATCGCGCGCTCGCGGCGATGCTGGGCCGTCCCGTCATCGACGTGATCGGCCAGCACCTCTCCCACGCGCTGGGGCAGGCGCCCGCGCTCCAGGAGCTGCTCGAGGCAACGCGCCGCGGTGAGAGGTCCACGCCCGTGGTCGCCCGCTCCGCGCCGCTGGGTCGCACGATGCGCGTCGCCGCCGCGCGCATGCCCACCCCCACCGCCGAGCAAAGCCTCGTGGTGCTGGTGGAGGACGTGACAGACCAGCAGTCGCTGGAATCCCAGCTCATCCAGAGCGAGAAGCTCGCGGCCGTTGGCCAGCTGGTGTCGGGCGTCGCTCACGAGCTCAACAACCCGCTCACGTCGATCGCCGGGCTGGCAGAGTTCCTCCTGGAGCAGCGCGAGCTGGGCCCAAACGACCGCGGCCACCTCCGGGTGATCCACGAACAGGCCGAGCGCGCCGGACGCATCGTGCGCGACCTGCTCACCTTTGCGCGCAAGAGCACGACCGAGCGCGCCGACGTGGACCTGAATGACGTGGTGCGGCGCACGTTAACGCTGCTGAGCTACGACCTCCGGCTCGAGGACGTCGAGACGCGGCAGGACCTCGCCCCCGCGCTGCCCGAGATCCTCGGCGACCGCCACGCCCTGCAGCAGGTCGTGCTGAACCTCCTCACCAACGCGGGGCACGCCGTGGCCGGCAACCCGGCCGGCCAGCCCCGCATCATCCAGGTGCGCACCTGGTTCGACGGGCAGGTCCACCTCCGCGTCACCGACAATGGACCGGGGATCCCCGACGCGGCCGTCTCGCAGCTGTTCACCCCGTTCTTCACCACGAAAGAGCCCGGCCAGGGCACCGGCCTCGGGCTGTCCATCAGCTATTCCATCATCCACGCCCACGGCGGGCACATCGTGCTGGAACGCCCGCAGGAAGGCGGAGCCGCCTTCCACCTGGATCTGCCGCCCGCCCCCCCCCCCCCCCCCCCCCCCCCCCCCCCCCCCCCACCCCCCCGGCGGAAACGCCACCACAGGCTGCGCGCCAGGTGCACGGTCCCCTGTCTCCCCCGGAGGTCCCGGCCAGCCGGCGCCGCATCTTGCTGGTGGACGACGATCCGGCGGTGCGCCGCGTGGTCCGGGCGCTGTTCGGCCGCGAGGGGCACACGGTCGAGGTCGCTCGCAACACCCAGCAGGCGTTGGAACTGGCGGCCAGCAATACCTACGACCTGATCATCGCCGACGGGCGCGCCACAGCCAGGGGCCGGGGCCCAGCAGGAGCGGGGAGCGGCAGGAAACTCTTCGTGGAGGAACTGGTGGCCCGGAAGGCGGGCCTCAAGGACCGGATCCTCGTCGCCACGGGGGACGTGCGGCCCGCGACGGAAGAAGCGCTGGGTCGTCTCGGCCTGCGCTACGTGCGCAAGCCTTTCAACCTCCGCGACCTGCGGGACGAGGCCGCGCGCGTCTGGGCCGCTACCACGCTGTCGTAGGCCTCCGCGGGCCAACCAAAGACGGACAGGTTCACGGCGCCACCCGGCGCGAACTTCACGCCTTCCCGCAACAGCAGCGCCCGCTGGAGGACCGCGCTGTGATCGTGCGCCGAAAGGGAGATGCGGCCCGCCGCGTTGATCACGCGCCACCACGGGACATCGTTGTCCTCGGGAAGGGCCGACAGCGCCCAGCCCACCGTGCGCGCGGCGCCCGGCCGGCCGGCCAGTCGCGCCACGATGCCATAGGTCGCTACCCGCCCCTTGGGGATGTGTTTCACGACGCGATAGATCCGGTGATAGAACGGGTTCACGGCGCTCCCGGCTGTTGCTGGGTCCCCACCCTCAACCGTCGGGCTAGGATACACGTAGGACGTCTTCCAGCAAGCCCGCGTCCCCACCCCCCACCATTGACAAAACGTCTTCCAGTGCTCTGCGCTCCCGGGGCCAGGAGACCCGCTTGGCAGCCTCCGCGGCGGGCAGCCACTCCGCCCGGTCGTGCTCTTGGGAGAGCCGCGGCTCGGCACTCGAGGGCACGAACGCCGCGAACACCGGGATCAAGGCGAGCACGTCCGACTGGTGTTGGTAGAATGCCTCAGTACGGCTGAGGTTGTAGAGTCGCTCGGGCACGTAGCCCGTCTCTTCACGCAACTCCCGCAGCGAGGCTGCCACCGGCGTTTCCCCCGACTCGATGGTCCCGTGCACGATTTCCCACGAGCCGGGGCAGCGACCGCCGTCCGCGCGCCGCAGCACGAGTACCTCGAGTCCGCCCCCGCCGGTGGCGCGCCCCAGCGCGAACGTGTCGACGAAGCAGACGCGGATCTCGGTCACGGTCGCCACGCGGCGAGGCCGCGCAGCAGAGCGAGCCCGGCGAGCATCGGCCGCATGGTCGCGCGACGGTCAGTGCGGCCGTCGGCGGCCGAGCACGGCCTCGAGCCGGGCCGAGAGCGCCCGCGCGCGGAACGGCTTCGACAGGAAGTCGTCGGCGCCCAGCTCGAAGACGCGGACCTCATTGTCCTCGTCGCCCTTGGCGGTGAGGACGATCACCGGGATCGTCGCGGTGGCCGGCCGCGACCGCAGGTGCGACAGGACCCCATAGCCGTCGAGGCCGGGGAGGTTGAGGTCGAGCACGATGATGTCCGGCCCCACGCGGTCCACCTGGTCGAGCGCCTGCACGCCGTCCCGCGCCTCGGTCACCAGGTAGCCGTCGCGCTCGAGGAGTTCTTTCATCACCTTGCGGAGACTATCCTCGTCGTCCACCAGCAGTACCTTGCGCGCTGGCTCGCCGTGCGTGCCGCTAACGCGCGGGGCTGCCGGCTCCTCCAGCAGCTCGAAGTGCGCCCCGAGTGGCTCGGGGGAGGAGACGGGGGCGGGGGGCGCCCCAGGGCCGGCGCCCTGCACCGCCCGCGCGTGGCCCACCGTCCGGCTGGGGTGCGGCGGTGGAGCCGACTCGGCCACAAGCTCTTCCTCCGCCGGGATGTCCACCACCCGCAGCAGCTCGTCGATCGTCGACTCGCCTCGCAGCACGTGTGCAAGGCCGCTTTCCCACAGGAATTTCATTCCGGCGCGGCGCCCCGCCGCGGCGATCTTGTCCGCCGTCTCCCCGGCGGCGATCCGCCGCTCGAGCTCGGGGCTCATCGTCAGGACCTCGAGGATGGAGAAGCGGCCGCGATAGCCGGTCATGGCGCAGTCCGGGCACCCCGCCGCGCGATAGAGCGGCGTGCCCGTCGGGATCCATTTTCTGAGACGCTCGGGCGGGGCCTCCATCCAGACTTCCTTGCAAGTGGGGCACAGCTTGCGCATCAAGCGCTGCGCCACCACGCCCCGCAGCGCGGCCGCGATCTTGTAGGCCTCCACGCCGATGTCCACCAGGCGGGTCACCGCGTTGGCGGCATCGTTGGTGTGGAGCGTCGAGAGCACGAGGTGACCGGTGAGCGACGCCTGGACGGCGATCTGCGCCGTCTCGCGGTCGCGGATCTCGCCTACCAGCACCACGTTGGGGTCCTGCCGCAGGATCGACCGCAGGGCCGCCGCAAAGGTGAGTCCGGCCTTCTCCTGGACCTGCACCTGCACGATCCCCGCCATCCGGTATTCGACCGGGTCCTCCACGGTGACGATGTTCACCCCTTCGCCCTTGATCAGGTTGATCATGGAGTACAGGGTGGTGGACTTGCCCGATCCCGTGGGACCCGTGACCAGGATGATCCCCTCATGGTTCTCGAGCAGCCGTTGGATCGCCTGGCTCTCGCCGGGGTTCAGGCCGAGCGAGTCGAGCGACTTGACGGTGGCGCGCGAGTCGAGGATGCGGATGACGACCTTCTCGCCCAGGGCCGCCGGCAGCGTCGAGACGCGCAGGTCGATCGGCTGGCTGTTCACCGACACGCGGGCGCGCCCGTCCTGCGGCCGCATCCGGTCGGCGATGTCCAGCGACGACATGATCTTGATCCGGGAGATCAGGGGCACGCCGGCGGCGCGCGGGATCTTCATCACCTGGCGCAGCACGCCATCGATGCGATACCGCACGGCAACCCCTCCCTCTTCCGGCTCGATGTGGATGTCGCTCGACCGCGAGAGGATCCCCTCGGAGATGATCAAGTCCACAAGCTTGACGACCGGCCGCTGGCTCGCCTCCGCTTCCGTCGCCGTGAGGTTGATGTCTTCCGGCGGCGCCTCGGTCCCCAGTGTCACGAGACCGGGTTCGGCCATGCCTTCGAGGAGGCGATCGAGCGCCTTCTCGGGGCGGTACAGCTCGTCCAGCTTGGCGGCGATCTGGGACGGCGCGGCAAGCAGCAGACGGATCTCCCGCGTCATCGCGAACGCCATCGCCTTCTCGGCGTCGAGGTCGAAGGGGTTGGACGTGGCGATCTCGAGGAACGAATCCGTCATCCGAATGGGGGCGACGCGGAACCGGCGGGCCAGCTGCTCGGGGACGCGGTCCCGGATGGTGAGATCCACCTGCGGCAGGCTGGCGATCTTCAGACGGTACCGGGCGGACAGCTTCTCGAGGATCTGCGCGTCCGTGGCGACCTTTTTCGAGACCAGCGTCTCCCACAGTGATTGGCCGGGCTCGGCCTGGCTCCGCAGCTCAGCCAACCGCTCGGGGGTGAGCAGCCCCTCCAGAGACTGGAGCAGCCACTCGTCGGGGAAAGTGGTCTCAGCCATAGGCGCGTTCCCGAAACCTAGCCTGGCGAGCGCCCCAGTCTAGTGCCGTTCCAACTATTTCGCGCAACGAGTCGCTCCCCGTCCTGCGCTCAAACGAGTGGGAACGGCACTAGTGCGCGCGCGCTACAGGATACCCCAAAAATCGCGCGTCACGTCGAACGCCAGGTGCACGCGGCGGCTCTGCACGCCGTAGCCCGCGTCCAGCCGGAAGGCGCCCAGCCACTCGAGTGCCGCCCCGACGGTGAGGCGGAGATCGGGCGTCGCCGCCCACAGCGTGCCCGCGACCGGGTGGTCGGTCCACCCCGCCGCGACGAACGGCGCCAACGTGATCGTGGTGGGGACGCGAGCGCCGGCGAAGCGCAGCGCGGCAACCGCCGCGGGCAGGCGCCACTCGACGTGGCCGAGCAGCGCGCGGGCTCCTCCCCAGGAACGGAACGGATCGCCGAGCAGGGTACCGCGCCCGCCCAGCACGAACGTCCGGTGCGGCGGGAGGCCCGACCCCGCGAAGCCGCCCTGGGCGCGGAGGAGGAGCCGTGTCCCGCCGACGGGGAGCAGGATGTGCCCCGCGCCTGCCAGTCGC
>Ga0209235_1002269_pt1 | contig 10672 bp, 10 predicted proteins | sample GraSoi013_1_20cm_4_FD_185817 | JGI IMG/M metagenome (GOLD analysis project Ga0209235, IMG submission 185817) | Grasslands soil microbial communities from the Angelo Coastal Reserve, California, USA - Sample 09_25_2013_1_20cm (SPAdes) (version 2) | ecosystem: Environmental > Terrestrial > Soil >...
ATCGAGGACTACGACGGCCAGCTTCAGCGCATCGCGGACCTGACGTCGAAGGCGATCCGCCTTGCGACATCGGACATTCAGGACGAGACTCTCGTCTACCCGTTCATGACGATCATGATGCCCGTCGTCATGTTGGCGGATTGGATCGGCAACCGCGACGACATGATCCACACGTTCCTCGAGGCCATTGCCCCGGCGATCAAACGCGTCGCCGGCAACGGGACCGTGCCCACCCGGGCGATCATCGAGGTCGCCGGGGAAGCGGCCCGCGGACATTGAAGGCTGAGTCGTCCCGTCCAGGGCGGCACAGCGGTTTCTCTGGAGCGTCCTCGCTGCGCGAGGAAGTCGACTTACCATACCCCGGAAACGGTTATATAAGTCGGGGCGATAGGACAGATTGGGACCGCCTTGATGACGACCTCCTTGGATTTTGGGGTAGCCAAGGAGATGGCCCTCGTCGAGGCGAAGATCCGGCAAAGCATCGTTTCCGAGGAGCCCCTCCTCCATGACATCGCCCGCTATGTGATCGACGCCGGCGGGAAGCGCATCCGACCGATGGTCACCCTCCTCGCGTTCCGGGCCCTGGGTGGCACGGACGTCTCGCAGGCGATCGATCTCGCCGCGGCGCTCGAGCTCATTCACTCCGCAACCCTGATCCACGATGACATCAACGACGGCGGAGAGATGCGTCGCGGGCGCCTCACCGCGTACAAGAAATTCGGGCTGCAGAACGCCTTGATCACGGGCGACTTCCTGTTCGTGAAGGCGTTCGGCATCGGAGGGAAGTTCGATGCGGAAATCGTCGAGCTCACCGCCGACGCGTGCGCCGCACTCGCTGAAGGAGAGATTCGCCAGAAACGTCACGCGTTCGATACGAACGTGAGCCATCAGGAATACGTCGACATCATCACGCGGAAGACAGCCCTGCCGATCATGGCGGGGGCGAAGATCATCGGGCTCATCGCCGGGGCCCGCCTTGAGGATATCGAGGCCGTCGGCGAGTACGGCCTGAACCTCGGCATCGCCTTCCAGATCGTGGACGACATCCTCGACGTGGTCGGGGACGGCGCGCGTCTCGGGAAGCGCACGGGTACGGATTTGCGGGAAGGGAATGTGACCCTCGTCGCGATCCATGCCCTGAACGACGGAAGCTCGATCGACGTCCGCTCGTTGGAGCGCCTCATCGCGAAGCGACGCAAACGCGAGGAGGACGTCCAGCGGGGGCTCGGGCTCCTCCGGGATTCCGGCGCGATTGAGAAAGCCCGCGCGGAGGCGTTCGCCTTCGGCCAGCTCGCGAAGAAGGCCCTCGACCCGCTTCCGGAGAGCGACGCGAAGGCGAGCATGGTCCAACTCGTCGACTACGTCCTCTCGCGCGAGTCGTGAGGGGGCGGCGCGATGCCCTCGCCCTACGACGTCATCGTGGTCGGCTCGGGACCCGCTGGTGCCACCGCGGCTCGGTATGCCGCGCGTCGTGGCCTCAGGGTCCTCCTCGTGGACAAGCGGAAGGAGATCGGCGTCCCGGTTCAGTGCGGCGAGTATGTCGCCCACAACGAGGAGGTCCGCGCGATCTTCCCGACCGTCACTGAACTCGAGGATCTCATGGAGGTCCCGTATCGCGTCCGGGAAATCGACACCCCCGTCATCCGGATTTGGTCTCCGAACGGTCGGCGGTACGACATCCCGTTCCGCGGTTTCACCGTCCGTCGCGACAGGATGGACCAAGGGATCGCCGCGCAGGCCGTGCAAGAGGGCGCAGAGCTGATGACGGAGACGACCGTGGTCCGCGTGCGCGGGGACGAGGTCGAAACGAACCGCGGGACGTTCCAAGGGAAGGTCGTCGTCGGATCCGACGGCCCGCGGTCGACCGTCGCGAAGTCCGTCGGGCTCGAGTGGCCCGTTTCGGCGCCCGCGATGAGCGCGACCGCGGAAGGCGACTTCAGCGACGCGACGGACATGTTCTTCGGCAACCTCGCGCCCGGCGGATACGCATGGATCATCCCGAAGGCGGGATGCGCGAACGTCGGCCTCGGGACTTGGGAGCGCTTCCGCGGGAACCTGCGCGAGCTCTTCAACAAGTTCGTCGCGGCTCGCGGCCTCGAGCCCGGAAAGGCGACGGGCGGCTTCGTCCCGGTCCTCGGGCCGCCGCCTCGGACAGTGAAGGATAACGTCATGTTGGTCGGCGACGCCGCCGGCATGGTCATGGCGACAAACGGCGGCGGGAACAACGTCGCGATGATTGCGGGCCGTTACGCCGGGCTGACCGCTGCGGACCATCTCCTCGACGGCACGCCGCTCGACGCATACGAGACGCGCTGGAGGACGGCCGTCGGCGGGCCTCTGGCCGAGGGGGTCCGGATCAAGCGCTTCGCCGATCGGTTCTTCGGATCCGACCGACTGCTCGACGCCGCGATGATGCTCCTCGGCCGCCGTCGGATGGCGCGCGCGATCCGCTGCCAACGACTCTTCATCCCAGGCAGCGCGAAGGTCTTATAGACCCCGGGACCATCGACGGCGGAACCGATGGACTTTCAGTTTCTCGGCGGCGCCTCGGAGGTCGGCCGCCTCGGGATGATCCTGAAGAAGGGACCGACTTCCCTTCTGTTCGATTACGGCCTGCTCCCTCGCGACCCGCCGCAATACCCGCTGCCCGCCCCGCCCGTGGACGGGATGTTCATCAGCCATGCCCACCTGGACCATACCGGGATGATCCCGTGGGTCACCCGCCGCCAGGATGTGGACGTCGTCCTGACGCCGCCGACCGCCGACGTCGCGGATCTCCTCCTCGCGGACTCCCTAAAAATCGCGGACGCAGAGGGCTTCGACGCCCCGTTCGATGACGGAGACCTACGGACCGCGCGCCGCCGGTACCGGACAATCGACTTCGGCGACAACGTCGACATCGGAGACCTCGAAATCACGGCCCATCCCGCCGGCCACATCCCCGGGGCCACGATGTACGAAGTGAACGGGACCGAGACCACCCTGTTCACCGGGGACTTGCATACGCTCACAACCGATCTCGTCTGGGGGGCCCGTCCCGTCCATTGCGACACGCTCTTCATCGAGTCCACCTACGCCGGACGTCAGCATCCGGAGCGGCTCAAGTCGGAGCACGCGTTCCTACGGAAGATCGAACAGGTCGTGAACCGCGGCGGCCTCGCGCTCGTCCCCTCGTTCGCGGTTGGCCGTACGCAGGACGTCCTCTTGACGCTCGCCAAGGCCCGGCACGAAGTCTGGCTGGATGGCATGGGGAAGAAGGTGAACTCGATCTACGTCGAGAGCCCGGAGTATGTCCGCTCCGTGAAGGCGCTGCGAAAGGCGATGAATCGAACCCACGTCGTGCGGAATCCGCGGGAGGGCGAGCTCGCGTTGCGCGGAGAAGTGATCGTTACGACGAGCGGGATGCTCGACGGAGGACCCGTGCTGCGATACCTCGAAGTGATCCGGGAAGATCCTCGGAGTGCGGTCCTCCTGACCGGCTACCAGGTCGAAGGCACGAACGGCCGGCGCCTCGTCGAAGAAGGCGTGATCGATCTCTACGGCGTCACGGTCGACATCAAGTGCGAGTGGCAGAAGTTCGATTTCAGCGCGCACGCGGGCCACGACGACCTCATTCGCTTCATCGAGGGCTGCGACCCGCAACGCGTGGTCCTAATGCATGGGGAGAATCGACAGATTCTCGCAGATGCGTTGGAAGGCCGCGAAGTGCTCTTACCCCAGGAAGGGCAGTGGCACTCGTTCTAGATTCCCACGTTCTTGGCGATCATGGCCCGCAGCGCTTTCCCGACATACTTCAGGAGTCTCGGATCCTCCTTGATGAGGGCCCAACCGACCTTGGACGGAAAGTCGATGTCGCCTTTCTTCTCGATCAGGCGGAGCATCTCCGGACTGTCGAAGATGTCGAACAGTTCCTCGAACTGGTCATCCGAGAGCTTGCTGAAGCTCTCATGAATCGCGAGGTCCTTGCGCAGTTCCTTCCCGATTGACTTCGTCCACGCCCGATGGTACCGGTGGAGCACCCGGTCCGAGAAGTCGTTCGTCTCCAACGCCTCGATTGCCGTTTGTGCCGCGAAGCTCGAACACGTGAGGGCCGTGAAGATGCCGCCTCCAGAGACGGCTTTCGCTTGGCACGCCGCGTCTCCGACCACGAGGACGTTGTCCGCGTAGGTGCGGCGAGGGAACCCGAGCGGGATGCCGCCTGCGATGTACAAGATCGGTTGGGCGCCCTTCGTGTACTGTCGTACTTCAGGCCGGGTCAGCATCTTTTCCAGGTATGCATACGCATTCCCTTCGCCGACGCAGAGTCCCACCCGGGCCGTGTCGCCGCTCGGGATGATCCATCCGAAGAAGCCCGGCGCGATCTCGTTGCCGATGAACAACGTCACGAATCCGGGGTCTCCTCGAACGCCGGTCATCTCCACCTCGAAGCCGGGAAGGATCTTCCTCGGTCGGAGGATGTTGAACCACTTCGCCACGTTCGAGCGGACGCCGTCGCAGCCGACGAGCAGTTTGGCGTGGAGTTTCCGCGGCTCCCCGTCCTGGTCGATCGAAATCTCGACTCCGCCCTTCTCCCGGCGCGCCGCCTGAGCCTGGGCTCCAAGGAGTGTGTGGGCGCCCTTCCGGACGGCATCCGTCGCAATCGCGCGGTCAAACATCGCCCGTTGCACGACGACCGCCTGCGTGCGGTGGCCATCGATCACGAGCCGTCGACCCGAAGGCGAGTACAGCTCGGCGCCATGGACCGATCCGATGATCGTCTCCTTGCAATCCACGTATTCGAAGACCCGCGGCGTGACGAGGCCGCCACACTGGATTGGCTCCCCGATCTCGCGGTGCTCCTCGACGAGGGCGACGTCGTATCCGGCCTGAGCGACTTTGCCTGCGAGGTACCCGCCCGCTGGGCCCGCGCCAATCACGACGACGTCAAAGGAGCGTGCCGACGTGACCACGTTCCGGCATCACTCCTTCAGATTCATGATGATCTCGAGGAAGTTCTCCAAGTGTCTCGACAGAGACGCGTTGTCCGTGTAGCCGCACGCGGACAGGTCCGGCGCCGCGATCAACGCGGCCGATCCGTCGACGATCACGTCCGTCGCGATCAGGCCTTTGCGGTTCACGACGCTCGCCCCTTCCGGGATTTTCTGACCGGGTTCCGTGATGATCGTGAATCGGATGCCGCGGGCGATCGCCTGCTCGATCTTCTTCCCGACGTTCTCCCGAATTTCCGAGAAGGTGGGCGTGGATACGATGCACGTCTCCGACGACTGGTCGATCAGTTCGCCGATCTTCTCGAGGACGCGCGGCTTCGAGACGATCGTGTAGACGAGTTGCGGCTCCCCTTTCGACCGAAGGACCTCGTGGAGCATGTCGAGCTTCGCGAACGTGTCTTCGAGATGGTCGATCACACGCCCCTTGACCTTGCTCGGGGCCTCGGGCTTGAAGATCGTCGGGCGCCCGCGGGTCGAGATGGCGAATCCTTTCTGACACAGGCTCTGCAGGACCTTGTACGCCGACGTCCGGGGGATCTTCGCGGTCTCGGCGATGGTCTCCGCGCTCCCGTACCCGTGGGCGACGAGCGCGATGTATCCGCGGGCCTCGTATCCGGAGAGGCCGATTGACTCGAGGGTCTTCGTGGCGTGCTCAAACTCTTGGTCGAGGTCGACGCCACCCGCCAGGAGCTTCGACAAATCTTGAGGAACCACGCCGCCACGATACTCACGGCCGGTTTTTATCTTTTCGAATGGAGGCGTCGGTGTGCGATTCCGAAACGCAGAGCAAGCCTTTATCCGACGGGAGCCTTCCTTCGCGGTCATGGGTTCGGCGCGCCCAGCCGTCCTCGCTGTGGTAACTTTCCTCCTGGTGTTCTGGAGTGTGTTCACCCCCGCGGTCGGCCAGAGTCCCACCGGCCACATGGTCGTCACGACGGATTACGAACTGTTCGGAACGTCCGACCTGAATGGCGGCGGCCACGTCACGTGGACGCTGACCGGGGCCAAGGCGGCGGACCTCCGCGCGAAAATTCTGCACCTGTTCGACGAATACGGTCAGATCCCGCGCGGCTTTCCTTTCGAAGGCGCGGCCACCTCCGCGAATCCCGACGGAATCCTGGAAGCCGCCGAAGGCGCAAGCTACACGGATCGGGTCGAGAACGTCCTCGAGGGATCCGGTGGCCAGGGGACGCTCGTGCAGTACATGCGACTGTGGCCGTTCGATCTCCGACAGAAGAACGCGGATCCAGCGGTGGGCTTTTCACAGAGCACCTCCGGCCTGGCGAACACGAACCTCAGCACTTCCGCCGACGTCGAGATTCGGATGCTCTTCGAGGCGAACACGACGACACGGAATGCGCGGGTGTTCCTCCTCACCGAGTTGCTCGCCGATTCCCTCTACCGCGTCTTTTGGTATGACGCTGCACAATCGCCGAACCTGAACGCGTCGGGCTTGTATCCCGCATGGCCGTTCCTCGTGGAGGGCGGCTGGAACATCGTTCCCGCGCCCGGCTGTCCGGCCGGGGTTCCGTCCCCCTGCGAAGCCCTTTGGGCCGGGAACCCCGCGACCGGCATGTATGACAACAACATCGTGGCGGCCACTAACACGACGGCAGACCCGATTCGCGCGATTTCCTCCGACTTCTACAAGCCGTTCGACCTCCGCTTCGCCTCCCAAGCATGGGTCACGTTCAACTACACGGGCCAGGTCGCAGACGCGCGGGATCGACTTCGTCTCCAGATCGCCCACGCGCCTGCATTCACGGATTGGACGAACCTCCTGTTCGGAAGAACTCCGGACCTGCCGCAGACCGCGCCCGGCGTTTGGACCAATGCGACGGTCAACTTGACCGGGTACCTCGGCGACCGGGTGCGATTCCGATTGAACTTCACATCGGATGCCACCGGCAGCGCTCGAGGATTCTACATCCGTGACTTCGCCCTCCACGCGCCCTCGTTCTACGAAGGCGAGGTCATGCAGGCGGATACCCACTATCTCGTCGGCCCGCTGAGCTTCTCGAGCCCCGTCGTCCGATCCGGGTCGCTCCAGGTAATTCGGACCCCGGGCGGCGAGATTCTGTCTTACACTTCGACGCGAAATGCGTCCTCGATTCCGAACGAGACGATCCGCTACGCGGCCTTTGACATCTTCGACAACCCACAGGTCCTGTTCGCCGTCATGCTCGTCGCCTCATATGCGATTTCGCGCTTCCAGCATGGCGCGTATCTGAGATACCGCGCATCCCATTCCGCGGCGTACCGGCCCGCGGTCCACAAGGCGAAGTGGCTCCATCGGCTCGGAGCCTTGGCGATGGCCCTTCTCGTGCTCTTCTACTTCGTCCCGACGGCGACGTGGATCCTCGGGATCCGCGTCTTCGTCTCCGGGCTCCTGTACTGGGTGTTTGCCGTCGCGACGACCTTGGTGCTCGGATTCGGAACGCGAGCGTACTACTCCGGAAAACTCGAGCGCGCACCCTCCGTCGAGGCCGAAGACGAGCGGGTCGTCGTCAAGAAGGTCGCGATCCCGACGGGTCCGCCGGAAGCGGGGACCATTCTCGGAACCTGCCCGCACTGCCAGCGCGAGATCCTCGCAGCCGACCCGACGTACCGGTGCACCTGCGGCACGATGTATCACCTATCGTGCGCCGCGAGCCTGACCCAATGCCCGAACTGCCGCACCCCGATCACGGTCGACGCCGACCGCACGACCACGGACGTGTCGATGCGATGCGAGTCCTGCGGTGAGCTGCAGACCGTCCCGCAGGGGACCGACCCCCGCGTGGCCCCCTGCTCGAACTGCAGCGAATTCCTACGTCATCTGGACGAGGGCAAGCGCTACCTCGTCGTCGCGGGCAATCCTTCCATCGGGTTCGCGTGGCTCAGGGACCTCACGAAACTGGGTCGGCCCGCGATCTGCATGACGTCCGCGGCCGCGGAACGGATGCGCCTCGAGTTTGGCGTGAAGGACGTCCCCGTCGTGCAGGTCTCAAGTCATGGAGCCGACGCGATCGATCCGAAGGAACTCGATCCGGTCGGGTTGAGGTCGATCCTGCAGGTGACGCGGGAACGGAAGAGCGGGGTGGTTCTGTATGACGGCTTGGATCAGATCGTCTCCGAGTCGTCTCTCGCGGATGTCATTCGATTCCTTCGGAAGGCAAACGACATGGCCTTCGTGCACGGGGTGACGGTGATTGCGCGGGTCTCGCCGGGAGTCCTCTCCGAAGAAGACCTCCGACGACTCAATGCCGAGTTCGACGAGTACCTCGACCTGTCCGCGCAGCTCTGACCGGCGTCATTCCGGCCCGCTCCACCGGACGCCGATCGAGTGATCGACGCCGAGGTGGTCCAGGATTCGTGCGACGACGAAGTCGACCAGGTCCGCGATTCGCTTCGGCTTCCCGTAAAATCCCGGGGACGCGGGCATGATGACGACGCCGAGGCGCGCGAGCTTGAGCATGTTCTCCAGCGCGATGGCGCCGACGGGGGTCTCGCGAGGGACGAGGATCAGTTTCCGATTTTCCTTGATCGCCACCGCGGCGGCTCGCGTGACGAGATTATCCGCGATGCCGGTCGCAATCTTTGCGAGGGTCGTCCCACTGCACGGCACCACGACGACGGCACGGAACAGAGACGAGCCCGATGCAGGTGCCGCAGCCAGATTGTCCTCGCCATAGCTCGACCGTGCCCTTGCGGCGAACTCCTTCACCGTGAGACCGGTTTCAATCTCGATGACCGCTTGGGCGTCCCTCGTCGTGACGACATCTGCGCTGTCCCCGAGAATTTCGATGAGGCGCCGGGCATACTCCACACCAGAGGCACCCGAGACGGCCACGAGGATCCTGGGATCGGAGGACACGCGCGTGAGAGGCGCGGAGTCCAGATGAAGATTCCGCGGGATCGAAGGCCATGGCGATCGACGTCAACGTCAAGGAAATCAACCTTAAACAAGGTTAACACGTCGGGGATGCGGAAAGGACAAGTCCCGGCGCCGAATCCGCGCGCCGTGGTTCGCGGCAGCGTGCGTCAGGCAACCCTCGAGGACTTGGATCTCCTCGTACGCCATCGTCGAGGCATGTGGAACGCGATCGCGGAGATCCCGAAAGCGGACCTCGACGCGGCGGACCGCATCTACCGTCGTTGGGCACGGACGCAGATGAAGTCGAATCGGTTCGCCGGCTTCATCGTTGACGTCGGCGGGGAACCCGTCGCCAGCGGTTGCCTTTGGCTCATGCACGTCCAGCCGAGGCCGAACTGGAAAGGGACGACCGCGGCGTATCTTCTCTCGATGTTCACGGAGCCGGCCCATCGCGGCCGCGGCCACGGAGCTCGCATCGTTCGGGAAGCCATCCGATTCGCAAAGGCGCGCGGCATCCCCGTGATGCTCCTCCACGCTTCGGCCTTTGGCGAGCCGATTTACACGCGTCTCGGTTTCGAGCGAACGACGGAGATGCGCTTGTTCTTGGAACCCGGAAAACGTCGCCGTGGACGCGTTCGCACCTCCCGGAAAACGGCGCGACGCGGGAGATGACGATCCCCTCCGTGAGAGCACGCAAGCCTTCAAATACGACCTCGATTTATGAAGCGCGAACCCGACGCGTGTTCCCGATGACGACTGCATACGATGTACCTCCGGTCCTCCTGATCGAACGCATCAAGGAGAAGTTGCAGGCCGAAGGCAAGATCAAGCCGCCGGAATGGGCGGCATTCGCCCGCACGGGCGTGAACACGGAGAAGGCGCCGGTCCAAAAGGACTGGTGGTATCGCCGGGTCGCCGCGGTCTTGCGGAAGGTCTACTTGCACGGGCCGGTCGGCACGTCGCGCCTCGCAGCCGAGTTCGGCGGACGCCGGGATGACGGTGCCGCGCCATATCATCCGCGACGCGGCTCGCGGTCGGTCGCCCGGGAGGCGATGCAGCAGCTCGAGGCGATGGGCCTCCTCACGAAGACGGACAAGAAGGGCCGCTCGATCAGCGCCCAGGGCCGCAAGCTCCTCGATTCCCTCGCGCACGACATCCTGATGGAGCTCGCGAAGACCAACCCCGAGCTCACGAAGTACGCGGGGGGCCCCTGATTCGATGTCGATGGACCAAGACGAACTGGATGCGATCCGTCGGCGGAAGATGGCGGAGCTGCAGCAGGCCCAGGTGCAGGCCCAGGCCGAGCAGCAATATCGGGATCAGCAGCAAGCCCAACGGCAGACGATCCTCCGTCAGATCCTGACTCCGGAGGCGAGGGAGCGACTCGGGCGGATCGAGCTCGCGTACCCGGAGCTGAAGGAGAACATCGAGAACCAGCTGATCGCCCTCGCGCAAAGCGGTCGGGTGCAGCGGATGATCGATGACGCGACCCTGCGGCAGATCCTCGAGCGCGTGATTCCCCGCAAGCGGGACATCAAGATCGAGAGGCGTTAACCGTGGCGAAGAACAAACCGTACGCGAAGAAACTCCGCCTCCTCAGGGCGGTCAAATCGAACCGCCGCGTCCCGGCCTGGGTCATCCAGCGGACGAAACGGCGTTTCACGCGCCATCCGAAGAAGCGGTCATGGCGACGGAACAAGCTGAAGGCGTGAGGTATGAACGGCACCGAGCCCTCTGTTTTGCTGGAGCAGATTCTCACGCCTGAGGCCAGGGAGCGTCTCGCGCGCATCAAGTTGGAACATCCCGAGCTGACGGAACAAATCGAAAA
>Ga0209235_1002270_pt1 | contig 10670 bp, 12 predicted proteins | sample GraSoi013_1_20cm_4_FD_185817 | JGI IMG/M metagenome (GOLD analysis project Ga0209235, IMG submission 185817) | Grasslands soil microbial communities from the Angelo Coastal Reserve, California, USA - Sample 09_25_2013_1_20cm (SPAdes) (version 2) | ecosystem: Environmental > Terrestrial > Soil >...
TTTGACTCTATTTACACTTCCGCGCTTCACGTGCTTTGGTTTCGCAATCACACTTCTTAGCTTCCTTGCCCTGTGGTGCCACATCGGTGCCAACATAATGGGCCATGGTGAGGCCCAACCGGAATCGGCCGAAGGTGTTAGTAAGAAGGTGGTGTCGCGTGCACGGTAGACCTCGCCCATGCCGCCTTTGCCGAGCAAGGCCGTGATCTCGTGAGAGCCGAGTTGTGTGCCGATGGTCAGACTCGTGGAAATTGCGATGAGATTCTATAGAACTGGGGCATGAAGAACACTTTTCGGTCGGGGTTAAGAGGCCGTGTGTCCCGTATATGGTTCAAGGATGGCGCGGCTTCCGCCTGCAACAAGAGCTTCAATCTAGAGACGCCGCGATGGCACCGCTTAACTCGTCATGAAGCGTTATGATGGTATCGAAAAGGGTGGATCTTGAAGGACGGCAACGCGGCAACGGAATCAAAATTGTTGCGTATGCTCCAGGCTGCAAAATTCAACGAATCGATCTTGCTTTGCCAAAGACCTCGACAGTTGGTGAGGAGTTCGTTTGTCACGGGCTGCCCAACGTAACCCTTGCGGGACAAATCAAACCGGTCGAAATGCCACACGTGGAGAATGGCCAGCTAGCAGGATTCGGCAACGTCGGCGGCGTGGGTTCCGGATGCTTGGCACTAAGGCACCAATTCGCGGCACTGATGGTCCATTTCGCAATAACAGGGGACGGCGTAGGATGTCGCGCATGAGAGCATTCCTTCTTCCGTCGTTCAATATGTTTTACATCCTGGCTTGTGGAGCGATGGCCTGGTTCGCGGTTCGGCGACATCTGCTGCGGTAAGCTTGGGAGATGGCTGAGTCTTTGACACGCATCGGCCCATTTCTCGTGAAGTCAAAACAAGGCTACGAATAAACCACCAGCGCCACGGCGCTAATGATCTCGCCACAGAGGCGAGGCGCCGTCCGAAGTTCCAATTTCAGCCGGTGCTCTCCCGTATGGTCCAAAAACTCGATTCGGCTCGCCGCAAGGGGCAGGACCAGATCCTCAGCATGATAGGCTGCCGCGATGCGAGCGGTTTTGGATCCATTTTCATTTCTGGTCGTTTCGATTGCCGGTTGGATGAACCAGCGGCAACACCAAGTCATCGATTACTTGGTTGAGGAAAATCGCGTTCTGCGGGAGCAGATCGGCAACCGACGAATGCGATTCACCGACAGTCAGCGTTGCCGCCTTGCCTTGCGAGCAAAAAAGCTCAGCCGAAAAGTTCTCGCCCAGGTCGCGACAATCGTAACTCCGCAAACCCTACTTGCATGGCATCGGAAATTGATCGCCAAGAAGTACGATGGCAGCGCCTACAGAGTTCGGGGACGGCCACAAACCGCGACGGAGATTTCGGGTCTCGTTGTCCGTATGGCCGAGGAAAACCGGCGGTGGGGTTATCGGCGGATTCAAGGTGCATTATCGAATCTCGGGCACATTCTGGCCCGCACCACAATTGCCAACATCCTGAAGCGCCATGGCATCGACCCAGCACCGGAGCGAAGTCGGAAAACGACATGGAAGGAGTTTCTCACTCGACATTGGGATCAGATCGTTGCAACCGACTTCTTTACCGTGGAGGTGTGGACCTGTTCTGGATTGACGCGCTTCATCGTCCTTTTCTTTATGGATTTGTCGACACGGAGGGTGCAAATTGGCGGCATCGCCAGCTCAGCAAATGGGCTGTGGATGGCTCAGATTGCACGCTATCTAACGGATGCCGTGGATGGTTTCTTCGTTGGAAAACGATATTTGGACATCGGAACCGGCCCGCGCCCGTGGATGGGCGCAATGGTCGCGACGTTCAGCTTCAGCCGCTGAATGTTGTTGTAGAGCGTGGTCGCATTCGGTGGAACGGCCGACGGCAAAGGAGCGTTCGGCGGCCCGGGACTGTAGCTGTGCGCCTCCACCAGGATTCGTTGCGCCGGAAGATAGACCACCAGCAGCTCATCAGTGTGGGTGTCGCCCTCGCTGGCCAGAGCCGCTTTGTCTGACGATTGAAGCTTTGACGCCGGATTTAGGTACTACCTCCCACCGAGTATTACTGAGGTAGTAAAAAGTAGTGTAATCCAGTGATTGAGGTAGTCTGCGAGGTAGTTGCTGCGCATCATCATCACAAGGGGGTGGAGCCAATACCCAACAGAATGGGTTATGCTCTTTGGTCCGAGGTTTAGACCCTAATGGCAGCCACAGTCAGCCATCCACTTTTGAGGATTGTTTCTCAGCAGTTTTGGTCAGGGTGGGATCTTTTGGTCCAGTAGTTGCAGCCCTTTGGTCCAGTAGTTGCAGCCGTAAAGAGCCTGCCCTTCGCGCATCGCCGGTGGTTTCGACCGCAGTCGCTTTTGCACTGCCGACAATCTGTTCCACTAAGTGTTCGACATCTGGCTGGACGGATTCTTGGAGCTCGGCTAAATCGATAGGAAATTGTTCGTAAGAGGCGTTGTGAAGGCTCACTAATTTTTCGATCGGTTCAATCAGAGCATCCATAATTTCCGCGTTCCATTTCATCAGCAGGGGGGTGGTCACCAAAATATCGACGACGAATCCGCTCAATCGTGAAGATGATTCGATAGATTTCAATTATCGTCTTTTTGAAGTGTTCACACCATCGGGCAATCTGCCTGTCATTATTGTAAGCTTGGGTTACTATGCCAATGATGAGATCTGCACGACGGCATTGCTGTCGGGCAGCTTCCTGGCTGTCGGCACAACGGACGAGTGCGGGAACCCGAACAGCGATCTTCGCGACCCGGATTCCGTCCAGTTCGGCCGTTGCTCCATTCCCGCGCGCCTCGACCCAGTCGTTCCAGGAAGCGATAACAAACCCATCATAATGAGCCTTGCATTGGGCTTTGCGCCCTTTCCAGCGAACATAATCGTCAAAGTGAAAATAGATTCGCCCATCAATAGTCCGAGCCCTTCCTTCGAATTTGGCCAGCATCGCCGTCACACGACGGCGAGCGGCCTCTGTCCGGTCGGCGCTGGTGGAAGGGGTCAGGAGTTCAGCACCATTGGTCTTGAGTGGAATCACGCAGGCCAACTGATGGGGATCAGCATTGCCCAGCTGATAACCTTGTTGCAATAACAAGGCGGACCACTCCGCCAATACGACCGTATAGGCGTCGATCCATTGCTGATCGAGAAGGGGTACATCCTCAAAAAACCGTATCAACGTGCCGCGAAAGCGGACATGGGCGCCGGATCGGATTTCTCCATGATCGATGAGCCGTCTGAAAGATTGATAGACGGATTGACAGGCCCTTTCAACATCTCGATCACAGACATCGCAGAGGCCATACTGAAAATCTCTTCCGGATCGGAAATCCTCCAAAGAATTCGAGTCTCTGAACCAGCTTCTCAGTACCTTTTCATCGCCGCCGTCGATGTCGTCAGGTAGTGGCGTTTTACCTTGACTGACGAAATGTCGAAAGACCCAATCGACGGTTTCTTCGTTGGGGAAGCTCCCGACTTGATGACGGCTTGCCGCCTCCACGGCGGCTGCGGTTTCCGGGTCCACCGGGTAAGACCCATCGATAACGGGGGGAAGCGCGGATGCGCTATAAATCTTGCTAGGGGCGGGGGAGCCAGCACCCATCCTCCAGCAACAAGGCCAGTTTGTCCAGGAGGTGGCGTGAATCCACGGCAAATGCGTTGACTGAGGAGACGATAGCGTCTAAGAACGATATTTCGCGCAGGGCCTTGTTCTTAGCTCTAACGATTTCCTCAGCGGAATGATTCTTCAGATCGTTGCCAATGGATTCGATCGCTTTCCCTAGCGCCTGCTGGACCCTGGCTGGACAAGACTCCGACCATAGCCAGCGAACATAATCTTCCCAAGATTTGAAGTGTTGCTGTTCTTCATGTAACAGCAGGTAAGCCTGACGCGGTGTCAGTTTGCCCTCGATCTTCTCGAGCTGCTTCTTACGATTCATCATTCAGACCTCCATCGAGAAACTCGAGGTCAGATTCCGCTTGTGTTTGCCTATGGAGGATTTGTTCAAGTGCGGTGAGCCGCTCTTCAACGCGGCCTTGTTCGAGCGCTTTAAGAAGAATGCCACTCAAACACCCGATCGCGTTGGCATCTTTGGCGTTGATGTGACCGTCTCGGACCCGATTAATCGTGTTCTCTAACTGTACGATCACCTCCGAAACAGTGCTTAGGCGTAGCGGAGCGGAATCCGCCGGCGTCGGGATCCTCCGATGCTTTCCGCCAGCCTTTCGAGACAGCGTGCGCTTGGCCGCCATGGCAGGGTCATGAAAGAAACAAAAATGTGATTCCCGCATCCGGTTCGCTCGACAGTGGCTGAGATCGGATCTGACGTATTGACACTTGTCCGTCATCCAGAGCTCCTATGGCCGCGCACCATCGTTCGGGTATCCGGTGACTTGTCGCCACTGACATAGCCGAGGCGTTACGCTGTCCCGGTTCATCGAACAATACGGGACCGAGCCTCCAGCGCATATGCCATTCCAAAACCGGTGGGCCAAACCTCCCAAGCAACAGACAACTCGAAACACAGTTGAAAAGACCGAGCAGGCTCTCACTATCCTGGAAACCCTGCCGAGGCTGGATTCAGGACTGGGGTTCGGTGACGCTTCAGGCCCCAGACTGAAGCTGGTGGGCAAAGCTGGTGGGCAAACCGGTGGGCAAAAACTCCCAAACACTGGACAAAACCGGGCAACAAGAATAACGTAAACGGTTGAAAGGACAGTACGGGCTATCATTACTTTAAACTCCGGAACCAACAACGATAAAGTTTGCGGTTAAGCCGCGCATTGCTCACGTGTCTCTGGTTGTTTTAGTCTAAAAAACGTCGGGTCCCAAAACCAATGTGGAGGTAAAGAGATGCTGAAAACTCAGCAAACAATCTTCTTGGCGACAGCCTGCTTTGGTTTGATGTTATCCGCGCTATAGGCGGCGGATGTAAGGGCCGGCAATCGGTGCAGCTGGCAGGAGCGGGAGCAGGAGTCGGCCTCAGATCCTGACCAGGGGTAAGAGCGTGAATGTCCTCCCCGAATCATTGCTGACGTACCGTCTAAGGCAGCCGTTGCGAGCCGCGGCCGCGCGCTAGATGCAGAAGACCCGCAAGATGCGGATCTTCTCGTTGGATGCGGGTAGCGGCCTTATCCGCAGTTACGCATGCGCGGCCATATGCTCGGCGAGCCCGATGCGTTTGATTTTTTCGATGAGAGTTGTACGCTTCAGATTCAGCAATTTAGCGGCCAGCTTCTTGTTACCGTTGGTTTTTCGCAGGCTCTGCACAATCAACTCCCGCTCCATGTCCGTGACGACGTCTTGGAAACTAATGCCCCCCTCTGGAATTTCAATCAACGGGACGAAGTTCAGCGAGTCGCGGTTCTGAATTTCCCCTGGAAGATCGGCTGGAAGAATCGCAGGCCGGTTTGCGGTCAAGGCGACCATTCGTTCAACGATGTTCTCCAATTGACGAACGTTGCCGGGCCAATCATAGGCCATCAACACTTTGAGGACATGCGGGGAGATTGTCTTAAGGTCGAGTTTGTGAGTTTCGCAGAAGTGTTCGATGAAGCGTTGCACCAGCAAAGGGATATCTTCCCGGCGTTCGCGCAGCGGGGGAAGATCGATCGGGATAACGTTCAGCCGGTAATAAAGGTCCTCGCGGAAGGTACCGTCTTTGACCATCTGTTCAAGGTTGGAGCTTGTTGCCGCGACGATGCGCACATCCACTTTCACCGTGCTGTTTCCGCCGACGCGCTCGAACTCGCGTTCCTGCAGCACGCGCAACAACTTCACCTGAAGCGCTAACGGCATGTTGCCGATTTCATCCAGAAAAATGGTCCCACCGTTCGCTTGTTCGAATCGGCCGATACGCGTCTGAACGGCGCCGGTAAAGGCGCCTTTCACATGGCCGAACAATTCCGACTCCAGCAGGTTTTCAGGGATCGCTCCGCAATTGATGCTGACCATTTTCTGGTCTTTGCGCTGGCTGTTGAAGTGGATCGCTTTTGCAATCAGCTCTTTTCCCGTGCCGGTTTCGCCCTGAATCAAGACCGTACTGGTCAAGCCCGCGATTGTCTCCACCAACTCAAAGATCCGCTTCATCCCCCGTCCGGTGCCGATGATGTTGTCGAAGCCGTATCGTTCGTCCAACTGCTTGCGCAGGTACTGATTTTCGAAGCGCAAGTGACGTTCTTTGAGGCCTTTCCGAACCATGACCGGAAGCTCGACTAATTTGAACGGCTTCGTCAGATAGTTATATGCGCCTTTCTTGATCGCGTTCACCGCAGTTTCGATGGTCCCGTAGCCCGTGATGATGATGCCGATGATTTCCGGATACCGAACCAGAGACTCTTCCAGCAGTTCGACACCGGTCTTGCCGGGAAGGTTGTGATCTGTAATCAGGACGTCGTACGCGGTCTGCGACAGTTTCTCGGCGGCTTCCTCAGCGGATCCCGCCTGATCGACCTCAAAACCGTCGAGTGTCAAAATATCGACAATAGCTTTCCGAAGATCCTCTTCGTCATCGACTACCAGGACTTGCTCCCTGTTGATGTCCATTCTCTAAGCCTCCTGCTAAGAATTTGGCGATTGTAGACATGGGGCGTGAAGTTTTCAAGAAATCTGCCGATAAAATGGCCATGGTGAATATTGCGGAAGTGTTTCCCGGGAAAGCCAGGATCCTGGTCGCCGACGACAATAGCGACTTGAGATTGACACTTTGCGAATATTTGGAGTCGCACAATTTCATGGTCACTCCCGCGCGAGACGGATCAGAAGCCATAAACGTTCTGCAATCAACGAGATGCAACTTCGAGATCGTGTTTACCGACCTCGTCATGCCGCCCGGTCCGGACGGTATGGAGGTGCTGAAGATCGCCAAACAATTCCATCCTTCGAGCTATGTTGTTGTAATGACGGGCTATTCTTCAATTGAGACCGCCATTGAATCCATCCGGCGCGGTGCCTTCGATTACCTCACCAAGCCGTTTAAACTCGCTCAAATCGACATCATCGTGAACCGGATTCTCGAGTACTTCGCCATGCTCGACGACAATAAGAGGTTGTCTGCAAAACTGGCCGTCATCAATGAAAGATCCACCACGATCGATTCCAGACTCGAACGAATCGAGTTCCTGCTGAGCAGCCTGGTAGCCAAAGTTCCGACATAGTCCAATACATTGACATAGTTGGATTTTTGACAGACGCGCCCGGTTGGCGCGTGTCAAAAGGATATTCGCTCCCCGTGCGGGATTGTCAACATTCCGACACTTTGGATTGGTCGAACTAGGCAAAAATTGCCTTAAAGTCTTTGGTTTGCCTACCGTCGACTTCTGGCATTCCGACTGCCCTTAACGGCGGCGATGAGTGGACATGCAGTCACCCTTGAAGATCTGTTAGTGAGATTCCAGTCGGCTTCCGAATCGTTGGAGCGTTCTTACTGTGAACTCCAGGGACGGGTTCAAGCTCTCACGGCGGAGCTGGAGAGAGAACGGGAGGAACGGATTCGGCTGGAACGGCTGGCTGGGATGGGTGAAATGGCCATGGAGTTGGCGCATGAAATCAGGAATCCACTCGCGAGTATCGAACTCTACGCGTCGATGCTCGAAGGTGAATACGCCGAACAGATCGTGCGGAGTGTGCGTTTGCTGAATCACTCGGTTACGAACGTTCTACAGTTCGGCAGGCCCGTTATGCCGGCCCCGGAACGGATGTCGGTGAGCCGGTTACTTGAAGGGATTCGAGTATTTCTTCAGCCGATCGCGCAGCAAAAACGAATACGGATCGCAACGGACTGCGATTCGGAATGCGTGGCTATTGCCGATCATGAGCTGCTGCACAGGATGTTGCTGAACCTCGTACTCAACGCTGTTCGCGAGACCCCCATGGATGGGAAGGTAAGCCTTTCGGGGCGAGTCGCAGGATGCGACGTATTGATCGCGGTCGAAGATTCGGGACCGGGAATTCAGGATGAACGAATGGCCCGGATCTTCGACCCGATGTTTTCTACGAGCCGCGAGGGATGCGGCCTGGGGCTTCCGATCGTCAAGAAGATTGTCGAAGGCCATAAAGGAACAATTACAGTCAGCTCGGGAAATGGAACAAAGTTTCTGATCAGGATTCCAGCCAACATGGAGGTTGCGCTTGAGCCGGTTGCTAGTTGTTGATGACGACATTCAAATGTTGTCTGCCCTGGAAGCGGCGCTGCGCCGGAAGGGGCACACAGTGGAGACCGCGTCGAATGGACTCGATGCGGTTTCCAAGTTAGAGAGCGCGCCCGTTCAAGCCGTCATTACCGATCTGCGTATGCCGGGGTTGGATGGCCTCGGACTGCTTCAGCACATACGACGCAGCCAGAGGGCACTTCCCGTTATTGTCTTGTCCGCATATGGCACGGTCCCTACCGCGGTCGATGCGATGAAGGCCGGTGCAACCGATTTTCTTCTTAAACCGTTTTCACACACAGCACTCGACGAGATCCTGAATCATCATCTAGCTGCGGGTGCTAGACCTCGGTCGTCCACCGAAGCGACAGAAATCATCACGCAGAATTCTTTAATGCTGTCGCTGTTGGATCAGGCGGCGCAAGCCGCAAAGACGAATGCCACGATTCTCGTGCAAGCGGAAAGCGGTACGGGCAAGGAATTACTTGCGCGATGGATACACAAAAACAGCGCGAACCATAACGGCGCGTTCGTGGCCGTAAATTGTGCGGCCCTTCCCGAGAATTTGCTCGAATCCGAGCTTTTCGGGTACGAGAAAGGAGCATTTACAGGAGCTGCCAACTTCAAGCCAGGCAAGTTTGAACTAGCACAGAACGGAACCATCCTGCTCGACGAAATCGGCGAGATGGCGCCCCTTCTTCAAGCCAAGCTTCTCCGTGTGCTTCAAGAACAGGAAGTCGACCGCATCGGCGGCAAGCGGCCGATTCCCATTCGTGTCCGGGTCATCGCCACCACCAACAAAGACCTGAGGAAGCTGATCGCGCGCGGACAATTTCGCGAAGATCTGTTCTTCCGGTTGAATGTCGTTCCGTTGCGTGTTCCTCCGCTGCGTGACCGCAAGGACGACATTGCCGTGCTTACCCAGCATTTCGTCAAGAAATACGGGGGAGCCGCGGCAAGCGAGCCCGATGCGGAAACGCTGGAGTTGCTCCAGCGCTATGGCTGGCCCGGCAACGTACGGGAACTGGAAAACATTATTCATCGGTCGTTTGCCCTGCGCGGCCGCCTGAAGATCACCGCCTCAGACTTGTTCGATCAGAGTGTTGAATCACCGGACGCGCCCGCACTGCAAGCCGGACAATCCGTGGGAGAAATGGAGCGCAAGCTCATCATGACGACACTCGAGCAGACCAACGGCAATCGGACTCACGCGGCGAGATTGTTGGGTATATCCCTTCGGACTCTGCGCAACAAGCTTCGCGAATATCGAGTTGAGGAGGCAGCAGTCCTATGATCAACCCCAGCAATGCCCCTTTCTTTCCCGCGGTCGCGGAACTTCTGTCATGGACGTCCAAGCGGCAACAGGCTCTGGCCGGCAACGTGGCTCGTCCAATACTTGAATCAGAAAATCCGAACCCTGCGTGCTGCGATCAATGAGGGAGGGAAGGTTTAGGTAAGCATGAGCGACTTCAGAGTCTACAGCGACATTCCCCGAATCATGGTGCCTACGGCGGCGCCCAACCGGCAGCCCTCAGGCTCGTCATTCGCCAAGCTCCTCAATGAAGCCGTTCAGCAAGTCAACGATGTCGAGAAGAGATCGCAGGGGGAGCTTCAGAAATTTCTAAGCAACGAATCCGATCTTCATTCCGTGATGATCGCGTTAGAGAAAGCAGACCTTTCGTTCCAAGTCATGATGCAGGTGCGCAACAAGATCGTCCAGGCGTACCAGGAACTAATGAAATCTCAAGTCTGAGCCGAGGATCGGTAATCGAGAATGGCTACTCCAAATCCGTTCGAACAAATCAAGACGTTCTTCACCCGCTACAGCCTTCAACAGAAACTGGCTCTGGCCGGATCTGCCGCTATGGTTTTGATCCTGCTGTGGGTGCTCGTTTATTTCGTCAATCGTGTCGAGTATCAAACGCTTTATGCCGATCTCGATCCGCAGGAAGCACAAGGCATTATTCAAAAGTTGCAGGAGTTGAAAGTTCCCTACGAACTGGAACCCGACGGACGAACCGTCAAGGTAACCGCTGACAAGATTGCTGAAGTCCGGATCCAGCTTGCAAGCCAAGGATTGCCGGAAAGCGGCCGTATCGGCTTTGAGATATTCGACAGGACGAATTTCGGGCTTACGAATTTCCAGGAACAGGTCAATTACCAACGTGCTCTCGAAGGTGAGCTGGCACGCAGCATCATGACCCTCGCAGAAGTCGAGGCCGCGCGCGTGCACCTTGTGCTCGCGAAAGAATCCCTGTTTCAAAGCTCGGACGAGCAAACGAAGGCGTCGGTCATTCTAAAGTTGAAAAACGGTCATTCGTTACCGGGCGCCGCTGCGCAGGGAATCGTCAACATGGTTGCCAGTGCCGTCAAAGGCCTCATGCCGGAGAAGGTAGTCCTGGTCGACTACCGGGGCAAGATCCTGTCACGCAACGGGGGCCCCGAAAGCGGGCTTTCGGCGCAACAACTGGATGCGCGGCAAAGA
>Ga0209235_1002272_pt1 | contig 10664 bp, 7 predicted proteins | sample GraSoi013_1_20cm_4_FD_185817 | JGI IMG/M metagenome (GOLD analysis project Ga0209235, IMG submission 185817) | Grasslands soil microbial communities from the Angelo Coastal Reserve, California, USA - Sample 09_25_2013_1_20cm (SPAdes) (version 2) | ecosystem: Environmental > Terrestrial > Soil >...
TTTCGGGGGGGGGGGACACCTGGAGGCACCTTGCAGCCCAGCCGGATGGCCCAAATGTTGCCAGTGGAATACTCCTATGGAGGGCCGGTGGGTAGCGAGGCCTGGGAGCCGAACTCTCCGTCGGGAGCACTATCCCCATAGGATTGGTACAAATTAGGCCTACTTCGAGAAACGCATTTCGGGCACGGCGAACGCCTGCTCGAACTCGGCGAGCGCTGATTCCGTTCGGATGCGCCCGTCGCCAAGCTTGCAACACTTCTGAACGCCCGCACGGAGAATCTTCCCTCGATCGACAGCCGAACTCTGCGCGACGAAGCTAACGCTGGGTCCTCGCCATCTCGTCCGAGACATGTCTCGCGTTATGGCTGCCGTTGCGGCGGTGCTTGCGGGGCCAGCCCAAGCTGGGCCATCAACCCCATTTGATCGAAATAGAGGTTGATTTCCGCAAACTTGCCGCCCTCAAGTCTCGCAACCAAGGCGACCGGAATTCGGACGGACTTGTTCGTTGCGGGGATCGTCGGGCCCCCCGGCACCTCCAGCGGTCCCGTGTGGGTTGCTCGCATGTGGCTCAGTTGCGTAATCCAGTCCCCGGCGCCGAACTGACGTTCCGTCACCAACCGGATGTCGGGGAATGCCTTGAGGAACCGATCCATGCTCCGCGCTTCGCAGGGGGAGCTAGAGTGCGCCTCTCGACACGTCAAGCGATTCGAGAACACTGGCGACAACACGGTCGGGTTCGTCGAACCAGACAGCATGCCCCGCATCCGGAATCAGCTCGAACCGGCTTACGGGCACGCGCGCCGCGGCGGCCCTCCCCTTGTCGACGCTCGCGAAGACGTCCTTCTCACCCCATATGAACGTTGTCGCGACGCGGAGCTCGGCCCACCGCTGGTCAAGCAGAAGAGGAGGGCTGACACCTTCCGGCGTCACGACGCTATCCAAATACCATCGGAACGAGCGGTGATTGCGGAGAAGATTGAACCGGTCGCAGTCAAGGAATTCCTCGGCCACGCGTTCGGGGTGCGCAACGAGCGCCGATTGCACTTCACGCATCCGTCCGCGGGCCGCGGGCTGGGCCAGCTCCGAACGCATGGCCACTCCCGGCGACGTGGTCGACAACAGACGAATCAGCTTCTGGGTCTCATAGATGCCTGGTGGGACGGCCCGCTGGAGCCCGGCGGGCATGCCCGGTAGGATGAGCTGGCTCACGCGGTCGGGATGTCGCAAGTAGAAGGCGATCGCAGTGAAGCCGCCCATTGAGCATCCTACGATGGGGACGGTTCGCAGACTGCAGTAATCCAAAACGTCCGCGAGGAACGTTGCGCTGAGTTCAGACATGTCGATGCCCCGGTAGTCGAATGGGTCGGAAAGGCCGTGCCCTGGCCGGTCGGGAACATACAGATGGAACCGACGTGCCAGAAGAGCCAGTATGGGCGCCCAGCCACCAGCTTCGCCAAGTCCGCCGTGGAGCAAGACCAGTGGTGGGCCTTCGCCTACTTCGATCATTTCGGTCGATCCCATGGACCACTTCAGCCGGCGGGTACGAGCCCCGGGGACGAATCGGGACAACAAGCGTTTCCGGGCCTCGCGCAACCCTCGATCCCCAGTTGGGTCAGCCCAACCGGTTGCGTCGGCCATCGCGTCTTTAGCTTCGACGTTCAATATGCGTCAGCCTCCACTCAGGACTGTTAGGGTTCGTTCGCTGTTAACAATGACTTGAGTTCCCTGAGTCAAAAGGGATACAATTAATAGAGATGTTTCACCTTTCTTGCACTCGGTCTTTGCAAAGTGGACAGCTTGGATGTCAAGGTCTGTCGGGAGCTCTTTCATGAAAGAACAAGTCCCCTTCTCGACCCGGATTTCCGGAGATCCTACCGGAGCATGGCAAGGAAGCTCCGAGTCGACGAAGTCACGGTCAGGAATCGGATCAAGAGGTTTCAGCAGAGTGGCTTCTTGAAGGGGTGGCAGCTCATCGTAAATCCCGGCCTCCTGGGCGTCAGATTCGCTCAACTATGGTTTGATGTTCGACCCCCGTCTGCGAAGGATGATCTAATCCGAAAACTCAGCTTGATGCACGGCGTGCTAGCAGTCTCGGATTCTTATGGATCCTCGTTAGCGCTCGTCATGATGTATGAGGGCGAGATCTCTGCGAAGAAAGAGTTTGAGCTGATTGCGAGCATGTCGAACGCACAGAACTTGGTGCGTGCCAACATCCCGTTTCCGGAGTGCGCAATTGAATTGACTCATACCGACTGGAAAATCATCAAGGTCATTCAGACAGATCCTCGCCAATCCTATTCTGTGATTTCGAGGGAAGTTGGAATGTCCCAAAAGACCGTAAAACGAAGACTCCAGAAGATGATTGAAGAAAAGGCCTTATTTGTGATCCCGAGCTGGAATCCAAAGGCATTGGACGGCGCGGTAATCGCCGATCTCGTCGTCTTCTATACCAATCCGGGATTCAAAGCCGATCTCGATCAAAGAATCATTTCTCAATTTGATGAGCTCCTCATCTCCACGAGGCTAAGTGATATCGAACACAGCTTTTTCAATCTCCTAATCAGAAATATCTACAAGGCCAAGGAGATATTGGCCTGGGTCAATGAGCAACCCGGCGTTGGCAAGGCTTTCATAGAATTGGTGCAGGATCGGATTGAAGTGTATGAATCCTTCAATGAGCCGGTGGACAAGAAGCTGACCGAAGCCTCGATATCTATCAGGGCACCTTGACGTGAAGGCCAATCACCAATGAGGTATGTCCACAATCGGTACACCGGTTGTCAATCATTCCAAAGCGACCATTCGATGTCAATCGTCTTCCTGAGGTTTACGGAAACGAGTTTGGCTCATGTAGCGCATGGTTTTCCGGTCGACAATCCAGAAGCTCACCAGGTCGTACGCGGCGAGCGCAACGACGAAGGGGAACGCGAGTTGTTGCATCACCTCGCTTCTGCTTCGGCCGGTTGAATACCAGAGGACGACGATGGACATCGTAATCGTGACAGCGAGACCCGCCCCCAGGTAAGGGACGAGCTTCCTTCCTCCAATGACTTGCCACCTCGCGAGCCGATATCGAGCGAGGTCCTCGTCGAGTCCCTTCCAACCGACCGGCAGCATGAGGAGAACGAACAGCGCCGTCAACCCGATCAAGCCGGGAAACCAGAAGGCCTCCGGAATGGAATACGGAAATCCCGAAGCCAGGAAAACGAACAAAAAAAGGATCAAGAGCACATAGAGGCAGAGGACAAACACTCGCGCCCGAATGAGGCGGCCTTTCGGCCGTTTCCGCGCGATCACCATCCGATCCAGAACATTCGTCGATGGGCGAATAATCGTTGTGCTTGAGCAGGTCTCCCATTACCGAGCACCGGGCACCGAGAGAACGAACTCCGGACAATGCCGTTGGGTAACTTCTTGACACTCGGTTGGCCGATCGTCACCAGATCGAAGGCGGACCCCTGAACGGGAATCGAACAGAGACATTTCCCAGTGTGCCGCGACTCTTCGATCCGGTCCACCCGGACTCGAACCGGATCCGCGAAGAAGGGTAAGGGGAGGACCGGTTCAACCAGCCCTCATGAGGGGGACAGAGGGCGGGTTGAGGCAAAGACCCAAACTCGCATGATTGGTACCGCTCCTATGGAGATAACAAATCCCGTCGGAGCATCCTACTCACCGGCGTAAGCCTTTCGAGATCTGCGTCGAACTGCCACACCTGAATCCCGCCTTGGAATTGCCCCGGTGCCCGTTGTTGCGGGATGATAGGTTTATCCCTGAACGTATCGATGCCGGTTTCTCTTTCCTTTCTTGATTCGGGGGGTTCAGGGGCAATGACAGTGAAGCGCCTGCTGGCGTTCGTCGGAGTCGGACTGATTGTGATTGGCGCGTTGGCGGCGGCGGTCGCGGTATCGGGTTCGTCTCCGCGGGTCTCCGTCGCTCGGATCGGAATGGGCACTTCGTCCCGAATCCATAACGGGGCGCCAGGGAAGGGAGAATTGGACCGGTACGGGCCCTACGTCGGCGACACGCTGTCACTCTCTGGCATGAGCCGCATTGCGGGAAATGTCTTTGCATGGAACGGTTTGGGGCCAGTTGAGACTGCGTCTGATAGCAGGAGGGGCGAGGTTGCGGTGTTGCCGTCCTCCCAACCCGCATCCGGGCAGCCTCTGTCTGCGGGCCTGACGATAACCGACTTGGGGACTCTGGGTGGTACTGCTAGCATCGCCTTCGGCGTCAACAATGTGGGGCAGGTCGTCGGCGATAGCAATACGACGACCTCGGGGATCCGCCCCCACGCCTTCCTCTGGCAGAACGGCGCGATGACGGACCTCGGGACGTTGGGTGGCACATTCGACCGTGCCGAGGCCTTCGGCATCAACGACTTGGGGCAGGTCGTCGGCGATACCACTACAGCCTCGGGCGCCGAGCACGCCGTCCTCTGGCAGAACGGCGCGATGACGGACCTCGGGACCCTCGGCGGAGGTTTCAGCGTCGCCGAGGGCATCAACCGATCGGGAGCAGTCGTCGGCCTAAGCACCACCTCCTCGCAGACCACCCACGCCTTCCTCTGGCAGAACGGCGTAATGACGGACCTCGGGACTTTGGGTGGCACTGCTAGCATCGCCTACGGCATCAACAATTTGGGGCAGGTCGTCGGCGTCAGCTTCACGTCCACGGGCGCCTTCCACGCCTTCCTCTGGCAGAACGGCGCGATGACGGACCTCGGAACTCTCCCTGGCGAGGCACAGAGTGAAGCCTTGGGCAGTAACGATCTGGGGCAGGTCGTCGGAGGCAACAGCTTTGCATTCTTTACGGGGGTGGGCCACGGCTTTCTCTGGCAGAACGGCGCGATGACGGACCTCGGGACTTTGGGTGGCACTTTCAGCACCGCCAGCGGCATCAACAATTTGGGGCAGGTCGTCGGCGTCAGCAATACGTCCTCAGGGCTGCCGTATGCCTTCCTCTGGCAGAACGGCGTAATGACGAACCTCGGGACCCTCCCGGGAGACTTTGTCAGTCAGGCCTTCGGCATCAACAATCACGGGCATGTCATTGGCACTAGCGCCATGGCCTCGGGCGTCCTCCACGCCGTGGTCTGGACGACGGCCGCCCCGCCGGCCTTCGACTTCAGCCTCTCGACACCGTCGCCGGGCGCTCTGACGGTGGTCCAAGGCTCAACGAGTCCGTCCTCGTCGATCAACGCAACGCTTGTCTCGGGCACGACGGGTCCTGTGACCTTCTCCGCCTCGGGAATGCCCAGCGCTGTGACGGCGACCTTCACGAACAACCCTTGCAATCCCATTTGCACCGCGACCGTCTCGTTCTCTGCGACGTCGACCGCAACCGTCGGCACGAGAACCGTATCGATTGACGCCACCGGAGGTGGGGCGACTCACTCGACGAGCTTGTCCTTGACGGTGTTGGCGCCGTTGACCGGGCCTTTCGTCGCCTACACGCTCGTCCTATTCAACAATACCCTCATTCCAGGGAATTTCCTGGCGGCGAACGGGGCAATCCTATACGACGTCGCGTATGACAGCGCCAAGGGCGAGGTCTTCGTGACGGGTATCGGATCGAACACCGTGACCGTCATCTCCGACGCGACGAACGCCGTCGTCGCGAGCATTCCGGTGGGAACCAGTCCGCTCGGAGTCGCCTACGACAGCGGGAAGGGGGAAGTGTTCGTCGCGAACGAATTCTCGAGCAACGTGAGCGTGATCTCCGACGCGACGAACGCCGTCGTGGCGAGCATCCCGGTCGGTTCCCGTCCGTACGGAGTGGCCTACGACAGCGGGAAGGGCGAGGTCTTCATCACGAACTACTACTCGAACAACGTGACCGTCATCTCCGATACAACGAACGCCGTGGTGGCCAACATCCCCGTGGGTGCCGGTCCCGACGCCGTTGCCTACGACAGCGCGAAGGGCGAGGTGTTCGTCACGAACCACGACTCGAACATCGTGAGTGTGATCTCCGACGCGACGAACGCCGTCGTCGCGACCATCGCGGTGGGTTCCGGTCCGTTCGACCTGGCCTACGACGCCGGGAGGGGCGAGCTCTTCGTCACGAACGTATACTCGAGCAACGTGAGCGTGATCTCCGACGCGACGAACGCCGTCGTCGCGACGATCCCGGTGGGTTCCCCTCCGATCGTCGTGGCCTACGACAGCGGGAAGGGCGAGCTCTTCGTCACGTATTCCACAGGGGACACCGTGAGCGTGATCTCCGACGCGACGAACGCCGTCGTCGCGAGCATCGCCGTGGGTGCCTATACAGTCGGCGTGGCATACGACAGCGGGAAGGGGGAAGTGTTCGTCGCGAAACAGGTCATTGCGAACCAGGGATCAAACACCGTGACCGTCATCTCCGACGCGACGAACGCCATTGTGGCGAACATCCCGGTGAGTTCCCGTCCGTACGGAGTGGCTTACGACAGCGCGAAGGGCGAGGTGTTCGTCGCGAATTCTGAATCGAACACCGTGACCGTCATCTCCGACGCGACGAACGCCATTGTGGCGAACATCCCGGTGGGTTTCAATCCACAGGGTGTGGCTTACGACAGCGGGAAGGGCGAGGTGTTCGTCGCGAATTCCGGATCAAACAACGTGACCGTCATCTCCGACGCGACGAACGCCGTCGTGGCGAACATCCCGGTGGGTTCCACTCCATACGGAGTCGCCTACGACAACGGGAAGGGCGAGGTGTTCGTCGCGAATTCCGGATCAAACGACGTGAGCGTCATCTCCGACGCGACGAACGCCGTCGTGGCGACGATCCCGGTGGGTTCCAGTGCGTGGACAGTCGCTTACGACAGCGGGAAGGGCGAAGTGTTCGTCGCGAATGCATTCTCGAACGACGTGAGCGTGATCTCCGACGCGACGAACGCCGTCGTGGCGACGATCCCGGTGGGTTCCTATCCCGCCCTGTTGGCCTACGACAGCGGGAAGGGCGAAGTGTTCGTCGCGAATGAGCTATCGAACACCGTGAGCGTCATCTCCGACGCGACGAACGCCATTGTGGCCGACGTCCCGGTGGGCTCCACTCCATACGGAGTGGCCTACGACAGCGGGAAGGGCGAGGTGTTCGTCACGAACTTCTATTCGAACAACGTGAGCGTGATCTCCGACGCGACGAACGCCGTCGTGGCCGACGTCCCGGTGGGGTCCGGTCCCCCCGGAGCAGCGTACGACTTCGGCAATGGCTACATTTACGTGAGCAATTTCAACCAAGGGACCATCTCGATCATATCGACCGGAGGCCAGGCCCCGCCTCCAGCCACATATCCGGTGACCTTCACGGAGACAGGCCTGCCGACCGGGACGTCGTGGTCCGTGTCCCTTGGTGGGACGACTCACACCTCGACGACGAACACGATTGCGTTCTCGGAACCTAACGGGACGTACGCGTACACCATCGGCGCGATTCCGGGCTACTTGACTCCGTCCTACGCTGGTTCGATCGAGGTCCACGGCAGCAGTCTCACACACTCCGTGCCTTGGACTCAAGCCACCTACGCCGTGATGTTCGAGGAATCGGGATTGCCCTCCGGGACTTCCTGGTCCGTATCGATTCAAGGGACCGCCCAGGCTTCGAGCACCACAACGGATTTGTTCAACGAGCCGAACGGGACGTACTCGTACACGATCAGCGCGGTGACCGGCTACTCGGCCCATCCCGCATCGGGGACGATCACAGTGAACGGGGCCGGCGTGACCGTGGCCATCGCCTTCTCGGTTGTGCCGAGTGGGCCCACGATCACCGGATTCGCAGCCTCGGCGTCCCCGATCACCCTCGGGTCCAGCGTGACCCTCTCGGTGACCGCCACGGGCGGGACGGGAGGACTGACCTACGCCTATGCGGGTCTCCCCGCCGGATGCGCGTCGGCGAACGTCTACGCGCTCACGTGCACCCCGACGGCGACGGGAAGTTTCACAATCACCGTCACGGTGACGGACGCGGTCGGCCATCGCGCGACGGCAACGGTCGATTTCACGGTGAATCCGTCCGTCTCCAGCGTCAGCTGCGGGCACGGCATGACGTGCTCCATCCAGAGCAGCGCCGTGCTCTCGAACGTCGGTTTCGCAGGCAACACGATTCACTTCACTGCGACCGGGCCCGCGGGGACCCAAGGCTATGCGAACGTGACCGTTCCCAAAGCCGCGATTCCGAACATCAACGCGCTGCGCGTCCTCGTGAACCGGACACCAATCAGCAGTCCGGCGGTGACCGTGACGAGTGACGCGACCAACTACTACATCGTCATCTCGTTCACGTTCCACAGCGCGGTCGACATCGACATCGAACTCGCTCCGACGCCTGCTCCTGCGGTTACGATTTTCGGGCTCGATCCGCCCGTGTTCTTCGGCGCGACCGCAGTCGTAATTGCGATTGCGGTGGCCGTGGTGGTGGTCGCGGTCCGACGGAGGAAGCGCGTCGTCCGGTGAGCGCGATCGGCGCCTCCGGGTCGGAGTCGGAGGCCGAGGGTCAGGCGCCCATGATGGGAAGCAGCTGATCGAGACCAGCGGCCTCCTCCGGAGGCTCCGGATCCCGCAACCGCTACCTCGCGAATGTCTGAAGGATTGACCACCCGCCGGAAGCAGTGGAGAGTAAGCTAAGGCCCGGTGGCGTGGCAGCTGCTCATTCCATAGTTAAACGTGATGGCCCGTCAACTTCAATACCGTGTTAAACTGGGCAGACGGTTTAATTCCCAGGCTCAGCGAGCCGCCAGCGATCCGAATCCAATCCGCGAGGCGACCTAGCGGGGGCGCTTCCAATAATGCGCCCGCTCTCCGACCGCGGCGTTCACCCAGGTGAACCGGTCGGACTGATCCTCGCCATGTTGCCCGAGACAGGTGCCGTCTTCGCCCAGGACTGTCCCGGTCAGCCCGGAAGCTCCTTCTCGTGAGCTCCGCGAAAATAGGGCGACTCCTGCGGTCGTGAAGCTGTATGGTCGCGAGAGCAGACCCCTATCGACCCTCCGGCGCCTGCCGGGGAACAAGTTCATCCCCTCACGCGTCATCGGAAATCGGGGAGGTTCCCATCGTGGAGGCAGAGAGAATTGTCGGCATCGTGTACAACGCAGAAGGACAGGTAGGTCGAATCGGACTACCGAAGCTATACGACCTGATCTTCACGGATCGGCGTCTCGTCGGGGTCGTGACGGTGAAGACGGGAGGTGCGCGTATCGCCGGACAGATGCTGGGCGGAAAGATCGGACAGGCCGTCGCCGCATCGGTGGCGAAGGGCGGTGCGGACAAGAAGCGGGCGGCCTATGCCGGAATGCCACTCGACCAAGTTGCCGCGCAAAACCCGGCGAACTTTGCGGCGTCGTACGGTTCGATCGAGAACCCCAAGATCAAAGGAATGTTCTCGAAGCGCCTCGAAATGCGCGTTGGTGGGAAAAAGGCCTTTTTCCGGCTTCCGAGGGACCAGGTCCCTGCGACTCAGATGCTGGTCGGGCAGCTTCCGAAATAGCCAGACGGGCCCGCAGCCCGGTGGGTCAGAGTCAATCGGTGACGCACGGGGTTCGAGCCGGGTGGTCGGGTTCGGCGCCCGACCGGGACGTACCAATTATCGGTAGCAAACCTGGGGGACCGCCCCGGTTCGCCCGGCCTGCTCGTGGAAGGCGCGCCGAAAGGCTCATCCGGGGCCTCCTCGCGCGGTGACCCCGCCGTTGTAGGCGGCCATAGGCCTGGATTCAAGGTCATTCTGGGTTGGATCCCCGTCGGGAGCACTCGATCGTTGCCGAACGATCAATGACCACTGCAAGACGGTACCGTAGGTCAGGGACGGGAAGGCCGCGACGAACATGGGGTAGAACACGATGACGACTTTGGAAAGGATGCCGCCCCAGGCGATATTGGAGGCTCCTGGTCGAAGCGCGCGGAAAGGAACAGAATTGTTTTTCAGTTCAAGGTCAGACGCGGCTAATCGCGCGTCGATACGAATTCTCGGACCGTGCGCGGCATCGGCATGAGGGAGAAGCCGCCTCCCACGGGAGCCGGTGTACGGGCATCGACCTACGCACCGGAAATAGGTCGAAGAAAGGCAGGCGCGGCGGCGCGCCAAAGCCCAGCCGTAGGGCCCAAACGTTGCGATTGGAATACCCCTATGGAGGACCGGTAGGTAGCAAAGGTTGGGGCCCGAACTCTCCGTCGGGAGCATGCTATTTATTAACACGTCTATTCGCACGAACGACTCACAATCCCGATAGGCGGCCTCGATTCCGTCTTGCGTTCTGAACGACGAACACGTTGGACCAGCATGCGGGAGGGATCGGTGCGTCACTCCCTGGCGATGATAGGTTTATCGTTGGGGGGATCAATGCAAACAAACTGTCCCGCTTTCTCGGTTGGATGTGGAGGGTTGTGCGGTGAGACGCCTACCGGTGGTCGTCGCAGCCGGGCTAGTCGTGCTTAGCATCTTCGCCGCTGCCGTGGTCGTGTCGGATCCCTTCGGGCTGCAGGGGGAGATGAGAGGAGCGGAGAGTCGATTGACCGAAGGTTTTGCATCCTCTGGCCCGACACCCGACTCAGGGGGCGGCACCGTCATTGCGACGATTCCGGTCGGGGACTATCCGTTTGGCGTGGCATACGACAGCGGGAACGGCTACGTCTACGTGGCGAACTATAATTCGAACAACGTGAGCATAATTAGCGGGACGA
>Ga0209235_1002274_pt1 | contig 10659 bp, 10 predicted proteins | sample GraSoi013_1_20cm_4_FD_185817 | JGI IMG/M metagenome (GOLD analysis project Ga0209235, IMG submission 185817) | Grasslands soil microbial communities from the Angelo Coastal Reserve, California, USA - Sample 09_25_2013_1_20cm (SPAdes) (version 2) | ecosystem: Environmental > Terrestrial > Soil >...
CCCCGCCAGCGCGGCGACCGGCGAGAGGCTCACCGGGTCAGCGCGGCGACGACGCGCCCGAGGCGCCTCACAGCCCCCGGCACGACGTGAACACGGCCAGGAGGATCACCAGACCGGCGGGGACGAGGGTCACGACCACCGACAACGCGGTGCCCAGCGTGAACGCGATCGGCCCGAACACGGGGGTGCTGACGCGCCACACCTTCGCCACGAGCAGCTCGAGGATCCATCCGCCCGTGTAGAAGATGTTCGCCACGATCAAGTACGCGACGACCGCGATGACCACGAGCAGCGGCGGGCTCGGCAGCCCGAGCGGCACGCCGCGGCTGCGCTCGCACCCGAAGGCGACCGCGAAGAACACGCCGAGGCTCAAGACACTGGTCGCGCCCACGATCATGTTGTACGGCAGCCGCCGCAGCTCCCACCACGCGACGACGTGCGCCGGATGCGACTTCTCGAGCCGGTGCGCGAACAGCCAGCCGGCGAGACGCCACGAGATCCGGAAGAGCGGCGCCGCCCTCATGACGACGGGGCGCCGCCCCAGCGCCTGACCTGGCGCCGCGCGAAGAACAGGATGATCAGCGGCAACCCGAACGCCGCCAGCACGACGCTGAGCCACTCGTTGCGCAGCCGGTCGTTGATGTCGCCGGGCAGGCTTTCCCTCGGATCGGCGACGAGGTAGCGGACGAGCACCGTGTCTCCCGGCTTCAGGTGACCGCACGCCGGAATGCCGTAGCCGGCGTTGCCGCGCCCGACGTAGGTGCGATCGTCGACCCGGAACTCGTAGGCCACCGCTCCATGATTACCGCAATCGGTGGACGTCACCTGTGCCCGGGCGCTGGCGCCGTGGGCCTCGAGGCGCGAGTAGTGGGGCAGGTTCAGCGAGCCGACGAACACGCCGATCGCGAGCGCGCTGGCGACGTAGAGCGCGGGCGGAAGCAGCTTGCTATTCGTGGCCGGCCTCGATGCGATACGTCGCCTTCAGCCGCGCCCGCGCCTCGACGGCCATGATCAGCGTGCGCCCGCCCATCGCTCCCGCCTCACACCGGCATGACGCCGTGCTTGCGCCATGGGCGGTCGACCCGTTTGGTGCGGGCCATCTCGAGCGCCCGGATCAGCGTCGGTCGGGTGTCGCGCGGATCGATGACGTCGTCGATGAGGGCGGCGCCGGCGGCGATGTAGGGGCTGATGAGCTGGCGGAACTGCTCGACCTTCTTCGCGCGCTCGGCGTCCGGCTCGGCGGCGGCGGCGATCTCCTTGCGGAAGACGATGTTGGTCCCGCCCTCCGGCCCCATGACACTGATCTCGGCCGTCGGCCAGCCCACGATGAGATCAGGCTCGTAGGCGCGGCCGCACATCACGAAGTAGCCGGCGCCGTACGCCTTGCGCATCACCACCGTCAGCTTGGGCACCGTGGCCTCGCTCACCGCATAGAGCATCTTGGCGCCGTGCCGGATGATGCCGGCGCGCTCGACTTTGCTGCCGACCATGAAGCCGGGCACGTCCTGGAAGAACACGAGCGGAATGCCGAACGCGTCGCACAGCATGATGAAGCGCGCGGCCTTGTCGGCGGCGTCGATGTCGAGCGCGCCCCCGAGCACCATCGGCTGGTTGGCGACGACGCCGACGGCACGGCCGTTCAGCCTCGCGAGCGCCACCACGATGTTCTTGGCCCAGCCCGGCTTGATCTCGAAGAGCCGGCCGTGGTCCACCACCGCGCGCAGCACCTTCTTGACGTCGTAGGCGCGGCGCGGGCTGTCGGGCAGGATCGTCAGCAGCGCCTCGTCGCGGCGCTCGGCGGCGTCCTCGCACGCGATCACCGGCGGCGGCTCCTGGTTGTGTGATGGGAAGTACGACAGGTACTCCTTCACCACGCGCAGGCAATGCTCGTCGTCCTCGACCTCGAGGTCGCCCACGCCGGAGATCTCGCAGTGGACCTTGGAGCCGCCCAGCTCCTCGGCGGTGATGTCCTCGCCGACCACCGCCTTGACCAGCGGCGGCCCGCCGAGCGCCATGTTGCTCGTCCCCTTCACCATCGGCACGAAGTCGGCGAGGGCCGGGATGTAGGCGGTGCCGGCGGCGCCGGGGCCCATCATCGCCGCCACCTGCGGCACCACGCCCGACATGATCGACTCCTCTCGGAAGAGCAGGCCCGAGCCGGCGAACCAGCGCGAGCCGATCGCCTCCTGGATCCGCGCGCCCGCGGAGTCGATCAGCCAGATCATCGGGATCCGCTTGGTGTAGGCGATCTCGCGCGCGCGGTTGCACTTCGCCTCGGCGTTGCGGCCCATCGAGCCGGCCATGACCGTGAAGTCGTACGCGATGACGGAGGCCAGCCGCCCGTCGATCTTGCCGAAGCCGGTGACGACGCCGTCCGCCGGCGTCACCTTGCCCTCCAGCTCGGGGGCGATCCCGGCGTGGGTCGCGTGCACCCCGATCTCGGTGAACGTGCCGGCGTCGACGAGCCGGTCGATCCGCTCGCGCACCGTCAGCTTGCCGGCGGCGTGCTGCTTGTCGACGGCCGCCTTGCCGCCCATCTGCTCGGCGCGCTCGCGCCGGGCGGCCAGGTCGTCGGCGTGCTCCTTCATCCCCATCCCTAGCGCATCTGTCCCGTCCGGGCCAGGATCCAGGTGTTGATGCCGGTGTCGGGCGGCGAGCCGCTGAGCATCGTCACCATGGTAGCGATCTCGCTGCGGTGGTGGGTCGCGTGATTCGCGACGTGCTGCAGGAGCGGCCCGAGCGGCGCGCTGAAGGCCTTGCCCTCCGTGTTCTTGTACTCCACCGCGCGCGCGAGGTCGGCCTCCGTCAGCGCGGCCACGAAGGCTTGCTGCTCGGCCTCGAGCGCGTCCCACTTGGCGCGCACGATGGCCATCGTCGGCAGGTCGGCCCCCGGCAGGTTCGTCGGCGACGTGCCCTTCCAGCGGCTCAGCCACACCCAGTCGGCGCCGTACAGGTGCGCGAACATCCGCGTCACCTTGGAGTGGCTGAACTGCGCGCCGACGTCCCGCGCGCACGCCTGCTCGCCCAGCGCGGCGGCGAAGTCGAAGAGCCGGCGGTTCGCCCAGCGGTGATAGTCGTAGAGATCGCGGATCATCCCCACGCTCATCGTGCCCTCCTCCTCTGATCGCTCATCCAGGCTCATGGCTACTCCAGCACCACCACCGTCTCGCCCTCCTGCACGGTCTGTCCCTCGCGCACCCGGATCTCCTTGACCGCGCCGGCGCGCGGCGCCTCCACCGGGATCTCCATCTTCATCGACTCGAGCACGATCACGGGATCGCCGGCGGCGACCTTGTCGCCGACCTTGGCGGTCACCTGGAACACGACCCCGGTGATGTGCGCCTTGATCTCCTCAGCCATGGAACGCTCCTTGTTCGACCATCTGAGTGTGCACGCGGCCGCGGCGAAAGTCCGCATGCGCGGTGATCGTGCGGAGCAGCGGCAGCGTGGTCTTCACGCCCTCCACCACGCACGCGTCCAGCGCCCGCGCCAGACGCTCGATCGCCTGGGCGCGGTCGGCGCCGCGCGCGATGAGCTTGAAGAGCAGCGCGTCGTAGTGGACGGAGACGACGCTGCCCTCGACCACACCCGACTCGAGCCGGATCCCCTCGCCCCCGGGCAGCGCCAGCCGCGTGATCGTGCCCGGCGAGGGCAGGAAATTCCTGGCCGGGTCCTCCGCGTAGACGCGCACCTCGACGGCGGCGCCGCGCGGCTCGATCGTCTCCTGCGAGAAGGGCAGCGGCTCGCCGGCGGCCACGCGCAACTGGGCGACGACGAGGTCGAGGCCGGTGATCTCCTCGGTGACCGGGTGCTCCACCTGCAGCCGCGTGTTCATCTCCAGGAAATAGAAGCCGCCCTGCGCGTCCACGAGGAATTCGAGGGTGCCGGCGTTCACGTAGCCGATGGCGCGCGCGCCCGCGACGGCGGCCTCGGTCAGCCCGCGCCTGGTGCGCGCGTCGAGGTTCGGCGCCGGCGATTCCTCGACGAGCTTCTGGTGGCGGCGCTGGATCGAGCACTCGCGCTCGTGCAGGTGCACGACGGTGCCTTTCGTGTCGCCGAAGATCTGCACCTCGACGTGGCGCGGCGCCTCGAGATAGCGCTCGACGTAGACCTGGGCGCTGCCGAACGCGCTCTGCGCGCGCCGGCTCGCCGTGGCGAACGCGCCCGCCAGCCCGCCCGCCGACGCCACCTTCGCCATCCCGATGCCGCCGCCGCCCGCGGCCGCCTTGAGGATGACCGGATAGCCGAGCCCGCCGGCGACGTGCTCGGCGCTCGCGGCGTCCGCGACGGGCTCCGGGCTGCCAGGCACGATCGGCACGCCGGCGGCGGCCATGCGGCGGCGCGCCTCGGGCTTGTCGCCCATCGCGCGGATCGCCTCCGCCGAGGGCCCGATGAACGTCAGTCCGGCCCGAGCGCACGCCTCGGCGAAGCGCCAGCTCTCGGAGAGAAATCCGTAGCCAGGATGTACCGCCTCGGCGCCCGACTCGCGGGCCGCGGCGAGGATTCGCTCGACGCTCAGGTACGACTCGCGCGCCGGCGCCGGGCCGAGCAGCACGGCGTGATCCGCGTCCTTCACGTGGGGCGCGTCGCGATCGGCCTCGGAGTAGACGGCGACGGTGCGCAGTCCCAGCGCGCGGCAGCCGCGGACAATGCGACGCGCGATCTCCCCGCGGTTGGCGACGAGGACGGTGCGGAACACGCTCAGGGAGCGGCGGAGACGGGCTCGGTGGAGACCAGGTCGCCGGCGGCGATGCGCCAGCCCGACGTCGTCTGCGTCCAGCGGAGCTGGACGAAGCCGATCGCGCGCGGGCTTTCGATCCGCAGCTTGACCATCTGCTGGCGGCCGATCGCGGCGAGACCGACGACGCGCGTGCTGGTGATCCCGCCCGCGAGGGGGGCGAAGGCTGCGCTCAGCGCGTCGCGCGCCCCGGGCTCGACCCACTCCGCGGCGCCCGCGGCGTCACCCGACTCCAGCGACTCGCGATGGTCGTTCACGGCGGACGCGAGATCGGCGGACAGCGCGGCGGGATCGAAGTCCGGCGGAACCTGGACGAGATCGGGAGCGACGATCTCGGGGGCCACGTCGAGCAGCGCGGGGTCCACGAGCGGCGCCGGCGCGTCGCCCGTGACGCCGCCGGCCTTCTCGAGCGCCGCGAGCAGGCGCCGCTCGCAGTCGGCGACGCGCGCGCGGCCGGCGGCGTCGCGCGCGAGCCGGTCGAGCACGATCGCGCCCGCGGCGGCGTGGCGCCGCTCCTCCTCCAGGCAGCGGGCCAGGATGCGCCGGGTCGGCGGCTCGTACACGGCGTTCGTCGACGCGAGGTGACGCGCGTAGACCGTCGCGAGGTGCGGCTTGAGGACGGCGTAGACGCCGACGATGCGCTCGAGCGTCTGCCGCGGACCTTCCGGACTCTCGAGCATCTCCGTGAAGGCGACCATCGCGTCGTTCGCCGGCTCCGATTCGTGCGCCGCCGCGCGCAGCTCGGGCAGCCGCCGTCCCCAGAGATCCGCGTGCTGGGCGCAGTCCCACACGTGGCGACCGAACAGCAGCTTGGCGGGCAGCTCGGGCGTCAGCGCGATCCAGCCGCCGAGCACGCGCATCATGCGCTCCTCGGCGTACCGGTAGTTGCGGATCCGCCGCGCGGAGTCGTCGACGGAGAAGTGGCCGGCGAGGTGGTGGGAGCTCAATACACCTGCGAGCGCTGCGTGCTCTTGATGAGCCGCTCGATCTCCTCGTCGGTGAAGCCCGCGAGCTTGCGCGCCTCCTTGGCGATCGAGATCGGCACCACCTCGTGGTGGCCGTCCTGGCGGCTGCCGCCCAGGTTGAAGCGCTCGTCGATCGTCTCCTGAAACTCGATGGCCTTGCGCCGGCGCTCGGCGTCGCCGCGCGTCAGCTCGTTGAGCCAGCGCGAGCCCATGCGCACGTGCGTGATCTCGTCGGCCAGCACGTAGTCCACCGACTTCTCGATGATCGGATCGCCGATCTTCTGCGCGATGTGAATGAGCTGGTTGAAGACGTCGCACGCCAGGCCCTCGAGACCGCGGTTGACGCCGGCCACGCGGGCGGCGGCGTCTTCCGCGCACGCGCAGCGCCAGAGGATGGTGGACTCCGGGAACTCGCCCACCCGGCCGCCGAGGTGCTCGAGCAGGCCGAGGTAGGTCTCGACGTGGCGCGACTCGTCCCACACCTGCCGCGCCATGTCCAGCGTGAACTCCCACGGCGCCTCCGGGAAGTCGTAGACGGTGCGGCCGGCGCCCTCCATCGCCTGGAGCTCGCCGACCATGATGCCGTGCACGCGCTCGCGAATGGACTCTCGGCTCGCGAGGTCGGGGAACGGCGGCAGACCCTGCTCGACCTTCAGCTCGCCGACCTCGCGCGCACGCATGCGCACGAAGCGGTCCTCGCGCGCGAGCTTGTCGTAGGCGATCGGTCGATCCATGCGTTGGCCTCCGGGGCGAATGAACCGCTGTTCAGCGAGTGTAGCCGATGCGCCGACGGCCCGCAAATCGCGCTCACGCGATCCGCCGCGGCGCCCCCTGGCGCACCGCCTCGAGGAACTGCTGCGCGGCCGGCGACAGCGAGCGCCTCGTGCTCTCGATGAGACTGATCTCGCGGACGAGCATCGGATGCTCGATGACGCGCGCCCGGAGCGCGGCCGCCTGCGTGGCGGCCTCGTCGGCGGCCGAGTACGCGAGCACCGCGACGCCCAGGCCGGCCTTGACGAGCCCGAGCGCCGTGGACACGTAGCTCGCCTCGTAGGCGGGCGCGACCCCTTTGCCGATCGACTCGAACGCCTGGTCGACCAGCGTGCGAACGCTGTATTCGCTGTCCATGAGGATGAGCGGCACCGTCAGCAGATCTTCCAGGCGCACCGCGGCACGCTGCTCGAACGGGTGCCCCGGCGGAAAGACCGCGCTCATCGGGTCGGACAGGAGCGGCGAGCACCGCAGCTCGGGGTCGCGCTTCGTCGGGCTGCCGATCCCGAAGTCGGCTTCGCCCGACTTCACGAGCGCCGTCACGCGCTGCGCGACACCGTCACGCAGCCGCACGACGATGCCGCGGTGGCGGGCTTTGAAGGCCGCGATGATCGCGGGCAGCAGCGTCGACGCCGCGGACGGCAGGGCGGCGACGGTGACGACGCCGCGTCGCCGTCCCGCGACGTCGCGGGCATTGACGGCCACCGCGTCGATCTCGCCCAGCACGCGCGCGACGACCGGCAGGAACTCGCGCCCGATCTGCGTCAGCGCCACGGAGCGCGTGGTGCGATCGAGCAGCCGCACGCCGAGCGCCTCCTCGAGATGGCGGATGCGGACGGTGAGCGCGGGCTGCGACATGTTCAGCGCCTTGGCGGCACGGGTGAAGTTTCCGAGACGGGCGACGCCCAGAAACGCCTCGAGCTCACGGAGGGTGAAATTCATAGCGGGACTATATGACTGCGATAACAAATATTCAATTGCCTGAACGCCGGCGGCCGGTGCACTCTCCCGGCGCGCGCTGAGCGGAGCCCCTCGCGCTGAGGAGAACGTGAATGAACGCACGAACGCGCTGGACGGTTTCCTGTCTGCTCGCGATCCTCGCCCTGCTTGCCGTGTGCGGCTCGCCCGGCACCGCCGACGCCCGCATCGTCAGGATCCAGGTCACGGCCACCGAATCGCCGACGTTTGGCGGCTATTCGTGGCCGGGCGTCGGACAGTACGAGAAGGTCGTCGGCAAGGCGTTCGGCGAGGTCGATCCCTTCGACACGAAGAACGCCGTGATCGTGGACATCCAGCTCGCGCCGCGGAACGCCGGCGGCAAGGTCGAGTACTCGTTCGACTTCTACATCCTCAAGCCGATCGACCTCAGTCGCGGCGCGCACAAGGTGATGTACGAGCCGCCGAACCGCGGCGGCAAAACGTGGGGAAACTTCGGTCGCATGCCCGGCGGCAACGACCCCGGCTCGGTCACGGACCCGACCGTGCTGGCAAACGCCTTCCTGATGCCGCGCGGCTACACGATGGTGTGGAGCGGCTGGGACAAGGCGGCGGGCACCAGCACTGCGGGCTTCAACACGACGATCACGCTGCCGATCGCCAAGAACGCCGATGGCTCGTCGATCACCGGGCCGGCGTACGAGTACATCGTGATGTCGGGGACGGCCGCGTTCCCGCTCAACTATCCGGCGGCCACGCTCGACAAGAGCAAGGCGACGTTGACCCATCGCGTTCACCTGAACGACGTGCCCGCGGTGATTCCCGCGACGGGTTGGACGTACAACGCGAGCGGAACGACGATCAACCTGGTCCCGGCAGGCTGGGTCGCGAACGACATCTACGAGTTCTCGTACACGGCCAACGACCCGTCCGTGAACGGGCTGGGATTCGCCGCCATCCGGGACTGGAACGCCTGGCTGCGGTACGAGGCGGCCGACGACTTCGGCACGCCCAATCCGTTGAAGGGGGACATCCAGCGGATCTACACGGAAGTCGTCTCGCAGCCCGGACGGCTGCTCAACGACTTCCGGCACCTCGGCTTCAACCAGGCCGAGAACGGCAAGAAGGTGTTCGACGGCCTGATGCAGTGGATCGCGGCGGGCGACGGCATCAACATGAACTACCGGTTCTCGCAGCCGGGCCGCACCGAGCGCAACCGCCAGGATCATCTCTACGCCGAGGGGGTCTTTCCGTTCGCCAACGTGAAGACACACGATCCGATCACGGGCAAGACAGATAGCCGGTACGCGCGCTGCAAGGAGACCGGCACCTGCCCGTACGGCGTGGAGATCTACTCGGCCAACGAGTACTGGGTGAAGGCCGCCTCGCTCCTGCACACCAATCCTCAGGGCACCAGGGACCTCCACGAGTCGCGGTTCACGCGCAACTACCTGATCTCCAGCCACCAGCACGGCACCGGCAACAGCGCGTCGAAGGGCAACTGCCAGCAGTTCCTGAATCCGCTGAACTCCGCGCCGGTGCAGCGCGCCCTGTTCGTCGCACTGGACGAGTGGGCGACCGAGCACACGAAGCCGCCGCGCAGCCGGGTGCCGAGGCTTCACGACAAGACCCTGGTGCCGCCGCTGCCGCAGGCGGGCATGGGCTTCCCCAGCATTCCGGGCGTCACCTACACCGGTCTCAAGACGACGCGCTATCTGCTCGACTACGGGCCGCACTACTACGACACCGGTATTGCGACGGTCAACTCGCCCCTGATCACGCCGCCGTACGAGGACAATCCGCACAACGGACCGATCTATCCGAGCTTCATCCCGAAGACCGACCGCGACGGCAACGACATCGCAGGCGTGCGTCTGGTCGATGTCACCGTGCCGATCGCCACGTATACTGGCTGGGCGCTGCGGGCCGGCCCCCAGGCCAACGACGGCTGCGAGAGCGCGGGCCAGTTCGTCCCGTTCCCGAAGACCAAAGCCGACCGCCTGGCTTCCGGCGATCCGCGCCAGTCGGTCGAGGAGCGCTATCCGACGTTCGAGCAGTACCAGCACCGGATGGCCCACGCGATCAGGGAGATGGTCGAGGATCGCCTGATGCTGTGCGAGGACACTGCCAGCGAGTACGCGCGACTGATCGCGCTGGGACTGGCCCAGGGCGTGCCCGCGCCGCCGGGCCCGCCGCCCGCCGTGTCCCCGGTGCCGCTCTGCGGCGACAAGAACGAACACCACGGGGACGACAGGGACGACGAGAGAGACGACGACTAGGGCTGCGGCCCGAGGAGAGACGCGCATGAGACATCGAGCGACGTGGTTCATGCTCGTCGTGGTCGCGGTCCTCGCGTGGGCGCCGGCGGCGCACGCCCGCGTGACGAGAATCATCATCGACAAGACCGAGCCCCTGACCGGTCAGAACATTCCCTACGAGAGGCTGACCGGGCGCGCGTTCGGCGAGCTGGATCCGAGCGATCCGCTCAACACGCTCATCACGGACATTGACCTGGCCCCACGGGTCAACGGCAAGGTCGGGTACGTCGCCAGCTTCTTCATCGTCAAGCCTGTCGACATGTCGCGGGCGAGCGGGCTGATGTGGCACGACGTGCCGAACCGCGGCGGCCGGATCACCATCACGCCGGATCTGCGTAACCTGAGCGACGTCGGCTTGAGCAGCGGCTGGCAGGGTGACAACGCCGGCGCGAACCCGGTCACCGCGCCCGCGACGATCGTCCCCGCAAATGCATCGACGCTTGCCCCGGTCACCCCGAGCAGCAATGACTGGGTGAAGGTGCCGGTGCTCACGGGCGTGACCGGACACATCGTCGGCCGCATCATCAATCGCAGCGGCCTCGGGGCGCAGCCGCTGAACGTGATGGGCAATCCGATTCCGTATTTCCCGGTCGACCCCACGAACAACGCCGGAGCGACGCTGACCACGCACCTGCACGAGACGATCACCGGCATCGTGACCGAGGGATCCACCATCCCGAACAGCGACTGGAACTTCTGCGGCGGCGGCACGTTCGCGGCGCCGACGCCGGTCACCACGCTACCGGTGCGGCTGTGCCTGAAGGACGGCTTCGATGCGACGAAGCTCTACCAACTGGTCTACACCGTCACGGACCCGTACGTCCTGGGCGCGGGCACGGCAGCGTTCCGCGACGTCGCGTCCTTTTTCAGATATGAGCCCAATGACGACTTCGGCACACCGAACCCGCTCGCGGGCAGCATCAAGTGGGCG
>Ga0209235_1002281_pt1 | contig 10646 bp, 10 predicted proteins | sample GraSoi013_1_20cm_4_FD_185817 | JGI IMG/M metagenome (GOLD analysis project Ga0209235, IMG submission 185817) | Grasslands soil microbial communities from the Angelo Coastal Reserve, California, USA - Sample 09_25_2013_1_20cm (SPAdes) (version 2) | ecosystem: Environmental > Terrestrial > Soil >...
GGGGGGGGGCGGCGGCAACAGTGGTGTCGGCCGCCGCGGGCGTCTCGGATGCCGGCGGCGCACGGTCCACCCGCTGACACTCCGGACCAAGGACGGCAAGGCTCACGCAGAGCAGTGTGGTTTTCATGGGTTCTCTTGTACCCCCTAGGCCTTCGCCTCTTCCAGCTCCTTCTTCCGCACCTCCGCCACTTTCTGCGCCGCGTCGGGCGGGACCTCCTGGTACACGTGGAACTTCGAGCGATACGTGCCGCGTCCGTGTGTGATCGAATGCAGCGTCGTGGCGTAGCGGTCCAGCTCGGCTTCAGGCACGAGCGCCTTGATCTTGACCTGGCGGCCCGCGGGCTCGGTGCCGAGGATCTGGCCGCGACGCGACGACAGATCGCCCATCACGGCACCCTGATACTCGTCGGGCGTCCACACTTCGACTTCGAGAATCGGCTCGAGCAGCACGGGCCGGCAGTTCGGGCTCACGTTCCGAAATGCCAGGATCCCCGCCATCTTGAACGACATTTCGTTCGAGTCCACGTCGTGATAGGAGCCGTCGTACAGCTCCACCTTGAAGTCGACGACGGGATACCCGGCCACGGGACCGCGCGCCGCCGCTTCCTGGATGCCGCGCTCCACTGCCGGGATGTACTGCCGGGGGATGACCCCGCCCACAATCTCGTCCACGAACTGGAACCCCGATCCCCGGGGCAGGGGCGCGATCCGGATCCAGCAGTCGCCGTATTGGCCGCGGCCGCCCGTCTGCTTCTTGTGCTTCCCCTGCCCCTCCGCCCGCGCCTTGAACGTCTCGCGGTAAGCGATCTTCGGCTTCCCGATCACCGCGTGCACACCGAACTTGCGGGCCAGCCGGCCGACGATGATCTCGAGGTGGCGCTCCCCCAGCCCGCGGATCAGCGTCTGCCCCAGCTCGCCCGAGTACTCGTGCTGGAACGTCGGATCTTCCTCGTGCAGCTTGTGCAGCCCGGTCGAGAGCTTTTCCTCCTCGCCCCGCTGCTTCACCTCGATCGCCTCCGTGATCACCGGCTCGGGGAAGGGGATCTTGGGGAGCACGATCGCGTGGTCCCTGGTCGAGAGCGTGTCGTTGGTGTGCGTGTCTCGGAGCTTGGCGACGACCCCGATGTCTCCCGCGTGCAGCTCGGGGATTTCGATGCGGTCCTTCCCCACCGTGACGCAGAGATGGTTCAGCTTCTCCACCGCTTCGCGCGGCGCGTTGTATACGTCCTGTCCGTTCTTGACCAGCCCTGAGTGCACCCGGAACAGCGTCACGTCGCCGACATGCGGCTCGGAGATCGTCTTGAACACCTGCGCCACGAACCGTCCCGCGTCCTCGGGCTTCAGGGTCACCCGCTCCGCGCTCCCCCATCGCTGGGCCTCGACCGGCGGTCGCTCGTTCGGCGCGGGGATCAGTTCCACGAGCTTCGAGAGCAGGGCGCGGGTCCCGTAGGTCAGCTCGGCGGCGCCGCAGAACAGCGGAAACAGCTCGCCTTTCAGCATGCCCGCCTTCATTGCGGCGATCGCTTCGTCCCGCCCGATCTCCTCGCCGCCCAGGTAGCGCTCGAGCAGCGTATCGTCCGTTTCGGCGATGCGCTCGATCAGCTCCTTGGAGTAGCGCTCAAACCGGTCCCGATACTCGGGCGGGACGTCCACCTCGTCGTACTCGCCGGCCTTCGTGCCCTTCTTGTACATGTGACACTGCTTCGAGAAGAGGTTGATGATCCCGTGGAACTCGGGGCCTTCGCCCACGGGGATCTCCACCGGGATCACCTTGGGCGTCAGCCGCTGCTTCACCTGGGTGTAGACCTTCTCGAAGTCGGCGTGCTCCTTGTCCATCAGCGAGACGAAGAACAGGCGAGGGATCTCCCGCTTCTCGCAGTAGTCCCACACCTTTTCGGTGCCCACCTCCACGCCCCCGGTGGCGGAGACGACCACCGCGGCCCCGTCCGCCGCGTACACGCCCGCGAGCGCCTCCCCCGTGAAGTCGAGATAGCCCGGCGTGTCGATCAGGTTGAGCTTCGCGTCCATCCATTCGGCGACGGCGAGGGCGAGATTGATGGAATACTTGCGTTCGATTTCGTCGGGCGTGTAATCGGTGAGGGCGGTGCCGTCCTTCACGGATCCATGGCGTTTGCTCGTGCCGGCCACGAACGCGAGGGCGTCGACCAGGGAGGTCTTTCCGCTCGCGCCGTGGCCCACGACCGCCACGTTGCGAATCTCCGGTGTCTTGTACACGCGCATGGGCGCATGCAGCTCCTGCTGGGGGTGAGGAGAATATGAACCGGCTGGGAGGGAGACGGCTAGCCAGACGCCTAGGCGCGTAGGCGCCGAGTGGATCTGAGGCGTAAGGGTGCAGTACTCGGACCCTCGAACCTCACATCCACTCAGCGCCTCGGCGACTAAGCGTCTACCTCGCCGTCTGTCCCTCTGGCAGGGCTGCGGCTCCATGCTCCACTTTCGGGACTCGGAGACACACGAGCCCCCCCAGCGCCATCACCGCTCCAGCGACCAAGAATGCCGCCGGGTGCGACGCATCGTACACCTTGCCCAGGGTCAGGGGCCCGAGCAGCCGGCCCAGGGCCGCGAGGGCCTGCGCCGCGCCCAGCACCGTGCCCTGCTCGCTGGGGTCGGCGAAGACTGAGACGAGCCCGGTTGCCGCAGGCCCGAAGATGCTGTTCGAGAAGGCCAGCACGGCGGTCCAGGCGTACAGCGCGGCGCTCGAGTGGAGCGCGGGAATCACCGCGATGGCGAGCGCCATGCCGAAGCCACCGAAGATGAGCAAGGCGCGATCCCCGAAGCGACGGGCGAGCTTGCCGAACGCGTATCCCTGCACGACGGCGGCGGTCGCGCCGATCACGGTGAAACACCAGCCGAGTTGCCGCTCCCGCCAGCCGAGGGTCACGCCGGCCCACAGCGGCAGCGCCACGGTGTAGCCGGAGAATGCAAAGGGCGCCACGAGCCAGGCGAGCATGAGCGGCGCGAGGCGCGGTGTTTGGATCGCGTCCCCGATGTGCGAAAAGTCCCCCAGGTCGCGCTCGGTGCGATGCTCCGCCTTGAGCGACTCGGGAAGGATGAGGTATGCGGACACGAAGTTGACCACCGACAACCCCGCCGCCACCAGCCCGGGCGCCGACGGCCCGAGGTAGGACGCCGACAGCCCGCCGACGGCGGGGCCGATGATGAACCCCAGGCCGAACGCGGCGCCGATGATTCCCATGCCGCGGGAGCGCTCCGCCGGCGTCGTGATATCGGCCATGTAGGCCTGTGCCGCGGAGATATTGCCGCCCGCAAATCCCGACACGACCCGCGCGATGAACAGGATAGGGTACGAGTGCGCCGCGGCGAATAACACATATCCGAGCGCGTTGATGAGCATCGTCGCGAGCAGGATCGGGCGGCGGCCCACTCGATCCGACGTGCGGCCCAGGAACGTGGTCGCCACGAACTGCATCGCCGAGAACGCGCCGAGCAGGGCGCCGAGCCCGAGCCCGCCCGCCCCCAGCCGCTGGGCGTAGTAGGGCAGGATCGGAATGATGATCCCGAACCCGATCAGATCGATCAAGACCGTAAAAAAGATGACGGCGAAGCGCGAGCGGGTGGCGGTCGCGGTCATGGGCTGGCCTTGCGCCAGCGGTGCCAGTCGTCGTCGATCGCGTCCGTCAAGCGGCGAGCCGCGTCGTAGAGCCAGTGCTTGTCGCGCCGCTTCAAGTCCGCTCGGATGGCGCGGGAGCCGGGGCTGCCCAGGTGAACGTTGGCCGTCTCCCAACCCATGGCGGCCAGCAGTCGTGCTTCGTCGCGTTTGCGCGGCAGCTCGTTCAGCTTTACGCGCGAGCAGTCCGGCGCGAGCCGCCGCACGAGCCAGGCACCGTCCACCCTGACGCACGGATCGGGACACCGAACGCCGCGACGCAGGATCGCGTCATAGTGGATCTTCTCGGCCAAGGGGGCGAGTGCCTTCGCTTCCCGCGCGACCCGCCCACCGCGCCACTCGGCGAGCGCGACGAACCGCTGGCGCCCGAGGCTCCCGAGTCCGGCGACGCGATGCACGATTCTGAGCTGGAGATCGCCCTCGGGGAGGGCCCGTCGGAGCGAGGTCAGCACGACTTCCGGGACGGGGGTTTTCACCGTCGGGAGCGACTCGAGCTTGCCCCAGAAGGACTCTGGATCGTGCAGGCGATACAGCGCCATCTCGCGCAGCGCCGTGTGATGCTCCGCGAGCACGAACGCGTGTCCCCCCTTCTCGAGGGCCTCCCGGTAGCCGGCGAGAATCGCGCTCACGGCCTCCTTGCCGGCGATTCTCAGATCGTGATATTCGCGCGCTACCAGCGCGCTGGCGGCGAGCCGCACCAGGTCATTGGTGTACGGCAGCGGCCACGCTTCGTCGAAGTCGTTGACGCCCCACACCAGCCGCCCCTCGGCGTCGCGCCAGGTGCCGAAGTTCTCCACGTGCAGGTCCCCCACGGCCAGCACCGTCGGGGCCGCGGCGACGTCACCCACGAGCGCCCGCCAGCGGGCCGCCCACCGGTAGAACGTGGCTCGGAGGAACGGGAAGATCCCGGCGCTCATCGCGTGATGCTTGAGCTCGAGATCCGGCTTGACGAGCGGAATTCGCTGGGCGAGCCAAGCCTCGTAGCGGGCCGTCGCCTCGACGATCCCGATCTCGCTCCGATCTTTCATGGGGGCTACAATCTACACTGCCCCTAACGGAAGCGTCCCATGACCACGTGGCACCGCCTCGGCGACAAGAGCGAGCTGCTCGCCCGCGTCCCGGCCGTCTTCAAGCTCGACCGCTGGTCGGTCGCCGTCTTCCATTATGACGGTCGGTTCCGAGCGATCGGCAACGCCTGCAACCACAAGGGCGGCCCGCTGTCCGAAGGCCGGCTCCACGGCGAGTTCGTGATGTGTCCGTGGCATGCCTGGGAGTACAGCGTCATCTCGGGCAAGGGTCCGGAAGGCTACGACGAGGAGCAGGTCCCCGTCTTCGCGGTCGAGGAGCGGGAGGACGGCGTCTACGTCCAGACGCCGCCGGTGATGCCGCGGAAGCTCGTCAAGCACAAGCCGTCACATCTGCTCGAGGTCCACCCCAAGCCCGCCGGCGCGCCGCCACGCGTGCTGGTCATCTCCACCACCGCGATGGACGACGTCAACCCGCGCTTTTCCACGTCGGACGCGCTGCTCGAGCACGCCCTGGACCGGGCGAGACGCCGGGGAGCCGATACGCAGTTCATCAAGCTGCGCGACCTCAAGTTCCGTCACTGTGAGGGCAACTACTCCAAGGCGGCGCGCGCCTGTACGTGGCCCTGCGCCATCACGGAGCGCGATCCCGAGGATCAGCTCACGGCAGTCTACGAAGGGCTGGTGCATTGGGCCGACGTGGTCTTGATCGGCACACCCATTCGCTGGGGGAATGCATCCTCACTGTATTACAAAATGATCGAGCGTTTGAACTGCGTGCAGAACCAGGTCACGATCCAGGACAAGGTGCTGATCAGAAACAAGGTGGCGGCCTTCATCATCACCGGCGGCCAGGACAACATCCAGGCGGTCGCGGGCGCCATGTTCACCTTCTGGGCCGAGCTCGGCTTCGTGTTTCCGCCGTTCCCCTTCATCGCGCACTCCCGCGGCTGGGACGCGGAGGACATGCAGAACAACGTGCGGCAGGTGCGGACGAGCGACACGCTCAAGGAAGCCGCCTACGAGCTGCTCGACCGTGCGCTGGATTTCTGGACCATCATCGACCGGCACAAGGACGAGATGGACAAGCCGATGGAGCGCGCCGGGCGCAAGGCGAGCACCCTTCCCGAGCCGGAAGAGATCGAGGAGATCACCATATGAGCCGGCGCATGGAGATCGCCAAGATGTACGAGAAGGCCCTGTTCGCCGGCGACCGCGACGCGGTCGGTAAGCTCTTCCACGACGACATCGTGTACTGGGTGGCCGGTGCCCCCCGGATCGGCGGCGAATGGCGAGGCCGCGAGGCGGTGCTCGACGCCCTCTGGAACCGCGAGCCCGGACTGGGCCCCGCCGACTGGGGGTACGCGGACGTGTGGCGCGAGTGGTACGAGGCCGAGGATCGTGTAATCGTGGAGATCCGCGAACGGTCCTGGCTGACGTCCGACCCGAACGACCTGATGGACCAGCGGACGTGCGTCGTCATCCGGGTTCGGGGCAACCGGATCGGCGAGATGCGGGACTACACCGACAGCCACATCTACGAGGAGTTCTTGAAGCGCCACCGGAGCGAATTGCCCAAGTTCAAGCAGGGCTAGCGCGTGCGTGTGTGACCTGCGTCACGCTGTTAACGCATCCCCGGTGCCGGGGTCTTACCTGCGAACCTCAACCGGGACCAAGTATGCGACGTCATCTCGCGATCCTCGCCGTGCTGGCGCTCAGCACACCTGTAGTGCTCTCGGCCCAGGACTCGGGCGCCGTAAAGCAGGACCGCAAGGAGGTCCGCCACGACCGCCGCGAGCTCCGCGGCGACCGCAAGGATATCCGGCACGACACCAGGGACATCCGGCAGGATCGCCGGGACGTGCGTCACGACCTGCAGAGCGGCGATACCACGGACGCGCGCCGCGACGCGCGCGACCTGCGGCAGGATCGCCGCGATCGTCGTCACGACGTACGCGACGCGCGCCGGGATCGCAGGGATCGGCGGCAGGACCGGAAAGACGTGCACGAGGACCAAAAGAAGGACAGTACGAAGTAGGCCGCCGAGATAACCCGACGGCGCGGGCCTCCCTTCGCGACAAAAATACGCAGTCGCTTCGGGAGACCCGCGCCGTCGGGCATCGCGGGCTCAATCTATCGCGTCGAGCTTCTGGTCTCGCCGGCGGGCCAACCAGTAAAGCGGAATGCCGAGCAGCAGCGTCAGCCCGCTCCACGCCCACGCCGTGCCGATCGAGCGCGTCCGCGCGACCCAGCCCCAGGCCGTCTGCCCGAGCACCCCGCCACTGCTCGCGAACATCGAGTCGAGCGAGATGATGGTCGCCCGTTGGGCCGAGGGGATGTGGGCGTTGAGATAGGCCTGCTTTACGGGCATCGCGAGACCGATCGCCACTCCGTACAAGAGGTACAGCGATACGACTGCGAAAAAGTTCGTGAGCAGGCCGCACGCCACCGCCAGCACCGCCTGGGCCCCCGCGGAGACCATCAGCAGTCCGGTCCGCGTCCGCACCACGCGGGACAGCGGCGCGACGAGGGCGTTGCCCACGATGAGACTCAAACCGACAAGGGCGCTGATCACCCCGTCCACCCACACGAGGTCCCGCCCCAGGAGATCGAGGAAGTAGCGCTGCCAGCTGTAGAAGCCGAAGATCATGAAGCTCATGGAGACAAGCGACGCGAGCATCACGGGCCGGATGACCGGATTGCTCAGTCCGTAGCTGAGCCCCTCGACGAAGACGCGCCGCAGCTCCGCCGGCACCCGCCGCAGCTGCAACGCGCGCGGCGTGAAGCCGAGCTCCGGCATGCGGAACCACGCCAGCAGGAACAGCGGGACGACCAGGGCAGCCCGCACCAGGTACGGGATGTCGAGGCGGATCTGGCCCAGCAGGCCGCCGCCGATCGTCCCCACGAGCATCGCGGCCCCAAACAGCATCTGTCCCCGGGAGAACACGCGCTCGAGCGGCTCCTCGTAGTCGCCGGCTTTGAGGGCGTCGACGAGCCAGGCGTCGACGGCGCCCGTGTAGAACGTGTAGCCCAGTCCGAGGAACACCGAGACCCAGATGAACGCCCAGAACCCCCAGCCGCGCCAGGCGATGGCGACATACAGGAGCGTGGTCACGAACAGCGTGACGAGGCAGAGCAGCAGCGACACGCGCCGGCCCACCGTGTCCGCCACCACGCCGGTGGGAACCTCGAACACCATCGACCCGAGCGTGAAGGCCGCGTTCGTGAGCAGCACCTGCTGGATGTCGAGCCCGGCGCCCATCTTGAAGAGGGTATCGATGCCCCAGATGAGCGACATCGCGAGGTTGAAGAGTCCCGTGATGGCGAAATAGGTCCGGATGATCGTGCGCGGGCTCCCCGTCATGCGGCGACCACCTGAGTATCGGTCCATGCCTTGAGCGCCGTCGCGGTCAGGACCACGGCGCCCCCGATCACCGCGAGCGGGCCCGGCGTCTCGCCGTGCGCGAGCCACGCCCATACGGGGCTCAGGACCGGCTCGACCAGGAGAAACAGCGAGGCCTCGAGGGCAGGCACGCGGGTGATCGCGCGCGACAGGAACACGTAGGCGAGGCCGAGCTGAAACACGCCGAGGTAGATCACGATCAGCCAATCGGTGGCGCGGCCCGCCGCGAGGGGGAGCGCTCCGGGCAGGCACACCAGGAACACGACCAGATTGCCGCACGCCGCCGCGCCCGCGATCGGGCCGTGGTCCGTACCGCTCCCCCCAGGCCCCCCCAGTCGCGCCAGCCAGCGGTAGCCCGTGACCGTAAACGCCCACGCCACCGCGCTCCCCGCCGCCAGCACGTTGCCGAGGACGGGATCCGGCGCGGTCGCGAAGGGTCGCTGCCCGCCGACGAACAGCAACGCCAGGCCCGCGGCCAGCACGCCCATGAGCGCCAGGTCAGCCGCCCGCACGCGCTCGCGCAACAGCAACGGCGCGAGCGCGACGACGAACAGTGGATTCGTCGCCTGGAGGAATACGGTATTGGCCGCCGTCGTCAGCTTGTTCGCGAACACGAACAGCAGCCCCGCGGCCGCGTAGGCCACGCCCACGAGCCCCACGCGCCAGGTCCACCGGTGGCGCGCTTCGGGGATCAGCGCGAGGATCGCTACCATGGCGACGAACGCTCGAACCGCGGCGATCTGCCACGCGCCGAAGCCGCACCACTTGATGGCCGCCCCCGCCGTCGAGAAGCACGTGGCCGCAAGCACGAGCTGCAAGCGCGCCCCCCCCGCCCCCCCTCTCACGGCAGGGTCGCCCGCAACCAGTCCCGTGCGATGGTCGCGATGTCCCGGTGCTCGACGTCTACGAGCGCGTTGAGCCGCCGCATCTCGGCATCCGAGATGCGGCCCGCGAGCTGAGCGAGGGCCCCGGCGACTCCTGAGTGCCGTGTAAGCGCTGCCTGCCGGATCACCGGTGCGGCTTCATAGGGCGGGAAGTACTGGCGGTCGTCCTCCAGCACCACGAGGTCCAGGGCCTGAATCTGGCCGTCCGTCGAGTTTCCGGCGATCACGTCCACCTTCCCCTCCGCCAGCGCCCGATACGTCAGCCCCAGGTCCATCGCCGTAGGTGGGGAAGCGAACCGCAGTCCGTACACGCTCGCGAGCCCCCGGAACCCGTCGGCACGCTCCAGGAACTCGTAGCCGAATCCCGCCTTCCAGCGCGGCGCCAGGCGCGCCAGATCGGAGATGCGCTTCAGGCCGTAGCGCGTGGCGTCGCGGTGTCGCACGGTGATGGCGAACGTGTTGTTGAAGCCGAACGGCGTGCCCCACACGAGCCCGAACCGCTGTGTGTAGTCGCGCGCCACGGTGCGATAGACGCTATCGCGATCGGCGACGGGCGCGTGCTGCAGCACGGCCGTGTACGCGGTCCCCGTGTACTCCACGTACAGATCGATCTGGCCCGACGTGATGGCTTGATGACACACGAACGTGCCGCCCAGATGGAAGCGCCGCTCCACGGGAAGCGCCGTGCGCCGCTCGATCTGCTGCGCCACGATTTCGCCGAGCAGGTCGGACTCGGTGAAGTTCTTGGAACCGACGACGATGCGGTCGCCGCGGTGACAGCCGGGAAGTACGAGCAAGAGTAGAGCAACCGAAAGCACGAGGGCCGACAATCGGTGTCCGCGCCCTGAGAGGGCGCGCTCGGCTGGGGGTGCGTCCTTACAGGACGCATATAACGCCGAGCCCGGGCTCTCAGCCCGGGGATCCCGTGGCCTCCCCCCGTTCCTCATCTCACCCGCCACGCGAACCGTCGCTCGGCCACGCCCAGCAGCCCGTCCGCCGCGAGCGCCATCAGCGCCGCCGGCAGCGCCCCGGCGAGAATGAGCGTGTCGTCCACTACCGCCACGCCGCGGAAGATGTATACGCCCAGCCCGCCCGCGCCGATAGCCGCAGCGATGGTCGCCGTGCCCACGCTCACGACCGTCGCGACGCGCACCCCCGCCAAGATCACCCCGAAGCCAAGCGGTAATTCGACCAGCGTGAGCAGCTGCCAGTCGGTCATTCCCATCCCCCGCCCCGCCTCCCGCACTGCGGGGTCCACGCCGGCGACCCCCTCGTAGCTGTTGCGAACGATGGGCAGGAGCGCGTACAGGACGAGCGCGACGATGGCGGTCGTCGCGCCGATGCCGCCGATGAACGGCAGCGGGATGAGGAAGCCGAACAGGGCGAGGCTCGGCACCGTCTGGAACACGTTTGCCACACCGAGCACGGGGCCCCGCCACGCCGGGCGCCGCGTGAGCAGGACGCCCAGCGGCACGCCGATCGCGATCGCGGCGCCGGTCGAGATCGCGACCAGATACAGGTGCTGACCCACGAGTCCCAGGACTTCCTGCGAGTTGCGGGCGTAGAAGTCCCAGAGGCTCATGCGGCTGCCATAAAGGCTTTGCATTCCGGATGATCGCTCCGCCGGAACTCGTCCGGCGTGCCGAGGAACGCGAGCCGGCCCTGCAGCATGAGCCCGATGCGGG
>Ga0209235_1002282_pt1 | contig 10645 bp, 14 predicted proteins | sample GraSoi013_1_20cm_4_FD_185817 | JGI IMG/M metagenome (GOLD analysis project Ga0209235, IMG submission 185817) | Grasslands soil microbial communities from the Angelo Coastal Reserve, California, USA - Sample 09_25_2013_1_20cm (SPAdes) (version 2) | ecosystem: Environmental > Terrestrial > Soil >...
CGAGGTTACCGTCAAACCAGTGGCCGACCAGCCAGCTCTCCTCCTAGAACACAACGGGGAGAGGGTCCTAGTCATTGCCGACCTCCATCTTGGCTGGGAGGTGACCTTGGCGCACCAGGGAATACATGTGCCCTCCCAGGTGCCGCGGCTGCTCGAAAAGCTGCGAAAGATCTTGGCCGAAACCCACCCCAAGCTCTTGGTGCTGTTAGGCGATGTGAAGCATGCTGTTTCGAAGGTTGAGCTGGAAGAATGGAAGTATGTCCCGGAGTTCTTCGATAGACTCGTCGAGATCATACCCGAGGTTGAGGTTGTGCCTGGGAACCATGATGGTAACCTAGAGCCTTTGACACCGCCCTCTGTCAAGATCCACAAGTCCAATGGGATGGTTCTCTGGGATTCTGTTGGATTATTCCATGGCCACGCCTGGCCGGCGCCGCCGCTCCTTGGTTGCAAATTTCTTGTCATGGGTCACCTGCACCCTGTGGTGGTGTTCAAGGACCCGTTAGGGTTCCGGATCACACGACAGGCGTGGGTTAGGGCCAAGAGTGATGGGACCAAGCTTGCGGAAGGGGTCTTGAGACGAGAGGATGCGAAGTTTGAGGGCAACGCCGGTGAAGAGGTGAAGAAAAAATTCGGGGTCTCGGTTGCAAATGCTGACTGTATCATCATGCCGTCATTCAACGACTACTTGGGAGGACAGCCTATCAACAAGAGTTACCAGGAAGGATGGACGGAACTCTACAAGGAATACATGGGACCAGTCTTGCGCTCAGGAGCAGTGGATTTCGAAAACGGGGAGGCCTATCTCTTTGATGGAACGTTTCTCGGTAAGGTTCAGGACCTTCGACGTCTTGCGCAGTGAAATTCTTGGCAGCTAGTTTTGTTCGCGAGGTGCGAGCCTGGAGACTATCTTGCTCGTGTCTCCACCGTTCAGTTTAGCGATCTCTCGCAGAAGGTCGTAGTAGGATCTGACGTGCCGTTTGCCATCACGACCATGATAGAGGCTAAAGTTCGCGTACATCGTCGTGACTAGTTCGTGGTTGTACATCGGGTACTGCGTATCGCCAAGGCCCAGTTCTCCTAGTTGTTGACTGATGGCTCCTTCGCGGAGGTCGAGAACTTTCCTACCTTTTCGTTGGCGGTTTCTATTCTTTAATCGTGTACCTTCAATGCGGCAGTCGTCGCTGCAGTATTTTTCTGAGAACCAGCCTAGGAATTTGCGTTTGCAGACGACGCAGGTCTTTAGGACTTTTTTGTCGACGGCCATGTTTCGTAACCGTGTGTCTATTTTGTACCGAATCCCTTCGCTTGTTAGATATTAGGTAGAGAGGTCCCAGTATAAAACTAACATGCCTCCGAAGAGCCCGAACCGACGGGGAAGATCGATTGACCCTGCTTTCTACTACGCAAAAGTCCTGCTTGCATAGACAAATCAAGTCCACCTTTTTGTCAGAAACAAACGAGTCGACGAGTTGTATTTTGAAAGATAAGAGCTAAAGCAACATCGCATTCTGGAGGCGTTGAGGGGCTGTCGGCTAGCCAGGTCTAGAGGACAATATCCTCGATACATCCGGACAGGCCGCGTGGCTTGGGAGCGAATCGTCCCGCCTGGAGCCCACGAAATCGCAGGTTCAAATCCTGCCAGCCCCACCACAAATTTCTGAAAGTCAATCCACAGGGACCTTCTGTTCTTCTCTCGTCTTATCATGCGGAAAAGTAGTGGGATCTCGTTTCCAGACGAGATTGCCTATCACTGGATGCAAAGAGGGGGTTGGTCCTGGTCGCGGATTCTGGACGTGAGGTTTGTATTGAGAGCTTTGCGGTTGTCTCGGAGAGGCTCTCTTAGCAGAATCTTCTGGACATCATGTGCCAGAAGGTTCCGTAGGCTGCTGCCACGGCGCGCTTCCTTTCCTCGAAGCGTACGGTCGTGAAGGATTCGCGGGCTCTCGCATGCCTTCTAGTGAGGCTTGTTGAGCCTTCTCTGACCAGGACTCTCGTTGCGTTGTTTTCCTTCATAGCCGTATTTCCTCGCCGCTTTGGCAACCGGTCCTGTATTTCACTCAACGATTTGAACAGGAGAGCGGCTACGCGTGATATTGTCAACTGATTGTGACTAGAAAAAGTAGAATGATCGACTCCCTTGCTTTGGCTAGGCCGAAGTCTAGAGATCTAGGCAGAGAAAAAAAGAAACCGGGAAGTTTGATACTGAGGAACTTTTGGGTTTAGGCTGTTTGGAAGGCGGCTGTGACTTGGGGTAGTGGAGATCCGTCGGCCTGGGTTGTCAATGTATCGTCGGTGTAGATTATCGCAGCCCGCCCATTAAGCGGGTCTATTGCATCCTGGAAGAGGTCGAGGAGATTCCGTGTCCCGCGTGCGCAACCGGTGCCGTTTGTGCATATGACCCCCACGTGGTTTGGATGGGCTGTGACGGTGCTCTGTGTGAAGTGGGAGCCGCCGTCGGTGCTCTGTGCCAAGTACACGTTCCAGACAGCTGTCGGGTCATCTTTGCTCGAAGCATTCGTCCCGTAGTAGACGTAATCTACCGTGCTGCCGCGGGCTGCGATCCATGGAAAGACTGCTGTGTTAGCGGGAGATGTGTTCACGACAAGTGGACTGGTCCAGGTCTGACCCTGGTCTGTTGATTTCGAGATGAATACGTGGTGTGCGTCTGACCAGCCAGCGTAGAGGGTCCCGCTCAGTGGGTCTACGGCCAGAGCCGGGAAGACATTGTTCAATGCTACGTTGATAGGTCCAGAGAAGACTAGGTGTGGAGTCCACGTCTGACCCATGTTAGGGCTGACAGTTACGTAGATGTTGTTGAAGTTCGCGGTCGTTCCTTTCTGCAGGCCAGAGACGCCGCTCGCCCATACTGTGTAGACATTGTGGCTGAAGGAATCTGCAAGGAGCTTGCCCTGGTCGTTGTTGAAAGTAGAGTTTCCAGTAACACCGCCCTGTCCCGTGATCGGGTCAGTTACACGGTGGAAGGTGAAGCCGTCATCGTCAGAACGCTGAACGTGAATCAGAGTGCTCGATCCTGAGTCATGATAGGAAATGTAGACGTGCGGTCCATCTGACGTTACCCATTGACGGTCGGATTGTGTGGTGTCGATGATTTGGCCGGTGCAGTGCGAGAAATTCTTTGACGTATCAGCGTTCGGACATGTGATCGCTGAAACGCCTAGCTGAGTAATGCGGGCTTGAGGGTTGAAGAAGAAGATGAGAGTGGAGACGTGGAGCGTGCCGGTTGAGCCGATGTCTACGTCCGCATCGCCGCCGCCACCGACATTGTTGGCGAGATTAGCGTCTATCGTTCCCTGGAACTGTGGGACCTTTCCGAAGCCTCCTGCCCACGTGTTGGTGAAGAACTGGGTCCAGGACAGTGCCACGTAAACTGTGGTGCCGTCGGGTCCGATGGAGAGTTCAGGTTCGCTGTTTCCGTCAGGGCGGAGTAATGGAATGTTCTTGAAACTAAGACTGGTACCTGTGCCGTGGGCTGCGACTGGTATGGCGAGGGTCAAGATCAGCGCTATCGTGATCGTTGTGATTGCTCGTTTCATACTATATTCCTAGTGGCTTTCCCGGGCCGTTTCCTTATAGGTTTTCCCGGCGGAAGATTCCTACAGGAATATGATTGTTGACGCGTCACGCTGGAGACATCTCACAATAGAGAGAGGAATGGTTATTGAAGAATAGGCTGAAGCTCCGTAACATTGGATTCCTATGGGACCTAGAAGAGACCCCTCCCAAATCAAGATCGAAGAAAAAAACTGCAATCAGGGCGGCTACGCCAAAAGACAGTGAACGTCTGAGGAAAATTGTCGTAGAAGCCTACTTGCCTGAGTGGTCGTGGTGGGTTAGAAAGATCGGCGGAAAGGAAAGAGCGCGTGCTGATCTTGTGTCCTACATAAGCGAGTTCTTGCAAGAACGCAAGAAGCGTATCTTTGTCGCAGAGGAAGGTGAAAAGATAATTGGATTCTGCGGTGCTGCGAAATACGATAGAGGTACTGGGACGATAGGTTATGGGGTCGCGGTTTTGCCCGGTTTCCGCAAAAGAGGGATCGGTTCAGAGTTGCTGCTCGCCGCTCTTGATTGGCTGAAGAAATCAGGCGTAAGATTCGTAACACTGGAAGAGGAAACTTTTGGCTTCGCGAACCAAGACAGTCCTGCCATCTTTCTCTACAAGAGCCTCGGAGGAAAGATAATCAGTGATCAGATTTTTTCACGGGTACAGGTATGAGAAGAATCAGGATGACACTTCCTCCGACAATTCCTGTGAAGTAGACGTAGATGCATGGCTCAGCTAATACCTGCCAGTCGATACTGGGTCCGGTGGCAACGCCGTTTGAGCCGCAGCCGTATGGAGCCTGATAGGTAACGACGCCGTAGGTCACTGCGGCAAGAACCGCCGTGGCGAGGAGAGCTAAGACGAGTGTTTTTCGAGGGCCGAATACACTAGAGAGGCGCATCTCGACTGAGACTTTCAGCAATCCTTTTATCGGTTTACTCCTAGGCCGCTACTATCTTGAAGATTCTACAGGTTTCCGCAGGTAGCGTTTCCGCCCTCTTTCTGGTTGTCTTAATGGTTGGTTCTGCAAGTGCGGCGCCGCTCCTTAGCGTGGGTAGTAGCGCAGATTATCAGTTCAACGCGTCGATTCAATCAACTCAGACCTGCAACGCAACTCCTGTTAGCTACAATCAGACGGCATGCGGCCCCTACCAGCCAAGGGCACTTGTGAGCATATACGACAATGGAAGCTGCGATCCAACCGATTACTCCTGCGGTTACAGTCCCTCCGTTTACTACTATCCCCTGGCACTTGGGACAACTGTCACGTGGTTCAACTATGGAAGCCTAGCGCATGCGGTGAAGTCTTCGCCGACAAACACATCTAGCCTTCAAACCTTCAACTCGGGACCAATAGCCCACTACGGATCATTCTCGGTAACTTTCACGACCGCAGGCGACTACACATACTATGATCCAGGTTATCCATCGCTACACGGCAGCTTCACCGTGTCTAGTACTCCCGCACCTATTTCGTCTTCTATCAGGCCGACAATTAGCCTCGCTGGGTCCCTGAACTGGACAGTTGACGGACTGGATAACAGTGTGGCCGTCCTCAACGTCAGCCACCAAGTAAGCATCGTCGCATCGTTGGGCCCCGCCAGCTTCAAGCCCGTGACCGAGACCGGAAGCTTCTCTCAGTCAATCGATCTCTCAACTCGCGTCGAATCCGCCGGGACCGCCACATCAGTAATCCTCGGCATAATCCAGAAACTGTTCGCCTCCTATCCAGGATACTACGGCTACTATGGTTATTATCCCGGGCTAGGCCAACTGCTATCGTCGCAGAAGGAATTCTACACATTCTTCTGGGTGAACGGTCCCCTGACAAACGGTAAGCCTGTCCAGATACTAACCGGATATTCTAGCGTCATAGGAAGCGAAAGCGTCAACCTAGGACCTGGCAACAACCGCGATGCATGGATTGTCGAGTCAGAACTTTCGCAATCCCTCTCCACCAGCAGTCCGCCTGTCATCGGGTCGGGCGGATCGAGCGATTCCAGCTTCAAACTCGACTTGAGGTTCGACTATGACAAGGCAAGCGACCTGCTTCTCAAATCGAACGCGGTGGTCTCTGTGACGTCCGCGCAGACTCAATTGTACAAGCCGGGCGACCTTCTCTGTGGACCATCGGGATGCTTCCCAGTCTCCGACCCCGTAACAGTAAACCGTTACATGAGTGCAACTGTCCCGGTCACTCTAGGGCTCGAGTCCACAAATCTTGACATGTCAAAGAGGATGCCTGGAGTTTCGACAGGAAACGGTCAGACTTCGACAGGCGGACCCGGCGGAACCTCCGGGACATCAACACTTCTCCCTGCAATGACCCTGTTGATCTACACTGGTGTTGGAATCGTGGGAGCTGGAGCAGTGGGGGCGCTTGCATTGCTACTGCGAAGACGCGCTAGAATGAGAGTTCCGGTAGCGCAACCGGGACCCCTCCCTGATGCAACCCCTACACTCACAGCGTCCTAGAACATTTCCACCGGCATTTCTGACTCGTCCAAATGGGAAGGATCGACAGGTTCGACGAGCCGATCTGTGTCTTCCTAAGCGGACTATGTTGTGAACCAGAAGATGTTGTTCCTCGAGGTCAAGAAGGAGATCGTGAAGCTGGAAGCAGTCGTGAACGTGAAAGGATTGCCGTTGAGTGTGCAGTTGGGACAGCTTGACCCGATTGTGACAGACACTGCGACGGTGCTTCCGACCAGTCTTTAGAGGCTCGCTCCGCACTGGGAGCAGTGCATGCTCTTAGCATCGTTCCTCTGACCGCAGTACTTGCAGTATACGACCTGTCCTACAAGCTGGAGAGAGTTTATCGATTCTTGGGTCAGGTTGCGGAGACTCATTATCTCATCGCCTGACTGCGGGTCCAATATTTTCGCGGTGAAGAAAGGAGTCCCGTTAACGATCAAAGTCGGTACTATCATGAGGAACTGGGAGAACTCTCGTCCTCGAAACAGATCCCTGGGGACCTCTCGGGCCATCTGGCCGTGTTTCGTCTCAACCAATCGGAAGGTTGTCACGTAGTACCTCGTGTCCCTCTGTTTCGTCCCGCGTAGGGCCAGGACGAGACCTGCCATGAGCATTATCCCGCCGAGGACTGCGAAGAGAAGGTTCGTTGAAGCGCACTGGGTGGGTGTTTGAAGAACACCGTTCTTGTTGTAACAGTTGCTGGTGAGATTGAGGAGGCCCGCGGCGAGAAAGATGCCTCCGAGGCCAATTGCGGCCGCTGGGAATAATCGTCCTAGGCTTCCTTTACCGCAGACAAATTCCACTTGCTCGTGGGCTAGCAGCCCATCCGGAGGATGAAATCTCCCCGATTGATCCGACACCAGCTAATCGTCTCTTGACAGGAGTCTCGATAGATAGTCCGACACTACAGTCCACCCCATATTTTCGGTTAGCGTAACTCCGTCTCACAAGAACTAGTTGCTTTCGTCGAACGGGATGAGACCGTTTACTTTTTCTCGGCAGTGGCCCCGTGGATTTCTTGTAGAGGGAACCAGCATCGTAGCCGTAGACCAGGCGAGTCTCTCCGATCGGAAAGAGGTCGAGAAACTCATCGCGGAATACCACGCTTCTGAACGCATAACACCAATCAAAGAGAGAATATCGTGGGCAGTGGATCAGAATCTGCTAGGCGAATCCCCAGGGCTTCTCTTGGTTGCTCGAGAGAAGGACATGATACTTGGTGTGGCTCTAGCAGTGTACACACCTTCCGCAGAACTTGGACGCGTGATGACTGTGAACGATTTCTTCGTGAGACCCGACCACCGGCGGAAGGGAGTGGGAAGAGAACTGGCCAATCGCATGGTTGAAGAGTGCAAGTCTATGAAAGTCGACGAAATTGGCCTTGAAGTGCTCTCCGAAAACAAGATTGCGGCCGCCTTCTGGAAGTCAATCGGTTTCAAACCAGCAAATCGTTTTTTATTCAGACGAAGACTCGGATAGAGGCTGAACAATATCTGAGGTTCGTATAATCCGTAACGATCTGGGTCTGACGGCGAGTCTAGGTCCTGCGCCCAGTAACCATTCTTTCACCGGGTTTTGACCTTGATCATACATGGGCGGCAATCTTTGTCTTGACCGTCCGGCGCAGCAACGACAGGGATACAATCGCAGTTACGACCCCGTAGAGTATATGGAGTACAAAGGCACCTCCTGCGAACGTTGTGTTGGTCAGGTCCTCTTGGACGAGGATACCGGTAACGGGAACGTAGACGACGATCCAGATTGCTATGCCTCCCAGTATGCCGACCCAAACAGCCTTCTTAGTCGTGGTCAAGGCGAACCTTCTGATTGCCGCCGTCGCTCCGACGAAGAGCGAGCCCGCTATGATTCCTACCAAAAGGTGGAGCACCCATCCCCCTAGGACGGAGAAATCGCCGAAACTTAGCTTCCTCGCGATCGTCGTGTAGAAGAGCTCCTGGTTCATCGCTATTGCACCAATCTCTCCAAAAACGCCCAAGACGATTGCCCCGATGAGACCGCCAATCGCTCCAGCTCTCAGCCCTTTGGATACCGAATAGATGATTGGCTGCATAGGTTCGGCTGAATTGAATGCGTATTAAAGATGGTTGAAACCGTTATTTGGACCCAAGAAAGTTCTAGGATCGAACGATACCGGCCTATGGTCCCTGAAGATACTGCAGTCAATTGGCTTTTGGAATCCGGAGACCCATCGGTCCGCTATCTTACTCTTACAGAGATTCTGGACAGACCGTCGGACTCGAAGGAAGTTCTGGCGGCGAAGAGAAAAATTCCTGAGGGGTCTGTCGTGAAGACTCTTCTCTCTGGGCAGCGGGCTGATGGTGGTTTCGGGGTCCATCCCTACCAGAAATGGACGGGCGCGCACTGGCGTCTTGTCTCTCTCGTCGAGCTCGAAATACCTCCGGGATTTCGGCCGGCAGTCAAAGCAACAGATCTTGTCCTGAAATGGTTGCTTGGCGAGGCTCATCTCAATAATATTCCGAAAATCAATGGACGGTATCGGAGATGTGCGTCTCAGGAGGGTAATGCGTTGGCAGTGTGTAGCCGGCTGGGTCTCGCGGAGGACCCGCGGGTAGTGAAACTTGCCGAGCCGCTGGTCGAGTGGCAGTGGCCTGATGGAGGATGGAACTGTGACAGGAGACCCGAGGCCGACCATTCCTCGGTCAACGAGTCTCTATCGACGCTTTGGGGTCTTGTCGAGTATCAACGAGCAACGAGAGATCGAGAATATTTGAAACCTATTGAGAGAGCGTCAGAGTTCTTTCTTCAACATCATCTGTTCCGTTCGGACCATACTGGAGAGATCATCCACCCTAGCATGGTCAAGCTCCACTATCCATTGTACTGGCACTGTGACATTCTGCAAGAAATCATGATGCTCTCGCGCGCAGGAAAGCTAGACGACCCACGTACCAAGGAGGCGCTGGATATTGTTGAGAAGAAGAGAGGTCGCGACAGACTATGGCACGCAGACGACTACTACTGGAATATGAGACGGACACCATTGACTAAGTCGAAAGCGTTAGTGTCAAACGTTGAGGTCGTGGACTGGGGAAGAAAGGGGCCCAGCAAAATGATAACACTGAACGCGCTGCGAACCCTCAAAGCCTCAGGACGAGTCAAACTCTGACAAGAATGAAACAGCCCTTGACCAGCGCGACCCAAGGATCACATAACCTAGCTTCGGCGGACTTCATGTGGCTACCGTCAGCACAGGTGTCGTAATCACCCGTTTCCCGGTTACCACCCATGCAACAGGGGATTCGTTAAAAGCCGATTTCGGTTTCAATCAGTATGATCAGGGTCTAAGGCGGTTAACTGGTATCTGCAGCATCTGGTCACGTTGACCTGGGTAGATTGACTGGCGCATCAAATGAGGTGCGACTTCCCTGGTCGCCATCGAAGGTGGATTCACTTCGACATTCTCTCTAACCCATTCAGGTACAATGACTGCTCGAAGGAGTTGCTGCACAGTGACGTCTCTTCTCTTTGCTTCTGAAGCCAGTATCTCGAACGTGCCATCTCCGACAGATAATATGAACTTGGCCATTGTTATGCACCGGGTCCCTCTCGAGCGATCTTGGCTTCCGTCGCTCTCGCGTGATATTCAGAGTGGAGTTGTCGAGGAGCTCTGCCTTCGACCATGACGATGATATTGTAGTCTACACCTACACGTTGAAGCGACTGGACGAACCCGTCAAACTCGTCCAGTATTTCCTCCTCGTTCCGGAGGGAAGTTTGTCCTTTCAGTTTCAAGAAGGCCGTCCACTTGTAGCTGTCAGCGACTCTGTTTCTTGTGTCCTTCATCGATCATCCCGCCATTGTGTCAGTCGGATCTACGTCCACTGAGCAGGTGCAACAGTGTTCGAGACATAGTCGGCAACTATCGCATGTTAGACCGGTGGTCTCCAGGCATGATCGGCAACGATTCGAATCCAGATCTTGATCGAACATCATCGTCATGAGCCGTTCCTCTTGTCAACTCTTCCCTCGACTTTGAAATACACGTCTCGATCGTTCATCCAATCTCCGCGGACTTGTTCGTCGCCGATATCGGTGTACACGCCGTCAAGCCAGACTCTCACATCAAGTGCTTTTGACGAATCTATGAGACCGACCAAGAGGTCTCTCAGACCATCGGTCTTAGCCTCTCGAACTTCTGAGTACACAAGTCCTTCCCGTTTTCCGTTGCCCGCGAGTATCGCATCCATTTTACATCTACCGCTACATTTCGCAACTTTTCCATATAACCACGACGTTTACAAGTGGTACTAGTGTAACGAAAAGTAACCTCTCCTAACACACCGTGGGCACTCCGCTCATATCTTCGGGATTTTAGGATCGGGATCTTGCGTCCACAGACCAAATGCAAGACTGCGAGGCTCTACACGCCTAAACCGTGGTAGCTTCATTCACTCTGGGTTAGAGAGACAATCTAGCTCGGTGGGAACTCCCAGGTTTTTGAGCCCAACCAGAACGAGTCCGCTGTCAGGATTGCCCGTGTAGGCGTTGTACCGCTTTGTGTTCTGTTCTAAACGTCCAGGTTATGTTCTCAATCATTACCTCATGAGGGTGGCGGGGAGTAAA
>Ga0209235_1002284_pt1 | contig 10642 bp, 13 predicted proteins | sample GraSoi013_1_20cm_4_FD_185817 | JGI IMG/M metagenome (GOLD analysis project Ga0209235, IMG submission 185817) | Grasslands soil microbial communities from the Angelo Coastal Reserve, California, USA - Sample 09_25_2013_1_20cm (SPAdes) (version 2) | ecosystem: Environmental > Terrestrial > Soil >...
GCGCGCAGGCTGCGATCGGGACACCGGGCCAAAGGATAACGAGCCGATTCAGCGGGCTATCCGGCCGAAAGCTCATGCGTGCTCATAAAGTATCGAGCGCAATCAAAGCCAACATTTCGGCCATCACATCGCTGCACAGATGTTTCGCCGGTGTGACGAGCGCTCCCGTTGACCGCGACGATGCGGTCTACGCGCGGCCCGCTGATCCTAGACGTCCAGTTCTTTGACGTCGAGGTCGCGCAGTTCCGCCGGGGCCTGTAGCCCGTTGTCGACCAGGATTCGAAGCAAACGCAACACGTAGCGGGCGCCGTTGAGGTTGACGCCATGCTGGCGCGTGAGGGTCTGGATCGCCTGCAGCTTGCGGATGTCGCGCTGGGAAAAACGGCGGCGGTTGGTGGAGGTGCGCTTGGGAACGACCAAGCCCAGATGCTCGTACATCATCAACGTTCGAGGATGCGTCTGCAGAATCTCCGAGGCAACGCTGATGGTGTAGATTGGCTTGTCAAGCGAGAGACTCGTATCGGACGGCGCGCGGCGCGTTACTCCTTTAGCCAATCCTCAATCCCTTCTGACAGACTGGTCGGCGTCGTGCGCGCCTTGATGAGATACTCGTGGGCCCCCAGCCGCAGGCCGCGCGAGACCAGATCCTCTTCATCGTAATTAGAGAGGATGATAACCGGAATATCGCGCGTTTTCTCTTGCGCGCGCAATTTGCGCAGCACCTCGAGGCCGTCCATTTTCGGGAGGCGGATATCGAGGAAGATGATGTCAGGCGTCAGATCGCCCGCTTTCTTAAGCCCTTCCTCGCCATCGAGCGCGGTGTTGACGCGATAACCATCGAGCTCCAGTTTGAGGCGGTACATCTCCAGAACGGATGGGTCGTCTTCCACCAGGAGAACGTCGACCAGGTCCTCATCGGCATGCGTCGGCCGGCTGGCGGCCGGGCTGCGGCGCATCTTACTTTCCATAACATTCCCCCTGGCGCGAAGCAGTATAGACGAAGTCTTTAAATCTCGCCGCTGTTGTGGAAAGGAATACGCCGCAATAAGGACTAGGCATACGCTCCACCTTGAGAAAGCCCCCAGAAAAGTTTAAGGCCCTCCGAAGGGAGGGCCCGAAGAGGGGGGCAAGAGAACTACTGCGGATTATAGGAAGGCCCGGAAGTCTTGTCAACAGGAGCGCAGTCAGTAATTGTCCCGCGCCGACTGTCGGCAAACGCCGAACCCACCGCATAACGATCCGCAAAAAACTTCAGCCGGAAAACCGGCTGCCCACCCGGGTCCTCGCGAGTTAGACGTCGAGCTGCGAAACGTCGATGTCGCGAAGCTCGACCGGCGCGGTGAGCTGGTTCTCGTGCAGCAACTTCAGCAGTTTCATGATGTAGCGGACGCCGGCCAGGTTGACCGAATGCTGCCGGGTGAGCTTCTGGATGGTCTGCAGTTTCATGACGTCGCGCTGCGAGAAGCGACGCCGGTTCGTCGACGTGCGCTTGGGCACGACCAGGCCGAGATGCTCGTACATCATCAGCGTCCGCGGGTGGGTCTCCAGGATTTCCGACGCCACGCTGATCGTATAGATCGGCTTGTCCAGGGAGATGGTGGTGTCGCGTCGGGTCTCACGCTTGACGGCGGTTACCATTTGGCCTCCAGTGCTCTCGTGCTTCCAGTCTTGGTCCGCCGCGTGAAGTCCGCGGCGAAATCGGCCTGAGTATAGGGGTGCAAGGTGAGCGGGCTCAACGCAGGATTCGTAAATAGATGTGAACTCAGTTGAACGCCCACTCCCGGGCTAAGGATATAGACGGAACCTCAGTGTCCTGCTATCATATTTCCTAACAGCGCCGTGTCGCGCTGAAGCTTTGGGAGGTGCTACGTGGGCGAGTTTGGCGACAAGGCGGAAGGCGAACTGAAGGATACGGGCGGCAAGCTGACCGGCGACAAGAAGATGGAGTGGGAAGGCAAGGCGCAGAAGGTGAAGGGCAACGTCGAGGGCGCCGTACGGGAGATGACTGAGGGTGAGCCGGCGGCGGGCGAGCCCCAGGAAGGCGAGAAAGGCCTCTAAGGGCCGAATCACGCCCGAAGCCGGCCTTACGGCCGGCTTTTTATCGCGGGGCCGCCGGTGGGCGAGTGCCGCCCGGTGGCGATGACTCCGCGTTCGCCGCCTCCGTCGAAACCTCGGATCCTCCGGCGCTGCGCAGTCCCGGCTGGTGGCGGCCCGTGCCGCCGGCCTCCGAAGGGGACCCGCTGCTACGCGACCGAATATAGCTCAGGGTGGATTCCCGCAAGATTAGGAAGAGCAATAGGGCGACCGACCCCAGCAGGAAGTTCACGCTGAGCCATGGGGTTCCCACGGCGGGCGTAAAAAAACCCAGTACGAAGCCGATCAGCGCCATGAAGAAGGCGGCGATGCTGCCGATGTACATGAAGTCGTCCTGAAGGTGATGCCGGGGAAACAGCTGCTGGAGGCGCGCTTCCAGGCCAGGTCGCGACCCGACGCTGGCCGGCGTCCTGGCGAAGCCGGTTGCACCGGACGCCGGGTCCGCCTGCGATTTCCCACAGAACCGGCAGAAGCGCGCATCCGCCTCGATGGGCTTGCCACACTCCCGGCAAGAGCCGGGTCCCCGCTTGTCGGTGGAGGCTGCGGCTGACAAGGCCGCCCCATTATAGGTTCGCCTCCCTAGCTCGCGACAGCGTCGCAAGTGGCCGTAACCAACCTCCTGGCTGGGCCGTTCGATAGAGGCAAGTGCGAATTCTCGGGTCTCATTCCATACCGGGGAGCATCGCTTAGGTTATAATGACTAAGTCAGATTTCCGTAGCGTAGCAAGCGCACGATTTAGGGGCCTGAATTGATAAGTATCCGGCATGCGACCCACTCAGCTACTGCAGATGGCCTCTCGTCCCTTGCTGCTCGCCGGCGGCAGATCCGGCGTCAGCGCCGCTCCGCCGCCCGGGCGCTGGCGAGCGGACTGGGGTGGGGAGCGGTTATGCTCCTCTCTCTGTGGCTCCTGCTTTCGGGGATCTCCGGGTTTCTGAGCGCCTAGCGGCTCGCCGCCGAACCCAGCGCCACGTCGATCGGTGGCGAAAGCGCAGTCGCGCCGACTTCCGGCGGACCGTGATTCTCGGGGTGATGGTGGTGCTGCTCGTGCCGTTGATGGGCATCCCCGCGATCACCGCCCAGGCCGTGGGACCGCTGCCCGCCGTCAGCGGCCTGTCCTCGAACAAGCTCCAACAGGACACCCTGATCTATGACCGCCACGGCCAGCTGCTCGCCGACGTCGGGAAGGAGGGCAACCATCGGATCGTCGTGCCCCTCAACTACGTTTCGCCCTGGATCGTGAAGGCTACCCTGGCCACCGAGGACCGCACCTTCTACAGCAACAGTGGCATCGACGTGGGTGGCATCCTCCGCGCCGCAATCGCCAACTACCAGCACCACCACATTCAGCAGGGTGGCAGCACGATCAGCCAGCAACTGATCAAGCAGGTTTACATCGGCACCAATGCCCCCAACGACATCCAGCGAAAGATGAAGGAAGCGATCCTTGCCATCGAGCTGAACCGCGAGTACAGCAAGAACCAGATCCTGGAGATGTACCTGAATACCATCTTCTATGGCAGCCAGACCTACGGGATCGAGGCCGCGGCCCGCAGCTACTTCCAGACGAACGCCCATGATCTCTCGCTGGCGCAGGCCGCCATGCTGGCCGGGCTCCCCCAGGCACCCACCCGATACAACCCCGTCATCAACTTTGCGTCGGCCAAGCAGCGTCAGGCGCAGGTGCTGGCCGCGATGGTCGGCGAGAAGTTCATCACGGCAGCGGAGGCCCAGGCCGCGTATGCCGTCAAGCTCCAGGTGTTCTCGCCGGTCACCAAGTTCGAGGCCCCCTACTTCGTCGACTACGTCTTGAAGACGCTGGCCAAGGAACACAACATCAGGTCGGACGATCAACGGGGCTACCGGGTCTACACCAGCCTCGACCTGAACCTCCAGCACAAAGCGGAACAGATCGTGCACGAGCAGATCGCGCAGAAGGGGAATTTCTACAACTTCCACGACGCCGCCCTGGTCAGCATGGATCCGAGAACGGGCGAGGTGCTGGCCATGGTCGGCGGCGACAACTACAACCGGCCCGGCGGGCAGTTCAACTTCGCCTACGACGTCGCCCGCCCGCCCGGCTCGAGCTTCAAGATCTTCACCTACACTGCGGCGATCGAGAGCCGCAAAGTAAACATGCTCAGCCCGGTCCTCGACGCTGCCATGGTTTTCCCCACGGGTGGGGATGGTCCCGGCTACATGAGCGGCTATGCCAAGTACATTCCGCAGAACTACGACCGGCGCTTCCACGGCACGCTGCCCTTGAAGATGGTGATGGGCAACTCGCTCAACATCCCCGCGCTGAAAGTCGAGCTGCGCACCGGCATCCCCGCCGTCGTCGACATGGCGCATCGTCTTGGGCTCACCTGTTTAGGGGAACCGTGCGATAAGCCGCGCGGCCCGGAGACCTATGGCATGAGCCTGACACTGGGCGCCTACCCGGTGCGGCTCGCCGATATGGCGACCGCGGCGTCAACCCTCGCGACGCTCGGCGTCCGCCATCGCGAGGCTCCCATCCTCAGCATCAAGGACGGACTGGGTCGCGCGGTGTATACCTACGACCCGAAAACTGTCGAGTACCGCGCGGTCGACCCGGGTGTCGCCTTCATCATCGCCAGCATCATGTCGGACGATCGCAACCGCTGCATGTCATTCGGTTGCCACGGCGACCTGACGCTGCCCGGCCGTCACGTGGCCGCGAAGACCGGGACAACCAATGACTTCAAGGACAACTGGACTGTCGGATTCACCCCCAGCCTGGCGACCGCGGTCTGGGTGGGAAATCCGGACAACAAGCCGCTCAGCCACAACTCGACCGGGATCGTCGGCGCCGCGCCCATCTGGCACAAGTTCATGACGCAGGCGCTCGCCGGCAAGCCGGATGAGTGGTACAGCGCCGTGCCGGCCGGCATTCACCAGATCGGGCAGAACTACTTCCTGACCGGCACCGAAAGCCTGCCCAATACGCTGGCGAAGCCCTGGCCGCAGTGCAAGCTCCCCGCGAATTACAGCCCCTACAACCTGAGCTATTCGCAGATCACCGTTGACGGCGTCTACTGCGTCATCAACGCGCCGAAACCACCGCCGGCGCCGACGCCATCGCCCACGCCCAGCCCATCGCCTGACTGTCCGCCCGGACTACCGCTGCCGCCCGGCCAGTGCAAGCCTCACAACTAAGGGAAACGAGCCGCCTGCTCCGCTAAGTGCGGTCTACGCGATCCCCGGCTGGTCAGTCGGCGCTTTTTCGGTGCGGCCCTGCTCACCGTCGCCGAAGGGCATCCGGGATGCGAGTTCACCGGCGCGGTCGCGCAATTCGATGCCGCGCTGCATCAGATCGTCTCGCATCTCCTCGCCTGTCTTGGGGGCGAGCAGCAAGGCGAGGCCGAAGCCGACGGCGACGCCGATCAGCAGGCCGGTAACGAACCGCTCGATGCCGGCATCCTCGTCCTGGGTGAGGCGGGTGCGCCGCAGCGCGGCCACCGCATCCGTCAACCGGTCCTTCACTTCGAGATCCTGTGCCGCCTTGTTGGCGCGATCGAGCAGGTCGCTCAACCGGTCGATCGTCTTCTCCACGGTCTGATCCATCGTCGTCCTCCTATGGGCGCCTTGCCCTGCTTTCTGTTCCCGTAGCGCCCCGGCGGCGGGGCGTCGCCGGCGCCACCGCGCTGTCGGCGGCCATCATGTCCTCCGCCTGTCCGAGCAGGCGCGACACCCGCTGCCGCATGCTGAGCCCGGATTCCGGCGCATAGAGTAGCCCCAGAATGGCGCCCGCGATCGCGCCGTGCGTGAGACCTCGCAAATATCCCATCTGGAAAAAACGCTCCTCCCGCGCCAACCACGTGCGATCCGCCAAACGCTAGGGCCATCGTACCACTTGCCTTTTTGCGGACCGGGGAGCGGTTTCCGATCACGAAATTTCGGAATATTGGGTGAACTTGAGTTATACTAACCACCGGTGGAAAGGGGGGAAAGGTGACAGACACGATGTTGACTTTCGCGATACGGCGTCTAAGGAGGGGACATGAGTGAAGTGGTCGATGAGGACGTCAACGTCCTCTTCATCGAAGACGACCCGGCCGTCGCCGAGATGTACAAGCTCAAGCTCGAGCTCGACGGCTATCGGGTTACCGTAGCCAAGTCCGGCGAGGAAGGCCTCGACCACGCCAAGAACCAGGTGCCGGACATCGTGTTTCTCGACATCCGGCTTCCCAAGATGGATGGCTTTGCCGTGCTGGAAAATCTGCGCTCGGATACCGTGACCAAGAACATCCCGGTGATCATCCTCTCCAACTACGGCGAAAAGGAGTTGGTCGATCGGGGTTTGAAGCTTGGTGCGCTCGATTACCTCATCAAGTCCGAGACCACGCCCGCGAGCCTCAGCCGCGGCGTCCAGGATTGGGTCAAGGAATAACGTTGGTCCCGAACCGCGACCCGCGCATCGCCGGGGCGTTTGACCTCGACAAGCCCCTCTACACCATCAGTGTCGCCTCAGAGATCCTCGAAACCCACCCGCGCACCTTGATGATGTACGAGGACCTCGGGCTGATCGAGCCCTACCGAACGGCCACCAACCGGCGGCGCTACTCGCAGCGCAACGTGCGCAAGTTGCAGGTCATCCAGCAGCTGACCCGTGAGAAGGGGGTTAATCTCGCCGGAGTCAAATACATTCTGATGCTGCTGGAGTCGCTCAAGCACGGTGGGGTGAAACCGCCCGACGATCTCAGGCAGGTCTACGACCTGTACGAAGAGATTATCTAGCTCGCGGCGATTGGCGGCCCGGCCTCGCTATCGACGGCCAAACCGGCAGACGAGTCCTCCCAGTCATGGGCTTCGGCCGCCGCGATCCGCCCGGCCACAGCCGACTCCTCGACTTTTGGCGAGGTGACCGCGACCGGCACCGCTTCCTCCAGGAGAAGCCGGTCGAGATCATCGCCGTCGATGGTTTCCACCACCTGTAAATGCTCGGCAATCCGCACCAGCGTCGGCCGGCGCGCCCGGCAGATCTCGTAGGCCTGGCGATAGGCCGCATCGGTCAGCGCCTTCACCTCCCCGTCGACATCGGCGGCCGTCAACTCGGAGAAGAACATGCTGTCGCCCTCGCCCCGGCGGTGCAAGGTCACCAGGCCGAGCCGCTCGCTCATCCCAAACTCGCAGACCATCTGGCGGGCGATGCTCGTGGCCTGTTCGATGTCTTGCTTCGCGCCGGTCGTGACATCGCCAAAAATGATCTCTTCGGCGGCCCGGCCACCCATCGCCGCCGCCATGCGGGCCATCAGCTCGGACTTCGAGGTCAGGTAGCGGTCCCTGAGCGGCAGCTGGATGGTAACGCCCAGGGCCTGGCCGCGCGAAATCACCGAGACCTTGTGCACCGGGTCGCTCCCTGCAATCGATTTCATCACCAGCGCGTGGCCGACCTCGTGGTAGGCGATGATCGACTTCTCCTCCGGGGTGATCATCCGGCTGCGCTTCTCGGGTCCGGCCATCACCCGCAGGCTGGCCTCGTCCAGCTCCTGCCTTCCGATCGCGAGTTTTTTGTTGCGAGCGGCGAGGATGGCCGCTTCGTTCAAGAGGTTCGCCAGGTCGGCGCCGGTGAAACCCGGGGTCTGCCTGGCGACCACGTCGAGGTCGATGTTCTCGGCCAGCGGCTTCTGAGCCGCATAGAGGCTGAGGATCGCGCGACGGCCGTTGAGGTCGGGGGCGTCGATCGCCACCCGTCGATCGAAGCGGCCGGAGCGAAGCAGTGCGGGATCGAGAACGTCGGGACGGTTCGTGGCGGCGATCACGACCACGGCGCAGTCGGTGTTGAATCCATCCATCTCCACGAGCAACTGGTTGAGGGTTTGCTCACGCTCTTCATTGGTGCGGATCTGTGCACCGCCACGCCGGCGCCCGAGCGCATCGATCTCGTCGAGGAACACAAGGCAGGGAGCGTTCTTCTTGGCGTGCCGGAAGAGGTCGCGCACGCGCGCGGCGCCCACGCCGACGAACATCTCGACGAAATCTGAGCCGCTCAACGAGAAATACGGGACTTTCGCCTCGCCGGCCACCGCTCGCGAGAGAAGCGTCTTCCCGGTGCCTGGCGGACCGACCAGCAGGATGCCGCGCGGCATGCGGGCACCAAGCTTCCCGAAATTGCCCGGGGCTTTGAGGAATTCGACAACCTCCTCCAGCTCGTGCTTGGCTTCGTCGACACCGACCACCTGGGAGAAGGTGATGGGCTCGGCATTGCCAAGACGGGCCTCAGCGAGGTGCTTGGTCATCGCGCCCATCGGGTTGCCGAGGAGGTTGGACCGCCTCAACAAGATGAACAGCAGCGCCAGCAGGACCAGCAGTCCGAGCAGGTTTGGCAGCATGGCGGCGAACGAGGTTTCGTCGGTCGACTGAATCGCGACCCTGACGTTGTGATTCCGCAGATACTGCTCGGTCGAGCCCATGGTCGATTCTTTTTCGATCGTCCACGACTGGTGGCCGGCCCTGTCCGTCAAGAGGATGCGCTGACCGCTGATGCTGGCGCCCAGGATCTCACCACGGTCGACGCGGTTGAGCACATCGCTGATCGGGACACTGGGCTGGTTCCAAATGGAATTCGCGCCGGCGTGTCCGATGAACCACAGGCCGCCGGTAACGAGAAGGGCGAGCGCCACGAGCGCGGGCACGAGCATCCATTTGCGACGCAGCCCCTTTAAGGCAGACAGACGCCGAACGGGCCTTTTCATTGGTTCCTCACCCTCTCCTTAATAGGCGACCGGCTGGTCAGGTAGCGCGATCAGGGCCTTGCTCGCGATGCCGCCCGCGCGGTAGCGTTGCCAGAACGGGTAGGCGGTGATCGCTTGTTGCTCTTCGCCGGTCACCCCGTTGTCCGCGTTCGCCAACCGGTAATACGACCAGCTGATCCCGCCCTGGGCGCGCGTCTCATCCATCGAGGTGACGATCTCATCGCCCGGAGGGGCGCCCGGCGTGCCGTATTCGGGCGCGGCATCGTAGGCCTGCGCCGTGATGGTCAGCGGGCGCTTGAACGGGTTGACACCCGGATCACGGAACTGTGCGAACACCTGGTCGACGTAAGCGCGGGCACCGCCCGCGCCGCTGTACTGAGGCAGGCCGGTCGCTCGCCAGTACACCATGGGGGCAAAGACCTGACAGTAGCGCGACATGGTCGCATAGGCATAGCCCGGGTGGTCGTAGGGGGTGGGCAGCGTGCTGGCGATCAGCAGATAGCGATCACCGAGGCCGTTCATGCCCTGGATGCCACCGCGGATCCCCGACAGATACTGGCCGACAAAGGGATCAGATGTGCGGTTGCCCTCGACCGTTAATGCCAGGCCATCCAACCGCTGGCCCTGCTCTTCGAACTGCGCCGCCGCCAGGGCATCGGCGGCATCGCTGTTTGGGTCGTCGAGCATCGGTTCGATCCAGCCGATGATGTTCAGGCCGTGCTGATGCGCGATCGGGAGAAGGTCCTGGAGGGCCGACGTGCCATAGAAGTGGTATCGGGAGTCGGCAATCCTTATATAGAGGTGGCTGAGATCGGCCCGGACGGCGGCATCGACGATGGCCGCAGCCCGATCGGCATCGGGATCATTCCAGTCGCCGTTGAAGATCATCAGCCAGGAGCCCTTGCCCTTGACGCCGTCCAGCGGCGAGCGTGGCGCCTGGGCGAAGGGGCGCGCCGTGACCGGCAGCTTGACGATCGCAGCGGCCGGCCGGCCAAAGCTGACCATCACGTGGGAAGCGTGTGCCTGCTCTTGGGCTCGAGCCTCGAGATAGGCGCGTAACCCAAACGGGGGCGTGAGGAGAGCGAAAAGTATCACTCCCAGCACAACCCTCCCTCCAAACGCCGTGACTTGCCGTAAGATGCGCGACATGCTCCAAAGAGCGGCGACGGCGCCGTTCGGCCGTGACACTAACGGCAAGCTCGAGCACGTTCAAGCGACCCTCACGACGGCTAAGGTGATACGCCCCCGTACAGCCAATGGCTAGCGTTTTCCGATCCGTCACGCTGCGCACAGCGACGCCACAATTGACGCAAACGACGGCGGGTTCCGCGGTTTATCACAAATCCTGATATGTTGGCTATAATTGTTTACAGGCTTCCATCCGGGAGGGCCGCATTTGGCAATGCCGCATAAGTCCAGCGAAGTCTCCGATATGTTCGACATCGAGCCCCGCACGCTTTTCGTCTACGAAAGCGAGAATCTCATCGCCCCCGAACGCACCCCGACGCAGCGGCGGCGCTACTCGCGCCGCGACATCGAGCGGATTCGACTGATTCGCGAGCTGACGACCGTCCACGGCATCAACCTTGCCGGCGTCAAGGTCATCTTTTCCTTGATGGAGGCGGCGGTACAAAGCCGCCTGCAGATCCCGGAGAGCGAATTTCCGGAACTTGCCGGCGCTCGCCACCTCTGGGCCTGAGCCGCTAGAGCGTACCCTCGCGTCCGACGGGGAGCGTTTCCTCGCGGGCGGGTTCGGGCCGGCGCGCCGCCAGCGGCTCCACCAGGTCGCGGATGTCTTGCAACTGCGCCGAGATCCAGCGGGCCACATCATTCT
>Ga0209235_1002286_pt1 | contig 10635 bp, 8 predicted proteins | sample GraSoi013_1_20cm_4_FD_185817 | JGI IMG/M metagenome (GOLD analysis project Ga0209235, IMG submission 185817) | Grasslands soil microbial communities from the Angelo Coastal Reserve, California, USA - Sample 09_25_2013_1_20cm (SPAdes) (version 2) | ecosystem: Environmental > Terrestrial > Soil >...
CACTCTGCGCAAGTACACAAGCCCTCCGCCTGCTCCGCCCCCGAACAGGTCGCGAACACCAATCCCGCGCACATCGACGAAGGCGGGCGCGGAGTACGGCGGGAGCTGCACCATCACGCTCGAGTCACGCACCAATCCTCGGAACACCGCCGGTGCCCCGCCCTGCTCGCTCCCCACGATGAGGGCGCTGCGACCATCGCCGTCGAGATCGACGAAGCGGGGCACGGCGCGTCTGCCCACCCGCTGACCACCCAGGTAATCGTCCGTCACGAGTGTGAACCTGGGCGAGCGTGGCGTTCCGTCATTGCGGAAGAACGCGATCCGTCCCGATGCGTCCCCGATGAAGAGATCGAGGTCGCCGTCGCCGTCGATGTCGAACAACTCGGGGACAGCGTTGCTCCCGCGGGGCAGTCGCACGATCGCGGAGTCCACCAGGACAAATCGATTCGGACCGGGCTTGCCGGTATTGCGATACCAGGCAACCGCGTCCTGAAACTGCCCGACGACGAGATCGGGCAGACCGTCCCCGTCGAGATCACCCAGCGCCGGAGCGTTGTGAAACGCGGGCAGCACGGCGAGGTGCCCACGCAGCCGAAACGCTGGCGCCGTGCGCGTGCCGACGTTTTCGAACCAGTACATGCCGCCGGTCTTGGGATTGTCGGGCTCGATCTTCGTGCCGACGACGATGTCGAGATCGCCATCGCCATCGATGTCGCCGAACGCGGGGATCGTCTCGGCGCCCAGATCGATGTCATCGAGCAGATGCGTCGTCGCGACGGTCCAGACGCCGGGCGCCGTCTGGTCGAGCTCATACAGATTTGCGGTGCTGGTCTTGACCGGATTGAACGCCCCACCGAGCACGCCGACGACGAGGTCCGTGCGGCCGTCGCCGTTCAGGTCACCGGGGGCGGGCGCGTTGTAGCCGCTCGTCTCGAGCGGCGCTTGCAGCGGAAACGGAATCCGATCGCCGTGAAAGTCAGGATGCGCGCACGTGCCCTGATTCCGGATCCACAGGAGGCCCGGCTCGAAGAAGTCGCCCCACAGGATGTCGGGGTCCCCGTCGCCATCGACGTCGAAGACAGCCATCGTATTGGCGCCATGCAGTGACGGCGTACGCTGTCCGATGATCTGGATATCCTCGAACCGCTCCGTGATCAGGCGAAAGCGCGGCGCCTGATTCGCGTCGAAACCGTCCATCTCGTAGCGCGTGATCGTGCCGTCCACTCGACCGAGCAGCTTGTCGAGCTTGCCGTTGCAGTCGATGTCGGCGAACTGCGCGATGTTCTGGCGGTCGGCGTAAATCGCGACGCCCGTGACATCCTTGAGCGTATCGGCGGCAACCTGAAATCGCGGGGCGGTCTTGGTTCCCACGTTGCGATAGTAGCGGATGTTGCTGAGTGGGGACTCGGCGAAGAGGTCGTACAGACCGTCGCCATCTACGTCGACGAAGCGGTACCACTCGCCAATGTCGATGCCCTGGAAGCGCTCATCCCGAAGTTGCCACGCGCCAGCTGAGTTGCGCTGAAAGAGCTCGAGCTGTCCCGAGTTTTCCTGGATGAAGAGGTCGAGCACGCCGTCGCCATCGATATCGACGAGCTGGGGCCGGGGATGCTCGAAGCCGCCGAGAAACGGCAGCGCGTAGGGCCGGCCCGTGGAGTCTGCGACCGGGAACGGAGAAATGCGGCGGTCAAAAGAAACGGCGGCGGTCGAGGCGGTCGGACTGATCGTCCGGGGATGGGTGCAACAGGTCAGCGCGAGGAGAAGGGCGAGCCGCCGCGTCAAAACTTCTCGCCGCTCACGCCCAAGCCCGATCCGTCCGGCACAGTGTCGATTCTGCGGAGCACGGTGCGCTTGCGCGCGTCGATCACGATCACCCGGCCCGGCGCCGCCGTCATACCGGGCGCTGGCGCGGCCGGCATGGCCATGCTGATGCCGCCCATGTTCATGACGTTGCTGGTGTTGTGGTTCGCCACGAACACGAGGCGTCCGTCTCCGGAAATGCCGATGCCGTCCGGCTGCGCGAAATCGCCCTTCACCGTCGTCAGCACACTCCAGTGTTTCGCGTCGATCACCGTGACATCGTTGGAGCGTTGATTGGGCAACCACACTTCGCCGCCGTCGGGTGTGAACGAGACGAGCCACGGCCAGTCGCCCGTGGGCACCTTCTGCACCAGCTTCGGCTTGGCGGGATCCGCGAGATCGAACACGAGCAGCCTGTCGGTCAGTTGCGCGGTCGCGACGAGCGTGCGCCCATCCGGAGAGACGGCGAGTTGCACGATCACCTGGCTCGTATCGCCGCCCGGCACATCCACGATGTCAACGTGCTCGCGCTTCGCGTCGTACACCGCGATCTGATTCGCGCCGAGGCTCGCGACGTACGCGTGCGCACCATCGGGCGCCACGGCAAGACCATGCGGTCTCGGCACCAGCACTTCGACTTCTTCCGGCGTCATGGTCTTGCGGTTGATCACCGCGATCCGCGCCGGCGCGTTGACGGCCGACATCGAGCGCGTGGCATACAGCTTGTCGCTCTTGGGGTCGAGCGCGAGCAGACCGGGTGTGACCGTCTCCGCCTTCGCGACAATGTGATTGGCGCGATCGAGCTTCACGACGGCGTTGTCACCGACGAGCGAGACGTACCAGTACGATCCGTCGGGCTCGACGACGATATGATGCGGCTTGGGGTGCGCCGAGAAGCCGAGCGTCGTGAAGTCGACGACGGCGACGACCGAGTCCGCCGCCGCGTCGATGACGGTGACTTTGCCTGACGCCTGATTCGCCACGTAGACGAAAACAGGCGTGATCAACGTCAGCAGGACGTTCATGGCACCGGCGCCGACGGATGTTTCTTCAAGATGAACAACCCTTCCCCCATGCTGCTGACCGCCACGACTCCGCTCTTGAAGAACGGATAATTGCCCCACGTGCCCTCGAAGCCGGGCTCGTCGGGACCGACCGGATGTGTGTCGAAGAACCCAATCTCCTTAGGATGCAGGCGATCGGTGATGTCGAGGACACGCAGACCGGCGACGTAGTTCGACTGATACATCGTATTGCCGACCAACCAGAGGTTGTGGTCGGTGGCCTTGTTCTTCGAGATGTACTGGCCCGCCAGGACCGGATTCTCGAGATCGCTCACGTCCCAGATCAACGTGCGCGTGCCGTCGACAAGACCTTGGATCTCGTCCAGCTCGTCATCCTCATACGCGTAGCGTTGGTCGTCGGTGAGCCAACCCTGGTGCGCGTAGCCGACGTTCGGATACGTCGCGCGCGAGATCGCCACTGGGTGCGCCTTATCCGTCACATCAGCGATCGACAGAGCGGTCTCGTTCCAGCCAAGGCAGATCTGCCGGCCCTGGTACTTCGTGGTCGGGCCGTGATAGACGACACACTGCGCGTCGTGCGTGTAGCCCGTGCCCTGGCGCCCCGTCTGCGGATCGGAGAAGCAGCCGGCGAACTTGGGATGCAGCGGATCGTGGACGTCCACCATGTGAAGCCCGCCGCCGCACATCTCACCGCCAGAGTTCGAGCCAGTCAGATAGACGAAACCGCTCGCCGTGTCGGCGGCGATGTCGTGCACGCTGTGCGCGAGCCCGTAGTGGGCATCCTCGGTGTACGTCTGTGGCTTGGTCACGCCACGCAGACGATCGAGATCGAATATTTGCATCCCGTGATTGCGCGCGCCATCGGACACAATGAAGGTATAGTGCTTATACGTCTTGATCTCGCGCCAGAACGAGCCCGGTGAGCCGGCGGTCTTCGGCAACTCGCCCAGATATATCGGATGGCTCGCGTCGCTGATATCGACGAACGCGGTGCCGTCGACCCGGCCCACGATCGCGATCTCGTGGCCGTTTTGCGGATCGTTGTAGCCCCACACGTCACTGAGCTGCACGCCGCGCTTCCCGCCGATCGCCGACACCGGCAGGAACGACATCAAATCCACCTGATTGCAGTCGAAGATCGAGACCTTGCCGCCGGTGCACTCCCGGTTCGCGCCGGTGAGCGCCGGCAAGGTCGAGACATCGCCGACCAAGTGGCCCGCTGCCGCCCACGTGCCGTTGGGACGCCTGCTGTACAGGGTCACGCCACCTTCACCGTAGTCCTCGTTGCTCGCGGCGATCGCGATCAGCGAAGCCGTGGCAGCGATCTTGGCGCCGAATCGGTCGCTGCCGGTCGACTTCTCGGCGCTAAGCTTTGTGGCACTCGGAAAGCCCGTCGAGTCGCGCGTGACTCGAAACACCCCGCCCTGGAACGAATTCGCGCCATCGGCGCCGACCCACAGCTCGTTGCCGACTTCGGCGAGTGAGACTCCGTAGCGCGTGCCGAATCCCGCATCAAACGGCAGCGTGCGCGTCACCGGACCCCAGCGGCCACTCGTGGAGTCACGGGCGAAGAGCCATACCGCGCCGGCGCCACGGTCGTTGATCGCACCGATGAACGCACTGTCGCCCCGGAGCACCAGCGAGCTCCCGAAGCCGCTGTTACGGCCAGTGATCGGCCCCGGGGGAGAGATCTTGCTGTCCAGCTTCCACGCGCCGGATGGGTCGCGATTGAAGACGTATACGGCGCCGTTGCCGGAGTCCGCGCGGAAACTGCCGACCATCAACCGGGACCCGGACGCCGCGACGGCGTTGCCAAATGTCGGGTTGCTCACTGTGTCGCCGGGCGTGAGCGTGGTCTCGGCGGCCCAGGTGCCGGCGGTATTCCGGAAGACGAAGACGGCGCCGCTCCTGCGGGTGAAGACCATCGAGCCGAAGCCGCGCACCCCCGTCGACACGTATGCGCGGTCGCCTGATAAAACGACGCCGGCGCCAAACGCATCCGCCGGGTGCCGATCGCGCGGCTTGATGGTGCCGCTCTCGTGCCACGTACCGCTCGCATCGCGGGTAAAGACATACACAACACCGCTCTCCGAGTCCGCCTTCGCATCGCCGACAAGCAGGGTGTTGCCATCGATCGCGAGCGCGGAGCCGAAGCCGTCGCCGTTGCTGGCGCCCGATCTCGTGATCTTCGTGGCCACGCGCCAGACGCCTTTGGCATCGGGACGGAAGACGTACACCACCCCCGGTCCGTAGGCATTGTCCGGCTGCCCGACGTACACCTCGCGGCCGCTGACGGCGAGCGCGGAGCCGAACGCGCCCTGCGCGGCGAGTGTTGACGGAGCGATTCCCAATGCGACGGCCAGCGAGAACAGGTGGCGGTATGTCATCAGCAGAGCTCTCAGGAGAGTGAGGGGTGGAGAATGGCCACAAATACGGATGCGTGCAAGACGAGATTCGTTGCGTGACGTTGATCGACGGCGATCAGGCGAAGAGCTGAGAGGATTGGGAGCTAGAGGGTGGTGGCGGTCGCATGCCCGCCAGCGCCCGCCCCGCGTCCGTCCAGCGCGAGCGCATCCATTCGGTGAGCCAGAGCGGCAACGCGCGCGACCGCTCGAGCGGTTCTTCGCCGATCGTCGGCTTCTTGCCCGTGAGCATTTCGCGCGCGAGCGACTGCACGGCCGCCATGTCGTTGCGCGGCGACGCCGGTCTGCCGAGCGCGCCCGCGATACCCGTGTCGGCGACGAGCACTCCTTCGTCGCCCACCAGGACGTTCTCCGCTTTCAATTCGCCGTGCGCGATGCCGGCCGCGTGCGCGTGCGCGAGCCCGTTCAACACACCCCGCAGTATCTCCACCGTGCGCGACAACGGTACGGGCCCGTTGTTGCCGATCCAGGCGCGTAGAGTCGTGCCGGGCACGAAGGACCGCGTGTGATAAACGAACGAGCCCGCGCGACCAGCGCCGCGAGGGCGCACGAGATTCAAATGCTTGAGCTGCTCGGCGAGCAGTAACACGGCGCGCTCGAACTGCAGATCGTTGATGCCGAGCGACAGCGCGGCGGGCAAGACCTTGATCAACAACTCGAAGCTGGTTTCCGATTGTGTGGCGACAAACAGCCGGTATTCGCCTACCGGCCGTACTTCGCGCTCGATCCGATACAGGGGGCCGAGGGCTTCCGCTAGGGCGGCGCGGAGGTCGGACATGTGCGGAAGTTACCCCCAGTCTCCGGAATGGGAAGGGATTACTCGCCCGTTTCCCTTCTAATCCCCTGATACAGCTCTCGTGCCCGCTCGCGCTCCGCCGCGGTGCCGAAAATCTTGTCACCGTCAAAGCGGCCGTTCTCGATGAAAATCTCCGAGATCTTGTAGCCGGCCGTCACGCTGCCCGCCACGTAGACGCCGGGGACCGAAGTTTGCAGCGTTTCAGGATCGACTGCGGGCCGCCCCGATTCCGCATCGAACGAGACCCCGATCCGCTTGAACAGCTCGAGATCGGGATGAAAGCCGATCAGCGGATAGACGCGGTCGGCGGCGATCTGCTCTTCCCCCTTGGGCCCACGAATTCTCACCCAGCGCGGCGTGATCTCGATCACGTTGCTCGCCATACGGGCGGCGATCTCACCAGCCTTGATGCGATTCTCGAGGTCCGGGCGCAGCCAGTACTTCACGCTCTTCGGCCACTCTTTGCCGCGGTAGATGATCGTGGTGCGCGCACCCGCGCGGAACAGCTGGAGCCGCCGATGACGACGACGTCGCGCCCGTAGGAGAGATGCGCCTCGTCGAAATAATGGCGGACGTGCGGCAGCTCTTCTCCCCCCCCCGGGACGCCGAGATGGTTGGGATGGTCGAAGTAGCCCGTCGCGAGGACCAAGCGATCCCACGTAACCGATTCCCGGCCGAACCGCGTCTCCACCTCGTGGGCGTTTACGAGCTTCGTGAAGGTTTGCACGCGGATGTTTTCCGTGCGGGCGACGCCGCGATAATACTTGAGCGCCTCTTCGCGCGTCGCTTTGGCGCCCGCGCAGACGAGTGGGTGACCGCCGATTTCCAGCCGCTCCGGCGTGGTGAAGAACGTCATGCCGATCGGATAGCGGACGATGGAATTGGCGAGGGCTCCGGCATCGATGACCAGCGGATCGATGCCGCGGCGCTTTGCGGAAATAGCGCACGCCAGGCCGATGGGCCCGGCGCCCTATGATGGCGGCCTCGTGCGGCATAGCCGTGAATCTATCCCCCTTGCCAGCCATACTGCGCAACAATATTGTTGCGTATATGGCCAGACGCGTCCGCGCCAATAAATCGCTGATCAAGCAGCGCTACCACGCGGCCAAGCTCGCCTTTCCGGACGATGCCGACCTGGCGCGCAGCCTGGGCGTGCACCGCAGCGCCGTGGTGCGCTGGAAACGGGGTGAGAGCCCGGCACCTGAAAACTGGGAGCAGCTCGTCGGCCTCGATACCGTCGTCTCGCTGCTCGAGGGTTTCCTCGACACTGGCAGCATCGCCAAGTGGCTGCGCGGCCTCAACGCGCACTTGGGCGACCGCCGGCCGATCGACGTGATCCGCCAGGGACGGCTTTCCGAGGTGATCGCCGCGATCGAAGCTGAAAAGGCCGGCGCCTTCGCCTAATGCCCTGGCGGGTGTTTCCGTGGGAAAGGGCCGCCAAGTCAGGCGAGCCGTTCTCTTCCTCATATGTCTATCCCAATCAGGGCAGCGGTCGCTTCGACTTGCGCGACGTGCCGGTGTTGTACCTCGCCGAGACGGCCGTGCATGCGGTCGCCGAGAAGTTGCAGCGGTTCAGGGGGCAGCGGATCGATCGCAACGATCTCAAAGAATCAGGCTGGCCACTCGCCCTCGTCGAGTGCCGGCTGACGCTTCAGAAAATCGCCGATCTCTGCGATCCGGATGTGCTCGCGAAACATCACATCGCGCCGGATAGCCTGGCGAGCCGCGACTTCACGAAGACGCAGGGCGTCTCGAGGATGTTATATAAGGAAGGGTATAAAGGATTGCGCTGGTGGTCGGCGCTCTCGGGCGACTGGCACACGATCGTGCTGTTCCTGGACCGCGTCTCGGCGGAGGACCTCGAATACGGCAAGCCGGAGCAATTGACCGTACGGCATCCAACCGTCAAGGCAGCGTGTACTGCTCTGGGCGTCCGCGGATGATCTCGACGCGCAGCTCGATCCACCCGTCCGTCTGATTGTATTCCACGCGCAAAGTGTGCTGACCCGCAGGCATTTCCGCGTAATCGACCTTCGACTCGTGCGGGGTCCAGGCGTCGATCACGAGCTTGTCATCTAGGTACAGGCGCATGGCGTTGTTGCTGATGGCGCGGAGCGTGTAGAAGCCGGGCGACAGGGTCACCGTGCCGGTCGCTTGCAGCGACCAGTGGCCGGGGCGATAGCTGAAGAAATCGACTCTCGGCAGTGACTTGGAGTCTGCGGTCCACCTAATCGGCGGCTCGAAGCGCCCGTACGAAAACTGTTGCCCCTTATACTCGAGCATGACCTCCCAGTCACCAGTGGAATCCTTCGCCGGTGTCACGGCGAGCGTATCTCCCATGCGGCCGGATGTCTTGGACAGCGTGGCAATCCCGCGCTGCGACACGACGCGCCAGGTGCCCGGCGGTCCAAGTACCGCAAGCCTGAGCGGCACTGCCCTGGTCGAGTCGACGGGCCAAAGCTTGGGTGACTGCCAGTCGTACGGTCCCCACTCGTCGACGACGATCGCGGAGCGGTCGCGCAGACTGAGGGGAGTGGTGGGCGCCGAGAAATGCGGCGGCGAGAGAGACGGCGGCGAAGCGGCGGCGAGCGTGTCCAAGCCCGTCGTATTCCGCGCCTCGAGCACCACGTGATTGTCGACGAAGGTGTTGCCGCTGATGCGATAGTCGCGGCTCTTCGTGTCGTGGTGTTTGGGATAGCCCCAATCCGACGGCTCGATCGAGTCGGCCCAGAGCTTGATGGCGACGGAATCGTGCAGGAAGCGGTTTCCGCTGATGACGTTGTCCCGTCCATGTTCTATCGCGACGCCAAAACGGTTGTTTGTGAAGTCGTTGCCCACGATTTGCGTTTCGAAGCTGTAGCCGCCCCACACGCCGTATTCGTTTCCCCAAGCGCGATTGTTGGTAATCGTATTGCGGCTGAATGTGGCTTCGACGCCATTGGCGGTTGCGTAGCTGACGTCGTTCTCGTTGATCAGGTTGTCGTTGGCGCCGCCGGTCCCTGAATCCATGGTCGTCTGACCGGCCCAGAGAAACACGCCGTCCCCGCCGTGCGTGAGCGAGTTATGCGCGATGACGTTGTGTGAGCTTTGCTCGTAGATCAGCAGGTCCGCCGAATCCTGGCCCCGTGAATAAAAGCCGTGACTGTAACCGCGGACGTTGTAGTCGATCCAGTTGTGCACGATCGTGTCGTACGAGGAGCGGTACAGGCCGACGCCCAGCCCCGAGTTGAAAGAAAAGTTGTTGCCCCGAATCGAGAGGCCGTTGCTCCGCACCAGCAGTAAACCGTTCATGCCTTGCACGGCGCCGTTTTCAACGATCTTGCCGCCGGCGACGTCGGCGAGATAAATCGCCGCACCAAAGCGCAGCCACTCGTCCTTCTCGTTGTGGTGAAACGACAGCCAATCCACCAGGCTTTCGTGCTCCACGAGACTGAACAGCCGTGGCTTCCAGTTGTAGCTGAGGTCATTGTCTTCGAGCGTGAGATTGCGCGTGCCGCGCGCCAGGATCCCAACCTTGTAGCCCCGCGCACGCGCTTGGATGATGCGCACGTTCTTGCCGCCATCGATGCGAATCGCGGTGTCGGCGAGCGTGCCTTGCAGCGTCGCGCCGGCAAAGTCCACCGTGATGTTGTCTCCGCGGATCACCACGCCGGAGATGCGATAGGTGCGGCGCAGGACGCGCGCGGAACGGGTGATGACTTGGCCTGAGTGCAGAGCGATCGGGCCCTGCGAGCCTTGCGGGCCTTGCGTAAGCAAGAGGACGAGTAGCAGCATGGTGCCAACTTATGCACGTCGCGCAACTTCCGCTCCTCACCGTCGTGCCCTTCGTGGCACTGCTGCTGGTGATCGCCCTGGCGCCGCTCGGGGTGCCGCGGTGGTGGCACCACAACCGGAACAAGGCGCTCGTTGCGTTCCTCATCTCGGTTCCGGTGCTGTTCTATCTGGGACGGACCGAAATCGGCCGGCAGCTCCTCCTCGAGAAGGCCCACGAGTATGTCGGCTTCATCGTGGTTATCGGCGCGCTGTTCATGATCACGGGCGGCATTCACATCGAGGGATCGCTGGCCGGCACGCCGTTGGTCAATACGGCGATGCTCGCGATTGGAGCGGTGCTCTCCAATTTCCTGGGCACGACCGGCGCCTCGGTGCTGCTGATTCGCCCGTTACTCCGCGCCAACCAGCGACGCAAGCGCGTCGCGCACATCGTCATCTTTTTCATCTTCATCGTCGGGAACTGCGGCGGCCTATTGACGCCGATCGGCGATCCGCCGCTGCTCCTCGGCTTCCTGAAGGGCGTGCCATTTACGTGGACGCTCAGGCTCTGGCCGCAATGGCTCGCGCTCAACGGTATCCTGCTGGTCCTCTTCAATATTTGGGACCGATGGGCGAATCACGACGAAGTGGAGGTGCCGCGTCACGAGCCGTTGCGCGTGCGCGGTGCGATCGAGTTGACCGCGCTCGCCGGGGTGATGGCGACGATCATCACATCCGGATCCCTGCTCGTGATCCTGATCTTCGCGGTAGTGGCCTACTTCCTCGGATCGGAGGAGCGCCGCACCCTAAACGTCTTCACGTTCGTGCCATTCGTGGA
>Ga0209235_1002288_pt1 | contig 10634 bp, 6 predicted proteins | sample GraSoi013_1_20cm_4_FD_185817 | JGI IMG/M metagenome (GOLD analysis project Ga0209235, IMG submission 185817) | Grasslands soil microbial communities from the Angelo Coastal Reserve, California, USA - Sample 09_25_2013_1_20cm (SPAdes) (version 2) | ecosystem: Environmental > Terrestrial > Soil >...
TCGAGCAGAAGATGGCGGACGGCTCGCTCTGGGCCGACCCCGAGCGCGCCCGTCAGACGGTCGCGGAAGTCAAGTCTCTGAAGGGATGGCTCGAGCCCTACCACGCGCTGCGCAAACGGGTGGACGAAGGCCGGGAGTTGAACGAGCTGCTGGAAGCTGAAACGCACGTCGACCTCGCGTTGCAACGTTCTCTCGAGACTGAAGCCGATCAGATCGCCGTGCGGCTCGAATCGCTGGAGATGCAGAACATGCTCCGGGGGCCGGACGACGCCCGCGACGCGCTGCTCACGATTCATCCCGGCGCGGGCGGCACCGAGTCGCAGGATTGGGCCGAAATGCTCGTGCGCATGTACACGCGCTGGGCGGAGCGGCACGGCTTCGTCGTCGCGGTGCTCGACCTGCTCCCGGGCGAAGAGGCCGGCATCAAGTCTGCCGAGATCGAGATTCGCGGCCAATACGCCTACGGGTTGTTGAAGGCGGAGAAGGGCGTGCACCGGCTCGTGCGCATCTCACCGTTCGATTCGCAGTCGCGCCGCCATACCTCGTTCGCATCGGTCTTCGTCTATCCGGAAGTCGACGACGAAATCGAAATTGAGATCAAGGACGACGATTTACGTATCGACGTGTTTCGCGCGTCGGGCAAGGGCGGTCAGCACGTCAACAAGACGTCCTCGGCGGTGCGGATCACCCACTTGCCGACGGGCATCGTTGTCTCGTGCCAGCAGGAACGCAGTCAGGGGAAGAACAAGGCGACGGCGATGAAGATGCTGAAGGCGCGACTGTACGAGCGCGCGGTTGCCGAGCGGGAAGCCAAGAAGGCGGAGGTCGACAAGCAAAAGACCGACATCGCGTGGGGAAATCAGATCCGGTCGTATGTCTTCCAGCCATACACGATGGTGAACGACCACCGCACCGAGCTGAAGGTGAGTGACGTGCACAAAGTCATGGATGGCGATCTCGACCCATTCATCGAGGCGTTTCTGAAGCGCTTCGGGAACAAGGCCGCGTAATGACCGGATTTGTCGAGGCCGCGCGGCGCGAGAAGCTGAAAGAGCTCATCGAGCGCGGCGTCGCGCCGTTCGCGTATCGCTTCGATCGCAGCGCGACGGCGAACGCAGCGCTGGCGGCGTACCGCGGCGAGGATGACCAGACGAGGTATTCGCTCGCTGGGCGACTCGTGGCGCTGCGGCCGCACGGGAAGACCACGTTCGCGCATCTCGAGGATTCGACGGGCAAGATCCAGCTTTATTTCAAGGGCGATGAGCTGGGCGCGGATCAATACGGCGTCGTTGAGCTGCTCGATCTGGGCGACCATCTCGGCGTCGAGGGTCGCCTGATGAAGACGCGTACGGGGGAGATCACGCTGCGCGTCGCGCGATTCACGCTGCTGGCCAAGGCGCTCCGGCCGCTCCCGCTCGGGAAGGAAGACGCGAGCGGTGTGAAGCATGGTGAGTTGACGGATCCAGAGCTGCGCTACCGGCAACGCTACGCCGATCTCGCGGTGCATCCCGAAGTGCGCGAGGTGTTCCGGTTGCGCACGCGGATCGTGCAAGGAATTCGGTCTTTCCTGGATGCCAAGGGGTACCTGGAAGTAGAGACGCCGGTGCTGCAACCGCTGTACGGCGGCGCCACGGCCACGCCGTTCAAGACGCACTACGAGGCGCTCGACACCACCTTCTATCTCCGCATTGCGGATGAGCTGTATCTGAAGCGCTGCCTCGTGGGTGGGCTCGAGAGCGTGTACGAGATCGGTCACGATTTTCGCAACGAGGGTCTGTCACGCTTCCACAATCCCGAGTTCACGATGGCGGAGTGGTATCAGGCGTATGCGGATTACAACGACATGGCCGAGCTGACCGAGGAGATGCTGGCGGCTCTCGTGCTCGAGCTGTTCGGGAGCGCCATGCTGGAGCGTCACGGTGCCACGCTGTCGTTCGCCCGTCCGTTTGCGCGCAAAGACTATTACGCGCTGGTGCGAGAACACGCCGGCCTGGATCTCGGGCGCGCGCAGGACGCCGAGCTGCGCGACGTCCTGAAGCGGCATAACACACCGCCCGCGGAAGTCGCCGCGCTCAATGGCCCCAAGCTGGTGGACGAGGTCTTCAAGACCTGCGTCGAACCGAAGCTGGTGCAGCCGACGTTCGTGTTCGACTACCCGCTCGCCTTGTCGCCGCTGGCGAAGCCGAAGCGCGGCGATCCGACCAAGGTCGAACGGTGGGAGCTGTTCGTTCAGCATCGCGAGCTCGCCAACGCGTTCAGTGAGCTGAACGATCCGGATGAGCAGCGGCGCCGCTTCGAGCAGCAGGGCGTCTTGCGCGCGGCTGGTGATGTCGAAGCCCAGCAGCTCGACGAGGATTTCCTCCGCGCGTTGGAGTACGGCATGCCGCCGGCGGGCGGCGTGGGGTTGGGAGTCGATCGGCTGACGATGATCCTCGCCGACCAGACGAATATTCGCGACGTGATTCTCTTTCCCATGCTCCGACCTGAGTGATGCCGATCATTCTTGCAGCGGTGCGAGTGCTGTTGTTCGGGGCCGCGGCGTTCGCCGTCGCCGTCCTCGTCATGAACTGGCCCTCGCGTCTCGATCTCCGCGTCGCGATGCGCTACCTCAAGAGCCGCCGGTCGTCACGACTCCTTTCGCTCATCACCGTCATCGCCGTGGGCGGCGTGACGGTCGGCGTGGCGGCGCTGGTCTTCGTGCTCGGTGTGATGAACGGCATGCAGAATGATCTGCGCGAGAAGATCTTGGTCGTGAACCCGCATCTGCGGGTGCTGACGTACGGCGAAGGCTTGCGCCTCGACGATTGGCCGGACGTGCTGGCGAAGGTGCGGCGGACGCGCGGCGTGGTGGCGGCCGCTCCTTTTGTCCTGACGCAAGGCTTGATCTCCGCCGGCCATGACTACGCCGAAGGCGTCGCCGTGATCGGCGTCGAAACGGACACCGGATCGCGCGCGGTGACCAGCCTGCCGCGCTACTTCACCAAAGGCGATCTCGCGTTCCGTACCACGCAACCCGGCGTCGAGGGAGGGATCGCAGTCGGGACGCGGCTCGCGACCAAGCTGTCAGCATTCCCCGGCGACATCGTGACCATGGTCGCCCCGGCGGGCTCGCAGTTCAATCGCAGCCTCGGAGCGTTCGTGCCCAAGTATCGACGCTACGAGGTCACCGGACTGTTTGAAACCGGGATGTACGATTATGACAACAGTTACGTCGTCATGCCGCGCTTGGCCGCGCAGGATTTCGCCGGCCTCGGGTCCGCGGTGACGGGACTCGAAGTCCGGCTCGAGCATCCCGAAAAGGCGAATGCCTTCGCCCAACAACTCGAGACGCAGCTCGGCTATCCCTATCGCGCGCTCGACTGGCAGCTGCAGAATCGCGGCCTCTTCTCCGCACTGAAGCTCGAAAAGCTGGCGATGGGATTCGTCGTGTTTCTAATCTGCGTGGTCGCGGCGTTCAACGTCGTCGGCACGCTCACGATGGTGGTGCGCGACAAGACGCGCGAAATCGGCATCTTACTGGCGATGGGGATGCCCCGCGGACGGATTCGGCGCGTCTTCATTATTCAGGGCGTGTTCATCGGACTGGCGGGCACGGTGCTGGGCGCCGTGCTGGGCCTGATCCTAGGGTCGAGCGTCAACAGCGGCCACTTGATCCCGATTGACCCATCGATCTACTTCATCGATCACCTGCCGGTCCTGACCAATCCGCTCGACGCCCTGGCCGTGGTGGGAGCGAGCCTCGTCATCGCGACACTCGCGCCTCTTTACCCCAGCGTCCAGGCTGCGCGCATGGACCCGGTGCGCGCAATCCGCTACGAATGAACGCGCTCCTGGTGGGCCGCGGCGTGCGGAGGGTCTTTGCCGGAGGCGATGGGCAGCCGCTCGAAGTGCTGCGCGGTATCGACATGGAGGTGCGGCGAGGCGAATTCGTCGCGATCGTTGGCTCGTCGGGGGCCGGGAAGAGCACTTTGCTGCATCTGCTCGGCGCCCTGGATACGGCGACGGCCGGTGACATCTGGTTGGACGGATCGCGGTACGCGGATCTCGACGCGCGCGGCGCCGCGGAACTGCGGAACCGCAAGCTGGGATTTGTGTTCCAGTTTCATCATTTGCTGCGTGAGTTCTCGGCGCTCGAGAACGTCATGATGCCGCTGTTGATTGGCGGTTCGTCACCCCGGCAGGCGCGCTCGCGGGCCGAAGAGGTATTGTCAGAGGTCGGCCTGGCGGGACGCATGAGTCACCGGCCGGCTGAGCTGTCGGGGGGTGAGCAGCAACGCTGCGCGGTGGCCCGGGCGTTGGTGCACGATCCAAACGTCGTATTGGCAGATGAGCCGTCCGGTAATCTGGATCACGCCAATGCCGAGCGCTTACATGAAATGTTCTTCCGTCTGGCGCGGGAATACGAGACAGCGGTGGTCGTCGTGACGCACAACCGCCAGCTCGCCGGTCGGGCGGACCGGGTCCTATTGCTGGAGGACGGCCGGCTCACGATGGTGGGTTCGGTCGATGCGATACCCTGATGCTGTGCGATAACTGCAAGGAACGCGACGCCATCATCAACCTCACCCAGGTGGAGCACGATTCTAAAGTGACGCTCCATTTGTGCGAGCAGTGCGCCCAGCAGAAAGGCGTGGAAACCGGCGGCGCGGTCCTGAAGACTCCGCTGGGGGGCTTCCTCACCGCGCTCGGCAAAGGCGGCGGGGCAGGGGCGGGCGGAGCGTTGGTACCCGCGCCCAATGACGGACAGCGGTGTCCGTCGTGCGGCAGCACGCTGCGCGACTTCCGCGACTCGGGACGGCTGGGCTGCGATCACTGTTACGTCGCGTTCGACGCCCACCTGCGCGACCTGCTGCGGCGGCTCCATGGGTCGAGCCAGCACGTCGGCAAGCACTACGAGATGCCTGGAGCCGTCGGGTCCGATTCTGATCCGCGGAGTCATCTGTTGGATCTCAAGGCGCAGCTGCGGCGCGCCGTCGAAGGCGAAAACTTCGAGCTTGCCGCGGAGCTGCGGGACCGCATTCGGGTGCTCGAATAATGGATCTCTCGCTCCTGCCCGATGGCGGCATGCGCTGGCTGGACGCGTCGGGACCGAAGTCCACGATCGTTCTGTCGACGCGAATTCGTCTCGCTCGCAATGTGCACGGTATTCCCTTCAGCCAGCGGGCCAAGGACAGCGACCGAACGGCGGTACTGGACCGCGTGAGCGAGGCGGCCGGCTCGTCCGATCGGTTGTCGGCAGCGGTGACGTTTCGGCTCGACCAGATGGATCGGCCGGAACGGCAGCTTTTGCATGAGCGCCATCTCGTCAGCAAGGAATTGGCTGGTCTCGAGCGCGAAGCGCGGCCGCGTCCCGGCTCCGCGCTGCTCGTTCAGGACCAAGTCGGCGTGATGGTAAATGAAGAGGACCATCTGCGATTACACGGCATGTGGTCGGGATTCGATTTGGAAGACGCGTATGCCGAAGTCGCAGCAGTGGATGCAGATCTGGGGCGGCTCGTTCCCTTCGCGTTCCACCCGGAATTTGGCTATCTTACGTCGTGCCCGACGAATGCAGGAACAGGGCTCCGGGCCAGCGTGCTTATCCATTTGCCGGGCCTTGTTTTGACCAAGGAAATCAACAAGGTTCTGCAAGGGCTCACGCAGGTTGGATTAACCTTTCGGGGCTTGTACGGTGAGGGCAGCGAGGTCGTAGGAAACTTCTTTCAGTTGTCCAACCAAACCACGCTGGGGAAGACCGAAGACGAACTGATCGACCACCTCGGAAAAATCGTGCGGCAAGTCGTTGAATACGAAGAGCAGGCACGGGACGTGCTGCTCAGAACAGCACCAGAGGAAGTAGAGGATAAAACGTGGCGCGCTTATGGTCTGCTCAAGCATGCGCGCCGGTTGTCGTTTGAAGAGACGATGAATCTGTTGAGCGGTGTGCGGTTGGGCGTTGGGCTGAATCTGCTCCCGGGACCAGGGGTATATACGCTCAACAAGTTGTTGATCTACACTCAACCCGCGCACCTGGCAGCGATGGATGGCCGGTCTACCGGCGACCGCGAGCTGCCGACGGTGCGCGCTGCGTTTGTGCGGCGGCTGCTCGAAGCGGAACCCAGCTGAACGGCGAAAGGGTGAATTCGAAATCCCGATGAACGGCTACAATTTCACGGATCGTGTCCGGAAGGTTCTGCAGATGGCCCGCGAAGAGGCGGCCCGTCTGCATCACGAGTACGTCGGCACCGAGCACATTCTGCTCGGCCTGATCCGCGAGGGAGAGGGCGTCGCCGCGGCCGTGCTCACCAACCTCAACGTCGACCTCGAGGAGATCCAGCAGAAGATCGAGGAGACGGTGAAGAAGGGCAAAGCCGCAGCCGCTGCCGGGCCTGATCTTCCTTATACATCGCGCGCCAAGAAGGTGCTCGAGCTGGCGATGAGCGAGGCGCGCGAGCTCAATCATTCGTACGTCGGCACGGAGCATCTGCTGCTCGGCCTGCTGCGCGAGGAAAAGGGGATCGCCGCGCAGGTCTTGACCGACGCCGGCGTGAACCTGGAGCAGGCGCGCGCGGAGACGCTGCGGCTGCTTGGCAGCGAGATGCCGGCCACCCCCGCAGGCGGTGGGACGGGCGCGCAGCCCACGCCACCGAAGAGCGAAAAGAAATCCAAGACGCCTGCGCTCGATCATTTCTGCCGCGACCTCACGCAGCTCGCGGCCGAAGGCGCGCTCGATCCCACGATCGGGCGGCAGAAGGAAATCGAGCGGGTGATGGAGATTCTGTCGCGGCGCAAGAAGAACAATCCGGTCCTGATCGGCGAGCCCGGCGTCGGCAAGACGGCGATCGTCGAGGGCTTGGCGCAACTCATCGCGGGCGGGCAGTGCCCCGACGCGCTGAAGGATCATCGCGTGCTGTCGCTCGACATGGCGGCGGTCATCGCTGGAACGAAGTACCGCGGCCAGTTCGAGGAGCGCCTCAAAGCGGTCATCAACGAGATTGCGCAGAACAAGAACATCATTCTGTTCATCGACGAATTGCACACCCTCGTCGGCGCCGGGGCTGCCGAGGGCGCCGTGGACGCGTCCAACATGCTGAAGCCGGCATTGGCGCGCGGGGAGCTGCAGTGCGTCGGCGCCTCGACGCTCAACGAGTACCGCAAGTACATCGAGAAGGATGGCGCGCTGGAGCGGCGGTTCCAGACGGTGATCGTCGATCCGCCGACGGTCGACGAGACGATCGAGATCCTCAAAGGACTGCGGAAGCGGTACGAGGATCACCACCGCGTCATCATTCCGGATGATACGCTGACCGAAGCGGCCAAGCTGTCGGAGCGCTACATCACCGATCGCTTCCTGCCCGACAAAGCCATCGACGTGATCGATGAAGCCGGTGCGCGGGCGCGCCTAGCGGCCCAGGTGCCGCCGCCGGAAGTCGCCGAACTGAAAGAGAAACTCGAGAACCTGAGCGGCGACAAAGAGGCCGCGGTCCGCGATCAGAACTTCGAGCGTGCGGCCTCGCTGCGCGATTCGGAGCGCGAGCTGCAGTCCGAAATCCGCCGCAAGCAGGAAGAGTGGGAGCGTGAGCGGCAGACGCGCCGGCCCACGATCAACGAGGAAGGCGTTGCCTTCATCGTGTCGCGGTGGACGGGAATCCCGGTCACCCGGCTTCAGGAAGCCGAGACGGCCCGTCTGCTTCGCATGGAAGACGAGCTGCATGAGAGCGTCGTCGGCCAGAACGAGGCCATCCAGGTGATCTCGCGTGCCATCCGCCGCAGCCGCGCGGGCCTCAAGGATCCCAAGCGGCCGATCGGGTCGTTCATCTTCAGCGGTCCGACCGGAGTCGGGAAAACCGAGTTGGCGCGGGCGCTGGCGCGCTTCCTGTTCGCGGACGCCAACGCGCTGATCCGCGTCGATATGTCGGAGTACATGGAGAAATTCTCGGTGAGCCGGCTGATCGGCGCGCCGCCCGGCTACGTCGGCTACGAGGATTCCGGAACGCTCACCAAGGCGGTCCGGCGCAAACCGTACTCCGTCGTATTGCTCGACGAGATTGAAAAGGCGCACCCGGACGTCTTCAACATCCTGCTGCAGGTGCTCGACGAGGGGCATCTGACCGATAATTACGGCCGCATGATCGACTTCAAGAACACGGTCGTGATCATGACGTCGAATGTCGGCGCGCGCGACGTGGTCAAGGGGAAGAGTCTTGGCTTCGGCCAACCCGATGCGCGCAACGAATTCGACCGCATGTCGGAGAAGGTGAAGGAAGAGGTCAACAAGGTCTTCAATCCCGAGTTCCTGAACCGGCTCGACGATGTGATCGTGTTCCACTCGCTCAACCGGGATCACATCGCGCAGATCGTCGCCATCCTGGCGCGCGACGTGCAAAAGCGCCTGGGCGAGGAAGAGCTCACGCTGCGCCTCACGCAGGCGGCGACCGATTTCCTGGTGGAGCACGGCTACGATGAGCACTACGGCGCGCGGCCGCTCAAGCGCGCCATTCAGAAGTACGTCGAGGACCCGCTGTCGGAGAAGATCCTCGTCGGAGATTTCGCGAAGGGCGACGAAATCGAGGTGGACGTCGCTCCCGACAAGGAGCGCCTGGCGTTCAGGGCACTCTCCGGCTCGAAGGCGTGATCCGCCAGCTCACACTTCCAATTGTCGTCAGTCTCGCTGTCCTTGCCCCGGGCCTGTGCATGGCCCAGGGCGGGGGCGTCGGTGGTGTCGCGGCTGTTGCCGTACCGGTCCCGGATTCGATTGCGGTCGTCGGCCAGCGGCGGGTGACCCCGGCCACGATCATCCAGACGAGCGGCCTCGTCCCGGGGCGCGCGATCAATTACCGCGATGTCCAGCGTGCCATCCAGGCTCTCTACGCGACCGGCCAGTTCAACGACGTCCAGATCAACCAGACGCAGACACCCGCAGGGAAGAACGTCCTGACCATTCAGGTGCGCGAGCGGCCGCAACTCGTCAAATGGGCCATTCGCGGGGTGGAGCGCCTGCCCGAACACGCCGTGCGGGACAAGGTGCAGTTCACCGAGGGCCGGCCGCTCGATCCCGCAGCGGTCGAGCGCGCGCGCGCACGCATCGATTCGCTGTATCACGCGCGCGGCTATTACCTCGCGCGCACGAAGCCGATTTACATCTACGACCGCGACTCTGCCGGCGTGCGCGTGATCCTCGACGTCGAGGAAGGCAACCGCGTCGCGATCGCGCAGGTCTCGATCGAAGGCAGTACCCACTTCACCGATAAGCAGATCGTGGCGCAGATGAGCTCGCGGGCGGAAGGGTTCTGGTGGTTCAAGTCGGGCGAGTACGACGACGACAAGCTCAATGACGATCTGCATCAGAAGCTGCCGCAGTTCTACGGCAAGCAGGGCTACGTTGATTTCCAGGTGCTCGACGACACGCTCGAGGTGCACGAGGGGACGGGGAAGGCGACACTCCGCGTCCGTGTGAGCGAGGGCGAGCCCTACCGCATCGGCACGTTCGAAATCGTCGGCAACCGGCGCTTCTCGACCGATGAGCTCGAGACCTTCTATCCGTTCCGCGAGGAGCAGCGGACCGGCCTGCTGGGCCTGGGCGGGCGCCACCACGCCGTGTACTTCGACGACCAGCGGTGGCGCGACGCGACGCAGAAATTGCAGACGCTCTATTACAACAACGGCTACATCTACGTCAGCGTGCGGCCGGACGTGATCCGGCGCAACGATGCCGACGGCAAGCCGGTGGTCGACCTGCGCTGGGTGATCACGGAAGGACAGCCGGCGATCGTCAATCACGTCGAGATCCGCGGCAACGACGTGACGCACGAGCGCGTCATTCGTGAAGCCATCGTGATGGTGCCCGGTGACGTGTTCCGGCAGGACGCCCTCATCGCTTCCTACCAGCGCGTGTCGAACCTCGGCTTCTTCAATCAGCCGCTGCCGTTCCCCGACACGAAGCCCGCCAATGACCAGGGTGACATCGACGTCGTCTTCCGTGTGTCGGAGAAGCGGACCGGGAACGTGAACTTCGGGGCGTCGGTCGGGCAGGGGACCGGCGTCGGCGGATTCCTGGGACTGGACGAGCCCAATCTCTTCGGCCAGGGCAAGCGCGGCAGGTTCCAGTGGCAGTTTGGCAAGAACATCAACGACTTCGACGTGTCGTTCAGCGATCCCGCCATTCGCGAGTCGCGGATTTCCGGCACGTTCGACGTGCACAACACGCGCGTGCGCTATGTGATCGCCAACGTCGGCCGGCTGCGCCGTCGCGGTGCGAACCTCCAGTTCGGCTTCCCGGTGTTCGGCGACAACTACTCGCGACTGTTCGTCTCGTACGGCATCGATCAGCAGAGCTTCACGGGCTCGTCGACCAATACCGCCTTCACGGCCGCGTTCCGCTGCAACGACTGCGTGCGATCCACGGTCGGCTTCTCGCTGTTGCGCGATACCCGGATCGATCTGCCGTTCCCGACCGCCGGAACGATGGTGCAGGCTGGGCTCTCGCAGAGCGGCGGCATCCTCGGCGGGAAGGGCAACTTCCAGCGCATCGACCTCGAGGGCCACTGGTACGCGCCGATCGGGACGCTGGGCTCGGCGACCACGTCCAACGTGAAGTTCGTGCTGGGCTTCTCGACGCGGTCCGGTTTTGTGTTCGGCAACTCGCCCTTCTTCGA
>Ga0209235_1002291_pt1 | contig 10624 bp, 8 predicted proteins | sample GraSoi013_1_20cm_4_FD_185817 | JGI IMG/M metagenome (GOLD analysis project Ga0209235, IMG submission 185817) | Grasslands soil microbial communities from the Angelo Coastal Reserve, California, USA - Sample 09_25_2013_1_20cm (SPAdes) (version 2) | ecosystem: Environmental > Terrestrial > Soil >...
GGCGGTTGAGGGGAGAGGGTGGATCTTGAGATAATATGCTGTTTGAAACCAACACTGTGGTGTGGGCAAGCGCGGGAACCGGAAAAACCCGCAAACTGGTCGACGTGTATCTGGAACTTTTGGAACGCGGCATGGACCCCGGCCGCATTGTTGCCGTCACGTTCACCGAGCGGGCTGCAGCGGAGATGCGGGATCGAATCCGCACCGCATTAGCCGACAGGCAGGGCAGATGGACGGCGGCGATCTCAAGCTTGGCCGCCGCCCCGATTTCAACTATTCACGGTTTTTGCGGAATTCTTCTTCGCCAACATGGAATTGTATTGGGAATCGATCCGTCATCTTCGGTTCTGGACGAACAACAGAGCCTCGATCTAGCGCGGGAGGCTGCGCGCGAGACCATCCGTCAGGAAATTCTATCCGGCAACGAAGACGCAGAGAATCTATTTCGGGATTTTGGTTTGAACGAACTCGTCGACACACTGGTATCGGCGAGTGGTTGGCTGAACAGCCTTGGCCAGGATGCGGACTGGCTGCTGGCTCGCGTTCAGGACCAAGAGAAAACCGCGGCGGATCTCGAACAACAGATCGGCGATGAAATCCGTCGCTATGGCGGGAGCTTTGAGGCGATCGGCGAACGGTTCGACGAGTTGGAGTCCCGGAAAGCGAAACATCCTCTACGGAAGCGAGACGATTCTAGGGCACTGCTTCCCAGGATTGGTCAAATTGCCGGGGTTCCAACCTCCAGCCGCTTAACCAAACTCGCCGGGCTGTATATCGAGCGATTCCTATCGAAAAAGCGGGCTTTGAACGCGGTGGATTTCGATGATCTACTGCTTGGCACGCGCAACCTGTTGCGGGAACACAACGATATTCGCCGGCACTATCAGGATCACTTTGAAGCCTTGCTGGTCGATGAATTTCAGGACACCGACGAGGTCCAGGCGGAGATCATCTCGTTGCTTGCCGCGGACCCGCAACATCCGGGCCGTCTCGCTCCGGCTAAGCTCATGATTGTCGGCGATCCGAAGCAGTCGATTTACAGATTCCGGCGCGCCCGCGTGACCGTATTTTTTCGCCTGCTTCAGCGCATTCTCGATGAAGGAGGCCGGCTCGAGCATCTTCAAGAGAACTATCGGTCAGCGGCACCGATTGCCGAATTTTCAAACCGGCTTTCGGAACTGATGATGGATGGTGCCGGAAAGATCGAGAACATAGCCCACGCCCAGGCGGATCTGTCTTACCGAGTCCGGTTTTCGGAGGCAGACGTCTTGAAGCCGAAGTCCGATGCGCCATTTTTGGGCATAACGTATGTAGCCGCGGAATCGGGAGCAAAGGCCGCCCAGGGCCGAGAGATGGAAGCCGAGGCGATAGCGCGTTTACTGAAGGAATGGAAATCTTCCGGCCGAATTCAGTCGTGGAAAGAGGTTGCCATCCTCATGCGTGCAATGACGAACGTCGAGATCTATCTCAGCGCGCTCGAAATGCACGGAATCCCTGTCTACGTCGTGCAGGGGACGGCCTTCTATCAAAAGACCGAAGTGTCGGACCTGATCGCATTCCTGGAATTGGTCCTCCACCCCGACGACGAATTGCTTCGCGCCACCGTCTTAACGTCATCGCTTTTTGGGGTACCGTTCGAGGCGCTGTTGCCTCTCCCAGCTGTAGGGGCGGTCTATGACCGCCCACAATATCAAACCCCAACTACCGCGGGCGGTCCGCGAAGCGCAAGCGCGGCAGCGCGCAGCCTCAAAAATCGACCGCCCCTACAGCTGGTCCCGCTTTTCGCCGAGATCCTCAGTTACTGGCTTGAACACCGCGACGCCGCCACCGCCGCCGAGATTCTCCAAGACGTTATTCGCAAGACAAATTTCGACGTTGTCATGATGGCGCAAAAGAACGGACCGCAGCGCGTCGCCAATATCGGTAAACTGATCGAAATCACACGGAGCCTGTCGCGTCAGGGCACAACCGCACTGGACGACATCGTCCGCTATCTTCGCGACCGGGCCAACGACCCGTCGGTGCGCGAATCGGAAGCACAAATCGTTTCCCAGAACGATGAGGTCGTCCGCGTCCTCACGGTCCATCAGGCGAAGGGCCTTGAATTCGATATTGTCATTATTCCTGATCTCGCCGCCAAACCCGGACGCGCAACAGGCGACCGGACCTTCTTCAGCGATCGATGGGGACTCCTCGCCGGCACTGCTTACGGACTCCACCGAAAACCTTTGCCGCATGCGCTGATTCTGGAAGCCAAAGAGCGGGACGAAGATCAACAGTACGAAGAAGAAAAACGTTTGCTGTATGTTGCCGTGACCCGAGCGCGCAAGATGCTGGTGCTGGGCGAAGGATTTTCCAGGCAAAGCGGGCCGTGGTTGCGATGGATGGAACAGCTCTTCGCCACCGTTCAAACCGGCGCTGTCGAACGCGCGCGTGATGGAAAACCGCAGACGGTAAAATTCAAGGGTTTCGCCGTAAAAATTCTTCCTGCCTCCCAGCTCAATGTTCCCGAGCAACTGGCTTTCACTGCCGGGACGATGCTGGTCGGCGAGACCGATATCCCGTGTGGCGCGAGGGCTCCCGTGCCGTTATCTATCGAAATGACACCTTCGGATCTCACGGCGCTGGGCGGCTGTTTTCGCTATTTTCATTGGACCCGCACCTTAGGATGGCCGGAGCCCGGAGCCGAACCTACGGGCCGCTCATCGCAGATGCGGCGTGGCTCACTCGCGCATAAGTTTCTCGAAACCGCCGCCACGCCCGGGTCAGAGGCATTGGCTTCGGCCGGCATTCCCGATCTCGATTTCGTATTTCAGTCAGCGGAGTGGCGCCAATTATCGTCAGCGTCGCCTGAACGTGAACTGCCATTCCTCATGCATCTCGAGGCTGGCGGAAAGGATTGTTGGATTCGAGGCCGGATGGATGCGGTGGTCGTTGCCGATGTGCCCAAGGTTATCGATTACAAGTACGCGGCCTGGCAAGAAGGCGCAGAGAGCGATTACGAAGTGCAATTGACAGCTTACTCGCTTGCATTGATGAAAGCTCTCTCCGCGGGCCGGGCGATTGCCGAGCTGTGGTATCTAAAATCGCCGATGAAGGTCGTGCGGCGCGAATATACGTTCGAAGAGGCTGAGAACCGGTTACGAGAGTTGTTTTTGAAGTATGTGAACGCTATCCAGACGAACCATTGGGCTGCAGCCGAACGCTCCTATTGCGACCACGTCGAATGTGGATTCCGCAAGAAATGCTGGAGCGCAAGCTAGTGTCCCGTCTCCTAAATAGCTATACCATTGCCGATGGGGCTTGCGAGGCGAGGTCGAGGAGCGATGAGGAGGCAGAGGCTCTTTCATCGCCGACGAATCGCGACGACGAGATCGCCCGCAACCCCCATCGGCCCTTCGGGTTGCGGCGGAACGGCCCCGTCTTCGTTGTCGCTCCTCGGTCACAATGAAAGAGCATTGCTCCCTCGTCGCTCCTAGAATCCGGGGCCGTTGCGCTCGCAACAATGGTATAGCTATTTAGGAGACGGGACACTAGGATGCCAAGTTGGGTCTCCGCACTCGCTATCGCCATACTGGTTGTCGTCATGCCTTTCACGCTCATCCTCAAACTGATGCTCCAACTTCCAAAATCTGTTGCGCTGTCTCACCGGAGATGGCCGCTGCTGGTGAACATCGGGATCATCGGAGCCATCACGGCCTATACCACGATTTTCATTCGGAGCGCCTACTACGGGCGGATCGCGAGTCCCGTGACCGTTCTTATGGAATTCGTGATCGCCGCGTTGGCGTACGTTTTCGGATTGGTGTTGCTGCTCCGGCAATTCTCCGGGCTTTATGCCGAATACCTCATTACGACCGGCCGGAGCGGTCTTTTCATCAGGAAGATTGCTTATCGGAATATCATCAATATCGAAGAAGTGGCCAGAGGGCACGGCGAATCGCAGTTACGGATCGAAACCAGCCGCGGTCTCGAACATTCATTTACGCTGCCCACTCCATGTCTAGCGTCGCTTTACGATCGCGTGAAGCCGCAATTGTAGCTCTGTGCCCGGTTTGCCGTTATTATTGTCGTCAATGGAGCACATCATCCGCCAGTATTCGCTGGAAGCCGGCGCGCTGGAAGCCCAATATATTGAAGAGTACTTCACAGAATTCCGGCGGAAGAAAACCGCTGAAGAGATCATCGATCGGCTGAAAGATCGAGAGCATCTGATCCTGGTTTCCATGGCTCCACCCGATGACGACGGCACGCTGACTCCTGTTGCCTATAAGATCGGCCATGAGTTGCGGAGCCAGGAGGCCAATATTATGCTGTCCGACCTGGTGAGCCAGCTCCGCGAGGTCGTCGACTTTTCGAATCGAAAGATTTTCTACAGTTGGATTGGCGGTACGCGCCAGGAATGGCGCGGCCAAGGCCGCTACCGCGCCCTTACCGAGCAACAGGAAGAATGGGTGCACGCGCACGGATATCACGAACTGGTCGTCAAAACGAAAAATAGGTTTTATCCGATGCGCGCAACGCTAGATCATCTCAACTTCGACGTCATCAAATTTCAGAGACATCTTCGCGACAACCGCGAATCCAAGGTTTATCTCAGTAAAAAGATCGCTGCCGAAGTCCTGAATCAGCATCGAACCACGCGATCAGTGGTCGAAGCGGCATGAGAATTCGGGGAACAGAATCAATTTGCTGCTGTTACCGCACCGGGTCCGCGAACGGGTCCGCGTCCGGCCCCTCGTCGGCAAAGCCGCCGCGGACAAATCCTCCGCATCCGTTGATCACGATACACAGGGTTGCGGGATCAGGGCCTCGTCCTTCCGCGAACGCCTGCTCTGCGACGCGCGCCCCCCGCAGCAATGCCGGCAGGCCGAAATTCCCCTCGTGGCACCGCGGTTCATAGTAAATTCGATTGGCCGCATCGCTTTGCTTCTTCAATTCCTGCTTGACGGTCCACGGTTTCGTCCACGTCGTCGGGTCGTCAATGGTGACGACATACTCGATCGTATCCGCGTCGAGACGCGTCCACCGTTCCACGAGATGCAGATTTTCGTGAGCTCCCTGAAAATCCGATTTCGGCGAGAAATTCGTGACGTCGACGACCAGCGTGTTGCCCTCCCAACCGCCTCGTGAATCCCCCCACCATTGACGGAGATTCGCTGGGAGGTGTAGGGCTGTCGTGATCGGGATCTGGCGATACCGGCCATGCCCGCCGCCTATATCGTAGAAGATCGACACCTCGCCGGGAGCCTGCACGATTCGACTGAAACCGCCAGTCCAGCTACCAAAGTCCGGGAGGGCGCCGCTCAAGCAGCGCTCGGCCAGACTGCGGTCCTCCGGGCCATCAGCGCGGTTGATCGACGCGCTCAAATACATTGGGGAGGTTTCGTTTCGTCTCGGTGATACGGGTCCGTACTTTCCGCCGGCGCAGCCAGGGAGTTGCTGTTTGCAGGCTGAGGTTGGTTCGAGGAGCGCGAGCTGAAACTGTCGCAGGACGTCCCTGGCCTTCTGAGCCTCAGGGGTGGGCGGAGGAATTCTCCCGTTCTGCGGATCGATGATGAGTGAGGTCCGCTTGCCGACGGGCAAATGCATCGTGAAGGGTGCCTGGACGAATTCGGCATTCACGTCTCGCTCGGTGCCCCGCACCCGGCGGGTATCGGTGCTGTCACGCCCGACAATATCCGCAATTCGTCGATCAAGCTCGGCGCGTTCTGCGTCAGTCAAAAACTCCCGGTCGCCGTACTTGGTGGGCCGCTGCAGTGGTATGTCGACATCTCTGGACCAAATGCCCTGCAGATCCGGCTCGCCCCAGGCCGTCTTCAGCGCCGGCGCCGTTTTGCCGGTGACCGTTGGCGCCTTGTTCGTTGCGGCGGGAGTGTGGGTGCCTTCGCCGGAGGCTACCACGACCCCGACGAAGCTTCCAGGCGAAGTCGGGCCGGTGACGACGCGTATCGTCGGCAATAAGAGGGCAATCGTAATGGCTGCACTCGCCAACAGCGGTCTGCCCCGCTCCTTTTCATTAATCAACATGATCTGTAGCACGCTGCTCGCTTATCAGGTTTCGAGTTTCGGGTTTCGAGTTACAGACTGACGAGTGTGAACCCGCAACCCGTAACCCGTAACCCGTCAACTCGTCAACTCGCAAGTTTGCCGAATCGGTTGATGCTATCACCGTCGGCCGAGCGCGAACAACGTTACAAGTGCAGCTCCCGCCCGCTTTCCTTTGCGTCCTCCGCGGTACGCGCTCTTATACCGATCCGGGACCGCCCCCGCCGTGCTCTACCCGCGCCTAACGATCTCGCGACCGCAAACGTACACACGGAGCCTTCCTTTTCTGTCGCTTACATGGCCTGCGGCTCGCCTTACGGGGTCGAGATCGCAATTCCACCAACGTTTCGAAGGGCCTCACAAATATTTGTGCTGCATGACTACTCCTAATCCAACCCACCCACTTTTCCATTTTCCTTGAAGGAGCCATGACCTGCCCCTAGAGTGTCGTGATCACTTGCGCTCAAGGAGGGCGCTTTAGACATGACACGATATCTGGTAATGAGCATTGCGCTGGTGCTGGTATTCACAGGTTCCGCGTTTTCCCAGCACGGTGCTCAAATTTTCGGCGGGTACTCGTATCAACGAACTGGCGGCGAAGGAGTGAATGGGTTTAATGCATCGGTAACGGGCGACATTACGCCCTGGGTTGGAATAACCGGAGATTTTGCTCTTCATTCGAAGGGCACATCAGTACTCCTACCTAACTCGAGTACCCTGCTCAATGCCGATGCGAAGCTTCTGTCCTTCATGTTTGGACCCCAATTCACTAGTCATGTGAATGATGCGACAAGTATGTTCGTTCACATTTTGGCGGGCGGCTACCGCGCTTCCGGGAGCGTTGCCTCCTCGGGTCTGGGTATCAGCGTTAACAGCTCCGGCACTGGATTTTCGACTGCCACTGGCGGTGGCGTTGACTTTCGCGTGGCTCCCAGGATCGCTGTGCGCCCAGTCCAAATCGACTGGATCCATCTGGGCAACACCAGTCTCTTTGGTGCTGACATGGGAAGCAGTAACGGATTCAGGTATTCGGGAGGAATCGTGGTCCGATTCTAAGTGTTCGAGTCCGCCGGGTCCCTTCGCGACAGTCCTGCCAGATGGGGCCCCCGGTGCCTTAGGCTGAATCATCGAATAACCAGCAAGGCACCGGAGCATCCACCTCATTTGATAGGCCTACCTAGGACGAAGCTCGGGCATATTGGTTAAACCACTCGATCGTGCGAGCCCATGCCTGTGGCGCCGTGACTTTGTTATAGCGTTCCGGCGTGGCGTCATTAAAGAAACCATGGACCGAGTTCGGCCAGATGTGGACCTCATTCGGGAGATTGTTTTTCTTGAGCGCCTCCTCATACGCCGGATAGGCCTTGACGAGGGCCGCGTCGAGCGCGCCATGGTGTATGAGTACCGCGGCTTTGATTTTCGGCACATCGGCCATCATAGGATTGCCGCCATAGAATGGAGCAATGGCGGCCATATCCGCGCCCATCATAGTCGCCAGCGTATTGCATACGCCTCCGCCAAAGCAGAAGCCGGTTGCGCAGACTTTGCCGGTAGACAGCGGATGTGTTTTCAACCATTGCGCGGATGCGAGGAAATCCTGAATCCTTTTGCCGGGATCGATCTTGCCAAATAACTGGCCGCCTCTGTAGTCGTCGTTGGGATAACCCCCGACCGTCGTCAGCGCATCGGGCGCAAATGCGATGAAGTTCTCTAGTGCGAACCGCCGTGCGACGTCTTCGGTATGGGGATTCAGCCCGCGATTCTCGTGTACCACGAGAACGGCAGGCAGCTTGGTCGGTGTTTCGGCACGGGAGTCCTGGCTGAATGGCCGGACGAAGTAGCCGCGGATGTAGCCATTTCCATTGGGCGAGGGTATGGTCTCGTAGCTCGCCTTGATTCGCTCGTCGTCTTTGCGAACCTGCTGCCCTAGTGCGTAGTTCGGCATCAACGCCTGGACAATTGCCTCCGCACTAAGGCCGGCAATGGCGAAACGCTTCACTCCACGAAGGAAGTCACGACGGCTGACCTCGCCGTGAATGTAACGTGTGTACAGTTCCACCGCTTCCGCGGGGATTTTCATCATTCCTTTTTCCTGAACAGGTTTCACTGATGCCTCCTTTCGGCCGGTCGAGGATATCATCCTTTTTTACCCGAAATGAAATCGGCGGTATAGATCGCCAACGCTGGAATAGTCGGAGAACCGTAGACGTGCATGAAAGTCCCGGAAAAGCGGGTTTGTCGGAGGTTCAAATCCTGCGGCCCGAGTTTTCATCCTATAGATGTCACGTCGGCCAAGGACGGGATCTGAGAATGAGCGATAGTGAGGCTAACTGTTTCCTATAGGTCATTTTTTGATCAAGGCCGGAATTCTGGCGCGCAGGGCCGCGCGCCACCGGGAGAGAGTAGCTGTGAGTTCGCCGACCTCCTTTGGGAATTGTTCCAGCGCCTTCGTCTTGTCGCGCATGAAGAAATCAAAGCCGAGTGGGGACCAGGCCGATTCCATTTCCTTGGCAGCAACGACTTCTTGTCCGGTCCACGAATTGACCACCTTTGCAAGCACTTCGAGCGACTTCCAATTGAGATCATCAAAGCGCGCATCCTCAATGAGAGTTCGGGCGAGAATCTCGTTACGGCGCGCGGCGGTCCTTAACATTTCCTCGAGCATGTCCGGCTCGACACCCATATGCCTCGCCAGTTCGCTGTAAATCCAGTCCGCCACCAGGGGCGCTTCGCTCTCCCCACTCAGCCTCCAAACCGCATAGGCCAACTCGAGTTGTGCTGCGCCATCGTACGGGCCCTGGAATTCTTCGTACCCCCGCCTCAGTATGGCGACCGTTTCCGTGGAGTTCAACTGGGCGGCGGCAATCGCCCACCAGGGGCTGATCAGAGGATCCGTGATTCGGTGCTTTTGAAAGTCCCTTTCCCACGCCTCCTGATCGAGCAGGTCCTTCGCGTCGCTCGGGCGCAGGAGCGACGCCGAATTCTGCAGGATGAAGATGCACATTCTTCCGTAGGGACTGTGTCGAGGCTGCAAGTCCGGGTCGTTGCTTCGAATGTTGCGTTTGAGAAGATCCATGAGACTGTCCGGTCCCCGGTCTTTCAAGAGGCGAACCAGTTCTTCGTGCGGCACCAGAACATCAGATCCGGTGTCATCATTCAATCGCAGGAGCGTCCAGGTTCGATCAGGTTCCGGAAGCAGGTCGATTTGGGCGCGCAGTTGCCGGATCGGAGCGAACCGGTCGCGTTGGGTCGGACTCGTGGAATGGCTGGCTCTGGCCAAGCGTACGCTCCACCAGCCCGCGGAAGTCGAGCGGCCGGCATATAATTTCCAATACTCCCGGAAGCCAGGCTGGCCCCGGTTACCTAGCGGACCGTAATTGAATCCGCCGCTCTTCATATAGGCATCGATGATGGCGGAGGCGATTCTGCCGACGGTCTGCTTTTGAGTGGTCTCAGGTGTGATTCTTGTTTCGACAAACGAAGGGGCTGCGAAGTGCAGCATCGCCACGAACGTGGATGCCTGATCGGTCACCAACGGAAATATGTCGGGCAGGACTTGCGGATCGTCGAGACTGTACAGCGCCACGAGGGCCAGTGTCCGGACTTTGGCGTCATTGTGCTTCAGCAGCGCAAGGAAATCCGATTTGGTCCAGTTTCCATCTTCGAGAAACTGCGTAAACTCGCGCACTGGGACGAATTCCTTCGGGGGGATTTGGCTGTTGTCACGAAACCCATAAATGAACTGGTCAGGTCCAAGCACTACGATTTGACTCGCCAGCCGTTCGAACGTAGACCGTACCGGTTCTTGTTGCGATTGTCCGGCAAGCCATGTAGTCACGACGAACAGGAAGACCGTCGAGACAGTCAGATGAAATCTGCGGATCACACGGGCATCGTAGCCTCGCGTCGCCTATCGGGCAAGTATGCATTCGGGGCGGCCCGCGCGACGTTACATTCGTTGGATCAGAGTTATGACGCTGAATATCGTTCTGCCAAATGCTTTTCGACGTTATCGAGGATAAACCCCCCGCCGCCGATCACGGAGTGTTTTCCCGCGTCAGGCCCCATTTCTCCGTGCGGGCGGACCGACGGCATCGCTCCGGCGGTCTTTCTCTGCGGCAGAGATGATTATTTCTGCCGCGAAGAAACTCGTGGGGAATGTCGAAATGATTGTGTGCGTCGCGGGAATGGTTGTATCCACCACGGAATTGATTGCGTCCGCCTTGAAGAAATCCATTTCCGTCGCGGAGATGATTGTCTCCACGGCGGAAATAACTGCCTCCTGTGTGTGAATGATCGAATCCGGTCCGGACATGATCGGGGACGTTCGATCAATAATCGTCTGGGTGATGGAGAAGATCGGCGCGTTCACCAAATTGATCGCCTGGGGGATGGAAATAACCGTTCCGCCATCCGCAACGATTACCGATGATGCGAAGATAATCGTCAGCGAAACGGAGTTGATCGTGACAACGGCTTGGTCGAAAGGGAAAACGGGAAGAAAAGAGTCGCGCAAAAAAGGTGGGTCTGAGCTGAAGCGATCGGTGAACGGTTCGCATTGTCCCCCCCGTTTAGT
>Ga0209235_1002294_pt1 | contig 10620 bp, 12 predicted proteins | sample GraSoi013_1_20cm_4_FD_185817 | JGI IMG/M metagenome (GOLD analysis project Ga0209235, IMG submission 185817) | Grasslands soil microbial communities from the Angelo Coastal Reserve, California, USA - Sample 09_25_2013_1_20cm (SPAdes) (version 2) | ecosystem: Environmental > Terrestrial > Soil >...
GTTATTGCGACAGAGGCGAGTGCTGGCATGAAGAAGAGCATTATCGGAACCAGTTTCTTGATGAACTCAGCCCTCACCTCCGGCCGAAGGCCTCTGAGAACTCTGCTCATTACAAGGCCCATAAACAAGTCCACTCCAGTCCATGTGCCTCCAGTAAGTACGTGCACGTAGTTGAGGAAGAGCAGGCTTCCGCTCCATACAGCCGCGATCAGAGTCACGACAGGAATAAGCAATGTCAAGAGGGAGCCTGGACCAACTACTCTAGCTCCTTGAGATGTTCCAGCAGTTGGGGATAGATGGGAATCGTTGAGCGACATGTTCAGACTAGCACGATTTTCTGCACTGAATATAACCTGCTCGAAGCACACTTATTTCTCAGAAAGTTCGAGGATCGCGAAGTCTCCGCAACTAAGAGGCCTAGGTGCTAAGGAACCGAGACGGTTTTGTTCCGGAGAATCCGTGCGCCAAGAACGATTATGCCGATCGCAACAATGCCTTCGACTACTTCCACATAAGTTATTCCCGCGGGAGGCGATAGCGATGAAAATAGACCGGTTTGGTCAGCGATTGCCGCCGGGAAGTAGAGTACTGATCCTACGATGCCGAATATTGGGAAGCGTTTGTAATGGCGGAGGATAAGGATGAGGGAAGCAATGTTCAGTGCAAGGCCTATGAAGAGTAATCCCAGAGTAGCGAGGCCCAGGGTTGTAACATTTGAGACCGGTCGGGTCTCAAGTCCCCCGAGCGGCGTCAACGCGAAATCTCCAATTATGTAGATTATCAGAAGCCGTGCCAAATAGTTGGCCTCTGTGCTCAATTTTGCCAAGAGAAAATCCTGTTCCTAGTTCCCTATCCAGATGCCTTTACGGCTATGAGCCGGAGACTTGTTTCTTGGTCTCCTGCTGTAATATCTTTTCAGTTTCTCTTTCGACCCAATCTCTGCCATAGCTATGATAAGCACTCATGTAGTGGGATGCCAGTCCGATTCCCCAGAAGACAATTGGAAAGATCGGCCAGGGAAAACCCTCCCCCGTTAAGAACCAGATCGATACCAGACCAGCGTTCACGAACGTGTAAATGAGCGCATGCCACCGGAAACCATAGCGTGCCTCAGCAATCCTTCGAGCTCTCGTTTTAGCGTCGGCTTCCATTGTCGCTTGTATTTGCTCCTGTATCTGAAGAGTATATTTGATTATTCCTATGGAAACGAGGAATACCCAAATTGGCAAAAACTCTTCTACTGCACGCAAGCTTGCATTCAGTATCTTGGTCAAGTCGAGCAAGCATAAGTCCGGAAAACCTCTCAATGCAAACGCTGCCAAAACGGAGTTCCAAAGGCTACGGAAAGAGAAACGAAGGTATAGCAGAAGCCAGCGCTAAGCTGAACTATCTGCTCTTCAAGCATACCCTTGATCGTAACAACTACCCTCCTTAGAGGGAGACGGAAAGAAGAAAAGTAGACCGCCTCCTTCAGCGTAATCCTCCTTGTCACTGAAACAAGGTCCCTCTGTAGGACCGGCCAGCGGAAAGATCCAGCACGTCATAATCATCGTTAAGGAGAATCATACATTCGACAATTACTTCGGAACCTATCCGGGCGCCGACGGAATGCAGATGCCACGATCACCAAATCCTCCGCCTCATGATCCCGATCATCGACACAGCGCCTGGCTAACCAGAGAAACCACCGCGGTACGTCAGCAATTCATTGAGGCAGACATACCCGCGTACTTCGCATATGCCCGACGGTTCACCCTCTGCGACAAGTTCTTCACTGAAGTAGCCGGACCATCAACACCAAATCACCTAATGCTCATAGCAGCCGACTCACCCTTTATCGATAACCCAAAGCCAGGCGACCCTTCAAGACTCTCCGCCTCCCTTCCAGTCAGCCTGGAAAAGAAAGGCTTCGCATGGAGCAACTACGGAGGATACGCATTTCAATACCTCAACGGCATCAAAGGCAAACGACAACTCCCCTCCACCCAGTTCAAAACTGACGCTACTCAAGGGACACTCCCCAAAGTCTCATGGGTTTATACCTCCAGCCAATTTGACGAACATCCTCCCCACGCAAGAAGTGGAACCGCGGGAAACGTAACCGTTGGAATGCAATGGACCGTCGACCAAGTCAATGCAATAGTAAAAGGAGGGCTCTGGCCCAACAGCGTCATCTTCATCACATGGGATGACTGGGGCGGATGGTGGGACCATGTCGATCCTCCAAACGTTGAGACATGGAACAAACCAACTCCTCTACCGAGCTACAACAAAACTCAGTTCCGATACGGCTCACGAGTCGGGTGCCTAGTGCTGAGCCCCTACGCAAAGACGAACTATATCTCAAAACAATTTCATTCACACATCAGCCTAGTCAAATTCTGTGAAACCCTCCATGGGCTAGCACCTTTGAATGCTCGTGACCAAAAATCTGATGACATGTCCGACTGCTTCGACTTCAACCCGCCCCGCCGCCACCGACAAAACCCTGAACAAATCCGCCTATTCCTGATCATCCCAATCTTCCTCTGAAGACTCGCGGTTACGCGATTCTTCCGTATGCCTACCCATATGACGCATCTTCCGCTCCTCCTTTTCCAAGAAGAATATTCCCTCCTTCATCAGTTTCCCAAACGCAGGACCGAAGATGAATGCTGCAGAGGACAAGGCGGCCCCTACTGAGACGAAGGCCATTATGGACGCGAAGATCTTTCCCGCGTCGGTACGGGGAATCTCAGCTGGTCCCTGAGTCGTTGCCAGGAGACTCATGAAATAGACAGAATCAATGTAGGACCATCCCTCTATCAAATGCAAGCCTTCGGTCCCGACTATCATCACCGCCGCCAAGAGCAAGAGCGCGTATAGAGTGCGTTTCTTGAAAGGAGACAATGGATGCACAACGTATCTTCGAAGACGTAAGATGGCCGCCAAAAGGATACCCTCATAACAAAGAGAATGTCAATCGATAAAGCGCTTACGTGCATCAAAAGAATGGTGCGCCCAAGGTACTCAAGCAGGACAAACACTCGACAATCACCTCTGTCCTCCGATCACAGCCCTAAACCTATGCGCCGGCACCGATTCGTTCACAGCAACCGATTACTTACACTGGGGACTCCCACATAATAGTCGATCTTGGAGTTCGCTCTCAAGGATTCAAGATTGACCGAAGAACAAGAAGCAATAACAGACATTTCCGACCTAAGCGGAGTTGGACCAATAACAGCTGGAAAGCTGAAAGCAGCAGGCTTCGACTCTGTAGAAGCAATAGCCGTAGCGCCAGTACGAGAACTCGTCGAGAAAGCTAGCCTAGAATCTAGCGTGGCACATAAGATTGTCAAAGCCGCACGCGAAACAATCCACACAGACTTCGTCACAGCAAAACAGCTCTGGGAAAAGAGAAAGGATCTAAAACGGCTCAACCTAGGCTCAAGCAATCTCGACACACTATTGGGCGGAGGACTCGAGACTCAAGCCATAACCGAATTCGTCGGCGAGTTCGGAACAGGCAAATCCCAGATATGCATGACAGCCAGCATCCGAACACAACTACCCGAGGAAAAAGGAGGACTCAACGGAAAAGTACTCTTCATCGATACAGAAGGAACATTCGCAGCCCAAAGAGTCTACCAGATAGCAAAGGCTTCCGGCCATGACCCCGAGAAGATCCTTGAAGGAATAATCTACAGCCGCGTCTACAACAGCGACCATCAAATCCTCAGCGTCGACCACGCCTTCAAAGTCTGCCAAGAAGAAAACATCAAACTCATGATAGTCGACTCGGTAATGTCACACTTCCGAGGAGAATACATCGGACGCGAATCCCTCGCCGAGAGACAGCAACGATTGAACTCACACCTTCACAAACTCGCAAGAATCGCACAAACACTAAACCTCGCAGTAATAATCACCAACCAAGTCCAAGCCAACCCACAAGCATTCTTCGGCGACCCAACAAGACCAGCAGGAGGCAACATACTAGCCCACGCTTCAACCCATAGAGTAATGCTTCGCAAAGCATCAGGCGGCATACGAGTCGCCAAAGTCTTCGACTCACCCTACCTACCAGAATCCGAGGCGTACTTCCAGATCACAGAGAAAGGCGTCGAAGACGCACAAGCCAAAGGGAAGTAGACAGCAAAACACATCTTCTCTCTAGGTCAATCTTACGAAAGTCTCACGTTTCCGCTTCGGTCTAGGGCCAGTTCTCGACCCTGCTTTCAACTCTTTCTGAAGCTCTCTCATAGCCGTCAACCAATCTCGTGGAGGTGTGCCATGCCAAACTCGGACCTCTGAGAAGCGGAAGACCTCCCCGCAAGAAGGGCACTCTCCGAAGAGGCTGTGTTGAGCCTTGTAGAGCCCGAGCAGCTCGGAAAGCCTCACAAAGTGGTGCTCACCCATTCAATCATAAAGCGTTATCCCCACAAAGACCTCAGAATACGGACCCGAAGCGGATCGCCTTCGGCGCGTGTTGAAATACCACAATAGATTTCGTTTGTATGCACTTGTAAACCACAAGTCTTATGTCCGTTAGACATTACAAAACGCGTCTCTATGAGCGTTAAGAAATTTCTTGCCTCAAGAATGGGTCTCCTAATCATCGCCCAGGCGGTTGCTATCCTCCTCCTAGGGATCGCGGTCGTCGCGGTCAACGACATATCGATTGGCAATACTGGAAATGTGAACTCTGGTGGAGCCATCACGGAGAATGAAGACCCAGGACTTACAGTCACGACTTGTCCTACATCTGCTACTTTCTATACAACGACCCCTACCCCGTTGACATGGTCTGTCAATGCCGGGACCTCGACCAGTCGTGTGATTTGCCTGTTGAATAATGGTACCGGGAATACAGCCCCAACAATTGCACTATCAGTAACACTGCCTCCGGGAGTCACCCTATCCGTGACGCCCGTCGGTTCGGCACAATTTACAGTCACAACAAGTCCGCAATCACTCCCAGTAGTGAACCCGGGCAGCACTATCGCGCTTACGCTAACGCTCGCGGCAAGTGCAAGTGCGACTACTGGACCGCTCTCCTTTAACCTCATAATAGTTGGTTGAGAACAGCCAACGCCACCAAAAGGCTCTACGGGAACTCCAAAGAGAAAACGTAATCCGTTTCAGGAAAGAAAATCTTAGTCGCTTACCGCGATACCGGCGATGACTCTCTGTTCCTTCTTCGAAGTGTCAATCGACTTCTTGAAGGCCAAGAATACCACGACTAGTAATGGAACCATGACAATTCCGGCATAGGCCAGACTCTGCAAGCTACCTGAAAGACCTGCAAAACCTCCCGAAACAGATGTCATGACGAGAAGAACGAGAATTAGGCTTAGGATACTGATTGAAGTCCAAACCAGACCTTTCTTTTCCGCTAATTCATGCATTCTTAGGACCACCATCCGAAGGGAGCAGGGAATACATTCCGGTATGGTCCAGGCAAATTCGAGTAAGGAGCCAGCAACATCATCACTGCAAGCGTTCCGAGAAGGACAATCGGAGCTAGAAAGAGCAGCCTCTTGAGAAATGGTGTCAACATTTTCTGCCATTCAACCTTCCTAATTTCCAACAGAGGCTTCCTTGTCAACGGCTTATTGATTACCATCGTGTCGAACGCGAACACGAAGAAATAGACAATCGCAAACCATCCTACCCAATTAGTCAGAGGGACACCGAGCACATAGACCGAGGGATGCGTCCATCTCCACAGACCAGTCGAGACAGCGATCGGGTCCAGAAGAAGGTCAATATTCAAACTGATCGAGGCTGCGAGGAGACTTCTCAAGTATGGACTTCGACCAGGCAGCAAGACATCCGTGAGTATGTAGGATAATGCAGTCATGCTGAACCATCCGAGAATTATCCATAACGGTACAACGCCGACCCATGCCATGTAGCCAGGGAAATTCCGGGTAGCATAGCCATAGTAGTCGTATCCTCCGTTGAGGACAATGAAATTCTCGATACTCGTCGACCAGAGAGTAGCACCTGTCAGCAGTAACAGGCTAACTCTCGTTCCATACCGTTGCATCGTAGCATACAAAGCTCCACCGAATATCCCATAGAAGCAAACCTCCACAATCAAAGGGTAAACGGGGGAAAGAGTCATTCTTCCACCAGAGTAATCATCCAATGACCGCCGTCGATATCATTATTCCCTGCGGAGTAATCTCATAGTAATAATTCCGGTTCGGCACCGGAAGTTTTCCAATCTTTGCGAGTCTCATTATTCCCGCCCTCGACGATCCACCCGGCGGACTACCTCGAAGTTCAATGATCACATCTGCAAAACTGATCATCGCATTCTCTGTCAATTCCTCCAACACGTTCGTGTGCATCGTTGCCAACCCGATCGCTTTGGCAAACCTCGTAGCATACTTCAAGACTTGACCAAACTGGAAGACCTTCTTGGACTCTACAAGAAGAAACATTGGCGTGATCGAGTCCATTATGACCAATTGCTTCTTCCCCAAATGTTTCAGCGTGAAGCTTCGGCCCTGAGCGATCAAGTCCGAAAATTTGAAGTTGGTCTCGGCGATCTTCTCAGGCTCCTCGGTCGGTAGACTTTCCGCAAGCCGCTCCACCCCAAGGGCGAACATGTCTACCAAGGCCAATCTGGATTCCTCAATGGCTTTATCGACTCCTTGCCCCAGTGCAGACAAGCTCTCCTTGCACTCGTCTGCCGACTCGTCTATTGCATAGTATAGTACCCGGAAGTCGCGTTGAAGCAGGTTAACCGCAATCTGCTTGGCCATCCAAGACTTGCCGGAATTGATTCTTCCGATTATGCCTACGGCTGAGGGACGCGGTAAGCCGCCCATCAGAATCTCATCTAGAACCTTGATTCCCGTAGGCTCCAAACGCTAGTGCCAACTCGGAATTTTGCCCCCGGACCGATTTAAGCAGATTGTACCCAGACCCGCGGTTAGACGCAACTGAACGAACGCTCAAGCACTCGAAAACCTTTGATCGTCGCGAGTTCAAGATCTTTTTCTAGGTCTACGTCTCTTCACTGCCACGAGGGCCAACACAAGCAGTCCAACAGTTATTCCACCGATTGCCAGGTACAGGATCGGGATGAGAACGATTGGTGATTCAGCTCCTGAGGACACAACCGTAACTGTTTGGGAGAATGTCGCGGTTGCGCCTACGGTGTCGGTTACGGTTAACGTCGTGATGAAGTTGTTCGCCGACTGATAGGCATGGGCAATGCTAGAACCAGTCCCTGTATTGCCGTCTCCAAAATTCCAATTGTAGAAATATGGAGGCGTCCCGCCATTGGCCGTCGCAGTGAAAGTAATGCCCTGCGCCGTCCGGACGTTATTTCCGCTCATGCTGAAACTGGCTTGGAGAGCAGACTGTTGGGGGCTCGTAAAGAATTCCGTCATGGCAGTTGCACTTGCATCGTTTGTTGTCAAGGTTGGAAGGTTCCAAGCCGATTCTATTGTGCGAGGGACGGAGTAGTGAGTGTAGGCGACAGATGATTGATAACTTCGCTTTACGACTGGCCCTGCCCAGACGGTGTAGACAAGATCTGTGGGTGATGTGGCTGTGCCTTCATCGAATGTTATCAGCAACGCGGCCTTTTGCGTCTGGAAGATGTTGCTCTGGAGGATTTTTGGAACAACCTGTGACAAATAGTTGTCGCCGATGGCAATGGAGCAATCGTGCATGTCGTTGCAAAGGTTCGGCGTCAACCACATGAAATTTGTCGCTGTACTTGGAGAGCCTAGGTCATTGATCAACTCAACATCTGTTGATGCAGTAGCAGGTACGATCCTGTTGCATCTGGCTTGGTTAGTCACAATGTCGTTGTAGTAGACGAACGGGTCATGTCTGACCACATAATTGCTAGAGTCTCGATTGTAGCAATTGCTTGGCATACTCTCCATGTAGCCCCTCCATGTCAGACCTGCAGATTCTATCCTGTCAATAATATTCTGTGAGTTCCAAGCTGTCGAGGTGCAGCTGTTCGAGTTTGGAGCGCCATCATACCCTCCGCATCCAAACGTGTCAGCCCCGCTCAACGCCAAATAGTTGGGAAGGCTCGGATGATCCACAGCAGTGTACCGAGTGGCGAGAGAGTAAGATGAGGCTAATTGGTTGAGATAGGCAGCATTACCGTTTATGCTGTTGAATCCCTTGTTTTCCATCAAGATAACAACGAGATAATCGAACGGTGAGCTGCCTGGTGGAGAGCTCAAGATTGAATTCGGGACAATCGTTTGTGGGCGCCTGGGATCAAACGTCGCAGTCGTGAATGGTCCGATGAGGAGAATTGTCCCAAGGATCAAGACTATTCCGCTCTTTTTGGATTGTGAATGCAGGTTGATCAGCTCGAGTCATTGTCGTCAAGGTTGTTAAGCGAACTTTTACCCAGATCTGAGCTCATTCGTTCATCTATCCAACGTCTCGATGCCTCAGCTTAGAACGGGCAGGGACCCAACGCAGCGTTAGATGTTCATTGTAGGAAGGCAACCGCTCTCGTCGGGCTTCCTTCGGCGTTCACAAAGTTTAGAGGTGCGAACAGAAAGAACGCTCTTGCGCTATCGCGTCCTTCCAAAACCTGGTCCAAGTTGGCGAGTACCTCGATTATCACGATGTTCGCCGAAAGTAGGATCTTGTGGGTTTCTGTCGGAGAGCTTTTTGCTGAGGCTGGGTGAGCTGGAACTGTCTCGTTCCATCCACCAACGCTCAAACCGTCAGTGCCTACAGCCTTTATTTTCCTAGAAACCAAGTATTGCGCGGACTCGACCCCAAGATAGGGCCACTCGAAAAGAAATTCTGGTGTCATTCCCAATTTCTTGTCCCAACCGGTCCGAATAAGCAGCACCTCGCCTTTTCGAATGTCACGCTCATGCTTTTCCAAGTCGTCCTTCGTTATCTCCGCGGCCGCTCTCTTCTTTGACAAGTCGATCAGTGTTCCTTCCCCATAGTAAGATTCGAGTGGCAATTGATCAACCATTTTCCCGGCAGGGAGGAAGTGTGCGGGAGTGTCGATATGTGTCCCGGTGTGAGTGACCATTTGACTGATCAGAGTGAGCGCGTAAGTGTCGCGGGCCACAGTCTTGATCATCTCGTACCTCAGTGATGGTTGTGTGGGCCATCCCGGCATTCCCGGGTATAGAGGATGGCTCAGATCAACAAGCTTTCTAAACTGTAAAGTCCCGCCAGACGAGTGCGTACTAGGTCGTTTCGACAAACTTGAACTCCTCAAAGACCTCAGGCTCGACGGAAACACCTAGACCGGGCTTATCTGGCAGCTGGAATGCGCCGCTCTCGTAATTTATCGCGTCGCCTGCCAGCTTCTTCCGTAATGGATTAGGTCTCAAGTGATACTCTATCATTGGAGATCCGATAGCCGCGGCGGCGTGAAGGCTTGCAACGAATCCGATTCCTCCCGCTGAATAATGCGGAATTAATGGAAGCCCATGAGCATTCGCTAGGCTGCCGATGTTCAATAGCTCGGTTATTCCACCGTTCCAAGACGCGTCTGCTTGAACAATATCCACGGCATGCTTCTCGATGAGGTCGCGATACTCGAACTGGGTGTATGCGGTCTCGTAGCCTGCAATTGGAATGTCGAGGCTCTGCGCAAGGCTTGCGCTGAGGTCGGGATAATCAGTCATTATTGGTTCCTCGAAGAAAATAACTCCGAGCTTTTCCAACTCTCTGCCGACGCGCATAGCTGTATTGAAGTCGTAGACGTTATTGGCGTCGCAAGCTATGTTCACTTGCTTTCCTAGAGCCTCTCGGACCGCAGAAACCCGCTCGAGATCCTCTCTTACTGACATCCCACCAATCTTGATCTTGACGGTGTCGAACCCAGCTTCAACGTAGCTCTTTTCCTCCTCGACCAGTTTCTTGATGTCCTTGTCCTCTCGATAATATCCGCCTGTGATGTAGCCCTTGATGGGTCGTCTATCAGCACCCAATAACTTGTAGACAGGAGCACCCAGTTCCTTTCCAAGAAGATCCCAAAGGGCGGTGTCGACACCGCTGATCGCCGATATTACCAGCCCACGTCGTCCTAGGCGATAAGTTGCCTTGTACATCTTCTCCCACAAAGACCTGACTCCGTACGATTCTTGTCCAACAATCAACGGGGCCAGCATCTTGACAACTGCTGAAGCAACCGTATCGACTCCACCATACGACAGAGATTCACCAACACCGACCGCACCGTCCACTGTTTCAACAGTGACGACTAGAACATCCATGTAGTGTTCCGAACCGGAACGGAGAGCAAGAGCATCTCTCTCGTAGTTTTCCCGATACGAGACTTTCCTAGCATGGACGGACTTGATCTTCATAGGAAGTCGTCTCCGGAACGTCCGATCATGCCTTCGTTATTATTGGTATGTACTTTCAACATAATGACCTAGCCCTGCTAGCGATCAAGCCATAACAATTACGCAACGGATATGTCATCCATGCTTATCATGGGACAGAATAGTGTCCGCGGATTGCAAGAATTTCTCAACTACATCGGCGGTAAATGGACCAAGTCAAAAACCGGAAAGACATTCCAAGTAAGCAACCCGGCAAACCCCAGCCAAATCCTCGGCAACTTCCAACTCTCAGGCCGAGAAGATGTTCAGGAGGCCATGAAAGCTG
>Ga0209235_1002296_pt1 | contig 10615 bp, 9 predicted proteins | sample GraSoi013_1_20cm_4_FD_185817 | JGI IMG/M metagenome (GOLD analysis project Ga0209235, IMG submission 185817) | Grasslands soil microbial communities from the Angelo Coastal Reserve, California, USA - Sample 09_25_2013_1_20cm (SPAdes) (version 2) | ecosystem: Environmental > Terrestrial > Soil >...
AGTTCGACTCTCTCCTCGGGCACTGCAGCACCTGGTATCACATACGCCGATCTGGAAAACTGCCCTGTTCCCCCGCTTTAAATGAGCGAGACGACCCGCCTAGCCGCGGCCCTTGCCGGCCGCTACTTGATCGAGCGCGAGCTCGGGGCTGGTGGGATGGCCACCGTCTATCTCGCCCGAGACTTGAAGCACAGTCGCGACGTTGCGCTCAAGGTCTTGCGCCCGGAACTCGCCGCGGTCCTCGGCGCCGAGCGGTTCCTCCAGGAGATTCGCATCAGCGCCCGGCTCGACCACCCCCACATCCTCACCCTCATCGACTCGGGCGAGAGCGAGGGGTTCGTGTGGTACGTGCTGCCTTACGTGCGGGGCGAGTCGCTGCGCAAGAAGCTGACGCGCGAGCAGCAGCTCTCCATCGAGGAGACGGTGCGCATCACGACGCAGGTCGCCAGCGCCCTGGACTACGCCCACCGCCATGGCGTGATCCACCGCGACATCAAGCCGGAGAACATCCTGCTGCACGAAGGAGAGGCGGTGGTAGCGGACTTCGGGATCGCGCTGGCAGTGCGGGAGGCGGGGGGCCCACGCCTCACCGAGACCGGCCTCTCGCTCGGCACGCCGCAGTACATGAGCCCGGAGCAGGCGACGGGGGGCCGGGAGCTCGATGCTCGCTCCGATGTCTACTCCCTTGCGGCGGTTGTCTACGAGATGCTGGCAGGGGAGCCGCCGCACTCGGGGCCGACTGTGCAGGCGGTGATCGCGAAGTTGCTCACGGAGCGGCCGACCCGGCTTCGAACCGTGCGGGACACCGTCCCGGAGGGCATCGACGCCGCGGTGGCGAAGGCGCTGGCGAAAGTGCCGGCGGATCGGTTTCACGGCGCGGCGGAGTTCGCAGCTGCGCTCGCGGTATCGCCGGCCGAGCCAACCGCGGGTGGACGGCGCCGCCGCGTGGTCGTCGCGGCCGGCATCGTTGGCGCGCTCGCCATCGGGGCGGGCATCTGGCTCGGAGTACACGCAGCCGCACGCCGCAGGGGCCCCGCCTTCGTCGCGCTCGACCGTTCCCAGCTCACGTTCACGGGGAACGCAACCAGTCCGGCGATCTCTGGGGACGGCAAGCAGGTGGCGTACGTGGTCAAGCGCTGCACCGGCGCCACCTGCTCCTACGGAATCGAGATTCAGGACGTGGGTGGTGGGGAGAGCCGCCGTATTATCGACGGCGCCACGGCACTGTACACCATCAGGTGGAGCCCCGACCGTCGCTTTCTGATCTTTGTGGGGACCATCGCGTCGCGCTTCGGGGATTACATCGTATCCACGCTCCATGGGACCCCTCGGTATCTGGGAATCGTTATGGCGACGTTCTTCCCCGACGGCGACTCCTTGCTCGTGGCGCCATTTCAAAACCACGAGAGCACCGTGTGGGTGTGGATCACGACGCTGGATGGCGATCACCGCGACAGCATCCGGATCGAGGACGTGAACCTGCCGGGGGTGGTCCCGGTGGCGGGCGGCCGCTGGATGGTCGTCCAGTCGTCAAGGCAGGAGAACCCCGAGTGGCGCATCGTGGATCGCCGAGGTCGCGTGCGAGATCGGTTTCGACTGCCCGGGGCGCCGCCCGACTTTTCGCCCCCGCGTATTGCGGCCGGCGCGCTCTGGCTGCAGCTGCGGAAGCAGGGCTCGCGGCGCTGGGCTGTCGTTCGCGTGCCGATCGACGCTCGCAGCGGCACCTTCGCACGCCGTCCCGACACGGTGCTCGTCACATCGCAAGGGGACTTCGACATCACCGCCGACGCCGGCGCTGTCGTGTACGGCGAAGGGACGGACCAGTACAGCGTCTGGGCGGTGGACCTGACCGACGCGTTGCGCGGGCGGTTTGCTCCGCAGCAGCGTCTGCTGTCTTCTACGTCGCAAACGTGGGGCGCCGTGTCTCCTGATGGGGATCGCGTTGTCGTCGCCCACCGCGGCCCGGGATTGGGCGGCGAGCGGGACGTGATCGACGTCGTGTCACCTGCGGGCCATGCGGTACTGACCCACGCGCCAAGTGGCGTATTGGTCTCCTTTGGTGATGCCGGTTGGATGCCGGATGGTGCGGCGTTCTTCTACGCCGAGCGCGCTGACAGCGCAGTCCGCTTCGTGACCGTGGACGGGCGTACGGGAGCGCGCCTCGCCACGTTTGCGATCGGAGACTCCACGGTGGTTAGCTTCGATCCGCTCGCGGGAGGCGGTTGGGTATGGATTCCGCCCACATTAAACGGCCTTCGCCTCCAACGCCCCGGCGAACCGCAGCCGCGTGATCTCCCCAAGCCGGATCGCAACGGGAACGTGTTCTCGGTTGCGGCTGCGCCCGACGGCGCCAGGCTCGTGACCATCGGATGGAACGCGACGAACGACTCGATGCGCGTCCACGTGATCTCGTTGCCGGACGGGCAGCCGGCGCGCTGGGCGACGTTCTTCGGTGAAGGTGCGGCCAAGACCACGTTCCTCGCTGACGGCTCCGTCGTGATCCCTGTGTGGGAGACGCAAGAGAGCGTCACCCTCTATCGTCTGCGGGGCCCGGGCCGCATCGAGCGCGTCGGTACCATTCCTCGGCCGGTGGATCAGATGCGGGTGGCGTCCGACGGGCGTCGGGTGGTCGTTTCTACCAGGGAATTCCAGGGGGACATCTGGCTCGCCCGCATTGAGCGGGTGGGCCACTGACTGCGGCAGCCGGGACTACCCTTCAGCCTCTCACCGGGGGTAGCCTCAAAAACTCGGCTGGGGTAAGCCACTCCACTATGGCGACCCAGACGCCGGCGTGACCGAGTAATCGACCGGCAGGTTGATGTACACGCGCACTGCCTGACCGTGCAACCGGGCTGGACGGAACAGGGCCTTCAGGACCCAGTCCTTGGTGGGTTGGTCGAACGCCGGGCTGGGGCTCGCGACTATCCTGACAGAGGTGGGCTCGACCCGCCCCGTCGTGTCGATGATCGCCCGCACCATCACCCGGCCTTGAATCCGAGCCTGTCTCAAGAGCGCCGGGTAAACCGGCGGCGGGGCCGAAAGCAGTGCCGGCTTCTCTTCCACGATCGCCTCCGCGTACACCTCACTCCCGTCGGTCGGCACGCCGCTCGCCCGACCCCCTTCGACGCCCGTCCCGGAGTAATCCTTGGGATCGAAGCGCTGTTGTAGGTCCACGGGAGGAATGACGGTGGGGATCTGTGCGGGTACGACGACGGTCTGAAATCCCTTGAGCGCGTCGACGAGCTGCACCGGCGCAGGCTCGGCTGGCTTCTGCCGCTCCTGGGGTGCAAGCACCACTACCGTCGTATCCACTCTGACGCGGTCGTCGCGCGGCGCGGCGTGGAGCGTCGCGTAGACGATCCCCGCGATAATGGCGGTGTGGATGGCGAACGACGCGAAACCCACGCCGAGCAATCGGCGGTTGTTGGTCGTTCGCTTGGACTCGAGGAGCGTGAAAACCACGGATCCACCTCCGGTGTGTGGGCTGGCAACCATCGTGCTGCCTCATCCGGGGCGGAGAGTCGTGGGACGGCGTCCCCCGGTCTTCGATAAGTAAGAACGTCCAGACCCCTCCAAAGGTTGCGCTGGACGGGTCAGGAGCGTGTCAGCGTGTGACGCCCGCGCGACACCCCGGGGGGCTTGACGGCGAGGCGTCGCTTCCGCAAAACATGGTGGGCGAGACGTATCGAGGTAGCGCGATGGCTGGGATGTGGGCTCGCTTGCAGGCCGACTTGAACGTAAGGCTCCGCCGCGGGGCCTGGTACCGTATCGCGCGGCTCGATCCTCTCCAAGCGGTGCTCGAGGTCGGTGGCCGCCTTCTGGAAATCCCGTCGGCCTTCCTGCAGGTCATCGAGCGGCCGCCCCGCAGGTGGAGCGTGGTGCCCCGGCCAGACGACGCCGTGCGCCTCCCCGAGGGCTGCGACGATCGCTACGCCGTCTGCCCGAGCTGCCGAGAGCGGCAAGCGCTCGCCGGACGGCCCCGCCGCATGACCTGCCGGCGGTGCGGCGAGGATTTCGAAGTTGCGTGGTCGGAGACCTAGCCGAGCACTGTCCACCGCTGGCTGACAACCCTCTGACATCTCTGGTGCAACCAATTGGGGCCTCCGTACGTCTTACAGTTCGAAAGCGTGCGGTAAGACCAGCAGTCCGGGAGGCACTCAATGCGCGTCTACGCTTTGCTGCTCGGCATTCTTCTCACCACCGGCTACGGCTACGCTGCCCAGATCGCGGTGTCCTCGCTGGGACCCAGTCGGCAAACGGCGACCGGCGCCACCGCCGCGACCCCTGCCAGCGATGCGCTCGACGGGGTGTGGTACGGGGGGGTACTCGATCCTGTAACGGTCGAGTCCCGGAGCGGGAGTACACGAGCCGCGGCCACCCAGGGGCGCGTCTTGAGCCGGCCGACCGTGCGGTGTACCGAAGCACATCCGTCCAGATTCCACGCGGTTTCCTGAACGCTTCGAGGGGGGCGTCGGCCCCCCTTACCCTCACGCGGCGCCGCCTACTGGCGGCGCGCAGTCGAAACCCCACCTCGCGAACCGCCGTACGACCTGCCAGTATGGAGCCTATCCGCAGCAGGGAGGGGCCGTGAGCGCGTTCTGGGACACCTGGCGCAAAGAGATTATTCGCGGGGCGGCGCTGTTCTGCGCGGTGCTCGCGATCGGGTTGTTCGTGCACTATGCCGTGGGCCGCGTGCGCACCGGGGTAGTCCACGACCTTCCAATGGCCCTGCGCGACTTGCGCAGCGAGTTCGCTCGGGATGACGGCGGACCCGGTCGCGTGGCGGGGGCGCCATGGACGTACCGGGCCAAGCTCGGGGCGAACCAATGGCTGTGGATCCGGAACACCCGGGGCTCGGTGACGGTCGAGCCGTCCCGGGGTGATTCGTTGCAGATCTCTGCCGTGAAGACATACCGCTCTTCGGACAGCGCGAGCGTCCGCCTCGTCGCCGTCCCTGTCGACGGCGGCGTTGCCGTGTGCGCGATGTGGGGAAGCGACAGTGATTGCGGCCCTGGGCACCATGACATTCGGATGCGGGGGGGACGCCATAACGACGTCGCCGTGGACTTCACCGTGCGGCTGCCGCGCAATGCGGGCCTGGACGCCACCACCACGGTAGGGGACGTGCACGTGGCGGGGGCGCGTGGCCCCCTGGTCGTCCACGCGGTGAGTGGCGACGTGGATGTGGTCACGGCAAGGGGCCCGGTCAAAGTCGAGTTGGTGAACGGCGACGTGCGCGTTCGCATGGAGGCTTTCGGGGACACCGGCGGAGTCACTGCCAGTACGATCAACGGGTCGCTCACCGCCGAGCTCCCGGCGCATCTCGACGCCAACGTGGAGGCGTCGACGGTGAACGGCTCCATCACCACCGACTACCAGCTCCCGGTGAACGGCAAGTTCGCCGGGCGTAATGTCAACGGAACGCTCGGCCGGGGCGGACGCAAGGTCCACCTCGAGACCGTGAACGGGTCGATCAAGCTGAAAAAAGCGGTCTAACGCACCACGGACAGGTAGCCGGCGACCTCCTCCGGGAAGGTGCGCACGTCGATGGGCTTGGAGAGGTAGCCGTCGAACCCGGCCGCCAGGGTTTTCTCGCGGTCCCCGGGCATGGCGTGGGCCGTGAGCGCGACGACCTTCCACGGGTGGTCGCCCTCGATCTGCTTGACGTCACGCAGCACGCTGTAGCCATCGCGCCCCGGCAGCTGGATGTCGAGCAGGACCAGCGCGGGGGGTGGCTGCTCGGCCAGTAGCGTGGCCACCAGCGGCTCACCCGACGTCAGCCCGACGACGCGATGGCCCTTCAGGGTCAGCAGCGCCGTGATGAGCTTCAGGTTATCGGGCTGATCCTCCACCACCACGATCGTTGCCATCACGCATGCTCCGGCCGACTCTCGGCCCGCCGCAGGGTGAACCAGAAGGTGCTGCCCTTGCCAAGCTCCGAGTCCACGCCGATGCTGCCGCCGTGCAGCTCCACGAGGCGCTTGGAGAGCGCGAGGCCCAGGCCCGTTCCTTCGTAGCGGCGACTTGCGCTCGCGTCGAGCTGCACGAACTCCTGAAACAGCTTTCGCTGGTCGGCCGGGGCGATCCCGATACCGGTGTCGCTCACGGCGATCCGCACCCGCCCCGCGTCCTCGAGACGCGCGCTGAGCCCGACGCGGCCGCCGTCGGTCGAGAACTTGATGGCGTTGGAGAGGAGGTTGAGCAGCACCTGGCGGAGGCGCCCCCGGTCGGCCGTGACCACGAGGTGGTCGTGCAACGGCTCGATCACGAGCGTGTGCCGCCGGGCTTCGACCTGTGCGCGGACGCTGTCGGCGGCCTCCTGGAGCAGTGCGCCGAGCTCCAGCGGCTCGAGGCGCAGCTCCATCCGGCCCGCGGCGATCTTCGACAGGTCGAGCAGCTCGTTGATGAGCTCGAGCAGGTGACGGCCGTTGCGCGCGATGGTCTCGAGGTAGTCCCGCTGGGTCTCGCTCAGCGGGCTCTCGGGCGTCGCCATCGTCAAGAGCAGGTCGCTGAATCCGATCACACTGTTGAGCGGCGTGCGCAGCTCGTGCGATACGTTCGCCAGAAACTGGTCCTTGAGCTTGCCCGCCTGGTCGAGCTCGGCGTTGAGGCGCGACAGCTCTCGGTGCTGCTCCTCAAGCTCGGTGTTCTGCGACTCGAGGCGCTGCGCGGCGTGACGCACCTCTACCGCCAGGCGGCGGGTGTGCTGGTGGGCGGAGTCGCGCTCGCAAGCGATGGCCAGGTTCGGTGCCGCGTGCTCAAGCGCGACGCGCGCGTCGGCCGAGAGCTCCCCCGTCACGGTCGCCACCAGCAGTCCCACCAGCCGATCCTGGGAGCGCAGGGGCGCGAGCGCGAGCCCCCCGGTCGAATCGTCGTCCGTGGTGGTGAGCTGCAGCTGCGCCCGCACGGGCCCGGCCGCGGCGCTCGCGTAGTAGATGACGGTGACTGCGTCACCTACCAGTTGGCGGACGACGTCGCGGGACAACGGTCGGGCGGTGGCGCGGCGTACCGCCGTGGGCCCCCATTCGTTGGTGTCGTACTGCGGCTGATAGAGCGCCAACGCGGGCGCGCCCGTCGCGGCCGCGATGACGTCTAGCGCGGGACCAAAGCTCCCACCGGCGGTCGCTTCGCGCGGTGGCGCGTTCAGGGCCGCGAGCAGGCGCCCGCTCTGATCCTGCATTCGCTCCCGCCAGGCAAGGGCCGCCGCCATTTGATTCACGCCGCGCGCGATCATGCCGAACTCCTCGGGCTGGTCCTCGTCGAGTCGCTCGTCGTAGCGGCCCGCCGCCACGCGTTGGAGCGCCCCGACGACGTGGGCGAACGGGGTGGCGAGTCGCCGCCGGTTGTACCAGAGCCCGACGCCGAGCGCCACGAGCACGATCACGAAGATCACCGTCGTCTGTACTGCCGCCTGTATCGCGTCGTCGCCGACTTCGGCGGCGAGCTCCCGCATGGCGGCGATCTGGGGCTGGAGGGCGAGGGAGGGCGAGGCACGGGCCAGCTGCTCGAGGCGCTGGCTGAGCTCGATCATGTCGGCCTGCGTGCGTCGTGCGCTCCGCCAGATGGCGATACGGTCGGCCAGACCGGCGACGGCGATGGCCAGAAACGCCGCGGCGAAGAGCCGGCTGATGCTCGGAACGGGCGAAGGGCGAACCAGCGCTGGATTGGTCATGCGACCGCTACAAATAGGGAACGAGCCGCGACAGGACAAGAGCGGCGGCCGCATGACACGCTGGCGGGGGGCTGTGGCGTGGTGTAAGCTAGGCCTCACATCCCGTGCCCGACCTGCTCGACTCCCTGCGTGAGGCCCTCGCCGACCGCTACGCGGTCGAGCGGGAGCTGGGGCGTGGGGGCATGGCGACGGTGTTCCTCGCGGAGGACCTGAAGCACCATCGGTCGGTCGCGATCAAGGTCCTGCACGCGGACCTCACGGCCGCGCTCGGCGCCGAGCGGTTCCTGCGCGAGATCGAGACCGCGGCCCGGCTGCAGCACCCCCACATCCTGCCCCTGTACGACTCTGGGTCCGCGACCGGCTTCCTCTATTACGTCATGCCGTACGTGGAAGGGGAATCCCTCCGCGACCGCCTGACGCACGAGAAACAGCTGCCCCAGGACGACGCGCTCCGGATCGCGACCGAGGTGGCGGGCGCGCTGGCGTACGCCCACAGCCGCGGGGTCGTGCACCGCGACATCAAACCCGAGAACATCATGCTGTCGGGCGGCACGGCGGTGGTGGCGGATTTCGGCATCGCGCGCGCCGTGAGCGCGGCCGGCGCCGGACGCCACCTGACCGAAACCGGCACGATCATCGGGACGCCGGCCTACATGAGCCCCGAGCAGGCGACCGGCTCGGAGGAGATCGACGGCCGGAGCGATCAGTACAGTCTCGCATGCGTGGTCTACGAGATGTTGGTGGGCGAGCCGCCGTTCACCGGGCCGACCGCGCAGGCGGTGCTCGCGCGTCAATCGCTGGACATGGTGTCGCCGCCGTCGATCGTGCGGAGCACGATTCCCGACGCCGTGGAGGCCGCGATCCTGCGCGCGCTCGCCAAGCTGCCCGCCGACCGCTACGCGACGACGGCGTTGTTCGCCGAGGCGCTCAATACGCGTTCGGCGGCGACCGGCGCGGTGCGGCGGGCGACTCTGGCGGGAGCCCGAGCGCATCGCCCTTTGTGGCGGCGCTCTTCGCCCGCCGCCACGCCACTCCCGGTCTGGGTAGCGCGGGCGGCCTCGACCCCCGTCACGTAGCGGTGCTCTACTTCGAAGACTTATCGCCCGAGAAAAACCTCGCGTACCTCGCTGACGGTCTCACCGAAGCCTTGATCGGCGAGCTGTCGCGCGTGGCGGGGCTCGATGTCGTCTCGAAGAACGGCGTCGCGCCGTACCGCAACCCGGAGATTCCCCGCGACTCGGTCGGGCGCGCGCTCGGTGCGGGTACGCTGGTGCAAGGCGGCGTCGAACAGATAGGCGACCGCTACCGCGTTTCAGTGCGGCTCATCGAGGGCGTGAGCGGCACGGATTTCCGCCGGGCGAGCTTCGAGCAGACCAGAGGCGATTTCCTGAAGATCCGCGACACGCTCGCCGTCAAGGTGGCGGACTTCCTCCGTGAGCGGCTCGGCGAGGAAGTGAGGTTGCGAGAAGAGCGGGCCGGCACGAGCAATCCCGCCGCGTGGGCTCTGGTGCAGCAGGCCGAGAAGGCGCAGAAGGACGCGGGAGCGGTCGTCGGGACCGATCTGCCTGCGGCGGCCCGGCTGTACGGCCGTGCCGACTCGCTGCTGGCGGCCGCGGAGCAGATCGATGGCGCCTGGATCGAGCCGGTGGTGCTGCGCGCTCGGGTGGCCTACCAGCAGTCGCGCGCGGAGCGCGACCCGCGCGCCATCGACCGGGCGTTCCAGGTCGGCCTGCGGCACGCCGAGCGGGCGGTGCAGATGAACCCGCAGAGTCCGGACGCGCTCGAGATCCGAGGAACGCTCCGCTTCTGGCGCTACGCACGTGGGCTCGAGCCCGACGTCGCCGCAGCTGAGCGGCTGCTTGCGGCAGCGAGGAAGGACTTGGAGGATGCGACCAGACTCAACCCGAGGCAGGTCGGCGCATGGACGGTATTGTCCCGCCTCTATTGGGACGCGCGCGACCTCCTAGAGTCGAACCGTGCTGCCCGGACCGCCTACGAGGCCGACGCCTTTCTCGCGGGTGCCGACGCCATCCTCAACCGCCTGTTCCTCACTTCCTACGATCTGGAGCTGTTCCAACCGGCCCTCGATTGGTGTCAGAAAGGGCATCGCCGATTTCCGTCGGATGCCCGGTTCGTCGAGTGCCAGCTCATGCTGCTGTCCACGAACGCGCGTGACCCCGACGTCGGCGAGGCGTGGCGGCTGGTGGACGAATACACACGGCTGATCCCAGAGCGCGACCGCCCGCTGCAGCGGCTGTACGCGCAGGTGTGGGCGGCCGCAGTCCTGGGACGTGCGGGACTCAAGGACAGCGCGGACCACGTGCTGGAGCGTTCGCGGGGGGATGCGACGGTCGACCCGGAGCGCGACGTGCTCGGCTACCAGGCGGCGGTCTACACCATGATCGGCGACAAGGACGACGCGCTCCGCGTGCTGGGTGAATACCTGGTGGCGAATCCGCGGCACCGCGAGGGGTTCCGCAAGAACGTGCACTGGTGGTGGCGGGGGCTGCAGGACGATCCCCGGTTCAAGGCGCTCATCGGCGCCCGCTAGACGCTCTAGCGGGCGTCCGTCCCGCGGGGCAGATTCGTTGCATCCGCGAAGGTCTCGCCCGCAGCCGAGCATCGGGTCTCTCGTGCGGAGGTGCCCTCGGTTGCGGTGATTCGAGGTTCCCTGCCATGAAGCCCGTCGCCCTGGCGTGCCTCGCCGTTCTTCTGCTCACCGCGTGTAGTGACCAACAGCCCCTGCAGCCGCCGGCGGGGTCGCGCCCGTCGGCGCTTATCATGGATGGGGCCCACCACGGCGGCAACCCGGACTTCTTCTTCCTGCCGCCGTTGGCGGCGGATCCAACCGGCGGGCCCAACTTCGACCCCGGCAAGTTCAATCCCAATCTCTCCCCCACAGCCGAGGTGTGTACGCTCACCGGCGATCCCGGGGCGGGGGCC
>Ga0209235_1002297_pt1 | contig 10614 bp, 8 predicted proteins | sample GraSoi013_1_20cm_4_FD_185817 | JGI IMG/M metagenome (GOLD analysis project Ga0209235, IMG submission 185817) | Grasslands soil microbial communities from the Angelo Coastal Reserve, California, USA - Sample 09_25_2013_1_20cm (SPAdes) (version 2) | ecosystem: Environmental > Terrestrial > Soil >...
AACGGGACACTTCCACCTGCAAATCACCGCATCCGGCTTGGGCGCGCTCGGCACGGACTCCGAAGCCGACCTCTTCAAAAAGGTGCCCGACATCGATGGGTTCGCCGCGTTTCAAGCGGCGACTGCGAACCATGTGGTCATCACGATCCGCGGTATTGGTGAGATGGAATCCCTAAACCCTAACAATTTTGTCAGGCTCGACGCCGAACTCGATGAGTTCGGCGTGCCGCGGGCTTTTGTGTCACTTGCTCCAACCGTGAAAGACTTCGCGCTGTGGGAGGCAATGGACAAAGCCGCGGAGGAAGTGGCCAATATATTCTCCGGCGTCCGGCCGTATGAGGTCTTGGCAAAGAGCCGCGAGGGCCTGGGCACTACGCACCATGAAGCCGGTGCGCTGTGGATGGGCGACCGCGGGCCGGGGAATTCGGTCACCAAACCCGACGGGGCGTTCTACGAGCTTTCCAACGCCTACGTCGCAGGCCCCGCGGTGTTCCCGACGATTGGGTCACCGAATCCGATGCTCGCCGGCGTCGCCTTGGGGCGCCGGCTGGCGGACCGGCTGGTGCCTCGCCCGACGCCTTTCCAGCCCAGCGATGGCTTCACGGCGCTGTTCGATGGCTTTACCACCGAAAACTGGCGCATGTCCACGATCCAGGATCAGCCCGGGAAGGACGACCCCGGGAGGTTCATCGTCGTGGACGGCTCGCTGGAATCCGCCCCCGGCTCGGACATCGGGCTATATTGGTGCACCACACCCACACCGCAGGACTTCACCCTCCAGTTGGAGTGGCGCCGCTGGCAGGATGGGGACAACTCCGGTGTGTTTCTGCGCTTTCCGGATCCCGAAAAACAGGGTTACAACAATACCGCGTATGTCGCGGTGAATTTTGGTTTTGAGGTGCAGATTGACGAAACCGGCGCGCCCGATGGCGCCGACATCCACAAGACCGGCGCGATCTACCGGGCGGACGGCCGAAACGACAACGAACTGTTGACCTTGAAACCTGCGCGTCCCGTGGGAGAGTGGAACGAGTACGAAATTCGCGTGCAGGGCCAAACCTACACGGTCTTCCTCAACGGCGAGCAGGTCTGTTTGTTCAACAACCCGTATCCGGATCGAGGTCTGCCCAGTACGCCGAGTGTCCCGACATTCATCGGGCTTCAGACGCACACTGGGCGCGTGGACTTTCGCAACATTCGCATCAAGAGGATCTAACCGCAGTGGCTCAACCTGCGCGTCGCTGTTTGGGACTGGGGTTCCGGCTTGTTACGAGCCGGAACCCCAATCCTAATGGGGCTGTAAACTCTGCTCGCTGTGAAGTAGCTCACCAAGCGCCCTGCTTAGTTCCAAACCACCAGATCAGCCCGAGCGTGGCGGTGTTCTGCTCTCGCTTGAGACGGCTTGGCGTCTCGGTCAAGAAGAATGGCTGGTTTGAGAAGTCGCGGCGCCATTCCGTGCGCACCAGAAATCCGTCGGCGACGTTGTAGTCGGCGGTCAGGGTGGTCTCCTTCAGCGCTTGTGTCGCTCCGCTGAATAGGCCGCCATGGTCGGAGAGATATTCTGCGCGGCCGGTGAGGGCAAAGCGCGACGCGAAGCGATAGCGCGCGTAGGCAGCGCCGCCGGTGACGCGCGCGGGCGCCAAAGACGGCTGCGTCCGGCTGACCGCGTAGTCGAATTGGCCGGCCAGCGTTAGCCGGGGCGTCGCGTTCCAGGCGGCATAGGTGTCCAGGATGTGCAGGCGGCCTCGCGGCGGGGGCTGATCCTCTGCGCGGAAAGCCCCGGTTGCGTCGGCAGTGTTGGCAAACCCGGATTGAGCGCCGGCGAAACGTCGCGGCCCTCGATGCCGGTGTAGTAGTTGATGTTCCAGGTGATGCTGGCTGCGGGCCTCCAGGTCAGCAGCACGGCTTGCGATTTAAAGCCGTTGAAGTCCTCGCTCTGGTTTGCCCCATTCATCACCCAATAGCTCACCCCAACCGGGCCCGCGGTGTAGCTCGCGCGAAACCCCAAAATGGTAGAAGGGCAGGAAATTGTAAGAGTAAGACCGCGAGTAGTTCATCTGGTCTTTGGTGTAATTGTTCTCAAACCCGAGTGCGCTCGCCCATTTGCCGAAGTCCACGGTCAGGCCGCCGCCGATGGGAACTACGTAGGTGCCATACGCCTGAAAGATCGGGCGATAGGTTTGGGGGCGCGGTTCGTTTGCACCGCTGCCCTGCAAGGTCTCCGTCGCCTGGCCATATTGCAGGTCCACGCGCGCGCCGAAGCGGCGGCCTGCCGTTGGGTTGGGCGCGCGCTCGATAATCAGCCCAGCCTGGTTCAGGCTGAAGCTGTTGCTGGTCACGTCGTAGGCGCGCAGCAGGTTGATGCGCCCGGCGGGGCGGTTGAAGTTGTAACCGTAGTAGCCTTCGAGGGTAAAGCTGAACGTCGTCTCGCGGAAGAAGTCCGCTGTGGTTTTTGCCCCCTGGGGTGGTTGTGCATGGTCTGGACTTGCAGCGCCGGCTGTGGTCACGGGCACGGGAAGCTCCGCGGAATGGACCGAATGGTCTGTTACTGCGTCGCCGACGCGCGCTTCCAGGTCCGTGAGCCGCTGCTCGAGCTGCTCGAGGCGCTCGAGCAGGTAGAGTTCCCGCTCGCTGAGTTCGGATAGCTTCGTCTCGCCGCGTTTGGCCTCGTTTGCACGCTCAGTGTTCGCGCCTGTCGTCCGTCTCTCCCGGAAGCTTTGAACGCTGTACCGTGGCGCAGACTCGCCGCGCTGTTGCGCCGAGACCTCATCTCGCCGAGGCGGCAAGCGAAATCACAATCGCAATGGTCAGCAGGTAATACCTTGGTGATCTGTGCATGAAGGTTTGTTTCCTTCCTCGGAGTGTCGAGAGTAATTCTCTCGCGAACAGGGGGAGCATAACGCATCGGCCCGCGCCGCGCAGCACGTCTTGGGCTGCGCGGAATATCAAGGCACCGCGCTGGCTGCGCCTCCCCGGGCCTGTAGTGCCGTCAGCAGCACAGCGCATCGTGTATACTGCCCCCGCGGCTGATTTCGCATCTCAATTTTGTAGGAGCGAGATTCGCGGGGCCGAATCCGAACGCCGCGCGGCTGCGACCATGCTTCCTTACATTCACCTCGGCCCGCTCACCTTGGGAACCTATGGCCTGATGTTGGCCACCGCCCTTCTGTGCGGGTTCTTCGTTTTACGAGCCGACCTGAACCGTCGCCGGCTGGCTGCTAACCCAGAAACCATCATCGGGCTGGTAGGCCTGGCGGGGTTGGTGGGTGCCAAGCTTTGGCATGTGCTGGAAAGCCCCGCTGATTTTTTCACTCATCCGTTGCAAAGGATCTTTTCTTCCTCTGGCTTTGCGTTCTACGGCTCATTCCTGACCGGCTTCTTGATGCTGGTGTTGCTGGCGCGGCACTACCGCATGCCGCTGCTGGTGATGCTGGATGTCGCCGCGCCGGCCGCGGCGTTGGGTTACGGCATTGGCCGCATCGGCTGCCTGATTTCCGGTGACGGCGACTACGGTATTCCCACGTCGCTGCCGTGGGGTATGAGCTTTCCGAACGGGCTCGTGCCGACCACCGAGCGCGTGCATCCCACGCCGATCTACGAATTTTTGGCTGCGGTGGCCATCTTCGTTTACCTGTGGCGGTTGGGGGCGCGATCGCTGCGCAAGCCAATGCCCGCTGGAGAAGTCTTCGCAAGCTATTTGGTCCTGACCGGCCTCGCGCGCTTCTTGGTGGAGTTCATTCGCATCAATCCGCGCTCCGTCCTGGGGATGAGCAACGCACAGGCGGTCAGCCTGATCTCGTTCGTGGCCGGTGGTGTGCTGCTCTGGGTGCTGAAGCGCCGATTCCACCAGCAGAGCAAGCTGCATCCCATCCTGCGGCACAAGACTGAGTAAGGCGACGTGCTTCAGACCGATTACCACCGGCCCACGCCGGAGTGCCCCATCCGGAGCGCTGGCGGATGTTCGACTCGACGACTGCCGAGGTAGAGGTGCTGGAGCCTTCAGTGCCTGGTCACGACAGTGAAGCCGCAGCTGGTGGTTGAGACCGGCACGTTCGCCGGTGTCAGCACGCTCTGGATCGCCGAAGGACTGAAGCAAAATGGTCTCGGCCGGGTAATCACCTGTGAATCCGACCCGGAGGTCTTCGCAAAGGCGAAGGAGCGAATTGAGGCTTCAGACCTCGCCGGGTGCCGCAACGAATCGAGCCTGAAACCTCAAATCAAAGGCACCATCGACATCCTTTTCGCCGACAGCAACGTGCCGCTGCGCGAGCAGGAAGTGCGCCACTTCCTGCCCCAAATCAACCCCAATGGGCTGATCCTGATGCACGACGCCAGCTCACAGATGAAGACCGTGCGGGAAGCGGCCCTGCGACTCGAGCAGGAAGGCCTCATCTCCGTCGTGCTGCTGCCCACACCACGGGGCCTGGTGGTGGCACAGAAACGCCAAGGGCGGAAGTAGTGCCACCCCCTTTCGTTCGGAGCGGCCATCCTGACGCATTGGCTTGGCCATCGGCTATACCCACTCTGGCTTCCACTCAGCTCAGAAGGTCACCTTCACAGTGAGTTGGATTGGAACGGCATTAGAAGCTCAGCTTTAGTCCGAACTGAATCCCCCTTGACCCTCCCCCACCCAGGAAGGGGTTTCCAATGCTGACGTCGGGTGTGGCTGCCAAGGAATAAAAGCCCTTGCTCGTGCCGTTCAGGTTGATGCCATTGGGCGCGGCATCGGCGATGAACAGAGGCAACAAGGGATTCGTGAAATTGGGATGGTTCAAAATGTTGTAGAACTCGGCGCGGAACTCCAAGTTGATGTGCTCGGTGATGGGAGTCCGCTTGAAGATCGAGAAATCAAAGTTGCGGAAATTGTTGCCGCGGAGCAAATTCCGGCCCAGGGTGCCGTAATGGCGCGTGCCGGACCGACAGTTGGCCGCCGCCGTACCGGTGCCATCGAGTGTACACGGAACGGCAAAGGCAGAGAGATTCAGGAAGTTGAGCGGGTCGCTGCGGTTGTAGCGAACCGGTCCGACCAAGTCCGGACGCCCGAAAAAGTTTCCGCTGCCGTCGAAGTCATCCTCAAAGTTGTAGTTCAGAAGGAACGGCTGGCCGGTCTGCAGCGTGACGACACTGTTCAGGCCCCAGCCGTCCGTGAGCCTGCTCCAGCTTCCCTTCCCGCTCGGCAGCTCGTAGATGACGTTCCATACAAACCGGTGCTTGATGTCGAAACTGGAATTGCCTTTCTCGAGGTTCGGCCGGGAGCTGTCGTTGGGCTGGGCTTGGTTCGGCACGAAGTCTTCGCCGTCGCTGGCCGTATCAATCGAGTGCGACCAGACGTAATTCATGTTCGAGGTAAGCCCATGCCACGGCCGCAACTGCAAGCTCGTCTGCAAGGCATGGTAGTTCGAATTGGCAGCCGTCTCCTGCTGCAGGATGTAGAACAACGAAGAGAACGTGCGCGACACGCTCACGCAGCCAGAGCCGAGCGACAGGTTGCTTCCGCCCACGCAGGCCACGTCGGCGGCGTTAATGGCCGCCTGGCTGGGCTGGTTGATATCCCGGAAGCGGAAGAGCTTTCGCCCGTTGGAGCCGACGTACCCGACTTGGAGCACGGCGTTGCTGGAGAGCCGCTGCTGCAGGTTCAGGTTGAAGTTCTGCATATAGGGAGTGCGGATATGCCGGTCCACGCCGAAGCCGTCCCCGAGCGGGGAGAAGCCGCCGTAGAGGGGCGTGCTGCTGCTGAGCGTTCCGCTGGCGGAGCCGAACGAAATCGGGGCAGGGCCGATGCCGCTATAGGCCGGGCCCGGGTCGAAGGTCGGTGCAAACGGCAGATGTCCCATGAAGAAATCCTGCGAAAACGCGTCATAGAAAACGCCGTAGCCGCCGCGTAGGACGGTCTTGCCCTTACCGGTACTGTCCCAGGCAAAACTGATGCGCGGAGCGAAGTTCTTATAGTCCGGCTCGTACAGCCGCCCTCCCGCGACCAGGAACGGGACACCTGTAGTGGGGTCCACGTTGGTGAACAGGTTCTTCTTCTCCTGGATGACCCCGAAATAGTCCCAGCGCAGGCCCACGTTCAAAGTGAATCGCGGATTCCAGCGAAAACTGTCCTGGATGTAGAGGGAGTAATTGTTCTCGGAGGTGTTGCGATCGGTGTTTCCGCGGGCCTGGCTGCCGCTACCCACATTTCCTGCGAGGAAGTCTCCCAGACTGTTAAAACTGATCTTGCCGCGGAAGTTGCGATCGAAAATCTGCGAAACGGTCGTGCGGCGGTATTCATACCCGAACTTCAAATCGTGGCGGCCGAGCTTCCAGCTCACCCCGTCAATGAAATGCCAGTTACTGTCCACGCGTTGCCGGGGCGTGCTGGCGTCGGCTCCGATGGGTGCCAAACCCGAAACGGAGATCTTCGGCAGGCCGAAATCCTTAGAGCTCACCCCTGTATTCAGCCCGATCGTGCTTGGATCAAATCCCCGGTCCTGAGGAAAGAATCCCTCGGCAAAGCGAATCCAGCCCACACGCGCTTCGTAAACGACATTCGGAGAGAACACGGCGACGTAGGAAATGGAGATCAACTGAACGCGCGTCGGGGTGAAGGTGTTGAACCCGGGCACCAGGCCGCCGCCGACCAGCGCAAGCGGGTAGCTCTGTTCGCTGTCGCCAAAGTAGTAGCGACCGGTCAGAAGGTTCCTGCTGTTAAAATTGTGATCAATCTTGGCGATGGCGCTGTCCACGCGGTTGCTGAAGGGCGTCAGCAGGGAGGCATTATTGCTGACCGTGGGCTCGCTGGCATTGCCCAAACAGGTGCCCGGCAGATTGGGAGCCGGCCAGGGCTTGCGCGCGAGAATAGCGGCAGAGACCGGATTGATGCCGCCAAGGGGCACATTAGCGGCGATATCCGCCGCGGTCGGCACACAGGCGAGACTGCTTTGAGCGCCCGTCTCCCGCTGGCCTTCGTAATCCACGAAAAAGAAGGTCTTGTTGCGGAGGATGGGTCCGCCGAGGGAGCCGCCGAACTGATTGTTGTGGAACGGCGCCTTGCGATCGGGTTTGAAGTTGAAGTAGTTACGCGCGTTGAGAACGGTGTTCCGGAAAAACTCCAGGCCTGTCCCGTGCCACTGGTTCGAGCCGCTCTTGGTGACAATGTTGATCACGCCGCCGGCGCTGCGCCCGTATTCGGCCTCGAAGTTGGAAAGCACGCGAATCTCAGCCACGGCTTCCACCGGCAGAATCGTGGCCGGCGTGCCGAAAACTCCGGCTTCGTTGATCGCCGGGTCGTTCCGGTAACCGTCGTTCATGTCCGTGCCGTCGAGAAGGAAGTTGTTGGAGCGGCCGCGCGCCCCGTTGACCGAGAACACGCCGAACGATCCCGGGGAGTCTGTGATCTGATCGGGCGAGCCGGCGACGCCGGGCACCATGTAAATCAGCTTCGTGTAATCGCGCCCATTGATGGGCAGGTCCGTTGCCAGCGTGAACCCGATCGTGCCGCCAAGGGTGTCTGCGGTGGTCTCGACCTGCGGGAGAATCTCAGCCGATACCTCGATCCTCTGCGAGACTTCACCGGCCTGGAGGGTGACGTCGGCTCGGCGCTCGATAGAGACTTCGACTCTGACGCCGGTGACTGCGGCGGTGCGGAAGGCGGTCTTTTCCACAGTGATGCTGTAGTTGCCGATGGGCAACTCGCGTACGGTGTAGCTGCCGTCATCGGTCGTAACAGTTTCGCGGGTCTGGCCCGTGTCCAGATTCCTGACGGTGACCTTGGCGCCGCCGATGGCGGCACCAGACTGATCCGTGATCGTGCCGAGAATCGTTCCGCGAAATGTCTGCGACTTCCCCGGACGAGGAAGGAATGTCATTACCAGTATCACCGCAAGCATCAGTGCGGCACGCACACACACACCCCGGGCGCAGGTTTGCATTTCAGCTTCCTTTCCTTGGGTGAGAAGCACGTTAATGAATAAGGTAAGAGGCCCCGTGGCGACTACCCGCTTCGTCCCCGTCCCCCACGTCTTCAAACTCATATGGCGACCCTCAACATGCGCTACCTATATGCTGTTCGTGCTATTCCGTCAAGGGAGCATCGCATCAATTTCTGGTCAAGTCTCCGGGGTGCATACTGCGGTCTTATTTACTGCGGCACTGAACATGGTTGGGTCGCCGGTGTGGCCGGGTTTGTTCTCTTTAGGCCATTCGGTTAGAATCGCAAACTCGCGATCGGTTGCCCTTATTCTTCTGCGCCATTGTTCGGCAGTATTCGTTCACCGAAGTAGAGCGTCTTCCTAGGGGGACTCGTATGACACGATACAATTCTGCTCTGATGAGCTTCGCCATTCTGCTCGCGGCCGCGCTCGCCCCGATTGGATCGGAACAGGGCGCCTGGGCGGATGAGGGCATGTGGACGTTCGACAATTTTCCCAAGCAGCTTGTCCAGCGGCACTACGGTTTCACACCGTCGGACGCGTGGCTCGACCACATTCGCCTCGCCTCGGTGCGCTTCAACAACGGCGGCTCGGGCGCCTTCGTCAGTTCGGAAGGGCTGGTGATGACCAACCATCACGTGGGTTCCGACTGCATCCACGAGCTGAGTTCCTCCACGCACGATTACATGGCCGAAGGTTTTTATGCGTCCACACGCGAGCAGGAGGCCAAGTGCCCCAACCTGGAATTGAACGTCCTGATGGGCATCGAAGACGTCACCGCGGCCGTGAATGCCGCGATAAGACCGGAGATGGACGCGGCGGCGCGCAACACAGCGCAAAAAGCAGCCATGGCGCGCCTGGAGAAAGAGTGCGCCAGTCGCACCGGATTGCGCTGCGACGCGGTCACGCTCTTTGAGGGCGGCGTCTTCGATCTTTACCGCTACAAAAAATATACCGATGTGCGCCTGGTGTTTGCCCCGGAGGCGGACATCGCCTTCTACGGCGGCGATCCCGACAACTTTACCTATCCTCGCTACGATGTGGACATCGCTTTTTTCCACGTCTATGAGAGCAACAAGCCCGCGCGAGTTGACCACTACCTGACCTGGAATCCCAATGGCATCGCCGAAGGTGACGTGATTTTTGTCTCCGGCAATCCCGGCTCGACCAGCCGCCAGGAGACGCTGGCGCAACTCGAGTTCGCGCGCGATGTCCAGCAGCCCGAGATCCTGCGAGCGCTTCGCGCGCGCCTTGCTTTGCTCCGCCAGTTTGCCGCCCGCGGCCCGGAGCAAGCCCGCATCGCTCGCGATGAGATCTTCAGTTACGAGAACTCCATCAAGGCCTACGCCGGCCTGCAAGCGGGGTTGCTTGACCACAGCTTTATGGCCCGGCGCGCCGCTGTGGAAAAGGCGCTGCGCGATGCCGTCGCCGCCGACCCGAAGATGAAGCAAGAGTTCGGCGGCGCCTGGGACGCTATCGCCGCGGCGGAGAAGAAATATGCCGGATTCTACGTCGAGCACCGGCTCTTCGGCTTCAGGTTATTACAGTCGAAGCTTTTCGCGTTCGCGCGCGACTTGACGCGCCTGCCCGTCGAGTTGGCCAAGCCCAACGAGCAGCGGCTGCGCGAGTATCGAGACTCCAATCTCGATTCTCTCAAACAAGAGCTGTTCTCCGAGGCGCCGGTGTACGACGCGCTGGACACGATCCTGCTGGCCCAGGGGTTCACCGAAATGCGCGACACCCTGGGGCCGGAAGACCCGACAGTGAAGCAAGTGTTGGCCGGGCGGGCGCCGGCCGATGCTGCCGAGGCTTACGTGAAAGGCTCCAAGCTGGCCTCGGTCGCCGAGCGCAAGCGGCTGTTCGAGGGCGGGCAGAAGGCTGTCGAGTCCTCAACGGACACCATGATTGCATTGGCTCGTCTGGTGGATGCGAAGTCGCGCGAGCTGCGCCGGCGCCATGAAGATGAGGTGCAGGCCGTCGAGCGCTCCAGCGGGACCCTGCTGGCACGGGCGCTGTTTGCAGTGCGCGGCAAAGACACCTATCCCGAGGCCACCTTCACCTTGCGGCTCAGCTTCGGCGCAGTGAAGGGCTATGTGGATGAGGGGCGCCCGCGGCGGTGGTACACCACTTTCTACGGGCTCTACGAGAACTCGGTGGGCATCCCACCCTACAAGCTGCCGCAGCGCTGGCTCGACAAAAAAGCTGCGCTCCATCTCGACACGCCCTTCAATTTTGTCTCCACTCCCGATATCACCGGGGGAAACTCGGGCAGCCCGGTGATCAACCGCAACGGGGAATTGGTGGGGATCGTCTTCGACGGGAACCTCCAGCAAATTCCCAATGACTTCCTTTACACCGACGAGCAGGCCCGGACCGTAGCCGTGCACGCCGCCGGAATCCTCGAGGCGCTGCGCAAGGTTTACGCTGCCGACGCCGTGCTGCGCGAGCTGCGCTTCGCCGCCTCGCACTGAGCTGCGGCCTTTCAAGGGTCTGCCCTCAGCGTTTGCCATCACCATTAACCGACTCCCTTTAGCCTTCAACTCTCGAGGTTATCGCCCGCCGCTTGCCACACCGGCCCTGAACACCTGCTCCGCCGGAGGACCGCCGTTTCGCGCCTGATGTGGGCGCCCCGCGCTAGTGCGTGGCGCTCGCGCTCAAATGTTTGCCGAACCACTCGACGTTGCGCTGGCCCACATCGAGC
>Ga0209235_1002311_pt1 | contig 10585 bp, 9 predicted proteins | sample GraSoi013_1_20cm_4_FD_185817 | JGI IMG/M metagenome (GOLD analysis project Ga0209235, IMG submission 185817) | Grasslands soil microbial communities from the Angelo Coastal Reserve, California, USA - Sample 09_25_2013_1_20cm (SPAdes) (version 2) | ecosystem: Environmental > Terrestrial > Soil >...
AGGTCGATCTTGCGACCCATCACGCTTATCGGCACATAGTCTCCTCGTGCCAAGACTCGGCCTTCCAGGATCTGGCTGAGATATTCCTCTCCTCCTACGATCCGGAGCGGTTCAGTTGGCGCCAAGGTTACGCGTTGGGCGATCTTTGCCTCGATCTTCCGAATCGTGACCTTGTCGTCTATTGAAACGCCAGCGTTGTTCCTCAGATAACCATCGATACGTATCGTTCCCTTACCATGATCGGATTCGTATCCAGGCCAGGAGAGAGCTGTGGTCTTCTTCTTGCCAATAATCTGGATCACGTCACCTGAGGTCAGACCGAGTTCGTCCACAACTTTCGGGTCTACTCGAGCAATTCCTCGACCGACATCTCTCTGGTATGCGTCTGCGACTCTAAGCGTGAGTGTTTTTTCTGGCAAGGTTGAGCCTCTAAACTTCGTTAGAGCGAAATTATCCTTAGAGTAATAACTCTACCTGACTCTTGTCAAGACAGGCTATTGGTGTCCTTTCGCTAGAACTACCTTGATCGTGGGGCTTGCAAGAGTTGCGGCTTTCGGAAGACCTCGATCATTGCTCTCGCGAACTCTGGAAGATCGCTCGGAGTTCTTGACGTCACGAGATTTCCGTCCGTCACGACCGCCTGGTCGACATAGCGAGCTCCGGCGTTGATCATGTCATCCCTTATTCCCGCAACACATGTTAGCGTCTTGTTCTTCACAATCCCTGCGGAGGCTAACACTTGGCCTGCGTGGCAGATGGCAGCAATAGGTGTTGAGTCGTAGTTTCTCTGGCGATTTTCCTCCAGGTACGACCAGAAATTCGAAGTTCTCTGCATTTACCTCGTCAATCGATGCACTGGGCGTGATCGAGTATCCTTTCTTTCCCTTGATAGGATCTTTCGTTAGTCCAATAACAACGGTACCGATTCCCTCCTCTTGCAGACGGTATAATGGATGGAATAGTTCCAGGTCCTCGAACTCATCCGCGACAATGAAGGCTGCCGTCTTTCCCTTCAGATCGTTTGGTACCAACTACAACCCCTGCGAGTTTGACCCTTGTTTGGGCTGGTCCTAGCTTAGCTATAATGGCTTTTTGGCGCTCTTTGAGCGCTTTCTAGACTCGTTGCTTCCCTGAGGCCTTGATCGGCAGATCTTGGTCCCGTGCGATTTATAGAGCGCCGAGCACCCTACTCCTGTTAGTCGACGATGTCTGAGGATGTGAAGCGTATGGCAGACCTATTGAAGTCAGGCGCCACCATGCTCTCTGACGTCTGTCCCGTATGTGGTACCCCTCTCTTCAAAGTGAAGGGGGAAGTCTTCTGTGCCAAGTGCAACAAGCCGGTGGTTTATCAGAAGGCTATGTCGCCCCAGGCCACCCTCTCGCCAGGCTATCTCCTGGACTCGGTTGAGATGACGATCGTCGGTAAGATCAGTGAAGCAAACGAGGTCTTGAAAATCGAGAAGGATCCTGAGAAGCTCTTGTTGTACAGTAACTTGGTTTTCGGTTGGCTGTCGATGCTTGAGAAGCTTAGGGGCCTGAAGGATTCGTTCAAGGAATAGCTGTTAGGTTCTTCGGGTCGAACAGTTTTCCATCGGCTAGGTTTGTCAGCTCTACTTTGCGTCTCTTTCGTTTAGCCAGGATAATCGGCGTGCCTGCCTGCTCAGCCAATCCCAAGAGCTCTTTTTTCCTATCCTTTCCCAGAAACGATCTATCTGTCTTGCATTCTATCAAGAACGATCTTCCGTCTCTCATGCAGACTAGGTCGATGGGTTTCGATTGCGCTGCCCTTATGACCAAGTATCCTTCTCTTCGGAAAATATCTCTGATTCTGTACTCTAGCCTTCTGCCTGTTTCGTAATTCGACAAGTTTCTTCCGGCTGTTGGACATTCGGTCTCTTAAGAACAGTGGACATCTGCGAAACTATTCAGACCCTCAATTAGGAGGATGCACGTTTCTTCCCAGCAGGAAGAGAGCAAGTTTCGAATTCAGCAAGCCTTGGACTAACGAGACACGGACTGAGAAACGATTGAAAGCGTACTCAAGGCGGAATCATGTGAATATCATCTAGCAAATCGCCCCATTTTCAACCCTGATCTCGAATCTGTAACACCCCCTTCAACTCTCCCGAGATTCGTTCGGAATTGTCGCCATTTCCGCAAGGCCATCCCAGCCTGGATTGTGCCCTGATCAGCCTGTTTCGCCGATAATCCCTGCCAGACAGAAAATGTTCCTGGGAAAATAGGGGGTCTTAGCGACCGACCCTCGCGCCGTAAGAGTGGTTCCCTTGGACTATTGTGAAACTAACCGGTTTGAGAATGAAGTACAGATTTCTCGCCGATGGCGATCGAATTCCGGTTCGGGGAAGCCCAGTCCATGTCATCTGATGACAAATGGAAATCTTTTAATCAGAACCCAGCCCGTCATCACCTTTCTGGGCTAGGATGCATACGGAGCTAAGACGCCCATCCAAGAGACTGGTGAAAGCGCCTGCAAAAAGCAAAACGGAAAGAAGAATACGAAACACGGATAAAACAGGCCCTAGCCGTACTCAACGAAGTCTCCAATGACAACACAACCCCTCGCAACATCCGACGAGCAGCCAAAGGTGCCATGGACGCGCTCCAGGCACAGGGTCACACTATAGGCGTTCGCGCCTCAAACGCCATCTCAACGCTAGACGAGATTAGCCAAGACCCCAACATGCCACCGTACACGCGCGTGAAACTGTGGAATGTCGCTAGCATTCTCGAAGCAGTAAGAGACTAGTCGCCTTCCGAATCCCTCCTTAGCAGCCACGACGACCGCATAGTGCCTATTGCTGGGTTATGCCTAGAATCAGTTTTTTGGACAAGTATTTATCGCCAATCGCCATACCTTCCACAGACAGGGAGCAAGGATTCTGAAAAGAAGCCAACTCCTACCTTTCCTGCTAGCCCTCGTACTACTAGCCTTCGCCCTCGGTTCCCTCCCTCGATCCCAGCCCGGAGGACCAAGCCTACTGTTCAACTCCTACTGGCTAATCTACATCCTCTACCTTACTCCCCTTATCGGGCTCGGGGCAATGGCAGTCCTGATAATCCTCCTCGCCTACAATTGGCGCCTTTTCTCCGACGCTCTCGGTCACGGAATGGCAGGGAGAAGAAAGCAGCAGAAGAAAACATCAAGGACCTTCCAGATCATTGTATGGGCAGGCGCATGGCTTGTAGCCGTACAGGTTTTGCTCCAGAGATGTGGTGGAATTTTCTGCAAACCCTCCCAGAACTCTGTCCCTCAAGTCCAAGAGTTCGTCACCGGATCCACACAGGGACCCGCGCTGCCCTACGTTCAGACCGTCACCCAACTAGGCGGTATCGTCCAGAATAGCTGGTTTTCAATTGCTTTCCTCGGCCTACTCGCCGTGAGCTCGGCAATTATCATTCGCGCGGTTAAAGTATCTTGGGACGAAAACAGAGCAGAAGTCAATCAGCTTCCCATGCCCCGAACTGAAGAGATATCGGCTGTGGAAGATGCAATTAGGATTGTAGAATCACACAGTGCCATGGATCCTCGGACGAGAATCATAAATTGCTACCAGCGAATGGTCCAGGCTGTTCAACATCTCGGAGCGCCAGTTTCATCGGACCAGACTGCTCGGGAACTTGAAACCGCGATTCGCAAGATGCTGATGCTCAAAGGTCCGGCAATTAAGGAGCTAACCGAGCTCTTCGAGGAGGCCCGGTATAGCTTGCACCCGATAACCGAGCAGGACGGAGAGAAAGCGCACCAGCATCTGCTCAGCATAGCTGAAGAGATGAAACTTCCAGTTAGCGTCTAAGACTTGAGACGGAGCACTCTAAAGCTTCTGGTCCCAGCGTCAACCGTTTACGTTCTCTTTCTCATATTTCTTAGAAGTCTCATTCCCGAAACGCAAGCTCCACCGGTTACGCTCCTCGTTCTCCCGCTGATCCTACTCGTAGTGTTGCTCGTCAGCGATCTATCCTACAGGGCAACAGCTCCATCTAGGACGCAGGAACGGGCGAGGATCCGGAGGTTTCAGGCCCGGGACGTCCAATACTTGTCACGGCAGGTCGAAGTCGCCTCAGTGGGAAGCCAGGAATATTTCGAATCAACCCTTCTCAACCGTCTAAGAGACATTTTTGCTGCGAAGGTTAGCCTTGAGACCGGACTCGAAAAAGAGAACGTGAAACACGAACTCGCCAGTGTGGTGAAAGGGCCTGACTTGGTAAGGGACAAGACGCTCTACACGCTACTATATAGTTCGACGCCGCCCAAGGGCGCGATACGTGTCAAGATGTTGCGCGAAGCAATTGATGGAATAGAGGCCTGGAAGGCATGAACATCGGAGATGCAGGCGAGACGTGCCAGCTAGTCGTCAACCAGGTAAAGAAAGTCATCGTGGGAAAAGAACAAGTTCTAGAAAAGGTCATGCTGGCGGTTCTGGCAAATTCCCATATTCTGTTTGAAGACTATCCAGGCCTGGCGAAGACCCTGATGGCACGAAGCTTCGCCATGAGCATGGGATGCGAATTTTCAAGAATACAATTTACCCCAGACTTGTTGCCCGCTGATATTACTGGCACCTACATTTACAACGTCAAGACCTCAGAGTTCGAGCTGAGACGTGGACCAGTGTTCACCAACATACTGCTGGCTGACGAGATAAACAGAGCCCCTCCCAAGACCCAAGCAGCTTTACTCGAGGCGATGCAAGAAAGGCAAACCACGCTGGACGGAAAAACTCATCCCATTACAAACCCGTTCATCGTGATCGCAACCCAGAACCCAATCGAGTATGAGGGAGTTTATCCACTACCCGAAGCTCAGCTCGACCGGTTTCTACTCCGCCTGCAGCTGGGATATCCGAACCGAACGGAGGAAGTGGAGATACTGAAAAGACGAATGGAGAGAGCCCAGGAAGACGTCTTGCTCGAACCGGCGGCAGATAGAGAAACAATTCTCGCGCTTCAGAAAACTGTGGAGGGAATTCACGTTGATGATGATGTTCTCGGTTACGTTACCGACATTGTCCAGGCGACGAGAGTGCAACGGCAGGTCGAAGTAGGCGCGAGTCCTCGAGGCTCTTTGGCCATATTCAAGCTTGCGAGAGCTAGGGCTGTGTTCCATGGCCGAGACTACGTTATCCCAGATGATGTGAAAGAGGTGGCTGCACCGGCTCTTGTGCACAGAATGATTATGAAGGCAGAATCCTGGGTCAAGGGGGTTGACCCGCGCCAGATGGTGGACGAGATTCTGAAAACCATTCCTGTGCCTAAGGTCAAGTGACCTCGAGCAATTGTTCACCAAGAAAGCGAGCGCTTACTTCGCCCTAGCCAACACGATCCTAGTGCTCGGGCTTCTACTTCAGGACTGGCAGCTTGCGGCACTTGTTCTTCCTCTGGCCTCATTGTTCTTCCTCAGCAACATCTGGGGCCTCCCTGAGAGCGTTAAGGTACGACTAAGCCATCAAGTCATCCCCAGCGACAGTTTCGGAGATGAAGATATCCACGTCCAAATCGAGCTCTTGAACGAGACTAACGGCAAACTCAGTAACGTGGAGGTTCATGAACTAATTCCAGACACGATCAAGCTTGAGAAGGGGGTTTCTCGAGTACGGACCCAATTGAGGCCTCGTGAAAGGCAGGAAGTTCAGCTTGGTTTCCAGAGCCCTACTAGAGGCCACTTCCCTGTCGGTCCTGTAGTCGTAAGGGCACGAGATCCTTTCGAGCTGTACCTTGTTGAGGCCAAAGCGGATTCAGAGGTGTTGTCGATAATGCCCAGGCCGGAACGGATCAGAGGCGCGGAACTACGGCCCCGTCATCTAGGTCCGTGGCCTGGGACGATTCCTGCCCGGACCCTTGGACCGGGAATGGAGTTCTACAGTATGCGAGGATATGTTTCTGGAGACGATCCGAAGCGGATCAATTGGAAAGCTTCCGCAAGGCATCGTCGACTGATCATTAACGAGACAGAGGCGGAGAGGGTTACCGATGTTATGGTTGTCCTCGATACGGACGTTACCTTCTACGAAGCTGCAGAGGCTGAATTGTTCGAGCGCGGTGTCAGGGCCGCGGCCTCCATAACCAGCCTCCTCCTCAAACAAGGAAACAGAGTCGGTATGATACTCCAAGGAGAGGAGCGAGGGATTGCAGCTCCGGCCTTCGGCAAGAGACACGAAAGAAACATCCTCTTCCTACTCGCCTCGGCGAAGCCTGGGAGGGCAGTTATTCCCACAGACTACGTCGTTGCCCTCCTTGCAAAGCTTCTGCTGCCTGCCAGAGCCCAGATAATCATAATCTCCTCGCTGATGGACAATACGATAGTCGGTGGAATACGAGGACTGGTCACTGCAGGATACAGTGTGCTAGTCCTCTGTCCCTCGCCAAGGGATCCGGCCAGGTTCGATTCGGAATCGGAGGAAGTAGCTTACAGGATGCTGATGCTGGAACGGGCGAATACGCTTTTCGCGCTCGAGAAGATTTGCAGTGTGAGCCAGTGGCCTCTTGGTGTTCCCCTCTCGATAGTTCTGAGTAAGGTGAGACGCGTACGACCTATGATCCAGGTCTGACTCTCGGTTTCAGAATTGGCACCCTGCTTGTTAGGCTGCACTACCTAGCGTTGGCGCCGTGGGTAATCTTCGCAATTCCCTCACTCGTGTTATTCGGGCAGCAGGTTCCCGTGATGTTGATTGTCTCTGGGGTTGGATTGTTGGGGATGTTGAGGAAAAAGGAAATTCTTGCGAGAGGGGCGTCTCTGAGCCTGATCGGATCGGTCATCGGAGGAAAGGTCGGAGAAGATGCTCTTGGAGTAGCGGCTCCCGACACCGCGGTTCTGCTGGTACAATTCGTTGCGGTTATTTTCTTCATGGAGGCTTCTCGAGTGGTCTTATCGTTTGATGGCGAGAACCGTGAGCTTGCGGGGAAACGTGACGAGTTTTCAGTGGCGCTGGAGAGAAGACTTGTCGAGTGGGCTCAAGGCCAGCTTGTAGGTCAGGCCCGAATTATGATCATCGCCATCGGGCTTTCCTTGGTGTTATTGCTTGTCGGAGGTTTTTTCAGCATCTCCATCAATCAGCTGGGCTTCTCTGCAGGTCTCGTTCTGGTTGTTGTCGTAGTCCTTCTCTATCTCGTCACGAACCGACGGGAGCCCGAAAGATAGCAAGAGTGGGCCCTCAACAGGTCTCGCGTCGCGAGATGCTCTGTGCAAGACCCCCTTCCCTAGAGGTCCCTCGCGTTGTCTGGCAGGGACTCCAGGCGAGTCTCGGGATTCAGGGCTTGGTCTGGGCTTCGATGGCATGGCGATTCTGGCGGTTTTGTCGCGGCGGCATCAAGAACGATTTCCTAGGCAGTGTAAGAATGGGGCTCCAGATTCGAAAATAGGGCTGACAATAGGCGAATCCGAGCGCTATTCTTGAAGAATGCTTGATTGTGGACGTACAGAGGGTAGCCCATGCGACAGCTCACGGCAGAGGCGGAAGGTTCACTCGAAGCCAGGATTCTGGAAGGTGCTATTAGTACGTTCATTCAGTCATAGGCTTGTGAAAGAGCAGAGTCTGAAACAGGCCTTCGAATACATCCAAAAAAACAAGGAGCCATTCCTCCGAGACTTCCGCACACTCCTTCGACAACCAAGCGTATCTGCACAAGGAAAAGGCATCGCGGACTGCGCCCGAATCGTCAAGAAAAACATGGACGCAGCTGGCATAAAGACTCAGATTCTCCCAGAAAAAAACGGTAACCCGATCGTCTACGGAGAGGTAAAATCAAAATCTTCCGGCAAAACCTTGCTAGTCTACGGCCACTATGACGTCCAACCCGTCGAGCCGCTGGAAGAATGGGATTCCGGACCCTTCGATGCGAAATTGCAGGGAAAAAAGATTGTGTCGAGAGGCGCGGCCGACAGCAAAAATAACGTCATCAGCTGCATCAAAGCCACAGAGAGCTTTCTGAAAGCAACCGGTGATGTGCCGCTTAACCTGAAATTTCTCTTCGAAGGAGAAGAAGAAATCGGCAGCCCACACCTCCCAGGTTTCATCGACGAGAACAAAGAGCGACTGAAGGCTGATAGCGTCGTCTGTTACGATGGAGATTTCGACGAGACAGGCCGCCCAAAGATCAGCCTAGGCGTCAAGGGACTCCTCTATGTCGAACTAAGATGCAAGAAGGCTAGAGAGGATCTTCACTCATCCTACGCCCCACTCGTCGACAACCCAGCTTGGCGACTAGTCTGGGCGTTGAACACAATGAAAAACCCAGACGGAAAGATCCTGATGAAAGGATGGTACGACGACGTCGAACCATTCACGCCCGCACAATCAAAGCTAGTCGGTAAGATTCCATTCCGAGGTGAAAACTATCTCAAAGAATGGGGCCTGAAAAAATTCCTCAACGCAAAAACAAACAGAGAGGCATTGAAAAAATATCTGATGGAACCAACCTGCACAATCTGCGGCTTCAAAACAGGATACATCGGACAAGGATCCAAAACCGTCCTTCCTGGAAACGCGATGCTGAAGATCGACTTCCGCCTCGTATACAACCAGAACCCGAAAAAACTGCTCGCCGCTCTAAAGAATCACTTGCATCAGCACGGATTCGATGACATCCAAGTCAAAGCACTAGGATTTCTAGAACCCTCCAGAACAAAGCCATCGGCACCAATTGCCCAGGCTGCCGATAGGGCTGCAAACATAGCCTACGGACGTAGCCCAGTGGTTCTGCCGAGAAACCCGGCATCGGGCCCCGATTACCTATTCACAAAACGACTGGGCCTGGACAGTATCTGGACAGGAAGCGGGCCACCCTCAGCTTACAGCCACGCCCACGCGCCAAACGAGTATACGACAACGGACGATTTCATAGCAGGAATACGATACATCACCGCTATAATCCACCAATACGCAAGTATTGTCTAATCCCTCTCCACGCATCAGGCTTCACCGGGCCTCTGCCGTGGTCCCAGCCATTCAGTTTCCACGTTAGAGTCCAAGGTACGGTTGGCTCTTGAACCAATCAGGGCAGATCGGGGTTAGGAACAGGCTAAGCCTTGGTTGCCATACATTATACTAACAAGAAAAGATTTCCATCTCCTGGAACCCGCGTAGTCCTTCTGGGATCTTTGCTGCGACCAGGTCAATGATTAGTTTCACGGTCCCGTCGTCGTTTGGATGAAAGACAGGGAAGATTAGTGGGCGGGTCCCAGGCACAGCCCGAACCAAGAGCACGATAGCTCTTGGGTGGTCATCAGGTTGGAAACCTGGGATCCTACAGGATCAGAACGTTGGACCACGCCTAATAACAAGCCGTCACCTAGCGTGACTTTTCAACCATTCAGTTCCAGTATATCTTGCCCTCCGCGTTTTATCGACATGCCACGCGAGTAACGGTACCAAGTCGTCAAGGTTTCGAAACGTTCTTATTGCGTGGACGACCTCGTCTGTTTTGGTCATCAGGTTGAGGAGTCACGTTAGAAACAATCTAGCTGATGCGCTTCACGGTTGCGAGCGCCAACCCAGCATGGCGAGAGCAACTAGTATGCTCTCCCACCTGAGGCTGGGAGACAATTCTAGCTGACAGCAATCGGCAATGGCCGACGACCGCTTCTGGCCATATTGCTACTGGCATCAATCGCACTTGCCATACCGGCAACCGCGTTTGCGGCCTCCAACGCCAATGCATCAGCAGCTTCTCCAAGCATGTTTGACCATATTGTTGTTCTGATCCTAGAGAATCACAGTTTGAACGAGATATACGGAAGCAGTTCTGCTCCGTACCTCACAGGGCTAGCTAACGCATGGTCTCTCTCTCAAAGATACAGCGCGGTAGACCACCCGAGCGAGCCCAACTATCTCGCTTTGGTCTCTGGACTGGCAGGAGATTGTAGCAATTCTTCTCCCAACATAGGAGGCTGTCTCTCAGGAGGCGGTGACAGCACCACCGACAGTGGACCAACTGCTCCGGGTGGATCGTATTCCTCAAACGCGGTTAATCTAGTTGACAGGATGGAACCGGTAGGACTAACCTGGGATGCTTACTACGAGGGTTCTTCCGGTGGATGTGACCAATCTTTCAGCACCGCTTACCACGCCAGCCTACTCTTCATGAACGACATTGTGAGCAGCTCGAACAGATGCTCCCACATCCACTCGTTCTCGACAAGCACCCCTACGAATCTTTTGACTGAACTCAATGGCGGTGGGGCGAATCTGATCTGGATCAACCCTGACAACAGCCACAACATGCACGACAACTTGATATCCTCAGGAGACACGTACATGAGCACTCTCATCCCGCAGATTCTCGGCTCCACAGAGTTCACCACAACCAGGGCTGCTCTCTTCGTAACATTTGACGAGGGAAACAACAGCTACCCCAGCGACTATGTCTATACAATTCTCGCCGGACCCGCGGCGAAACTCGCTTACAAGTCAACGGCCCTGTACGGTCATTATTCGTTACTCGCCACGCTGGAGAAGAACTGGGGCCTCGCATGCATCGTCTCAACGGACTGCAACGCGACCCCTATGACCGAATTCTTTGGCACGACAACACCACCGCCACCATCGACAAGCTTCACAGTCTCACCAAT
>Ga0209235_1002312_pt1 | contig 10583 bp, 11 predicted proteins | sample GraSoi013_1_20cm_4_FD_185817 | JGI IMG/M metagenome (GOLD analysis project Ga0209235, IMG submission 185817) | Grasslands soil microbial communities from the Angelo Coastal Reserve, California, USA - Sample 09_25_2013_1_20cm (SPAdes) (version 2) | ecosystem: Environmental > Terrestrial > Soil >...
CGCCGGAGCGACCACCGCGAGCACGGCGGCGAGCGCAGCCGCGACGGCCTGGTGATGTCGAGTCATGCTGGAAAATCTCCCGTTCCGTTGTTGTAAGCAGGCGTCCCGCCGCGGAGCGGGCACGCGGGCGGCGGGCCAGCACAGCCGGCCGCCGTCGTGTCAGGAACGGGAGGCGGGGGGAGCTCGGGGCGATGCGGTGCGGTGGTGCCGGCGGACGAACGGCGCGGCGTCGCACTCGGTCGGACGCCGCTCCACGGTCGCAGCTACCTGGGCCTGCGTGCGCACCTGCTGCGACGACACCTGCGAGCCGGCGAATTGGCACAGCGCGCAGCGCAGGCCGTCGTGCAGCGCAACGCAACCCGCCCCATGTTGCGCCTCGACGTGCGCCGGCGCGCTGAGGCGCTCCGACGCGTGCGCCAGCGGCACCGCGCCCCCGGCCAGCCCCTGCAGCACCAGCAGCAGCGCCGCGAGTCGCCGGGTCCAGCGATTGGGGGTCGTCGTCAGTGCGATCACGCCCTGCCTACGGTTTGCGCGGTGCGACCGTTGTGGCTGGCGGCGCGCGCATAGGCGCGCAGCCGCCGGAGCATCCGCCGGTCGTGACGGATCGGATCTTCGCCCTTCGGCGTCTCGATAATCTTAATCACCGGCGCGAGGCGGGGGTCCCGCATGATGCGCCGGAACGGCTCCGGTCCGATCGTTCCTTCGCCGATCCATTGGTGGCGGTCGAGATGTGAGCCGGGTGCGCCCTTCGAGTCGTTGAGGTGCAAGCACTTGAGATGCGTGAGGCCGATGTCCTCGTCGAACCGCTCCCACACCTCCTCCAGCGCCGTCGCTACATCATACCCGGCGGCGTGTAAATGCGCCGTGTCGAGGCAGAACCCCACCCGCGCCTGCACCCCGGCGGGCAGCGCGTCGCGCAGCGCCCGCAACTCCTCGAACGTGCTCCCGAGCGCCGTTCCCGCGCCCGCCGTTCCCTCGATCAGCACGCCCACCTCCCCCGAGACCGCCGCCAGACACTGGGCGTAGCTGCGGGCGTTACGCGCGAGCCCGGCAGCCCGGTCGTCGATGTAGTTGCCGGGATGCGACACGACCCATGGGATGCCGAACGCCCGCGATCGGTGGAGCTCGCCCGTGAACGCCCCGATGCTCTTCGTCCGCAACGCCTCGTCCGGCGACGCCAGGTTGATCAGATAGCTGTCGTGCGAGACAACGGCACGGATCCCGCTCCCAGCGAGCGACGAACGAAAGGCCGCGATGTCGGCGTCCCGGACCATCGGCTCGCGCCACTGGTTGGGCGTCTTCGTGAAGACCTGAATCGCGGTCGCTCCGATCGCGTTCCCTCGCGCGGGCGCCCGCGCCACTCCGCCCTGCGTCGACACGTGGGCGCCCAGCAGGTCGCCGGGTACGCGCTTCACGTCCACGGCTCCTCCGTGAACGCGAGCCGGGAGATGAGGGGCACGAACCGCACGCCGCCGGCGCGTCGCTCCACGAGCCCGGCGGGGCCTCGCTGTAGAATGACCAGCTCCTGGGACGCGAGGTCACCGATCGGGATCACGAGACGGCCGCCGGGGGCGAGCTGCTCCGTGAGGGGCGTCGGCACGCCGGGCGCGGCGGCCGTCACGATGATGCCCTGGAACGGCGCGCACTCAGGCCAGCCCGGCGCGCCATCGCCCAGCCGGGTCTCGATGTTCGTGAGGCCGAGTCGCCGAAATCGCTCCTCCGCTTCGACGAGCAGGTCGGGCAGCCGCTCGATCGTGTAGACGCGCACGGCGACGCGCGCCAGGATCGCGGTCTGGTAACCCGAGCCGGTGCCGATCTCGAGCACGCGGTCCCGGCGCCGCGGCGCGAGCGCTTCGGTCATCAATGCGACGATGAGGGGTTGGGATATGGTCTGGCCGCTCCCGATCGGCAGCGGGGCGTCTTCGTACGCCTCGCTCGCGAGATGCGGTGGGAGGAACCATTCGCGCGGCACCGACGCCATGGCGGCGAGCACGCGGCAGTCGTGGATGCCGCGGCCTGCGAGCTGTCGCGCGACCATGCGGCGCCGCTGGCGGCGCGTCTCAGGCGCCGGGCGCACGCACCGCGCTCCGCGGTTGCCGTCCCATAGAGTGAACTATAGCTTGACACCCTTCATCGTGCGGTAAGGACCGTTGCCCGAAGAACCGAAGCACCGAATCCTCCTCGTCGGCGACGCCGGGGCCCGTCCGGACGGGCTTGAGCGGTTTCTGGTCCGGGGCGGCTTCCAGGTCACCGAGGCCGCCTTTCCACCGCCCGGCCCCGATCGGCCGGAGCCCCAGCCTCCCGATCTGCTCATCCTCTCCATCGCCGCGAAGGAAGCGGGGCTGGCGGAGGCGGTGCGCGATCTCGCGACCGCCGCGCGCTTCGCAGGTGCCCCGGTCATCGTCCTCCTGGCGGACGGCGGGGCCGACGCCGTGACGGACGCGCTCCAGGCGGGGGCGCGAGACGCCCTGGCGAGCCCCGTGCACTTCGGCGAGCTGCGCGCCCGCATCGACGCCGATCTGCGTCTGCGCCACGACCTGAGCGAGGCCCAGGACGCGCTGCGCACCCGCGACCTGCTGTTCGACATCTTCCAGGAAGTCTCGTCCGCCGTGCGCGCCGACGAGATCTTCCAGACCCTGGTCCGTCGGGTCGGGCATGCGTTCGGCCTCACCCATTGCTCGTTCGTGCTCACGGCCCCGGGAGAAGACAAGGGACGCGTAGTCGCCGTGTACGAGAACCCGGCGATCCGCGACCTGCGGGTCGAGCTCGAGCGCTACCCGGAGATTCAGGAAGCGATCCGCACCGAACGGCCCGTCCTCATTCCGGACGTCCACGAGCATCCGCTCTTCGAGGCGATTCGCCGGCGCTGGCTGCAGCAGCGGATCGAGGTCAACGTGCAGTCGGCGGTGGCGCTGCCGGTGTTCGTGCAGGGCCGCGCCGCGGGGGTGTTCTTCCTGCGCACCGTGCAGGGGGATCCCCAGCTCCGCTCCCAGGACGTCGCGTTCGCCAATACGATCGCCCAGGCCGCGGCGCGGGTGCTCGAGAACGAGGAGCGCCGGGCGGCGATCTATCGGCGGCAGATCAGCGCCGGCGTCACCGACGTGCTCACGGGCTGCGCCAGCCTCGACGCGCTGGACCGCCGCCTGCGCGACGAGTTCGAGCGCGCCCGGCGCTATTCCCTGCGGTTCGCGCTCGTGGTACTCGACGTCGACCGGTTGCGGGACATCAACGAGCGGCTGGGCCAGCAAGCGGGCGACCGCGTGCTCGCGGATATCGGCGCCATGATGCAGCGCGAGATCCGGGCGCCGGACTTCGTGGCGCGGTACGGCGGCGACGAGTTCGCACTGGTGCTCCCGGAGACCGACACGCAGGGCGGCCGGCAGTTCGTGGAGCGGCTGCGGCAGGTGCTGGCCCGCCATACCTTCCCCGACCTGCCTCGCGGGCAGGTGCCGAGCCTCACCGCGGGCGTCGTCGCGTTTCCGCACACGGAGGTGCTGCGGCCCGAGGATCTATTCACCCAGGTGGAGGCGGCGCTGGAGCGGGGGAAGAAGAGCGAGCCGGACCGGATCGGCGTCGCGAGTGGGAAGGGCTAGTCGAGCGTCTTGTGGAACCGTCGGACAGCGAGGACGATGAGCCCCACCGAAAATGCCAGCAGCACTACCACCTCCCGCCACAGCGCGTCCACCCCCACGCCCTTCAGCAGGATTCCTCGCAACACTTTGAGAAAGTGCGTGAGCGGCAGCAGGGCGCCGATCCACTGGAAGACGACCGGCATCGCCTGCCGCGGGAACATGAACCCGGACAGGAGGATGTTGGGCAGCACGAAGAAGAAGCTGACCTGCATCGCCTGTTGCTGCGTGCGCACGAGCGTGGAAATGAGCAGGCCGAGCGAGAGGCTGGCCACGACGAAGATCAACGCGATCGCGTAGAGCAGCAGCACGTTGCCGGTCAGGGGCACGTCGAAGACGACCCGGCCCAAAACGAGCACGGCGGTCATCTGGATGAGGCCGACACCCACGTAGGGCGCGATCTTGCCGAGCATCAGCTCCGTCTTCGTGATCGGCGTCACGATGAGCTGCTCGAGCGTGCCGCGCTCTCGCTCGCGCACGATCGCCATGGCCGTGATCAGAACCATCGTGATGGTCAAGATCACGCCCACCAGCCCCGGCACGATGTAATTGGGGCTGCGCAGTCCCGGATTGTAGCGCGGCCGCACGCGCGCCTCCACACGGGCAGTCGTGGCGCCGGCCCCGCGACGCAGCAGCTCGAGATTCCGCACCTGGGCGACGGCGGACGCGGCCGAGATGGCGGACTGGGACGCGAGCGGATCGGAGGCGTCGACAATCACTTGGATCGTCGCCGACGGGCCGCGCGCGAGGGCCCGCGGGTAGTCGTAGGGAACGATGATGCCGGCCTGCGCGTCACCGCGGTCGATCGCGCGATCGAGCGCCGACCGGTCGTCGACGTGCGCGACGATGCGGAAGTTGCCTGTATTCACGAACGCGGCGATCAAGTCCCGACTCTGCGGCGTGCGCGATTCGTCGACCACGACGGTAGGCAGGTTCCGCACGTCGGTCTGGATCGCGAAGCCGAAGAGCAGGAGCTGAACCACCGGGATCCCGATCATGATGCCCAACGTGAGGCGGTCCCGGCGCATCTGAATGAATTCCTTGCGGAACATCGGCCAGAAGCGCGCGATCACGACTCGGCCCGCTGCTGCAGGATGATGAAGGCGTCCTCGAGCGTCCCCCCCGGCCCGACCACCTGCGCCGCCACTTCGGCGGGCGTGCCGAGCGCGATCAGGTGGCCGCCGCTCATCATCGCGATGCGCCCGCACCGCGCTGCCTCGTCCATGTAGTGCGTCGTGACGATGACCGTCGTTCCATGCTGCGCCAAGTCGTGGATCATGTGCCAGAAGTCCCGGCGCGCGGCAGGATCGACCCCCGCGGTCGGCTCGTCCAGGAAGAGCACGTCGGGCCGGTGCAGCAGCGCGCAGCCCAGCGCGAGCCGCTGCTTCCACCCGCCCGAGAGCTGCCCGGCCAGCTGCCCGAGCCGGGGCTGCAGGCCGAGCAAGGCGACCACCTCCGACACGCGGGTGGCGAGCGCGGCCTCGCGCAGCCCATAGATGCCGCCGTAGAACCCGAGGTTCTCGGCCGCGGTGAGGTCCTCGTACAGCCCGAACCGCTGGCACATGTAGCCGATGTGCTGCCGGATCCGCTCGGGGGCGACGCGTACGTCGATCCCGGCGACCACCGCGGTTCCCTCCGAGGGATCGAGCAGGCCGCACAGCATGCGGATCGTCGTCGTCTTGCCCGACCCGTTGGGGCCCAGCAGGCCGAACACTTCCCCCTCGTCGATCCGCAAGTTGAGATGCGAGACTGCCGTCAGCGTGGCGAACCGGCGCGTCAGGTCGCGGGTTTCCACGGCGGCCAGCGTCATGAAAGGAGCTCGATCTCGAGGGTCACCGGCATTCCCGCCTTGAGTCGCCCGCCCACGTCCTGGCTATCCGTCTCGACCTTGATCCCGAACACGATGTCGGCTCGTTCGCGCTCGGTCAGCGCCGCCCGGGGCGTGAACTCCGCACGCGATCCGATTTCCACGATTCGGCCTGAGAACGAGCGGTCGTAGCCGTCAAGCCGCACGGTAATGGATTGGCCGACCTTGAGCCGGGCAATGAACCGATCGCCCACGTATGCACGGATCCACGGGCGGCGCACGAGGCCGATGGAAACGACCGGCACGCCGGCCGACACCGCCTCGCCAGGATCGGCGAAGCGGGTCAGCACGACACCGTCCTCGGGTGCGATGACGGTCAGCTGCTCGCGGATCGCCTCGGTCGCGCGTAACCCGGCGCGCGCTGCCGCCGAGTCGCCCGTCGCGGCCCGGACCGCCTGGAGTCGGGCGGCGGCGCCGACGGCCGCGGCCCCCAGATTCTCGTACTGCTGTTCCGAGATGACGCCGCTCTGATGCAGCGGTGCCGCGCGGCGCAGGTCGTTGGCGGCACGCTGGCTATCGGCCACCGCGGCCGCGATCTCCGATGCGCGCGCGGCGGCGGCCTCCGCCTGCGCCCGGCGCTGGCTGATCAGTGCCTCGAGCCCCGGCTGCTCGAGCACCGCGATCGTGTCGCCCCGATGCACGGTGTCGCCTTCGTCCTTGAGGAGCCGCGCCAGCCGGCCGGACGCGAGGGGGGCGAGCTGGAGCTCGCGGATCTCGACGGTCCCGCTCACGCGCAGCGTGTCGCCGTGGCGGCGACACCCCGAGCCGAGGGCGACGGCGGCGAGCGCGAAGGCCTGCGCGGTTCTGCTCACGCTGCGCGCGACGTCAGCGTCGCGTCTTCAGCCAGTTGACGGGGTCGAGGGCGATGCCGCCCTGGCCCCGGATCTCGAAGTGCAGGTGGGGTCCCTGATCGCTCGACCCGCCCCCGACATGGCCGAGGATCTGCCCTTTGGTGACTCGCTCCCCTTTGGCGACTGTCGCGTCATTCAGGTAGCCGTAGAAGCTGTAATAGCCGCCGCCGTGATCGACCAGAACGGATTTGAGGTAGGTGCCGAGGGGTCCCGCAAGGCTCACGGTGCCGCCCGCGATGCTCCGGACGGGAGTGCCGGCCGGCGCCGCGATTCCGATGCCGTGCCACGGCAGGCGGGTGTTGTTCGGGCCTGTGGCGGTGCCGAACTGGTACACGATGCGCCCTTGCACGGGCCAGTCGAGCTGGCCCAGGTCCGCGGTGGTGATGGCGGCGGCAGTGGCGGCGCCGCGGGCTTCCGCCTCACGCCGGGCGCGCTCGAGGGCCACGATGCGATCGTTCAGGCTCTTCTCGTCGCGCTCGAGCTCGGACAGGCGCTGCAGCGCCTCGCGCGCACTGCGCCGCGTCTCGCGCAGCGACGTCTGCCGCTCGCGCTCGAGCGCCAGGTAGCGGTCCAACTCTTCCGTGCGCTCGTTTTTGCGCCGCCCCAGGGCGTCGCGCGCGTCCACGAGCGTCTGCCGCTCACGGCCGATGCGCCGCTGCAGCTTCGACATGTCGTTCGCCAGCAGGCGATCCTGCCGGCTCACCAGGTACAGGTACTTGTAGCGCGACAGCAGGTCGCCGAAGCTCTCGGCCGCGAGCAGCACCTGGTACCCGTACAGCGCCCCGCGCTTCGAGATGTCGACCAGCCGGCGCTCCAGCACGGCGCGCTTCTCGGCGAGCGCGTTCTGGGCGAGCAGCAGGTCGACGGTGGTCCGGTCGATCTGGTCCGACAGCGCGTAGATCTGGCGGTCCAGCTCGTTCACGATGCGATTGGTCGTCTCTTTTTGTCGCTCGATGTTCGCGAGCTCGTCGGAGAGCGAGTGCACCTGCGTGCGCAGCCGCTCGAGTTCCTGCTCGACGTCCGACCGCTCGCGGCGGATGCCTTCCAATCGTTGCTGGTTGTCGCGCAGCTGCTGATCGAACGGTTGGGGGCGTTGCGAAGCAAGAGACGTCACGCAAAAGGCGTAGCAGAGAACCGTCACGGAGAGACGTCGCAGAAAACCGTGAATTGCGTCACGTCTTTCCGTGACGTCTCTCCGTGACGCCGCTCCGTGACGCCTCACACTCGTCGTAAGTGTCGCCCTACGGAAGCAGCACTTCCAAACAGGCCAATGAGAGCACCGAAGCCAACAATCGCAAGCGCCTGCACGGTGGAAAAGAACGCCGCCTGGATGAGCCAGCGGTTGATGAGGGTGTACGCGCCGTAAGAGAGCCCGACCGCTACGAGCCCGCCCAGCATCCCTTTGATCGCTCCTTGCAGCAGGAACGGGCGGCGGATGAAGCCGTTGGTGGCGCCCACGAGCCGCATGATGGCGATCTCGCGGCTGCGCTGCAGCACGGCCATGCGGATCGTGGTGCCGATGATGATGATGGCCACCACCGCGAACGCCGCGCCCACCACGAGCCCCACGGCCGCGGCGATCTGCCGCAGCCGGTCGAGCTTTTCCACCCAATCGCGCCCGAACCGCACGTCGTCCACGAACCCGAACCCGCGCAGCCGGTCGGCAACGTCGTTGACGTGCTCGGCGTCGCGGAACCGGGGCTTGAGTTTCACCTCGATGGACGCGGGGAGTGGATTGCGCTCGAGCTCCTGCAGCACGTCGCGGAACTCGACGAGCTCGGCCCGCGCTCGCGCCAGCGCCGAGTCCTCGCTCACGTAAACGGCCGAGTGCACTTCCGGGAACGCCTCGATGTCCTTTTCGGCGAGGGTGATGGATTCGATCGGCGTGCCGGGCAGGAGGTAGGCAACGATCTCGACACGCTCGGCCACCCCGCGCAGCGCATCCTGCAGGTTCACGGCCACGAGCCCGAACAGGCCGACCACGAACAGCGAGAACGCGATGGTCGTCACCGAGAGCGCCGAGAGCAGCGGGGCGCGCCGGAAGGCGAGCAGGGCTTCGCGAATCGTCAAATTCACGGCGTCGCTGCCTGGTCGCGGGGCTCGTCCACGGCGGAGTCGTACACCAGCGCTCCCTCTTGGAGCTCGATCACGCGGTAGGGCGCCTGGCGCACCAGGTCGAGGTCGTGCGTGGCCATCACGACCGCGGTGCCGCTGGCGTTGATGTCGCGCAGCAGCTGGAACACGCCGCGCGTGGCCCGCTCGTCCAGGTTGCCCGTCGGCTCGTCCGCGAGCAGCACACTCGGCTCGTTCACCAGCGCGCGCGCGATGGCGACGCGCTGCTGCTCGCCGCCCGACAGCTCGCGGGGGTAGGCTTGCGCCTTGGCGGCGAGCCCGACCTGCGTGAGGACCCGCATCACGCGCGCCGGGATCGACGAGCGCCGTGCGCCGGTCACTTCGAGCGCGAAGGCGACGTTCTCCTCGGCGGGCCGGTCCTCGAGCAGGCGGAAATCCTGGAACACGATGCCGAGGCGGCGGCGGAGCATCGGGACGTCCCGAGGCCGCAGCTCCGCCACGTTGAAGCCCGAGACGCGCACCTCGCCGCTCGTCACCGGTTCTTCGGCGTAGACCAGCTTGAGGACGGTGGACTTGCCGGCGCCTGAGTGGCCGGTGAGGAACACGAACTCGCCCTTCGCGATGTGGAACGACACATCCTTCAGGGCGAGCCCCCCCTTGGGGAAGGCCTTGAAGACATTCGTGAACTTGATCACTTACAGCTGCGCCAGGGCTTGCGCGAAGTCCGCGATGATGTCGTCGGCGTCCTCCAGTCCGATGGAAAATCTCAGGAAGCCATCGGCAATGCCAGCCCGCGCGCGGGCGTCGGGCGTGAGCATCGCATGCGACGTGAGCCGCGGCTCGGACACGAGCGTCTCGACGCCTCCGAGACTCGGTGCGTGCGCCGCGATCGTGAGCGCGCGCAGGAACCGCTCCGCCGCCCGCGCGCCCCCCTTGAGCTCGACCCCCAGCATACCCCCGAAGCCGTTGAGGATCCGCGTCGCCACGGCGTGATCGGCGTGCGACGGTAGCCCGGGGTAGTGCACCGCGGTGAAGTGCGGCTGCTTGGCGCACCACTCGGCGACCGTCAGAGCGGTCTGGTTCTGCCGCCCCACGCGCACGGCGAGCGTCTTCATCCCGCGATCGATCAACCAGGCCGCCATCGGGTCCAACGCCTGGCCCCACACGTGCAGCAGCTTGCGCACCTCTTCGATCACCGACTCGCTGCCCACCACCGCGCCCGCGAGCACGTCGGAGTGACCGTTCAGGTATTTCGTGGCGCTGTGGATCACCACGTCCGCGCCGTGCTCGAGCGGCCGGTAGTTCAACGGTGTCGCGAAGGTCGAGTCGACCAGCAGCGCGAGCCCCTCGGTCTTGCACAGCGCGGCGATCGGCTCGAGGTCGAGCACGCGGAGCAGGGGATTGGTCGGCGTCTCGACGAAGATCGCCCGCGTATTCTTCTTGAGCCCGCGCTTCCAGGTACGCGGCTCCAGCGGATTGACGAACGACACCTCGATGCCGAAGCGACCGAACTCCTGCGCGAACAACCGCTGCACGCCGCCGTAGACCCACTCGCTCGACAGCAGGTGGTCGCCGGGCCGTAGCACGGCGAGGTGCGACAGGGCGATCGCGCCCATCCCGCTGCCCACGAACAGCGCCGCCTCGGCGCCCTCGAGCAGCGCGAGGCGCTTGGCGATTGCCACGTGGTTGGGGTTGTTGCCGTAGCGGGCGTAGATGACTTCCTGGGCCGACCCGATGGGATTGGTGAACGTGGCGCTCTGGTACAGCGGCGCCACCACCGGCGCCCAGTCGGGGCGCGCGTCCGGGTCGCCGTGCACGGCGCGGGTCGAAAAGCCGAGGCGACGCTTCACGTCAGCGTGAGGGTCCCTCCGGGGGAGCGCGCCGCGAGCCGCCGTGCCACCAGCTCCTCGAGCAGCGCCGCCGCCGCGTCCGGGGCTCCGACCGCTTCCAGCGTGCCGTCGGGCCGCTCGATCAGCACCGCGAGCCGATGGCCCGCGAGCACCGGCTCGATCGCTTCGCGGTGTCCGTCCGAGATGCCCATGAGCACGAGCACCCCCGGCCGGCTCCGCAACAGCTTCGCCACGATCTCGTCGGCGCACGAGTAGTCGATGCAGCCCACGCGCGTGAAATCGATGCGGGCGACGGCGCCGTCCCCTGCGGCGG
>Ga0209235_1002313_pt1 | contig 10583 bp, 9 predicted proteins | sample GraSoi013_1_20cm_4_FD_185817 | JGI IMG/M metagenome (GOLD analysis project Ga0209235, IMG submission 185817) | Grasslands soil microbial communities from the Angelo Coastal Reserve, California, USA - Sample 09_25_2013_1_20cm (SPAdes) (version 2) | ecosystem: Environmental > Terrestrial > Soil >...
TTGAATCTCTCGGAAAGTGTCGTGATTATGTGAAGCCAATTTAGCCACGACCCCAAGAGGCCAATCAGTTACGGTCGCAACTCCACATTACTGGGTTCGCACCATTATTTCGGAGTCCCGCCGATGATGCCGACCGCCTGCGCGGTCCAGAGTTGATCAATCAGCCATGGCGTCGTGGAAGCGGCGGACGCACACAGCTCGCAGGGCCGCACAACGGGAAACGGCGCCGGAGGGACCGGGGCGGTCACAACAAGGCCTCCGCGCAATCACGAATGGCGGCTTCAGCAACCGTGGCATCCACGAGATGCCATGGACCATTGGTTTCGACCTCAATTGGAATCCCAACGGAGAGATCATGGAATACATCTACCGGGAGAACAACCTCTGGCTCGAGCGGCTGCAGAAGCAGGCCCGGTAGGAGAAATCGGCACAACTTCAGGTTTCCCTTGATTCGACCGGCGCGCCGGCTTAATTGCGAATTGCCACAAGTCCACAAATTTGTTAGTAATCCTAACGGGCCAAATAGCACCAGGCCCGATCGATTCTCTTTTCCAAAAACAAAAAATTCAAAAATCGGCAGGAAGCCTAACAAAACTGTGAGGTACCGACATGATGAAGAAAATTGCGCTTACGCTGCTGTTGATCGGTTCCATAGCCGGCAGTGTCTTCGCGGCGAACTGTAGGGATCTTCCGAGTAACTCTCAATTGAGAGCTGCCATGCTCGCTTCCGCATCCCCCACAGCAGGCGGTTTGTTTGGTGGAGCCAGAATGTGGGGCGCTGTCGTCAATCGCGATGGCGAAATCTGCGGTTTCGTAACGACGACGGGCGATCCAACTCAGGTATGGCCTGGCAGTCAGGCGATTGCAAAAGCGAAAGCGTATGCGGCCAATGCGTTCAGTTTGGACACGCTTGCATTATCAACGGCCAACCTTTACACGTTTACGCAACCGGGGCATTCCCTCTGGAGTCTCGGCCAATCCAATCTCTGGAATCCTGCGTTCACTGCTCCTACGGGAGGACAGGGCGGCGGCGACCAGCAGATCGCCGGTGGTTTGATCTTTTTCGGTGGCGGCGTGGGGCTATACAAGGGTGGCAAGATCGTTGGCGGCTTAGGCATCAGTGGCGACACTTCATGCACCGATCATGAAATCGCCAAGAGAACCCGCAACAATCTCGGGATGAATCCTCCGGGTGGCGCGACTGCCGATGACATCGTTTATAGCCCTCCGGATCCGCCGTCTGTATTTGCGCATCCTCAGTGCCTGAACACCTGGAGAAATGGCGTTCAGCTCGGGAACGAAAAACCAGAGTCGTATCCGCCCGCTCCGTAAGATCGGCACCGGGCGCAAATGCCACGGCACATGCGCCCGATGTTTCCCCGTTTGGTGTTAATCGCCATTATGTGACGTCGCCACAGTCCGGAAAACCCCGCAAATGGCCGCCGGATACTGGCGGCATCGCGTTTGAAAAGCTGGTTGACAGGTGTCAGCTGCAATCATCAACACCGGCGATCCGCCATCCGAACCCCACCCCGTTTATAATTCCTACGTTCAAACGGATTTCAAGAAGCTTCCGATGCGGGTAGAATCCGTAACCTGCTCGGTGCGCTGAAGCATTTAAAAGGAGATCTATGAAGAAACAATTTGTGCTGACCGGTTTAGGTCTTTCAGGAATTCTAGTGGGCGTTCTGATCGTCGGCTTGGCCGCTGGATTCGCGGTCCAGAGCGGGCAACGCGGCCCGGCGACTCCAGCCGCGCCGTGCGGTCCTAATATCCCGGGCGATTTGGGAATAAACGCCGCGAAGAATTCGCGCTGTTTTGAGCTGCGGATGTATACGGTCGATACCAGCAAGAGCCGTATCAACGATCTGCACAAACGGTTTCGCGACGGCGAAGTCGATATATTCAAGAAGAACGGCATGGAGGTTCTTGGCGCATGGCAAAGCCTCGATGATCCCAACACACTGGTCTACTTGCTTGCACATAAGGACCGCGCAGCCCGAGATGCCTCCTGGGCCGCCTTCCAAGCGGACCCTAAGTGGATTGAATTGCGGACGAAGTATCCCGTAACCCTGACTCCCAAAATCTTCATGATGAGCGCGGCCGACTATTCGCCGCTGAAGTGAAATCTCATCCTGCCGGTAGCTCTCAGAGTGTAAAGAGTTGTTAAACTCTCGTGCGTTGTGGCTCTTCTTCGACGGATTATCTCTATAATGCGTCCATGAGCCGATTCACAGATCGCTTAGTGCCTTCGTTGCTGCTCATTTTGTTCTTGCTGGCCACCGTGTTTGCTAAAGCCGCGGATCGACAGCGCCTTGCTCCATACGGCACGTTCATAGCGACGACCGGCCGCATTATGATGATCGATCTGAAGAACAAAACGTTAAGAGTGCGCGCATCGGATGATCAGTTCACTCAGAATTTCTTGCTGGCGAAACAAAGCGATACATCTCCGGTAATCACTTTCCCGGGCGGCGCGACGATCCGCTTCCCTCAGCGCACGGGAAGGCGTCCTTCCCCGGCCGGCAGTACAACACCGAACCTGAACCAGTACACGGTCGTGATCACCAGCAAGACTGTGATTCAGGACGGGGCTGAACCGATGCGCCTCGAAGACTTCACCATCGGCGAGACTATCTCTATACACGGCTGGTACGCCGGCAATACCCTGACCGCGTCGAGAATGGCAAAGTGGTCTTAGGCCGCGCATTCGCTCGAAATCCGTTGACGCAGCTTCCCGCCCAACAGATCACGCTCTGATAGGAGCTACAGCCCGCGTCTTGAGGCTGCGCCCTGCTGCGCTTGCGCTTCGCGCGGGCTCGCGCTGCGGGCGGCTGCCGGGGGCCCATTTTACAAAGGGCCCGATGCTTCCATTCGGGAAAGACTGGGTGTACATTGGGTTCCGGCGGATAGACCCAAATCGGGAGTGGAGATTCTGAATCTTGGTTCAACGGGCGGAATGGTTCTGCCTCGGCTCGTTGAGGAAGGGAACTTGTTATGGCGCGAATCTCGCTGAAAGTGAATGGAAGGTCGCGAGTCGTGGATACAGACCCCAGCACTCCGCTGCTGTACGTGTTGCGCGACGACCTGGGGTTGAATGGGCCAAAGTTTGGCTGCGGTCTTTCTCAATGCGGCTGTTGCACGGTAATGCTGGAGGGCAACGCGGTGCGCTCTTGCAGCATCGCGGTGAGCAATGCTCAAAACCGGAACATTACCACGCTGGAAGGTTTGGGCAGCGTAGCCCGTCCTCACCGGCTCCAGAAGGCGTTCATTGAAGAGCAGGCGGCGCAGTGCGGCTACTGTATGAACGGCATGATCATGAATGCCAAAGCGCTGCTCGACAAAAACCCCCATCCAACGGAGGCGGAGATCCGGCGCGCTCTGGACGGCATCCTATGCCGCTGCGGAAGCCACCTGCGGGTCATCCGCGCTATCCAACGGGCTGCGGTCTAGGAGGTGCAACATGAAAAGACGACAGGTTTCCCGCAGAGGATTTCTTAAGAGCACGGGCGGGCTGGTTGTCAGCTTCAGTTTTTCGGCACCCATCTCCCAGCTCCTGGCTCAATCGCCAGACCTGCCCGCCGTCGAGCCAGAGGCCACACAGCTCGATTCCTGGCTCGCAGTCGCCCAGGACGGAAGTGTCACGGTCTTCACCAGCAAGGTGGAACTTGGTACCGGCATCGAGACTGCCCTGGCCCAGATTGTGGCCGACGAGCTGGATGTGCCGTTTCAGAAAATCCAAATGGATTGGGGGGACACCGCCAAGTCGGTAGACCAGGGCATGACGGTGGCCAGCCGGACGCTCGAGCGAGCCGGACCACAATTGCGCCAGGCCGCGGCGGCCGCGCGCCAGCAGCTTCTGAAACTGGCCGCAGCAAAACTGGAGGCTTCTGCGGAACAGCTTACCGTGCGCGATGGTGTCGTAAGCGTCGCCGGCAACCAGGCCAAGAAAGTCTCCTACGGCGATCTCATCGGTGGCAAGCGCTTCAACCTGAAAATCATCGCCACGGGTGAAGGCTGGGATATGAAAGTGGCTCCCGAAGCGCGCGCCAAGGATCCCAAGGAGTACAAAATCGTGGGCACTTCCGTGCCGCGCATCGACCTGCCGCCGAAATTCACGGGAGAGTACACGTATATCCAGGACGTCCGGATCCCCGGCATGCTCCACGGCCGCGTGGTTCGCCCGGCCGTAGTGAATTCCAAACCATCAAGTATTGACGAAAGCTCCATCCGGCACCTTGCCGGCGTAGTCAAGGTGGTGCAGCAGGAAAACTTCGTCGGCGTGGTGGCCGAGACTGAATGGGCCGCGATCCAGGCCGCAAGAGCTTTGAAAGTGACCTGGTCGCCTCCGGCGGAGAAACTTCCCGCGAATAAAGACGAGCTGGATGCGTACCTCAAGACTACCAAGAGCGTCATTGACATGAATCCGGTGAAGAAGGGCAACGTGGACGAGGCGCTTTCCAGCGCGAGCAGGACTTTTCAAGCCACCTACCGTTGGCCCTTCCAGTTGCACGGCATGCTCGGCCCCTCCTGTGCCGTGGCGGATGTCCGGGCCGACCGCGCCACCGTCTGGACCGGGACCCAAGCTCCGTTTATGACGCGGGACAAGTTGGCGACTCTTTTGGGACTGCCCAAAAAGAACGTTCGCGTCATCCATAAGGAGGCCGCCGGCTGCTACGGACGCCTGGAACCCGACGACGTGCCGGAGGACGCGGCGCTGATGTCCCGCGCCGTGGGCAGACCCGTCCGCGTTCAATGGATGCGGGAAGATGAGCACGGGTGGTCACCCAAAGGGCCACCGCATCTCATTTCGGTCCGAGCCGGCGTGGATAGTCAGGGCAAAGTCATTGTGTGGGATTACCTGGACCGCAGCTTCCCGTGGACCGATGCCAGGGGCGTCCTGCTTGCTTCCCGGCAAGTGGGCCTCAAGCCGACGGACCCAGGGTTTCCCAATGGAGCTACTTCGGCGGGCGAGGTGTATCAGTTCGCGAACCAAAAGATCGCCGCTCAAAACCTGCCCTGGCAGACGGCGGGGCCTATCCCGCTGCGTACTTGTAACCTGCGCTCGCCGGGACAGCCGGCACGCTGCTTCGCCAGCGAAGGCTTCATGGACGAACTGGCCTCGGCTTTGGGCGTGGATGCGGTTGAGTTCCGGCTGCGGTATCTGGGTGAAAACAAGCGGCTGCGGGAAGTCCTCGTGGCGGCAGCTCAAAAGGCCGGCTGGAAGGAACGTCCTTCCCCCGCGCCTTCCTCTGCCGGCCCCAAGCTTGCCGGCCGAGGCATTGCGATTACAGACCGCGCCGGCGCCATGGTTGCCGCCGTCGCCGAAGTTGAAGTGGACAAACCGACGGGTAAGATTGCAGTCAAGCGCATCACCATCGCGCACGACTGCGGCAGGATCGTTAACCCCGATGGAGTAAAAAACCAGATTGATGGGAACGTGATTCAAGGAGTGAGTCGCACGTTATTGGAGGAAGTTCAGTTCGATGCCACCAGCGTGAAGAGTCTGGACTGGAAGAGCTACCCGATTATCAGCTTCCAGAACATCCCTTCAATCGAAATCGTGCTGATCAATCGGCCGGAGATGGAGGCACTTGGCGCGGGCGAACCGTCCATCGTGCCGGTGCCGGCGGCAATAGCCAATGCCGTTTTCGACGCCACGGGAGTGCGCTTCCGGGAGGTTCCTCTCACGCCGGAGCGAGTCCTGAGCGCTCTGAAAAGCGGCCCCGCTCTGAACCAGCGCGCCCGATCTTAGGACGAGATCGCGAGGCAGGCAAGAGATTGCTACGGAGTGACGGTGACTGTCACGTTCTTGTAGGTAAACAGCGACCCATCACTGGCGACTGCGCGCAACGTGTAAATGCCCGGCTCCTGGAACCTCACTTCTGTGATCCATTTGCCGTCCGGAGGCGGCTCGGGAATGGTGAAAGGCGGTGACCATGGTGAGTTTGCCCATGCGCGAGTGTCGGTCCATGTTTTCATCTGTTCAGGGCTGAACCGAACGGCCGAGGCTTTGCCTCGGTACACGATCCACGACAACCGCAAACCGGGTCCGCTGGAGGGAACAATCGACGATGGAGGCCTGTAGAGAAGATTGGCGGCATTCGTTTCGGCGGTTGTGGGTACTGCGCGTGGAGCCGATGCCTTCTCCACTTCTTGAACCGGCCGCTCTCCGGGGTGTCGCGGCTGCAGTTTGCCGTCGCGTCTGGCGGGCAGGTTGTCGGGATCGCCGGCCAGGGCCACCAACGGTACCGGCTCACCGGCCTTGACCGTTCTCCGTGCTTCTCCTTCGACGACGAGCTCCGGCGGGATGTTGTACCGAAGCTCGTCGCGCAGACTGCCGCCGTCCCCTCCAACTTCGGTCGAAATCACCTGTTTGTCGATCTGGTAATCGCTCTTGAGCGATGCGTAGGCTTTCTCGGTTCTGCCGTGGGTCGTGAGGGTCCAGATCAGCTCTTTATTGCCGAAATCCTGGGGCAAGCGGATCGTGAACAGGAATGGGTTCCGCCGCGGATAAAAGTGCGTGGGTTGTCCTTGATCCGGCCCTCCGGGTTCGATGTTGTTGTCCGGCCCCACAGGAATATCGAACTCCTCCAGCCAGTTCGTATTCATGTAGCCGAAATACAATGTGAAGGAGCCATCCTCGTTCGGCATCCAGCCTTCGTATGCCGGCGAGACGCTCTGTCCTTTCGAGTATGTGAACCTGGTCTGAGCGCCCGCAGATTGCAACAAGAGGAGAGCGGTCAGCGAGACAAGCGCGACCGGAGCAACCCATCTCAACACGACAATCGGGCCACGAATCATCATCGGGTCTTATTGTCCGCCCGCGGGCTGCGCTGCGGGCGCCGGCAGAGGAGGCGCCCAGCACAGAGGACAACCGATATCGTAATCGTTCCGGCTCTTCATCTTCGCTCGCCGCTTCGCCATTTCCGCCTGAAACTGTTCCTCCGTGAGCGCGACGGAGTACCCAAGGTCGATGAACATGTTCGCGATCGAGCGCCGGCCACCACCGGCCCAGTTTCTTGGATCGGCAGGGTTCTTATTATTAGCGGTAGTGTCGAGGAAACCCATGAGATGAACAATGGTGCCTTTCGGCAGGAGCGGCGCCGCATCGTCCTCATATACATATTGCTTTACCCAGTTGTGGTCGTAGCCGACGCAATTCAGCGTCTGGATGTTGTGGCCCCAGATCGCTTCCAGACACATCCGCACGCCAGGAGCGTGTAAATGGGGCTCGAATGCAATGATCTTGGTGTTCTCCGTCAGCGTGGCGTAAGCATGAAGCTCTTGCTTCGCCTGATTCGGCTTCACGTCGATATCGATGCCGTTGCCCAAACGCAGGGTCGAACGGCGGAAGAGCGGTTTGTAGCCCTTGGGAAAGAACTTGAAGCCGAATTCAAGATGCGCCTTCGTTTCCCGTCCATTCGGGTGAATGTGACCGGCGGTCAGAGACAGCGACGAATTGGCGGCCAGCAGCCTGCCGGCTTCGGGCGGGAAGATATCTGCGTTGCGTCCAACTTCATGAATGGGCCATGTTGTCGCGGTTTCTTCGGCGCTCGCTGAATCGCGCTGGCCCGGCACGATGCTGGAATACGTCATGTGATGGAACGTATAGCGTCCGCCGACTGTCTTGATCGTGCCGCCTTTTGGAATGTCATTGACTTCGCGGACCTCCACAGCCGAGACGTAACGGTCCTCGGTCAGGCCCGTTGGAATGAGCCCGACGTCTCCCCACCAATCCGGCCCCGTGGCTGGAACGGTCACCTCTTTCGATTTCAGCACCAAGTCCGGTTCGCCGATCGTCCAATTGTCCGAGTCGTCGAAGTTGAGGGACGCCGGCATGTCGGCCGGATTGCCGCGTGACGCTCCGCTGTCCGCCCACTTTACGATCTTTGCAGTCTCCTCGTCACTCAATGACGGGTCGTTCTTGAATTTCTGAATGCCGATGTCTTTTTCCACGAACCAGGGCGGCATGACGCCGGCCTTCGGACCTAGGCTCGTCCGCATCTTCATCTCTCGGGCCCACGGTCTGACCTGTTCGTACGTGACCAGCGGCATCGGAGCAACGCCCTCCGGCCGATGACACGGCTGGCAGCTCCGCTGCAGGATCGGCGCAATATCCTTCGTGAAAGTGATGTCGCCTGGAGACGCCCCCGACTGCCCCCGAATGGCGGCTGGTGTGAAGAAACCCGCAAAAACCGGAACGAGCCACACGAGGCGAAGCGCAGAGGCGCGAGACCCCAACGGACCTCCGACGTTCATCCACATACCTCCCTGAATCATGGGGTATTTCATAGGAACGTTACTCTGAAGGGGCCGAGTATTCAAGCTTTCTCAGACACCCGACGAATCCTCGAAAGTCATCCCAGATATCCAAGAAACCTCTGTAAGAAATATTGTCCGTCTCTCAATATTTTAGCGGCCACTTGTTGCCGAAATGTCTTTTACAGGAGGGTCCGAATGCGCCAGTTGATCGCAATCGTTCTATGCGTCCTGCTTCCGTCTGCTGTTCTTACCCAGACTCAAACTTCAGCCGTGAAGAACAGTTTTCAGGAGGTGACATCGCACCTCGATTCCGGCGGCAATCTGTACCTTTATCTCAGTACGGAAGAATGGTTGAGTGGCCTTTCTGCTCAGATCGCCCAGTTTCGAAATATTCTCGATGCGATACCCGATACCTCCGCAGCCGATAAGCAAAATGCAACCCTCACCTTTAGCCTCATAGCGAATCTTGTCAAACAAAGCGGCATCGAGGAGATCAGTGGTTTTGGTATGAGTTCAATTGCGGTAGAAAAGGGCCTTTATAACGGTAAGGCGATACTGCATCACTACCGCGGCAATAATACCGGTTATCTCTGGTCGGTCTTTGGCAGACAGCCCCATACGCTGGACGGCCTCGATCTGCTGCCCGCCAACACTGCCTTTGCTTGGTTCTCCGATTTGGATCTCTCTTTACTCTGGTCCGTCGTCAACAAGGAAGTCGAACAATCGGGAATTCCAGATGCACATCGGGCACTGCAGGCATTCCGCGATCAGTTCGCAGCAATGACTGGCGGGAGTCTTGAAAAGACGTTGGCCTCGCTTGGAGGCGAATGTGGGCTCGTGTTTACGTTGGATGAAGGCGGAGCGAGCAATGCGTTCTTTCCCGGAACGACGATGCAAATACCGCAAGCCGGTCTCATGCTGGCATGCAAGGTCAAAGATGACACGATCTTCGACTTTGTCGATGCAACGTTGATGACCAATCCGCAGGTGATTCGAACGAATCGTGGCGGTCTCAGGATGCGGACAATGCCTCCGCCAGGCCCGACGCCTATCACACTAAGGCTGTCCATTGCCCGAAGCGGCGACTATTTCTTTGTCGCCTCCAACGACGCGCTGATCGAAGCAGCGGTCGAGGTGAAGGCCGGGACGCGAATGGGACTGAAATCCACGGATGAATTCCAGAAGTTGTCCCGGCGCGTTCCGGAACAGGGGAACTCGTTTACGTTCCGAAGCCGGAGGATCGCGGAGACGATGGCGGGCCTCCAGTCGCGTCTCTTGGCAAACAATCCTGCAGCGAGCAATCTGGGTCAGACACAGTTGCTCACAAATTTCTTCGGCGCGCCAGGAACAACGGGCACCTATAGTGTCGGCGCCAATACTGACGAGGGTTTTCTCTTCACCGGCAACGGCGGCCAAAACCCTGCGGCGACGCTCTTCCTGCTGCCGGGCATGGCTGTGACGCTGATTGTCGCAACGATTGCGATCCCCAATTTATTGCGGTCGCGGCAAGGGGCTAAATAAAGCTTCGGCAGTTGCGAATCTCAGGACGCGTAAAATGGAGTGGATGACGCCAAATCCATTTGACGTTCGCACCGCAGTGGTTTTAGGCTGCTACCACCGATGGCGTGAAAGGAGTTTTTGCAATGAAGAGAGCATGCTTCGCGACAATCATCCTCTTGGTTTTCGCGACAACATTGTCGGCGGAAAAGAAGGACGTAACGATTACGGGGGCCGATGGCTTCGCCTTGAAAGGGACGCTGTACTCAGCCGGAAAGATCGGACCGGGGATTCTCTTGCTGCACCAATGCAATGCGGACCGTCAGATCTACGACACTCTGGGAACCATGCTAAGTGCGGCTGGTTACAACGCTCTCACGCTGGACTTTCGCGGTTTTGGAGGCAGCAAGAACGCTCAGTTCCCGGATCTTGCCTCGGCGCGGGACAAAATGCCGGGCGATGTTGACGCGGCGTTCCAGTTCCTGACAACGCAGGGTCTCGTGAACAAAACCGTGTTGGGAGTGATCGGCGGCAGTTGCGGTGTCAATCAGGCGATTCAAGCGGCGCGGCGGCATCCCGAAGTCAAAACGCTCGTGCTGCTGTCGGGCGGAACGGACGGCGACGGCGAAATGTTCATAAAGAATGCCGCCAAGATGCCGATCTTTGGCGCTGCCAGTGAGGAAGACACCAATGCAGCGGCATCGATCAAGAAGATCGTTGGCCTCTCAACAAATCGCGACAGCCAGATTACGATGTTAAAAGGAGCCGGGCACGCCGCCTCGATGTTTGAAAAGGAACCGGACCTCCAGGCCGACATTGTG
>Ga0209235_1002315_pt1 | contig 10582 bp, 7 predicted proteins | sample GraSoi013_1_20cm_4_FD_185817 | JGI IMG/M metagenome (GOLD analysis project Ga0209235, IMG submission 185817) | Grasslands soil microbial communities from the Angelo Coastal Reserve, California, USA - Sample 09_25_2013_1_20cm (SPAdes) (version 2) | ecosystem: Environmental > Terrestrial > Soil >...
GATTCAATTCGATGATCCGGTCCACTTCGTCGCCGAAGAGCTCGACGCGCACGGCCCGGTCTTCGTACGACGGGTGAACCTCGATCACGTCGCCCCGGACGCGAAACCGGCCGCGGGCGAAGTCGATGTCGTTGCGCTCGTACTGAATGTCCACCAGCCGCCGCAGGATCTCCTCGCGAGAACGGCGCTCGCCCTTGCGGATGAGCACCATCACTTCTTTGTAGTCCTCGGGCCGCCCCAACCCGAAGATGCACGACACCGAGGCGACCACGACGACATCGCGCCGTTCCATCAGCGCCTTGGTCGCGGCGTGCCGGAGCCGGTCAATCTCGTCGTTGATGGAGGCGTCCTTGCTGATATACAGGTCGGTCTGCGGGACGTACGCCTCCGGCTGATAGTAGTCGTAGTACGAGACAAAGTAGCGGACGGCGTTGTTGGGAAAGAACTCCCGGAATTCGCCGTACAGCTGCGCGGCCAGGGTCTTGTTGTGGGCCAGGACCAGCGTGGGCCGCTGGACGGCCTCGATGACCTTTGCCATCGTGAACGTTTTGCCGCTGCCGGTAACCCCCAGCAAGGTCTGATGCCGGTGCCCTTGCTGCGCGCCGGCGACGAGCCCCGCGATCGCGGCAGGCTGATCGCCCCGCGGCTGGAGGTCGGTGAGCATTTCAAAGGCGGGCACGAGACACGCTCCGGGGGGAGAAACGCATAACGACAGTATAACATTGGGGTCAAACTGCAGGCTACCGGTCCCCCTCAGCGCGCGAAATGAGGGTGTTCGGTGTTTCGGAGTCTCACCTCATCGCATCTGGAGTTCTTGCCAGAGGAGCTCGACCTGCCGGCGGGTCTCCTCGAGCGAGCCGGAGTTGTCGATCACCCAGTCAGCCTCCGCTTCCTTCTCCTCGGGCGGCCGCTGGGCGTCGAGGCGCTGCTCGACCGCCTCCGGGGAGAATCCGTCCCTGGCCTTCAACCGTTCGATCTGCTGTTCGCGGCGGGCAGCTACCACGATGACTCCATCCAAGTTGAACGCCTCGGGGCCCGTGGTATCCAGCAACAGTGGAATGTCGATGATCACGATGGCGTCAGGGGTGCTGCTGCGAAGGCGCTCGACCTCCTCCAGGATGCGCCGGCGGATTTCCGCGTGGGTGATCGCGTTGAGCCGGCGGCGGGCGGTCGTATCGCGGAAGACAAGCTCACCAAGGGTCTTCCGGTCGAGCGTCCCGTCGCCGCCGATGATCTTCTTCCCAAAGGCCCCGACAATCTTCTGGTACGCCTCGGTCCCGGGTGCGACGGCCTCCCGCGCGATATGGTCGGCTTCGATGACGATGGCACCCAGGTCGCGGAATATCTGGGCAACGGTCGTCACCCCGGTGGCGATGCCCCCCGTCAGCCCGAAGACCTTCACGCCAGCGGCTCCATGTCTCGCCAGTTGGGTCCGGCTTGTGTGTCCACCCGGAGGGGGACTTTGAGCAGGAAGGCCTGGGCCATGACACGCCTCACGTCGGCCGCCAGAGCCCCAACAGCGGCCCGGGGCACCTCGAAGAGCAGTTCGTCATGGACCTGCAGGGTCATCAGCGCGTTCGGGAAGCGCGGCAGGACGTCACGAGCCAGATCGATCATCGCCTTCTTGATGATGTCCGCGCTGCTGCCCTGGATGGGCGTGTTGATCGCCGTGCGCTCCGCGGCCTCTCGAATCGGCCGGTTGCGCGTGTGCACCTCGGGGATGTACCGCCGCCGGTTCAACACTGTGGTCACGAACCCCGTCCGGCGAGCCTGCTCCACGATGTCCAGCATATACTGGCGCACCCTCGGGTAGCGCTCATAGTACCGGTCGATATACGCTTTCGCCTCGGCCCTGCTGATGCCGAGTTGCGCCGCCAGGCCGAACTCGCTCATGCCGTACGCCACGCCAAAGACAATCGTCTTGGCCCGCCGCCGCAGGTCGGGCGTGACCTCCGCGCGGGGCACGCCGAAGACCTCGCTGGCCGTGACGGCATGGATGTCGTCATCCCGTGCAAACGCATCCAGCAGCCCCGGATCGTCGGTGATGTGCGCCAGCACCCGCAGGTCGATCTGAGAGTAATCCGCGCCCAGCAGCACCCGGTCGGCAGGGGCGATAATGGCCCGGCGGATCTTCCGTCCTTCCTCGGTGCGGATGGGGATATTCTGTAGGTTCGGATCGGTCGTGATGACCCGGCCGGTGGCGGCAACGGTCTGATTGAACGTGGTGTGGACACGACCGGTCCGCGCGTTGACCAGCGCCGGGAGGACGTCGACGTACGTCGTTTTCAGCTTGGTGAGCTCGCGGTGTGCCACGATGTTGGCCACGATCTCATGGTGCGGCGCCAGGTACTCCAAGACCTCGGCGTCGGTGGAGTAGCCGGTCTTTGTCTTCTTCACCGACGGCAGCTGCAACTTCTCAAACAGGACAAATCCCAGCTGTTTGGGCGAGCTGATATTGAATGCCATCCCGGCCAGCCGGTAGATTTCCGCGGTCAGCTCTTCCAGCCTGCGTTCCATCTCTTCCGCGAGTGTCCGCAGGTACGGCACATCGACGGCCACGCCCGCCTCTTCCATTGTCGCCAGCACGGCGACGAGCGGCATTTCGATCTCGGTAAACAGCTCGTACACCTGCTTGTCCCGCATGCGATCAACCAGCACCGAGCGCAGCCGGCGCAGCACATCGGCGGCCTCACATGCTTCCGCGACCTCGTCCCGGTTCAGACCCAGCCCCTGGCGGGGCTCTTGCTCCTCATCCATCCGCAGGCGCCAGCCCAGATATTCCCACGCCGCCGTACCTAAGGTGTGAGTTCGCCGTCCTGGGTTCATGAGATAGGAGGCGATGCCGACGTCGACATCGAACCCGCGCGGCTGTAGCCCGCCACGCCGCAAGACGAGCAGATCGGCCTTCGCGTCGCCGCTGACTTTCACGGCCGGGCCTTCGACCAGCGGCCCGAGCGCATCCGGGAACCGATCATCGGCAATCGGAAGATAGAGCGCCCTGCCCGGGACCGCGCAGACGGCAATTCCCGTCAGGCGGGCCGTCAATGGGTGGCCCTCGGCTCGGGCCAGGTACAGACCGATTTCCTCCGCCCCCCCGGCGGCGTCCGCCAGTTCCGCGGCGTCGGCGGCCCGTCGATACTGGCCTTCAGGCTGCTCTTCCACCACCCCGACGCGTTCAACGAGGCTCTTGAACTCCAGATCCGCGAACAACGCCTGCAGCCGCTCTCGATCCGCCGGTCTCCGGCGCAATTTTTCCCATTCCCATTGTACGGGAACGTCTGTCACGATCGTGGCGAGATGTTTGCTCTGCAGAATCTGCTCGCTGCGCGCACGGATCGCCTCCTGGAACTTGGCCGGAACGCGATCGAGGCGTTCCAGCAGGTCTTCCACCGTGCCGAACTGCTGGATCAACTGGCTGGCGGTCTTCTCCCCGATCCCGGGGATGCCGGGGATGTTGTCGGTCGTATCGCCTTTCACCCCCTTGTAGTCAGGCAGGCGGCTCGGATCAAAGCCAAACCGGGCCAGGAATTTCTCACGGTCGTAGACGGTGGTCTCGCTAATCCCTCGGCTGGTGATCATCACTTTGATATTGGTGTCGATAAGCTGGAGGACGTCGAGGTCACCGGTGACGATGAGCACATCGAACCCTTCGGCCGCGGCCCGGTGCGCCATGGTCCCCAGCACATCGTCGGCTTCGAAGCCCGCGACCTCGAAGATGGGGATACCGAGCGCCTCCAGGATTTCCTTCGTGGTCTGAATCTGCGGCCGCAGGTCATCGGGCATCCGCTGCCGGGTCGCCTTATATTCCTTGAACTGAGTGTGGCGGAACGTGGGGACAGCTTTGTCGAAGGCGGCGGCGACGTAGCCCGGCTGCTCCTCGTCCAGAATCTTCAGCAGCATATTGGTGAACCCATACACGGCGTTGGTCGGCCGGCCATCGCTGGTCGTAAAGTACGGCAGCGCGAAAAAAGCCCGGTAGACCAGGCCATTGGCGTCGATGAGGACGAGCTTGCGGGAACCGGCGGTCATAACGACACGTGACTGATCAGTTCGCTGATCCGGCGTACTGCCCCTACAGTAGACACCACACCCATGCCGCCAGAGTGGCGCCCTCCCACGGTGGCGAGGTCAGGCGGATGGGCGCAGGCGCCAGAACGGGCCGGTGAGGCCCAATTCTGCGAAAATAGCTTCAGCTTCGTCAGGGGTCTTCCGTTGCCAGGTCGGATCCCGGCGATCCGCACCGTACCAAACTTTCGCGAGCCGCCACTGCTGACCAAGCGTCAAGATGCCGCCGCGTTCCATACGCCAGGCCTTGCACCAACGCGTCACATGCTCTTCCGACCGGAAGAGCAGCATGGTCTTTCAATTGAAGACGATGTCGTCCCACCACCGGCGGGCGGGAAGCGCGTAGTGCGCAACGCCCTCGCCGGACTGCAGGGCTCCGGTGACAATCCGCACTTCCATGAGCGCCCCGCAGTCTCCGCACGATGTCTTGATGAGCGCATCCCTACCACGCATAGCGACGATTCCCATCGCGTCCCAGATGCAGTTGCCGTAGCAGGCGTAGTCGTCGAACTGCACCAGGAATGGGGTCGGGACGGCGGAAAATGGGTTGGCCATCAAGATTTCCCCGGCGCCTGACTGCAGCACCAGGATGTGTCCGGCGGCCAGTCGCGCAAAGCAGGCCCTGACCTCGTCGACGGTCGCGCGTAGGCCGGCCGCGGCCTCGGCAGTCGTCGGCGGGAACCCGCGACGCAGCACCACGTCGTACACGAATCGTCGAACGTCTCTATCGAACGCGTCGGTGGACTGGGTCATATTTCGAGTAAGAGCGCGTCCCGATGGTTCGGTGCTGGCGAGCCTGGCCTAGTTTTGCATGAGAACCTCAAGCCCGTCGGCGCATGCTCGGCTTACCGTCGAGTTAGCTTCTTTCTCCCCAGGCATTCTATCCCAGCCGCCTTTCTCGATAACGGCAGCTCTCTCCCAGGAGCTTGTCTCCTTCAATGCCTTGAGTCTCGCTTCATGGTTCGGTTGACTCATGAATTGAGCGACACAGATCGCCGCCCGCGTCGCCAAGACCGCCGCATCGCTCTTGTTCTGGGCGGAACTGGTAGTTGTCCAGCCGCCCCAGGCAAAGCCGATGATCGTTGCGATGACCGCTCCACCAAGAAGTGCCCAAGCCCCAAACTTAAGCTTCGCCACGGTCTCTGGTTGCACTGATCTCCCGCTCAGAAGCCGGAAGCCCCAGAGAAAAACTGCAGCTCCGACGAAACCAACCAGGATCGAGCCGATGTTGAAACCTGCTCCGGCGTGGACGAAGTAGTTAAGGATCCCCCCGCCGACTAACGCGCCGATGACCCCGACCACGAGATCCCCCAGGATGCCGCGGGAACCCTCATGTATCACACGCTTCGCCAAATAGCCGACGATAATTCCGACGATGACCCAGACCCAGAAAAGGCCCATGTTCGCACACCTCCCTTATCGCATGAAACATAACACGACCAGGGAGTGCCGTCTGTTCAAAATTGCTCACATGGGTCCAATACGGGAATTGTTGGAGACGCAGCGTGCTCTCTGGACGAGAAACTCCACGCCCAGAGATCCGCGGATCTAGTCGTGCAGCACGATATTCAGGAGTGCACTGTGCACCCGCAGCTCACCGTTGTACTCAATGAGGCCCAACTGCCGGAACCTGTTCATAAAGAAGCTCACGCGTGCCCGCGTCGTGCCGATTATTTCCGCCAGACTCTGTTGGCTGATCTTCGGGACCACAATCTCCGCCTCTCGTTCCTTGCCAACGTGCGCAAGCAGGAGCAGCGTCCGCGCCAGACGTTTTTCGCTCGAATTGAACAGTTGATCGACCAAGTCTTCTTCAATACGAATATTGCGCGAGAGCACATACGACACGAACAGCTCTGAAAATGTGGGCTGGTTATGCAGCAACCGGATGATGGCTTTCTTCTCGAACCTCATCATGGCGCCATTGGTCGTCGCCGTCGCCGTCGCCATCCGAAGGTGCTGACCGGCCAGGCATCCCTCGCCAAAGAAGTCGTCCGGTCGTAACATCGCAATGACCGCCTCTTTCCCGTGTCTGGACAGCACCGTGAGCTTGACCTTGCCCTTGAGAATATAGAACACGGCATCGGCAGGATCACCTTGCGAGAAGAGCGTCTGCTTCTCCTGGGACTCCAGAATAGTTCGTCCGTCTCCGGCTCTTTCGAGGAAGGCCTTGAGGTCGAACCGCAGGGGTTTCTTGCGTACCATACGACGACCTCCCTCCGGGCTTCGCGCTACTAACCTGAGTCTAGTATAAACTATGTCACCTGAGTGACCCCAAAGCGAAACGTTACCCCCCTCCCCGTGTGGGTTCAAAGACACCTTCGGTCTGGTGCCGGGGGTGGGAGTCGAACCCACACGGGCCTTGCAGCCCAATGGATTTTGAGTCCATTGCGTCTGCCAGTTCCGCCACCCCGGCCAGCGCGTTCCTATTATAAGCGTCCGGAGTGGACGGGCAAAGTCTCGTCAGTCGGCCGCACACTGGGATGGGTAAAGACATCCAGATAGTGGTCCAGGAACGGCTCGAGAAGACCGGACCTGCCAAGGATCTTTGCCGTGGTCACAGCAAGACGCGGCAGCGCGAGCAACGCCAGATTGGCCCAGGCCAATGCGCGGAACTTGCGCCGCGACTTCGCAAGAAATGCCTGATACTCAGCCGCCGCGTGATCAGGCGTCAACTCGCCATCAAGTACGCGGCGGAGCAAGGCCCCACACGTAAACCCGGCCAGCACCGCGGTCCTGATCCCCTCCCCTGTCAGTGGGAGGCAGTGACCGGAGGCATCGCCGGCGACGAACACCCCATCCACGACCGCCGGACGCAACCCCGATGCCAGAAACCCGCCGTGCACGGCGCGAGGCCGCAGTCCGAAGCGGCTCATGAACTGCTCGAGCGGCGCCCCCAGCTTGCTCCGGCCCAGGTAGCTGAGCACTCCGAACCGGACCAGCCCTCCGATTGGAAACGCCCAGGCATAGCCGTCGCGCACCTCGGGCAGAAAGTAGAAGTGCAGCCCTGGTTCGAACGCGCACTCCACCTCAGACTCGATGCCAAACGCCATCCAGCGCCGGTTCACATACCGCGAGCCGGGCCCTACGGCGAGAGCAGCCCGCCATCCGGTGGCGTCCACGCGCAAGGTTCCAGAGAAGTCTCCCCTCGCGGTGCGGACTGTGGATCCCGATCGCCCGGTAACCGCAGCCTGGATGAACTCGACCCCGGCGTGCGCGAACGCGAGTTCACAAAACCGCCGGTAGTCGAACGTGCAGAACGGCTCCGGCAGCGGCCAAACGGTCTCACCCGCCCGCGTATGCAGAACCAACCGGTCATGGACCAGTTGGATCGACGTTTCCGCACCCATCGCGCGCACGATCGAGACCGGGGCCCCGCAGGCCGAAGTGACCCCATCACCCACCGGCGCGCGGTCCAACAGAACCACACGTTTCCCCCGCAGGCGTTGCGCAACGGCCAAGCCGGCAAAGCTCGCGCCCGCAATCACAACATCATAGTGATTGGTGATTGGTGATTCGTGATTCGCCACTAGAGCGTCCGCTAAAGAGGTCATGCGATCTCGCCGGCCGCGCAGGCCCGCATCTGGGACTCAGTCGCGCCAGACGCTGCCGGCGCCCAACAGATCTTCAATCTCTGTCTGCAGCTCGGCGGTAGCAGCCACGCGCAGGTCGCGCCCGCTCATCACGACTTCGCGACCCGACGCGAGCAGATGCAGGAACACCGGCAAGTCGCCGCGGCGCCGGGCCAGCAATTCCTTCAACTGATGCAGACCTGCTTCGCCGAGTTGCGCCGTGTCCACCCGGAGGTGCAGCGCCGGTGCCGACTGACGGGCCTCGAGCTTGGGGCCTTGGGCCTCGTTGAGTTCAGTTGTTGCGCCTCTCTCGTCAGAGTCCGCCTTCTCTCCGTTCAACGAAACAGGAGGACTCAGGACGGGGAGCGGCTCCACCTCTTCCGCTTCCTCCAGCGTCATCACGCGGTCGGCCAGAATCTTGGCCTGTTGCTCCATGACGTCGACTTTCCCTCGCACTACCAGGACGGCATCCCGCTTCAATAGGAAATGCACCTGCTCGTAGGCTTTGGGAAAGATGATGACCTCGCAGCTGCCGGTGAGATCCTCCAGCGTAACGAATGCCATCGCCGACCCGCTTTTGGTCGTCGTGCGTTTGACCGCGGTGATGAGACCGCCGACGGTGACTTGCGTTTTGTCCGGCAGCTCCATCAACTGGTTGAGCGCGGCGTTGATGCGCGGTGCCAGCGTGGCGTGGACGTGGCGGAGGGGATGGTCCGAGATGTAGAGACCCAGCATCTCCTTTTCCATCGCCAGAAGTTCTTCCCTGGAGAACTCCTCCACCTGACTTGTGGGAACGGCCGTTTCTCCAGGCGGGGTCTCGCTGGTCACGTCAAACAATCCAGTCTGCCCGGACGCCCGCGCCCGCTGCACGCGCTGGCCTGCCTCCATGGCCTCATCCAGCAGGTGCAGCAGCTGTGCACGCGGCATGCCCAAAGAGTCCATCGCGCCCGCCTTGATCAGGCTCTCCAGCACGCGCCGGTTCACCGCCCGCGGGTCGACCCGCTCCACCAGATCGACCAACGAGGTGAAGGCCCCGCTCTCTTTGCGCGCCTGCAGAATCGCGTCGACCGCCCCAAGGCCGACATTCTTCACCGCGGCCAGACCGAAGCGGATCGCCTCTCCCACCACCGTGAAATCTACGTACGATTCGTTTACGTCGGGCGGGAGCACCCGGATGCTCATCCGCACGGACTCCGCGACGGCCGCGGCCACTTTGTCCGTATCCCCGGCCTCACTGCTGAGCACCGCGGCCATGTACTCAGCGGGGTAGTTGGCCTTCAAATACGCCGTGTAGTACGCGATCAATCCGTAGCAGGCTGCGTGGGCGCGATTGAATCCATACCGGGCAAAGGGTTCGAACTGCTCGAAGATCTGCTCGGCCACGTGCCCCGAGACTCCCTGTTCCACGCACCCGGCCATGAACTTCGCGCGCTGCTGCTGCAGTTTATCCCTGATCTTCTTGCCGATGGCATACCGCAGCACGTCCGCCTCGGCGGGCGAGAACCCGGCGACGGCCTGAGCCACGGCCATCACGTCTTCCTGATAGACCATCACCCCGTAGGTCTCGCGCAGCACCGGCTCCAGCGCCGGGTGCGGGTAGGCGATCGGCTCCTGACCGTGCTTCCGGCGGATGTAAGTGGGGATGTTGGCCATCGGTCCCGGCCGAAACAGCGCTACCATGGCCATGATGTCCTGGATGTTGCTGGGCCGTAGTTCCTTCACGTAGCGCGTCATCCCCGCGCCCTCCAACTGGAAGATACCAACCGTCTCCCCCGCGGCGAGCAGTTCATAGGTCTTTCTGTCGTCCAGGGGGATGCGCTGGAGGTCGACCCGGTGGCTCCGGGTCTTTTCGATAATCTTCATCGCCGTGTCGAGAATCGTGAGGTTGGCCAGCCCAAGGAAGTCCATCTTCAGCAGGCCGATCTTCTCGACCGCGATCATGTCGTACTGGGTCATCACCAGATCGCCCTTGGTCGCCTTCTGCAGCGGGACGTGCTCGATCAACGGGTCTCGAGAGATGATCACCCCGGCTGCATGCGTGCTGGCGTGACGGGCCACTCCCTCCAGCTTGTGGGCCAGGTCCAGGACCCGGTGGATCTGGGGGGAGTCCTCGGCCACGCGCTGCAACTCCGGCTCGCTGCGCACAGCATCGTCCAGCGTGGCATTGAACGGGATAAGTTTCGCAATCCGGTCGACATCCCCATAGGGCAGCCCCATCACCCGGCCGACATCTCGCACGGCCTGGCGGGCGCCCATCGTCCCGAAGGTGATAATCTGAGCCACGCGATCCGCACCGTACTTGTCGATCACGTAGCGGATGACCTCGTCGCGCCGGCTGTCCATGAAGTCCACATCGATGTCCGGCATCGTGTACCGCTGGGGGTTCAGGAAGCGCTCAAAGGGCAGGCGATACTGCAGCGGATCGACGTCCGTGACCCCCAAGGTATAGAGCACCAGGCTGCCGGCGGCGGACCCCCGGACCGTGGTGAGAATGCCGTTCCGCTTGGCGAACGCCACGAAATCCTGCACGATGAGGAAGTAGGGCGCGTAGCCCATCCGCTCGATAATCGACAACTCGTAGTCCAGACGCTGCCGCGCCTCCACCGGCACCCGGCCAAAAATCGTCTGCAGCCCCTGCGCGCATAAGTGGCGCAGGTACGACTCTGGCGTCTCGCCGGCGGGGACGGGGGAGTGTGGGAGCTTGACGGCATCGAGCTCCAGTTCGAGCGCGGCGCGCTCAGCCACCTCCATTGTTGTCGCCAGCGCACTGGGTAGCTCCTGGAAGGCCCGCGCCATCTCCTCAGCCGATTTGAGGTAGAACTCCGGGGTCTGGCCCATGCGCGGCTTGTCGGTCGCGTCGAGGTTCACGTTCATCTGGATACACATCAGAGTATCCTGAGCGTCGGCGTCGCCGCGCTGCACATAGTGTACGTCGTTGGTCGCGATCA
>Ga0209235_1002317_pt1 | contig 10573 bp, 4 predicted proteins | sample GraSoi013_1_20cm_4_FD_185817 | JGI IMG/M metagenome (GOLD analysis project Ga0209235, IMG submission 185817) | Grasslands soil microbial communities from the Angelo Coastal Reserve, California, USA - Sample 09_25_2013_1_20cm (SPAdes) (version 2) | ecosystem: Environmental > Terrestrial > Soil >...
GGTTGCGCGTTCGGGTTCGATCCGCCGTTGCCGTCGATCGCGATGCCGTGGGCGAATCCGCTGGACTTGTTGAGCCCGGCCTGGAGGATGTGATTCCCGAGGACCGTGTTCTCGTTTCCTTGGGTCGAGATGATTCCATGCTTCCCCGTGCGAGAGACGAAGCAGTTCGCAACGATGGACTGGTCCGTGGCGATGAGTGCGATTCCTTCGCCGTCGGTGTCGTCGACGACGCACGACTGGACGAGGCTCCGCCGGTTGACGGGACCGGACGGGGTCGAATGGGCCTTGACGCCGGCCCCCTTCGTGCGGACGACGTGGAGGTCCCGGACCGTCACGTTCTCGATCATCTCGCTTGCTGCGGCTGCGTCCAAGAGGATGCCGGCCCCGGACGCGTTGTGAGCCTTGTTTCCGTCAATGGTCAGATTGGAAATGGTGCAGCCGCTGGCCCGAATCGCGAGGACGTCCGCGTTCACACCGTCGCCGAGCCGGATCACCGTGGCATCCGGGCCGGATCCGAAGACCCAGACGTTGGTCCGTGCGAGGGCGATCGGCGACGTGACGCGGTAGGTCCCGCGGGGAAGGTAAACCAGGCCGCCCGAGGCCGGCACGCGTTCGATTGTCCCAATCAACGCCCCCGTGTCGTCCGCGGCTCCGTCGCCGACGGCCCCCTGGTCCCGGACGTTGTACACGGCGTCCATGGTCCCGGGACCGGAAACCGAGGGCGCCCCCGGCGCCGGCCCGATCAGCTGGGGAGGGAGTTCTCGAGCCGCGACCGTCGCAATCGCGGCTCCGAGTCCCGCCGCAGCCAGGTTTTTCAGCACACCCCGTCTCGTGTCAGGCCGATCGTCTGGAGACGCCATCCCTAGGACTCCGGTCGGGCTAGACGCTCTAGCTACAAAGTCACGGCTGCACAAAAGTGTACGCCCACACGCAGATCCGACCTAGAGCGACTCGAGACCTCGGCTCCATGTCCGATCCGGTCCGGGCGGTTTCAAGGTCCTGCTACACCGCGAGGACCTTCTGCCGCATCCGACCTCGAAGTCTGTCTGTCAGACTGGTACGGCAATATTCCGCGCGGGCGACGGCAAGTCTACGGCGCGTGCATCTGGACGCTTTCGGCCCATCCTTCTTATACCCCCCTTCCAATTGCTATCGAGGTAGGGGGAGTGTAGTCGTGGAAGGAATGCGGTCCGCTCACGAGTTCGCATCGTGTGTTGGCCTTCTGCGCTAACTTGCCCAGGGGGACAGACATTGTTCGAGCCAGGTTCTGCGAGAGGCAACTCGCTCTCGTCAGACGCTGCGGCGCAAGGGAAATCGGAATGGGACGGCCGCAAGGTCGCGGTCACGGGTGGAGCGAGTTTCATCGGAAGCCACCTCGTCGAATCGCTCATCGCTCGCGGCGCGGACGTCTCCGTCATTGACGACCTGAGCAGCGGCCGTCTGCAGAACCTCGACGGCGTGAGCAGCCGTTACAAATTCCATCAGATCGACCTGGAGTACAGCGGCATCGAGGAGATCACCTCGGCCTTCGAAGGAAGCGAGGTCCTCTTCCACCTCGCGGCGATTCATGGAGGCCGGGGCTACATCGATGCGCATCCTGCGGACGTCTGTTCAAACCTAGCGATCGACCACCACGTGTACGAGGCCGCCCGGAGGGCGGACGTCTCGCAGGTGATTTTCGCGAGTTCCGCGTGCGTGTATCCTCCGGCGTTGCAGGCGACCGAGGGATCAAGCTACTTGCTCCGTGAAGAGGACTGCGACCCTCGGAAGCTCGGCGAACCGCTCAGCGCGGACCTGGAGTACGGCTGGGCGAAGGTCTTCGGGGAAATCCAGCTCCTCGCCTTCATCCGACAGTATGGGATGAAAGGGTGCAGCGTCCGCTTCATCACGGCGTACGGACCTCGAGAGAACGAGACCCACGCGATCATCGCTTTGATCTACAAAGCGGTCCGCCGGATGGACCCGTACCCGATCTGGGGCAACGGCCGTCAGGACCGGGACTTCACGTACGTCACGGACATCGTCGACGGGACTGTCCGCGCCGCGGAGCGCATCACGGACGGCAGCGCGGTCAACCTCGGCAACGGGCGGCGGTACACGATGATCGAGGTCGCGAACACGATCTTCGAGCTCGTCGGGTGGCGGCCTCGAGAGATCTTCTTCGACACGTCGAAGCCGACGGGAGCCGTGAGCCGCGCGCTGGACATCCGGAAGGCCCGCGAGGAGCTGGGCTGGGAGCCCAAGGTCTCCTTCCGGGACGGTCTCGAGGCGACGATCGACTGGTATCTCGCGACGCACAACGGCTCGACTCCGACGGACGAGCGCATCCTCCTCGAACGGGCGTGAAACGATGGAGCTGCAGACGACGCCCGCGAAGCCCTCTCGACCGCAAATCGCGGTCGTCATGCCGGTCCACAACGAGGCGGACACTGTGCGGGCCGTTGTCGAAGAGCTGGCCGGCACCATCCTCAAGGCCCATCCCGCAACGCTATTCGTATTCGAGGACGGAAGTCGAGATGGCACCGGCGAGGTGCTTCGGGAAATTGCGGAATCGATGCCATCCCTCCGCGTTTCGACGTCCCCAGATCGCAAGGGCTATCCAGGCGCGGTCCGCGACGCGATTCTCTCGATTGATGCAGAGGAGTTCCCTCTCCTCGCGTTCCTCGACGGAGACGGTCAATACGATCCGCGGGACTTCGAACGCCTCTGGACCGAATTCCAGACGGGCATGGCGGACATCGTTCAAGCTCGGCGGACCCACCGGACCGAGCCGCTGTACCGCGCCTTGCCCTCGAGGGTCTTGCGCCGACTCGAAGGCTTACTGTTCAACCCGGGCACCAAGGATGTGACGAGCGCCTTTCGCATCATGCGGACGGAGGTCGCCCAGGCGGTCGCCCGGAGCGTGCGATATTCGCGGTACAACTTCTGGCTCGAATTCACCGCGCGGGCGAGCGTCGCGGGATACCGTCAGGTCGAAGTGCCGACCTCGTACCGATCGCGTGCCGGCGCGACGAAAGTCTACGGTCTCCGCACGATGCCGAAGATCCTCCGCGCGGAACTCGGTGCCCTCGTCCGGACGTGGCTCGACCACCGGAAGGCGGAGCTGGTTCGTTTCGCGACCGTCGGCCTCAGCGGCGCCCTCGTCATCCTGGGCCTGCTCTGGGCGCTGACGGATCTTGCGGGGATTCCGTACCTCGTGTCCGCCGCGATCGCCATCGAGGTCAGCATCTTCTGGGCGTTCGCCTTGCACGAGCGGTGGACGTTCCGGCAGATCGTCAAGTCGCGGTCGCTCATCCGTCGATTCCTGGCCTATAACCTCGTCGCCCTTGCGGGTCTCGCGGTGAACCTGGTCGCTTTGTTCGCCTTCACCGAGCTCGCTCGGATGTTTTACCTCGTCAGCGAATTCCTCGCGATCGTCATCGCATTCGGCTTCAACTACTTCGCCAGCCGGCGGTTCGCTTGGAGCGGTCGTCCGGGGACAGCGCCCCGCGAGGAGGATGCAGCCCGTGTCCCGCGGGGCATCGAAGACGACTGACAAGAGCGGACGGGATCGAGGTCGAGTCCGCCCTCGGTCTCCGAGATCCCTCGCCGCAATCCTGGTCCTCTTCTTTCTCCTGTCCGTCATGGTCGTCGAATCGCGGCCGGCGGCCGCTGTCTCCGGGACCTTGGAAGCCGCATACACCGGATTGAGTTGGCCGACCGCGCTCAGCTTCGCGGAGGACGGCCGGATCTTCGTCGCGGAACGGTACAGCGGACAAATCCTGATTATCGAGAACGGCACGATTCTACCGGATCCGTTCTACACGTTCGAGCAGCTCGCGACGCTTCACGACCAAGGTCTCCTCGGGCTCGCCCTGGACCCATCCTTCCCGACCTCGCCGTGGGTGTACGCCTACTACTCGTACGACGACGTCGCGAACGGAACCACATACAACCGCATCGTGCGGATCCTTGCCACAGGCAACTCGGGCGGATCGATGGAGGTCCTCCTCGATGGGATTCCCAGCGGGGTATGGCACATCGGTGGCCCGATCCAATTTGGTCCGGACGGTAAGCTGTACGCTGTCATCGGAGACAGCTACATCCCGGCGAATGCCCAGAATCTCACGACCGTCGCCGGCAAGGTGCTCCGGCTGAATCCGGATGGCAGCGTGCCGGGTGACAATCCGTTCGTCGGCAATGTGAGCGCGAACCCGTACATCTACACGTACGGCCACCGGAACAATTTCGGCATCGCCTTCCACCCGGTCACCGGCGTCGCCTACGTGACGGAGAACGGACCCGAGTGCAACGACGAAGTGAACCTCCTCATCCCCGGTCGCAACTACGGGTGGGGCCCCAGCTGGACCTGCGTCCCGCCGATGCCGCCGCCCCCGCTCAACACGAACCGGGATGGGCCGAATCCCGTCTTGCCGTTGGTCTGGTACTCGCCCAACATCGCCCCCACGAATGCGATCTTCTACGATGGGCCGGGCTTCGCCGCGTGGCAGGGCGACTTCTTCTTCGGGACATGGAACACGCGAAACGTCCATCGCGTCCACCTCGCCCCTCCGAACTACGACTCGGTCGTGTCGGATGATGTCGTGCTGACCCTCCCTTCCAACGCCTCGGGCGGGGTTGTCGAAGTGGAGCAGGGTCTCGACGGCGCGATCTGGCTGACGGACCCGGATACGATCTACCGATTCTACGACACATTGGCGCCGCCGGTCGCGTCGTTCACGGTGTCGTCTTCCACCCCGCTCGCGGGCGACATCGTGACCTTCAACGGATCCGCGTCCTATGATCCGGACGGATCGATTGAGTCGTTTGCGTGGGACTTCGGAGACGGGTCCTCGGCGTCGGGTGCCGTCGTCACCCACGGCTACGCGACGTACGGGGTGTACAACGCAACCTTGGTCGTCCGGGATTTCGACAATCTCACCGGATCGCAGACCACGCCGATACGGGTCCTCGCGATGCCGACCGCATCGTTCGCCTTCGGTCCGCCGAAACCTCTCGAGGGTGCCGCCGTGACCTTCGATGCCTCCAAATCAACGGATCCCGATGGGAGCATCACCGACTACCAGTGGGATTGGGGGGACGACTCCAGCCCGACCGTTTTCGTCTCGTCCATCGCGCAGCACACCTTCGCGACGTTCGGACAGTATGCCGTGAACCTCACCGTGACGGATTCCGACGGACTCAGGAATACGGACTCCGTCATGATCCAGGTTTACGCATCTCCCGCGGCCGTCCTCGCATTCTCGCCGTTCTCGCCGCGAGCCGGAGAAGCGGTCACTTTGGACGGCACCGGGTCCTCCGATGCGGACGGGACGATTGTCCAGTATGCTTGGGACTTCGGGGACGGTGCGACCGCGACTGGCGCGACCGTCGCGCACACGTTCGCGGCGGGGAACTATTCCGTTGCCCTGACCGTCACAGATAATGACGACTTCACCGCCACGGTCTCAGACACGCTCTCGGTCAGGCCGTTGCGCTGGCCCGACGCGTCCTTCTCGGAGAGCGCGGCGCTCGTCTCGCCCGGCACCAACGTGACGTTCAACGCGTCGCGCTCATCGGACGTCGACGGCACGATTGTCGAGTACACGTGGGACTTCGGCGACGGGTCGACGGACTCCGGCATCACGATGGTCCACGCGTATCCTGTCTCAGGATTGTACACGGTCACGCTGACAGTCCTCGACAACGACGGCCTCACCAACTCCACGTCGCAGGACATCCGGGTGAACGCGCCCCCGGTCGCGGCGTTCGCGATCTTGCCCACCGTGCCGTTCGCGGGCGACGCGATCGCCTTCGACGGATCCGCCTCCCGGGACCCGGAAGGGTCTCTCGCAACGTTCGCATGGGACTTCGGGGACAACACCCCTGTTGCGGCCGGAATGATTGTCTCCCATGCGTACGCGCAAGGCGGTACGTACCTCGTCCGCCTCGTGGTGACCGATTCGGTCGGGCTGACGGACACGAAGTCGATGAGCGTCGTCGTCCGACAAAACCAGCCGCCCGTGGCGGTCCTGGCGCCGACGCCGGCCCGGGTGAATCCGGGTGATCCGATCACGTTCGACGCAACCGGGTCGACCGATTCGGACGGATCGATTGTCTCCTACTCCTGGTCCTTCGGGGACGGCGCAACGGCGGATGGAGCCCTGCGCGTTCATGCCTACACGGCCCCCGGGACGTACACGGTCTCCCTGACCGTGACCGATGACCGGGGAGCCTTTCAAGGGGTGTTCGTGGGGGTCCAGGTCAACGCGCCGCCGGTCGCCTCGTTCGCCGCGACCCCGGGATCGACCTACCCCGGTCTCTACGTCACCTTCAACGCGTCTGCATCGGTGGATTCGGATGGTGCGATCGTCTCCTATCATTGGGACTTTGGGGACGGGACCACATCGACAGGAGCCGTTGTCGTCCACGCGTTTGCAGACCACGGATCGTTCACGGTCGGTCTCGTCGTCACCGATGACCTCGGCGCACACAGTCAAGCGACGATGGCGATCGAGGTCGGGAACCGCGCGCCCATCGTCGAATCGACAAGTCCCCAAGACTCGCTCGTCGTCAATGCGTCCGAGTCTACGACACTCCAGGTGGGTGCGTTCGATCCGGATGGGGATCCGCTCACCTACACGTGGACGGTGGACGGCGTGGCGGTCGGCGGGTCCACACCCTCATTCGAATTCGTTCGGAACGAGACGGGCACCTTCGTCGTCAAGGTCGTCGTATCGGACGGATCCGCCACGACCGACTTCCAATGGGTCGTCGAGGTACGGGAGCGAAACGTACCCGCGGACTCCCCGTGGTCCCTCACTTCGATGGCGTCCATCGGAATCGCGGTCGGAGTGCTGATGGCCGCCCTCCTGGTCGTCATCCTGTTGATTCACCGGCGCAGGAGCCGGTGAGCGGCCATGGTTGCCGATTCGCTGGCCCCCGAGACCGAAGCCCGGACCAAACCCAAACCGGACGACAGCCCGCCGCCTTCCGGCGAACCCGAATCGCCGACTGTCGCAACGTCTGCGATTACGTTGGAACCACCGCCACCTCCGGCAACGATCACACCGCCCCCTCCCGTGATTGAGCCGGCCCTCCCGGAACGTCGTCACGAAGAGACGGCTCGTGTGGAGCTCGTCACAGCTCCGAAGACGAACGAAGAGCGCGCGTGGGGTCTGGGGTTCTTCGCGCTCGTGACTTTGATGTTCGGACTCGCTGCCGCCGCGGCACTCTCGTGGAACTGGCGGTACGTGGATCGATTCCTCGCCCTCCCTTCGGCGTTAGGGCGCTGGACGTGGCCCGCGTTTCTCCTGCCCGCGCTGCCGGCCGCGATTCTCGCGACAATCCAGATGGTCGTACTCGGAGCGGTGGCGTACCGGTTCCTGTTCCCGCGGCACACCGAGCCATGGGAGGCGATCGCGTTCATCCTCGGACTCGGCGAAGGGCTGACGGGACTGACCGGCACGATCCTCGCCCTCCTCGGGCACTTCACTTTCGGATGGCTCGAGGTCGTCTTGCTCGGGGAGATTGCGGCGTTTGTCCTCTTTTCCTTTGTCTACGGCCTGCCGGAGCGGCCATCGCTCTCCCGGTGGGTCGGCATCGTGCGGAGCCTCCGGCCGCCCCGTGTGAGGCCGATCGAGTGGCTCGGGCTCGCCGGGGTCACGTCAATCGCCGTCCTCGTGTTCTACCAGGCGACCTTCTATCCGATCATCGAGACGGACGCGCTGATCTATCACGCTCCGCTCGCGGCGCTCGTCTACTACCACGGCGGCCTCCCGTGGATCGTCGGCGGGGGCGTCGGGTTGAGCTCGAGCGCGAACTATCCACAGGTGTTCTCGCTCTTGGGCGCGTACTACTACGCCTGGACAGGAGGCGTCAACGACGTCTACCTGCGCCTCATCGGGGCGGGCAACTGGTGCCTCATCATCTACGCGACGTTCCTCATCGGGCGACGGCTCGCGGGACGACCCCATGGCCTGCTCGCGGCGGTCCTCGCGGTCAGCGTGCCCTCGTTCGTCTCCTACGCGTTCCTGGCGACCCAGGAGACGACGCTCATCATGTTCGGCGCGCTCGGGTTCCTCGCCCTGCTCAAGGCGACCCGAGCCAAGCATCCGAGCTACGCGATCGTGAGCGGCATCTTGCTTGGCGGTGCGGCCCTCACTTCGTACCAGGGGCTGTACTTCGTCCTCCCGGTCGTCGTGCTCTATGCGATCGCGGTCCTCCGCCGCTGGGATCTCCGGCTGCGGGCGTTCCGCCAAATCGAGCCGCTGATGCTCCTGCTCATCCTGCTCGTGGCGGCTCTGGCCGGGAGCGCGCCGTATGTGCGCAACTGGGTCCTGCTTGGCGACCCGCTGTACCCCTTCTATCGCGGCCTGTTCTCGAGTCCTTACCTCTCCCCGACGACGATGGGTTTCGCCGAGATGGAGTGGCGGAGCGTCGCTCTCGACCTCGCCTCGTTCGGCCCCACCGCCGCTTCATACTGGGACTTCCTCTTCCAGTTCGGCACCCATCCGTCCTTCGCGCCGCTGAGCCTCGCCTTCGCGGTGCCGGCGTTCCTCATCCTCCCCGGGGCAAAGATCCGCCGAAAGGCTGAACTGGCCTGCTTCTACTTCGTCGTCCTCGCGGCAATCTTCGCCGGACCCATCCCGTTCATCCGGTACGCGTGGCTTCTGATCCCCTTCGCGGCCATCGCGGTGGCGGGCGCGGCGTTCGCCGCCCTCCGAGCGCTCCGCGACTGGGCGTCCGTCGACACGCGATCGAGACCTGCGCGAATCGCGACGGAGGCCGTCGGTCGAGTGCCGGTCGTCGTGTTGGCGAGCCTCTTCATCCTCCCGATCGTGGTCGGCTTCGGCGGGAACGCCTATTTCTTCGGCGCGAACAACGGTACGGGCGATTACTTCCGGTACTTCGACAAGCCGGGAATCGACCTCTGGTCCGACCTGAAATCTTCGTACGGGTCCGACACCAGTGCGTGGCAGTGGTTCAACGACAATCTCCTGCCAGGCCAACGGATCGCCTCCCTGGAGTACCGCGTCTACTACATCGACGGAAGCTTGCGCGTCGCCGACACGATGTTGTACCTCGACAGCCAAGAAGCGGAGCCGCTGTATTTCATGCAAGATCCCGCGAACATGTCTGCGTTCCTGCACGCCCATGGAGTCTCGTACGTCTTCATGAGGTCGATGGACTGGACCGGCTTCACGAGCGCGGCCCTTCCGCTGCTCCGGTGGCTCGGCTCTCCCTACTTCCCGTGGGCCGCGGTCTTCGGAAAGAGCGTCATCTTCGACGTCGGATTCCAACCGTATCCGGATGTTCCACCGGGGAATCCGATCGGCCTGTATGGGATCGTGGGCCTGGACGCGCCGCAGGAGTTCAACGGGAAGCGGGTCCTCCGAATCGTGCAAGACAGCAACACGCCTCGGGTGTCGGTGTTCAGCCCGGCGGTTCCGGAGGCCCTTGTCGTGCGGTATTGGGATTCCGGCGATGGACGGCTCGATGTGAACGTCAAGCGCGCCGCGGACAACACGTGGTACGCGATCGACCGAAGTCAGAAAGGAAACACGTCGACATGGCGCACGGCGGTCTTCCCTGTGCCGCGGATCACCGGTCAGTCGATCCTCGAGCTCGGGCTCCACGCGAGCGGGAGCGACTTCATCGTCGACGACATCGAGGTCAAGCCGATCACCGAGCCGTGGTTCGCCTGGTATGGGGCTGAGGGGAACGAGACGTTCCCCGCCGAGACCCGTCCATCCGCGGTGTTCGTCTACCTCCCGTTCCTCACGATCGGCCAGCGGCTCACGGTGAGCGCAACGGCGGGCGGCCGCAACCTGAGCGTCGAGGTCTTCCGCAATTTGATTCGGCCGGAACCTTGGACCGGATGGTGGCTCCAGTACTCGTCGCGCACGCGGGTTCCGGCCTTGCCGACCTTGGGGACCGCGGGGCCTCGAGTCGATTACACGGTCGCGGCGAGCGGGACGTACACGCTCGTGATCGTCCTCTGGTCTCCGTGGCAAGCGGGCGTCACGCCCGACGTGCAAATCGCGATCAAATGAGCGGTGCTCGAATGGCTGATGAGCCGAAGGCGACTCTTCCCGGCGTCCAGATTCTGTCGCAGGCGTTCCGCTCGAAGGATCTTGGAGAACCTTTGACGAGAGTCGGGTTCCTCTTCGTGGCGTACATCCTCACCCACGTCGCGGTCTCCGACGCGTACTCGTTCCCGATTTTCACGAACCTTCCCCTGCTGATCATGAACCTCGGTGCGTACGCGTTCGCGTTCGCGCTGATTGTCTTGGCCCTCGTCTCGAAGTCTGATCTTCGACCGAAAGCATACCTGGTGCTCATCGCGGCAGCGTATGCGGTCCTGCTGAATTTCGTTCCCGCGGTCGTGTTCCAGCCGTTCTACCGGATCGACTCGATCTCGTACACGCACTACTCGGCCGTCCTGCTGATGCAGGGCCGCAACCCGTACGTGGAGAGCATGCTTCCGTCGCTAAGCGCCTTCCACGTCCCCGCGGACGCGTGGTCGCCGTTGGAGGGAGGCGGTTTGTTCGGCACGTCGCCGTATCCGCCCCTCGCCTTCCTCGTCTATGTG
>Ga0209235_1002318_pt1 | contig 10567 bp, 10 predicted proteins | sample GraSoi013_1_20cm_4_FD_185817 | JGI IMG/M metagenome (GOLD analysis project Ga0209235, IMG submission 185817) | Grasslands soil microbial communities from the Angelo Coastal Reserve, California, USA - Sample 09_25_2013_1_20cm (SPAdes) (version 2) | ecosystem: Environmental > Terrestrial > Soil >...
CGCTGCGTCAGCTCGAGGCCGCGACGGAGCTCGTGCGGGGCGTGGTGCTGAAGGGTGAGGGCGTCCTGTTCGTCTGCACCAAGAAGCAGCTCAAGAACATCATCCAGGCCGAGGCGCAGCGCTGCGGAGCGTTCTGGGTGACCGAGCGCTGGCTGGGCGGCACGCTGACCAACTTCCAGACCATCAAGAAGCAGATCAAGCGGCTCAAGGAGCTGGAGCAGGGCGTCGCCGAGGGCGAGTTCGAGCACTACACCAAGAAGGAGCAGCTGCTATTCGACCGCGAGCGGGCCAAGCTGGAGAAGTACCTCTCGGGGATCAAGAACATGAGTCGCCTGCCCGGGACACTGTTTGTGGTGGACGCGAAGAAGGAGCGCATCGCGGTGGCCGAGGCGAACAAGCTCGGCATCGCGGTGGTGGCGATCGTGGACACGAACGCCGATCCGGACCTCATCACGGTCCCGATTCCGGGGAACGACGATGCCATCCGGGCCGTCTCGCTCATTGCGGCGGCGGTCGCCGACGTGATCACCGAGGCGCGGCGGCAGATCCCGCTGCGTGAGGCGGTCGAGGAAGGCGAGGCGGTGACCTACTCGACGGAGACCGGCGTCGAGGCGGAGGCGGAGGGCGAGCGCAAGAAGAAGCCGGCGCGTCGCAAGCGGCGGCCGAAGCCCGAGGCCATCGCGGCGCGGCTGAAGACCGAGGAGGCACCGGCACCGGCACCGGCGGAATCGAGCGGCGGGGGCGAGTCCTAGGCCGACGCCGGGTCGTGACCGGTCACAACCAGCCGCCGCCCTTCGAGCCCCACGGCGCGAGGGCGGCGTTCTTATGAGGAGTGAGCGACTGTGGCGAGCGTGAAGGAGGTCGGTGCGAAACAGGTGGCGGAGCTCCGGGCGCGCACGGGCGCTGGAATGATGGACTGCAAGCGGGCGCTCGAGGAGGCGGGCGGCGATCTCGAGAAGGCGGTCGACGTGCTCCGCAAGAAGGGCGCTGCCAAGGCCGACACGCGCGCCGGACGCGAGGCGTCCGAGGGCCTGGTCGAGGCGTACATCCACTTCAACGGCCGCGTCGGCGTGCTGGTCGAGGTGAACTGCGAGACCGACTTCGTGGCGCGCACCGAGGACTTCAAGCAGTTGGTGCGGGATGTCGCCCTCCACATCGCCTCGGCGAAGCCGCTCGCGGTGCGGGTCGAGGACCTCCCCCCGGAGCTCGTCGAGCGCGAGCGGAAGATCTACGAGGCCCAGGCCGCCGAGGAGAAGAAGCCCGACGCCGTGAAGGCGAAGATCGTCGAGGGGCGGCTCAAGAAGTTCTTCGAGGAGGCCGCGTTGCTCGAGCAGAAGTTCGTCAAGGACGACACCCGCACGGTGGGCGATCTGGTCAAGGCGCTGGTCGCGAAGACCGGCGAAGCCATCCGGATCCGCCGCTTCGCGCGGTTCGAGCTCGGAGGCAGCTGACGGTGAGCGCCGCGCCCAAGCTCGCCTACCCCCGGGCCCTGCTGAAGATCTCGGGCGAAGCGTTCGCGGGGGAGCGCGGAGCGGGCGGAGGGCTCGACTTCGCGTTCATCGACCGCCTCGCAGGGGAGCTGAAGGCGGTGGCCGCGCTCGGCGTGCAGCTCGGTCTCGTGGTGGGCGGCGGTAACATCCTGCGTGGCACGGCCGCGAGCGAGCAGGGCATGGACCGGGTCTCCGCCGACTACATGGGGATGCTGGCGACGGTCATCAACGCCCTCGCGCTCCAGGACATCCTGGAGAAGAAGGGTGTGGACACCCGCGTCATGACGGCGATGCGGATGGAGGAGCTCGCCGAGCCCTACATCCGCCGGCGGGCCGTACGCCACCTCGAGAAGGGCCGCATGGTCATCTTCGCGGGCGGAACGGGAAACCCGTACTTTTCGACCGATACGGCCGCGGTGCTGCGGGCGCTCGAAATCGAGGCGAAGGTGATCCTCAAGGCGACGAACGTGGACGGCGTCTACACGGCCGATCCCAAGAAAGACCCCAAGGCGAACTTTCTCTCCGCCCTCACGTTCCGCGATGCGCTGGTCAAGGGGTACGCCGTGATGGACGCCAACGCCTTCGGGCTGTGCCAGGAGAACAACCTCCCCATCGTGGTGTTCAACATCAACCAGCCCGGCGCGACGGCCAGGGTGGTGGCCGGAGAGCGCGTCGGCACCATCGTCCAATGACGACCGGGACCTCGCTGCAGGACCACGTCAGACACGCGAAGCAGTTGATGGACAAAGCCGTGGAGGCCGTGAAGCGCGAGTTCTCCACGGTGCGCACCGGCCGGGCCACGACGGCGCTGCTCGATCTGGTGAAGGTCGAAGCGTACGGCAGCGAGATGCCGCTCAACCAGGTCGGCACCGTGGCGGCGCCCGAGCCGAAGCTCCTGACCGTGCAGCCGTGGGACAAGAGCCTCCTCAAGGCGGTCGAGAAAGCGATCCTCGCGTCCGACCTCGGCCTCACGCCCGCCAACGACGGCAACATCATCCGTATCCCCATCCCCTCGCTCACCGAGGAGCGCCGCAAAGAGCTGGTCAAGGTCATCCACAAGTTCGCCGAGGAGGGGCGCGTCGCGGTCCGCCACGCGCGCACCGAGGCGATCAGCCGGATCAAGAAGACCGAGCACGTCTCCGAGGACGAGAAGAAGCACGCCGAGAAGGACGTGCAGAAGGTGCACGACGATCACCTGAAGCTCGTCGACGCGGCAGTGAAGGCCAAGGAAGCCGAGATCATGGAGGTCTAGCGTGGCCCCCGACCTCCTCGCCCGCATCAAGCGGCAGGGCGCCGTGCCGCGCCACATCGCCATCATCATGGACGGGAACGGGCGCTGGGCCCGCGAGCGCCACCTGCCCCGCCCACTGGGACACCGGGCCGGCATGAAGGCGGTGCGGGAAGTGGTGGAGGGGGCGATCGCGGCGGGGGTCGAGGTGCTAACGCTGTTCGCCTTCTCGGACGAGAACTGGCAGCGGCCCCCGACCGAGATTTCCGCCCTGATGGAGCTGCTCGAGGAGTACATCGCGGCGGAGGTGGAGGAGCTGCGACAGCAGGGGGTCCGGGTCCACGTGCTGGGGGACCGCGCACGGCTCGGGCCCGGGGCGCGGGCCGCCGTGGAGCGCGTGGAGCGGGAGACGCGCGACGGCCCGCGCCTCGTCCTGAACCTGTGCATCTCGTATTCCTCGCGCGCCGAGATCGCCCGGGCGGCGCGGCTGCTCGCGGAGGACGTGCTCAAGGGGACGAAGCGCCTCGAGGAGATCGACGAAGAAGCGGTCCAGGAGCGACTCTATACGGCGCCGTGGCGCGATCCCGACCTCCTCATCCGCACCTCGGGGGAGCGTCGCTTGTCGAACTTCCTGCTGTGGCAGCTCGCCTACACGGAGCTGTACATCACGCCGCTGCTGTGGCCGGACGTCACGCGGCGGGAGCTGTTCGAAGCCATCCTCGATTACCAGCGACGCGACCGCCGGTTCGGCAAGGTCACGGTGTAATGTCTCGCAACCTGCTCGTGCGAATCGCCTTCGCGGTCCCGGCCATCGCCGCAACCGTGGTGGTGCTGCGGTTGGGCGGCTGGGTCCTGGCGGCGTTCCTCGCCTGCCTCGGCGTACTCGGGACGCGCGAGCTGTACGACGTGGCGCGCCGGCAGGGAGTGGAGCCGCTCGGCGGACTGGGCTACGCGGCGGCAGCGGTGATTCCGTTCGCGACGGTTTGGGCCAAGGGCTCCCCGGAGCGCTGGGCGGAGCCGGCCATCTTCGTGGGCGCGCTGTGGCTCTTGGCGGTGCTCACCACCGCGACGTTCGCGCGCGGGCCCGAGCGCCGGCCGCTGGCGGCCGTGGCCGTGACGGTGTTCGGGGCGCTGTACGCGTCCGCCCTGCTCGCGTTCACCGTCGCCATCCGGCACGGGGACCACAGCGAGGCGCACCCCGTCGGCTCGACCGCGCTCGTGGTGATGCCGCTCGTGCTCACCTGGATCTGCGATACCTGCGCCATGGCGGCGGGGACGTGGCTCGGCGGCGCCAGGCTCGCACCCGTGCTCTCGCCCCGGAAGACGTGGGCGGGCGCGATCGGCGGGAGTGTGGGCGCGCTCGCCGCCGCCCTGGTGTACGGCCCGCTCGTGCTGGATCGCGTTGCCATGCGCCTTGGCGCCCTCCAGCTCGTGACCGTGGGTGCGGCGGTCGCCGTGGCGGCGCAGACGGGCGACGTGGTCGAGTCGCTGTTCAAGCGTGAGGTCGGGCTCAAGGACTCCTCGTCGCTCATCCCGGGGCACGGCGGCGTGCTCGACCGGCTCGACTCGCTGTATTTCGTCGTCCCCGTGACGGCCGGGCTGTTCAAGCTGTTCGGCGTCGTATGACTTGCGGCATCGCCATCCTCGGCTCGACCGGATCGATCGGCACGTCCACGCTGCAGGTGCTGCGGCGCCAGCGCGAGCGGTTCCGCGTGGTGGCGCTCACCGCGCATTCGAACGCGGAGCTGCTGGAAGGCCAGGTCACCGAGTGGCATCCGGCCTACGTGGGGATCGTCAACGGGGAGGGCGTGGGGCGTGGGGCGTGGGAGGGGCGCACTGGGAGTGCGTGCCTCGTAGAGGCCGCTACGCACCCCGACGTTGGGATCGTGGTGAACGCGATCGTCGGGGCCGCGGGCCTCGAGGCGACCCTCGCCGCGCTGCGCGCCGGCAAGCGCGTGGCGCTCGCGAACAAGGAAGCGCTGGTGATGGCGGGGGAGCTGGTCACCGAGGCCGCCCGGGCGGGGGGCGGGGAGATCGTGCCGGTCGATTCCGAGCACAGCGCGGTGTTGCAGTGCATCACGGGCCGGCGACCCGGTGAGCTCGCCCGCCTCATCCTCACGGCGTCGGGCGGGCCGTTCCGGACCTGGACCCCGGAGCGCCTCGCTGGTGCTACGGTCGCCGAGGCGCTACAGCACCCCACGTGGAAAATGGGCAAGAAGATCACCGTGGATTCCGCGACGCTGGTCAACAAGGCGCTGGAGGTGATCGAGGCGCACTTCCTGTTCGGGCTGCCCTACGCGGCGGTCCAGGTGGTGGTGCACCCCCAATCCGTGGTGCACGCGTTCGTCGAATTCGTGGATGGCTCGGTGCTCGCCCAGATCGGCTTCCCCACGATGGAGCTGCCGATCCTCTACGCCTTGACGCATCCCGAGCGCGTGCCCGACGGCGGCGCGAGACGCTTCGACCCGGTGGAGGCGGGCGCCCTCACCTTCGAGCCGGTCAGGCCGGAGCTCTATCCCGCGTACGCCCTCGGGCGCGCTGCGGGCGAACAGGGGGGGACGGCACCGGCGGCGTTCAACGCCGCAAACGAAGTGGCGGTGCAGCTGTTCCTCGAAGGGCGGATCCGCTTCGGGAAGATCGCGGAGACGATCGAGCGCGTGCTGGCCGCACAGTGGCCGCCCAGCGCGCGGAGCCTGGAGGACGTGCTCTCGGCGGACGCTGTGGCGCGTCGCCTGGCGCGGGAGGCGGCGTGCTCCTGACGCTGGCCGCGCTGGCGGTCGTCCTCGGGCCGCTGATCTTCGTGCACGAGATGGGCCATTTCCTCGCGGCGAAGGCGGTGGGCGTCCAGGTGCTGCGCTTCTCGATCGGCTTCGGGCGGCCGCTCTGGCGGCGCCGCCAAGGGGAGACGGAATACTGGCTCTCGTGGATTCCCCTCGGAGGCTACGTCAAGCTCGCGACGCTCGAGGAGGAAGGCCCGGCGGGCGCGCTCGAGGGCGGCGCCGCCACCGTGCCGATCGATCCGGCGCGGGTGATCGAGCGCAAATCGGTTCCCGCGCGCCTCGTCGTGATGCTGGCGGGCGTCACGATGAACCTCGTGCTCGCGTTCGCGATCTATGCCGGAGTCGCGGCCACGGTCGGCTCGCCCCAGCTCGCGACCACCCAGCTCGACTCGGTCACCGCGTCGGCCCTGCCACCGGGGGCGGAAGGCCTCGCCGCGCTGCGCCACGGCGACCGCATCCTGCGGCTCAACGGCGACACCGTGCACAGCTGGAACGACCTCATCGAGGGCATCGTGAGCGGCCGAACGGACCTCACCTTCGCCGTCGCCGGGCGCGCCGAGCCGCTGCGCGTGCAGCTGCGGGATGGCTCCCTGCGGGCTCGCCAGCAGCTCGCCCAGGCGCTCGTCCGCCTCGAGCCGCCGCGCCTCGGTCTGCTCGAGCCGGGGCGTCCGGCGATCCGCGCGGGGCTCAGGCCCGGCGACCTCATCCTGCGCGCCAACGGCGACACGATTCGCTCCTGGAACGACGTGCTGCACGCGGTCTGGAACAGCCCAGGAAAGCCGATCCGCTTCGACGTGCGGCGCGACACCGCAGTGCTCCGGATCACGGTCACCCCCGAGCCGCGGACCGAGACCGATACCGCGTCGCCCCGGCCGCACGTGTACGGCGCCATCGGCGCCGGGCAGGATCCGCCCACGATCCACGTGCGCGAGTCGCTCGGCCACGCCCTCGTCACCGGCTCCGAGGAGACGATTAACCGGGTCCGCGTCGTCCTCGGCTTCCTCAAGGGACTGGTGCTCGGCCAGCTCTCGCCCCGGGACATCGGCGGTCCCATCCTCGTGGGCCAGATTTCCGGCCAGGTGGCCCGGCTCGGGATCGATTGGTTCCTCACCTTCGTGGCCTTCTTCTCGGTGAACCTCGCGGTCTTGAACCTGGTCCCGATCCCCGTGCTGGACGGGGGCCAGGTGCTGTTCCTGCTGATCGAAGCCGTGAGGCGCAGGCCGCTCTCCGTCGAGCTGCGGACGCGGCTCGCCCAAATCGGCTTCCTCGTCGTGCTCGGCCTCATGGCCCTCGCCCTCGCCAATGACGTCCTCCGCATCCTCCCCCATTAGCCTGGCGATCGCGGGCTACGTGGCGGGCCGGGTCACACCCGAGCGCCTCGTCGCCCAGGTCGCGGCGGCGTATTACGACGGGGGAAAGGCCGGGGAAGGGGGAACCCAAAAGGACTCCCTTGCGGTCGGGGGAAAGAGGGAAGAGTTGCGTCCGCTGATCGAGGTGATCGATCGCGCATCCCCCGGCATTGTAGAGTTGGGGAGCGTCGAGTCGGGTCCCGGATTCGACATCCGGCTCGCCGAGCGGCCGTTCCCGAAACGGTACGAGGCCGAGCTGCGACGCGCGGCGGAGACATACCTCCTGCGGGAAAGAGCCGGGGAAGAGGCCGGGGAAGGGGGAACCCTAAAGGACTCCCTAACGGTCGGGGGGAAGGGCGCCCTACTCGCGCGTGTATTCGGCGCCATCCGCCGGCTGTTCAGCGCATCAGCCTGACCACGAGCAGCACCAGCAGCACCGCTCCCACGACGATCGCCGCCACGAGCCGCCAGGACACGTGTGGTTCCTTGACGGGCGCTCTCCCGACGTCCGCCGTGGCGCGCTGGCCCTGTACCACGGTACGGGGCTGGCGCGTGTCGAAGTCCGTAAGATCGGCCAGCAGCGCCGCCGCGTCGGCGTAGCGGTCGTCGGGGTGTTTGGCGAGGCACTTCATCACCACCCGCTCGAAGCGCTTCGTCAGCTCCGGCCGCTTCTTGCGGAGCGAGGGGGGTGGCTTCTCGACGTGCATGCGCGCCAGCTCGAACCAGTCGGTCGACGTGAACGGCACCTCGCCCGTCGCCGCCTTGTACAGCGTCACCCCGAGGGCATAGAAGTCGGCGCGCTGATCCACGGGGCGGCCCTGGGCCTGCTCGGGTGAGATGTAGTGCGGCGTGCCGATCGTCATGTTCACGCCGGTGGACGCGACGTACCCCGAGACGGCCCGGGCGATCCCGAAGTCCGAGATCACCGCACTGCCGTCCGAGTGCATGAGGATGTTGTCGGGCTTCAGATCGCGATGGACCACGCCCTGCCGGTGCGCGAAGTCGAGCCCGCGCGCCACGTCCGCGGCGATGACCAGAATGTCGCTCTCGGGGAGCGGGCCTTCGCGGGCGAGTCGGGCGCCGAGCGAGTCGGTGCACAGGTCCATCGCGAAGTAGACGTAGTCCCCGGAGCGCGCCACGAAGCGGATACGGATGATGTTGGGATGGTCGAGTTTGGCGGCCGTCTCGGCCTCGTTGCGAAACCTGATCTCGAACTGGGGGTCGCCTCCGTAGCGGGGCTTCAGGATCTTGACCGCCACCGGAGTTCCATCGAGCTCCCGCCCGACGAACACCCAGGCGAAGCCCCCCTGGCCGAGCAGGCGCTCGAGGTGGTAGGGGCCGATCGTGTGATCGACGAGGTCGGTGGGCGTGTGGGTCACGGGTGGACTTTACATTCGGGCGCCGGGCCTCTAACTTACTGCAATCTCGATAATTAGGAAACCGGAACGGATGTACGACAAGACGACGCCGGTCAGGAAGTACGGGCGGCACGACGGGGACACGGGCTCCGCCCCGGTCCAGATCGCGCTGCTCACCGAGCGGATCAACAGCCTGACCGATCACTTCCGGGCGCATGCCAAGGACAACCACGGGCAGCGCGGCCTCTTGAGAATGGTCAGTAAGCGCCGCCGCCTGCTGGAGTACCTGAAGCGCGTGGACCTGGAACGGTATCGGCAGCTCATCGACGAGCTGGGTCTCCGCCATTAAGCAAACGGCGTCGCGCCGGCGCGCCCCGGGAAGAGCACCGGGGCGCTCGGCGTATTTTTCTGGTGCTCTAGTCAGGTGACATAGTGAAGCACGTTGACAAGAATTTCGCGGGACGGTCGTTGCGGCTCGAGACCGGCCGGCTGGCCAAGCAGGCCGCCGGCTCGTGTCTGATCCAGTTCGGGGACACGGTGATCCTCGCGACCGTGACGGTCTCCGACAACATCTCGAACCTCCCCTTCTTCCCGCTGACCGTCGAATACCGCGAGAAAGCCTACGCCGCCGGCAAGATTCCGGGCGGCTTCCTCAAGCGCGAAGGCCGGCCCTCCGACGAGGAGGTGCTCGCCGCCCGGGTGATCGACCGCTCGGTCCGCCCGCTCTTCCCCGAGGGGTTCAAGAACGAAGTCCAGGTCTTCGTCTACGTCCTGTCGGCCGACCAGGAGAACGACGCCGACGTGCTCGGAGTGACCGCCTCCTCGGCCGCGCTCACGATGTCCGCGGTGCCGTGGAACGGGCCGATCGCGGCGGTGCGGGTGGGGCGCGTCGAGGGCGCGTGGATTCTCAATCCCACCTTCCAGCAGCTCGAGTTTTCGGACGTGGACCTGACGGTCTCCGGTTCGCGGGACTCGATCGTGATGGTGGAGGGCGGGGCGCTGGAGCTCACCGAAGTAGAAATCGTCAAGGCGCTCGAGGTGGCGCAGCGCGGCATCCGCGAGCTGCTGGACGCGGCGGACGAGCTGGTCGCGGATATGCGCCAGCCCAAGATGGAATGGGTCAAGACGGAGCCAGCGGCGGCGCTGGTGGCGCGGGTGCGGGAGTTCGCGGGACCGCGGGTCACCGAGGCGCTCAATCTGCCCGAGAAGGCGGAACGGGCGCAGGCGCTCGCGGCCCTCAGGGCGACCATCCAGGACCAGCTCGGCGCCGAGTTCCCGGACAACGGGAAGGACATCGGGACGGTCCTCGAGGAGATCGAGTACACCACGATGCGTGAGCAGGTGCTGACGCGCGGCGAGCGCATCGACGGGCGCGACCTGGACACGGTGCGCCCCATCAGCTGCGAGGTGGGGGTGCTGCCGCGCACCCACGGATCGGCGCTGTTCACGCGCGGGCAGACGCAGGCCCTCGTGTCCGTGACGCTCGGCACCGTGAGCGACGAGCAGCGCATCGACTCGATCGACGTGGCGCAGGAGACGTCGAAGTCGTTCATGCTGCACTACAACTTCCCGCCGTTTTCCACCGGTGAAGTCCGGCCGATCCGCGGGACGTCGCGGCGCGAGGTCGGCCACGGGGCGCTGGCCGAGCGCGCGCTCCAGGCCCTGCTCCCGCCCTACGAGCAGTTCCCCTACACCATCCGGATCGTGTCGGACATCCTCGAGTCGAACGGCTCGTCGTCCATGGCGACGGTGTGCGGCGGCTCACTCGCGCTGTTCGACGCCGGCGTGCCGATGACGGGCGCCTGCGCCGGTGTCGCGATGGGGCTCATCAAGGAAGGAGCCCGGGTCGCGGTGCTCACCGACATCCTGGGCACCGAGGACTACCTCGGCGACATGGACTTCAAGGTGGCGGGCACGCGCCAGGGCGTGACCTCGATCCAGATGGACATCAAGATCGCGGGGCTGGACTTCAAGATCATCAGCGAGGCGCTCGACAAGGCGCGCCGCGCGCGGCTGCACATCCTGGACATCATGGATCAGACGATCGCCCGGCCGCGCTCGCAGCTCTCCAAGTACGCGCCGCGCATCATCACGATCCAGGTCCGACCGGACAAGATCGGCGATATCATCGGCCCGAAGGGCAAGATAATCCGCGGCATCCAGGAGCAGACCGGCGCCGAGATCAACGTGGACGACTCCGGGATGGTCACGATCTCGGCCGTGGGCGAGGGCGGCGAGCGGGCGCGCGACATGATCGCGGCGATCGTGCAGGAGCCCGAGGTGGGGAAGGTGTACGAGGGCGTCGTCAAGAGCACCACCGCGTTCGGCGCCTTCGTCGAGATCATCCCGGGCGTCGAGGGGC
>Ga0209235_1002319_pt1 | contig 10566 bp, 8 predicted proteins | sample GraSoi013_1_20cm_4_FD_185817 | JGI IMG/M metagenome (GOLD analysis project Ga0209235, IMG submission 185817) | Grasslands soil microbial communities from the Angelo Coastal Reserve, California, USA - Sample 09_25_2013_1_20cm (SPAdes) (version 2) | ecosystem: Environmental > Terrestrial > Soil >...
CCTCATGTCGCTTTCCCTCTTGGAGAACCGCCAAGCCGACTCGTCTTAACAGCTTCCTCCACCAGATAGAGCTCCCGACCGAGTCTGGGAACGACCTCCGACACATTTCGCTGTGCGCAGTACGCTACGTCATCCCTGAGGCCGAGCCTGACAACATTCCTGGCAGCGGCCGACTGGGAGAAAATCGCCAGCGCGTCTGGCTCGCTGCGGTACAAGCGGAGCGCCGCGATCGTACCGTCGGTCAGATCTGCCGATCCATAGGTCAGGAGGGCGTCGGCAAGGTACCCGGCGCAATAGGCGTCATCGACGCTGAAAGCGCCTTCCCGGCCGGCACATACGACGGCGAGATCGTCGCCTCGCGCCGTTGACTCCTTCCATGCCTCGCGGCACACCGCCGCGCCGTTTCGCATGGCGGCCACCAGCACGGCGTCGGCGTCTTTCACCGCACGGATCGCCGCCGTCCCGTTGGTCGTCACAAACACAACCGGTCTGCCGCGCAGCGGTGCCCGCGCCAGCTCCACCGGAGAGTTCCCATAATCGAACCCCGCGGGCGCCAGGCCCTCCTCTTCACCGGCCAGGACGACATCGTCCCAGGAGGCCGCCGCCTGCCGTGCGGACTCGACGTCGCCCGCGATGAGAATCCGCGATGCACCTCGCTCCACGATGGTGACCAGCGACGAACTGGCACGGATCACGTCGACAACGAGACAGACCTGACTCCGCTCAGAACCGGGCCGGCCGGTGGCGGCGAGGGACGGGAGAAATGCAACGTGCAACCGCATGGCGCCTATCCGTTGAACTGCCGCATACGCAAGTCTTGCTGAATGACCCACTGCAGGCGGGCCTGCAACTGCCCCGCGGCATCGTCTACCGGCACTCCCAGGAACGCGGCGTCGTCGGGCGTGAGGGTCATCAGGAGGATCCGGCCACCGACGATCTCCCATCCGCCGGCTGCACGCAGCACAGTGACCTCCGATGGATCGGGATCGGCGTCAAAGAACCGATCCAACCGGCCGGCGATCGTCTCCACGCGTGTGGGATCCGGCAGCCGCAGGACGACAAGGAAATTCACGAGGATCTCGCCTACCTGCCGGCCCTGCTCCGGCACAGTCCGCACAATCATCTTCAGGTAGTTTGCCGCCGGCCGCCGGAGGAGGGGAATGCCCCTCTGTTTCAGGTCGGCTTCGATGTAGGCCACGCGCTCCTGCGCCGTGGGATGGTCGGCGAATGCGCCCGGATCCTGCCGCGGCTGCAGCTGCTCCTCGTGCGCCAACCGTTCCATCATTGTCAGCATCGCCACCGGCGTGTAGGAAGTCTTCACCAGGTAGCTGATCCCCGTCAGGTCGGCCTCGCGCTCCAGGTCGCGCGAGTATCCGGACATCAAGCCCACGCCGACCAACTGCGCGCCCACCGCGATCGCCGCGTCCCGGCTGAGGACCGCGATCAGGAGTGTCCAGAAGGCTGCCTCGTTGCTGCGGCGGATCATCTGCAGCTGGTGGCGGTGCGCGGCGTGTGTGACTTCATGAGCCAGCACGGCGGCGAGTTCATGATCGGACCGGACGAATGCCAGCAGGCCCTTCGTAATATAGATGAAGCCGCCGGGTAACGACAGGGCGTTGGGGATGTCGAGGTCGAGGATTTTGAAGGTATACGGGAGCTCGGGCCGATCGGACGCCGCCGCGACGGCGCTGCCGACATACGCTACCCGCTCCACCGCCGCCGGGTCCTTCACGAGCTTGTACTGAGACTCCAGCCGGCGGGCATAGACCTGGCCGAGCCGGACCTCGTCGGCGGTGCTCTGCGCACGCACCGGTGCAGCCGGCAGCAACGTCGCACAGAACCCGATCAGACAGATTGCCACGAGTCGCGTCATCTGTTTCTCAGCCAACGGCGTACACGCGCCGCGCGTTCGCCGCGGTAGCGGCCGCGATCTCCTCGGGTTCGCGGCCCCGCAGCTCGGCGATGCGCTGCACAATGTGCCGGAGATGGGCCGGCTCGTTCCGCCGGCCTCGAAACGGCTCCGGTGTCAGCACCGGCGCGTCGGTTTCCACCAGCAGCGTCTCCAATGGAATCTCTTGTGCGACCTGGGCCACGGTGCGGGCGTTGCGGAAGGTCACGGGGCCGGCCAGCGACACATAGTAACCCCTCGCGACGCACCTCGCGGCGACATCTACGGAACCGGAGAACGCGTGCATGATCACCCGTGTGGCCTGCTGGCGCTCAAGGATATCCAGCACCTCGGCAAACGCCTCGCGGCAGTGGATGATGAGAGGAAGGCCCAGTTCACGACTGAGCCCGATGTGCTCGACGAATGCACGACGCTGGGCCTCGCCGGATGCATCGTGTTTTGCGAAGTCCAGCCCGGTCTCGCCGACCGCGGCAACCTTCGGATGGGCCGCCAGCTCCTGCAGTTCCCGCATCGCCTCCGGGGTGGCGTCACCTGCCTCGTGCGGATGGATGGCCACGGCAGCGTAGACCATCGGGAAGCGTTCGGCCAAAGCAACCGCAGCGCGACTGGACGCGACGTTGGTCCCTACAGTTGTCATCCCCGTGACGCCGGCCGCCGCCGCGCGGGTCACGACACTGTCCCGATCGGAGGCGAAAGCCTCGTCGTCGAGATGGAGATGGGAATCAAACAGTTCCACGCAATGACAAGTCTACCATCCGGCAGAAGGTCCCGCTATGGAGCGTTCAATTCGTCATTGCGAGGAGCGAAGCGACGAAGCAATCTCTCCTTACCTCTCCAATTCCAGGAAAGGAGATTGCCACGCCCCTTCGGGGCTCGCAATGACGGAAGGCGGGGTCGGGCGAGGAGCCGCGGAGCGACTGGAGGCGAGCCGTGGCCGTCGTTAGCGAGCGCCGCGTCGCGAAGGGTCGGGCCCTGTACACGGAGTGCAGTCCAGCGGAGTTGTACAGGGTGGCCCGGAGCAGCGAGCGCGAGCGTTACGCTCGGCAGGCGAGCCGACTCGGAGCACAGCGGCCCTCGCCAGACCCCGCCCCTCACGTGATCTTGGCTCCTTTCGGCGCGTCCTTCTCCACGGTCAGCAGCGCCACCTCGCCCTCCCACTCCGCCGCAAGCAGCATGCCCTGGGACGTCACGCCGCGCACGCGGCGCGGCTCGAGGTTCGCCAGTACGATGATGCGTTTGCCGATCAGTTCCTCGGGCTGGTATTGGGGAACCAGCCCGGTGACGAGGGTCCGCACCTCTCCGCCGATGTCGACCTTCACCTCAATGAGTTTTTCCGTCCCCGGCACCCGGGTTGCGGACAGTACCTCGCCCACGCGGATGTCGAGTTTGCGAAACTCATCGATCGAGATCGTGCTCACTGTCCCCCTCCCCCCTGTCGAAGTGGCAGCCGGTGCGGCTGCGGATCGCCCGGGACCGGGCGCGACCCCCACCTTTGTCTCGATCCGCGGGAAGATGGGCGCACCAGGGCTGACGCGCGTCCCCGCCGCGAGCCCGCCCCACCGCCTGGCATCATCCAGGCGCTGGGTCTGCAGTGAGGCCCCGATACCCAGCTGCTCCCACACCCGCGCGGTGGCCGTCGGCAGCCAGGGCGACAACAGGATTGTGGCGATGCGCACGGCCTCGAGTGTGTTGGACAGGACGGTGCCAGCACGAGCGCGGTCTGTTCGAACGGCCTGCCACGGGGCCTCTTCGTCGATATACTTATTGGCCGTCCCCAGCAGTCTCCAGATCTCCTCCAGCGCGCCTTTGAAGTCCAGGCGATCAATGAATCGTTCGATCGAGGATGCGACCTCGACGGCCGTCTGACGGAGCGCGGCATCCTTCCCGGCTTCCGGTCCACGCGCGGGCACCTGCCGGTCGAAGTGCCGCTCCAACTGCGGCACGGTGCGGTTCAACAAGTTTCCATAGTCATTCGCCAGGTCGGCGTTGAAGCGGTGCGCGAGTCCCGACCGGCTGAAGTCGCCGTCTTCTCCAAAGGGGATCTCGCGCAGCAGGAAGTAGCGGACCGCGTCGATGCACACCTCAAACGCGGCGCCGGATTCCGCGGCCAATTCCCGTGCCACGGCGCCGGGATCGATGACATTCCCCAATGTTTTGCTGATCTTCTGTCCCTCCACCGTGATGAAACCGTGAACAAGGACCTGCCGCGGTGGAGCCAACCCGGCCGAGATGAGCATGGCCGGCCAGAGCAGGGAGTGGAACCGGTTGATGTCTTTGCCGATGAGGTGGTGGCTGGCCGGCCACCATCGTTCGAATTGCGCCTCATCCTGCCCAAAGCCCACCGCCGAAATATAGTTGGTCAGCGCGTCGAACCAGACGTAGATGACGTGCGTAGGGTCGTCGGGGACCGGGATGCCCCACGAAAGTTTCTCCACCGGCCGCGACACCGAGATATCTTCCAGCGTGTCGATGAGATTCAGCATCTCGCCGTAGCGGGAGGCCGGCACCACAAAGTCCCGCCGTTCCTCAAACAACCTGCGCAGTTGCGATCGATACTTCGAGAGGCGGAAGAAATAGTTCTCTTCCTCAATCACGATCGGTTCGGCGTCATGCGCCGGGCACTTGCCGTTGACCAGGTCGCTCTTCGTGATGAACGCCTCATGGCCGACGCAGTACAGCGCCTGATAGTTCTTCTTGTAGAAGTCGCCGGCGGCTCTGACGCGCCGCCAAATCGTCTCCACGCCTCGGGCGTGGCGCGGTTCGGTCGTGCGGATGAAGTCATCGATGGATAGATTCAGCAGCCCCACCAGGTCACGGAACTTCGCGGCATTCTCATCCACAAAGGCCTTCACGGCCTTGCCCGCCGCCGCGGCCGTGGTGGCGTTCTTCTGTCCGTGCTCGTCGGTGCCGGTCAGGAAATGCACCTCGAAACCCCGCAGCCGATGAACCCGCGCCAGGACGTCGGCGATGATCTTCTCGTACGCGTGCCCGATGTGTGGGCTCGCGTTGACATAGTCGATGGCGGTCGTAATGTAGTAGCGCTTCGCGTCCACGATCCTCACCTCAAACAAAAACACCTCTCATCCCATGGGACGAGAAGTGCCTCTCGTGGTACCACCCAGATTCGCGCGAACGTCGCGCCTCTGCACTAGCCCTGTCACGGGGGCCCGCCGGCGAACCCTACTGCGTGATTAGTGATTCGTGATTAGTGATTCGTCGAATGACCTCAGGCAATCCGAAGCGAATCACGAGTCACGAATCACGATTTGGGTTGCAGCTCCGGAACCATGTTCACCACCGCGCTCCCACCGGCTCGCACCAGACCCGGCTCGCTCTGAGCAGCGCAGCGGCTACTCCCGTTCCGTCATCGCTTGCCGCCCATTGTAACGGCGCAGTCCGGGGGTGTCAACGCCGTCGGGCGTGATCATCTCGTTGCGGAGATCCTGCGCCACCCGGGCCGCATCGCGCCTCGCGGGGTCGCCCCACCCGCCGCCGCTGCCGGTCACCAGGCGGGCGACGTCGCCTCTGGTCAGCCGATAGCGCGCACACTTTCCGAAGATCACCTCGCGGCCGTCCTGGTGCAGCACCTTCACGAAATTCGGCGACCCGGGGCGGCCGCCGGCCACACTCCACGGCGGGAACTTGAACCGGCCGAAGGTGGCGGTGAGGAACGCCTCCTCGGCGGTGATGCGGTAGTCACGGATCAGCCCCCGGCCTCCCCGAAACTGTCCGGCGCCGCCGTCATCGACGTTGAACGCAAACTGATCCACCCGGACGCCGTGCCGGGCCTCCGTCACCTCGACCGGAATGACGTAGGTTTCACCATCCCCAGAGCACACCAGCCCGCTTTGTCCGTCCTTGCCTGCGCCTGCGCCCCACCCGCCGGCCTGCGGTTCGACCAGGATGAACAAGTCGCCGGTGTCGGGGTGCCGGCCCGAGATGATCGTTCCGCAGACACTGAGGAAGTGGCCGCCGGTGAGGCGATCGGGCAGTACGTTTGCCAGCGCCTTCCACACCAGATCGATCGCGTAGGCCTTCGTTTCCCAGTAGGTCGACACCGGCGCGGGCCGCTCCGCGGTAAAGATCGTGCGCGGCGGGCAGATCACGCGCACCGCTCGAAAACAGCCCTCGTTGACCGGGATCTGCGGTCCGGTGACGGCCTTGAAGATCGTTCGGATGGAGGACATCAGACCCGTCCGGGTGGCGTTGATGGGCCCAGGCACCTGCGCGTGCGTGCCGGTAAAGTCGCAGACGAACTCCTCATCCGTGATCGTCACCCGCACGCGCACTGGGAATGGACCGTGACCGATCCCATCGTCGTCGATCATGTCCTCCGCTTCGAACACGCCCTTCGGCAATTTCCGCAGCTCCAGGCGCGTCAGCCGCTCGCCGTGACCGAGCAGGTAATCGATCGCCGCGTGCACCGTGGCCGCGCCGAACTTCGCGCACAGCTCCACAAAGCGCCGCTCCCCCACGCGCAGCGCGGCGACACCGGCCCACAGGTCGCCCAGGGTCATATCCGGCAGCCGCACGTTGGCCGCCAGCAGATCCAGCACGCCGGCCAGGGGCCTGCCGCGGTCGAACAGCTTGACACATGGAAAGACCAGACCTTCCTGGTAGACCTCCGTAGCGTCGGTGGTCCAGCTGCCAGGATCCTTGCCACCCAGCTCTGTCCAATGGGCCTTGTTCACCATGAACGCCACCAGCCGCCCGCGGAAGAATACCGGCAGGATCAGCGAGACATCCGAGGGGTGTGTCCCGCCTCCGCCATACGGATCGTTGGTGATGATGATATCCCCGGGACGCAGCTGGTCCCCGAACTTCTGCCGCGTCTCGGCGACCGCCTGCCCCAGTGTTCCCAGGAATCCCGTCACGCCCTGACCCTGGGCGAGCATCTGCCCGCGCGCGTCGGTGAGTCCGCAGGCGTAGTCGAGTACCTCGTAGATGATGGGGCTCTTACTCGTGCGCTGCAGGGCGACGAACATCTCATCGCCGATGGCCACGAGCGCATCCTTGATGATCTCCAGGGTGAACGGATCAGGTCCGCGCGGCATCAGCCACCTCCGCGGGCGTACAGCCGGGATAGAGGTGGCAGCGCACGACGTGGCGGCCGTCGGCGCTTGCCGCGACAGGATCGATCCGCGGGCACACCGCAAACGCATCGGGGCACCGGGGGTGGAAACTGCAGCCCGGGGGCACCCGGGCGGGACTGGGGGTCTCCCCGCGCGGGACGACCCAGCGAGGTTTGAGCCGTTCCTCCGCCTCTGATACCACGGGAATGGCGGACAGCAGCATGCGCGTGTAAGGATGCAATGGATTGCCGAACAGCGAGGCCGTATCGGCCAGCTCCGCCAGCTTCCCCAGGTACATGACGGCCACCCGGGTGGCCACGTTGCGCATCAGGCTGAGGTCATGGGTGATGAACAGATAGGTCAGGTTCAACCGGCGCTGCAGGTCCAGCAAGAGTGCGATGATCTTGCCCTGGACCGAGACGTCCAGCGCCGACGTCGGCTCGTCCAGCACGATAAATGACGGCTCGGTGGCCAGCGCCCGGGCGATGGCCACGCGCTGCTTCTGGCCGCCGCTGAGCGCAGCAGGGAAAGCGTGCATAAACTCCGCCGGCAGTTCCACCGTCTCGAGCAGCCTGGCGATCTGGCGTGCTGCCTCTCCATGCGTGGACACCAGCCGGTGCACGCGCAGCGGCACTTCCAGCGTCTGTCGAACCGTGCGCCGTGGGTTCAACGATGACCCGGGATCCTGAAAGACGACCTGGATCTCCTTCGTGAGCGCGGGCCTCCGCCGCCGGGCCACGGGGTCGGCGATGTTGTCCCCGCGAAACCAGATCTCTCCGGCGGTCGCCCGGTACCCCCCGAGCAACGTCATCGCCAACGTGGTCTTTCCGGAGCCGGACTCGCCCACCAGCCCAAACGTCTCGCCCGGGCTCAGCGAGAACGAGACGCCGTCGACGGCCCGGACCACACCGACCTGGCGCATCAAGAAGCCGGCGCGGATGGGAAAGTGCTTCACCAGGTTGTCCACGCGCAGCAGTGGTTCGCTCATGGGAGCCGCGGCGCCGGTGCGGCATCGTAGAGGACGCAGGCGACCTGGTGGTCCGTATCCACCGTCACCCACGGCGGCGGCTGCTGGCATCGCGGTTGGGCGAACGGACAGCGGGGCGCAAACCGGCACCCCGGCGGCGGTGCCAGGTAATCTGGAATCATCCCCTCAATTCCACGGGGCACGCCCTCGCCGCTGAGCTTGGGAACCGACGCCAGCAACCCCTGGGTGTATGGATGTTTCGGCGTCCGGAACAGATCGGCGGTCGGCGCGGTCTCGGCAATGCTGCCGGCGTACATGACGTAGACGCGGTCGGTGAGTGCGCGCACCACCCCCAGGTTGTGCGTGATCAGCAGCACGGAGAGACCCTTGGCGTCCACCAGGGACCGCATCAACAGCAGGATCTGTTCCTGAATCGTCACGTCGAGCGCCGTACCGGGTTCATCGGCGATCACCAGGGCCGGCTCGTTCACCAGCGCCATGGCGATCAGCACGCGCTGGCGCATGCCGCCGCTCAACTGCACCGGGTATGCCCGCATGACGCGCTCGGGGTCAGACAGGGCCACTTCCCGGAGAATGGCGAGCGCCCTCTCCCACGCCTCCGTCGCGGACGGCCGGCCTTTGGGATGGCGGGCGATCACATCCAGCAGTTGATCGCCGATGGTGAACACGGGATTCAGCGCCGCCATCGGATCCTGAAAGATCATGGCGATCTCCCGGCCGCGGATCTGTTCCAGCTCACGTGAGGGGAGCGCCAGCAGGTTGCGGCCGGCAAACCAGATCTCCCCGCGTACCCGCGCCCGCGGCGGCTGCAGCAGACCCAGCACGGCCCGCATCGTGAGCGATTTGCCGCAGCCGGTCTCGCCGACCAGCCCGACCTTCTCACCCCGGCCCACGGTGAGATTGACCCCGTTCAGGACGCGCGCCAGACCGCGGTAGCTGACGAAGCTGGCGTGCAGGTCGCGGATCTGGAGCAGTGGCTCGGGCGTCACCGGTCAGACCTCTACGCCGAAGACATCGCGCAGGCCGTCGCCCAGCAGGCTGAAACCCAACACGATGACCAGAATCGCCAGCCCTGGGAAGACCGAGATCCACCACAGGTCCGGCATGTATTTGGCGCCGTCGGCCACCATGGTGCCCAGGTCCGGATCGGGTGGCTGCACCCCCAGGCCGAGGAAGGACAGGCTGCTGCCGATGAGGATCACGAACGCCATGTCCAGCGTCATCTTCGTGAGCACCGCCGGCAGGCAGTTGGGCAGGATCTCGCGCAGTAGGATGTGGGCGGGGGACGCGCCGACGATCTGCGCCGCCTGCACGTAGCCCTCGGTGCGCAGCGAGGAGACCAGCCCGTACACCAGACGGGTGTACCAGGGCCACCACATCGCGGACACGGCCAGCATGGCATTTTGCAGATTGGGCTGCAGCACCGCCATGATGGCCAGCGCCAGCGCCAGCGGCGGAATCGACAGGAAGATGTCGGTGATACGCATGATCACCGTCTCCGGCCAGCCGCGGTAGTATCCGGCCAGCAACCCCAGGAGCACGCCGGTCGGCACCGCTGCCGTCAACACCACCACGCCCAGCAGCAGGGAGAAGCGGTAGCCGAAGACGACGCGCGTGAAGATATCGCGACCGATCGTGTCTGTGCCCAACGCGTACGGCCGGCCGGGTGGAAGGCCGGCGTGCTCGAAGTCGGTGAACGCGCGGGCATGCCGCGGGAACGGCGTGAGCCAGGGGGCGAACGTCGTCAGCAGCACGATCGCGACGACAATCCCCAAGCCGACCACAGAACCACCATTGCGCGAGAACGCGTACCAGGTGCGCCGCAGGTGCTCTCGGGCCGGGGCGACTGCCACGGCGTTCACGCCGCATCCTCCATCTGGCGCAGCCGGATGCGCGGGTCCAGGTACCCGACCAGCATGTCGATGCAGAAGTTGATGACCACGAAGAACAGACCCATGATCATCACGACCGCGACGATGGCGTTGAGGTCCTTGCGCAGGATGACCTCCACGCCATACCGGGCGATACCGGGCCAGGCGAAGACGGATTCGACCAGAAACGCGTTGCCCAGCAGAGCGGCAAAATCCAATCCCAGGATCGTGACGGTCGGGATCATCGAGGGTTTCAGCATGTACTTCAGGGCGATGCGGGACTCGGAGATTCCGAATGCTCGCGCGGCCTCGATGTAGGGACGGCCGGCGACGTCTACCATGCTGGCCCGGGTGAGCCGGGCCGCCTGCGCCACGCCGGCCAGCGACAGGCTCACCGACGGCAGGATCAGGTGCCGCAGGAAATCAAGATAGGCTCGCAGGTTCCCTGCAAGCAAGGCGTCGAGGGTGACGGTGCCGGTCGCCGCAGACGGCGGGACCAGACCCGGCGATAACCGGCCGGCCACGGGCAGCACGCCCAGTGCGTAGGCGAAGACGAGCATCAGCACGATCGCCCACACGAAGGCCGGAGTGACTACCCCGGCCAGGGACACCAGGCGGACGGTATGATCGACCCACCGGTCGCGCCAGACCGCGGCCACGATGCCCAGCGGAACGCCGATCACGACCATGAGCAGCCCTGAGTAGAAGACGAGTTCGAGCGTGGCC
>Ga0209235_1002322_pt1 | contig 10563 bp, 6 predicted proteins | sample GraSoi013_1_20cm_4_FD_185817 | JGI IMG/M metagenome (GOLD analysis project Ga0209235, IMG submission 185817) | Grasslands soil microbial communities from the Angelo Coastal Reserve, California, USA - Sample 09_25_2013_1_20cm (SPAdes) (version 2) | ecosystem: Environmental > Terrestrial > Soil >...
AGGCCCAGAACGCCATCTTGCGGCTGTCGAGCCCCATGCTGGTGTGGTGGACGGCGGCGGCGTGCGTCATCTAGGCCTCAAAGGGCTCGAACGCCCAGCGGTAGATGCCGTAGATCGTGATCGCCACGCCTAGGAACGCGAGCCAGAGGTGGTGCGTGAGCGGGGCGAGGGCGAGCACCGGGAGTCCGAGCGCCGCCACGGGCGGCCACCACGAGCCGCCTGGCACGTGGACCGGGGCCGGCGGCGCGGCCGGCGGGTCGGGCATGGGGTCGTGATGCTCCGTCTTCCAGCGCGGCAGCCGGCTCGCGACCGTCGGGATCACGGAGAAATTGTACGGCGGCGGCGGCGAGGGAATCGCCCACTCGAGCGTGGCGCCGCCCCAGGGATCGTTCGGTGCAGGAGCGCCGTGCGAGCGCGTGCGCCACAGGTTGACGACGAACACGAGCGTCGCGACCGCGATCAAGAACGCGCCGAGCGTGGAGACGAGGTTGAGGCTGGAGACGCCCAGGTCCGGCGCGTACGTATAGATGCGCCGCGGCATGCCGAGCAGCCCGATCAGGTGCATCGGGAAGAACGCGAGGTTCATCCCGATGAAGGTCAGCCAGAAATGAACCTTGCCGAGCGCCTCGGAGAGCAGCCGGCCGGTCATCTTGGGCCACCAGTAGTACATCCCGGCGAACAGTCCGAAGATGGTTCCCCCGAACAGCACGTAGTGGATGTGCGCCACCACGTAGTAGGTGTCGGTCTGCTGCAGGTCGGCGGGGGGCGAGGCGTGCGTGACGCCCGAGAGCCCGCCGATGATGAACATCGCGATGAAGCCGACGGCGAAGTGCAGCGCCGTCGTGCCGCGGATCGTGCCGCCCCACAACGTGGCGATCCAGTTGAAGATCTTCACCCCGGTCGGCACCGCGATCAGCATCGTGGTGGCCGAGAAGACGGAGTCCGCGATCGGCCCGAGCCCCACGGAGAACATGTGATGACTCCACACACCCCATCCCATGAACCCGATGAGCACGCCGGAATAGACCACGACCGTGTAGCCGAACAGGGGCTTGCGGGAGAAGGTGGGCAGCACCTCGGAGACGATCCCCATCGCCGGGAGGATGAGTATGTAGACCTCCGGGTGACCGAACAGCCAAAACAGGTGCTGCCACAGGAGCGGCGTGGCGCCGGCCTGCGGCACGTAGAAGTGCGCGCCGAAGAAGCGGTCGAACATGAGGAAGACGAGCGCGACGGTGATCACCGGGAACGCCGTGATCACGAGGAATTGCGTGACAAGCGTCATCCAGGTGAACGTCGGCAGGCGCATCATCTTCATCCCCGGCGCCCGCAGATTCAAGATCGTGACGATGAAGTTGAATCCCGCGGCGAGCGAGGAGACACCGAGGATCTGGAGGCCGAGCATCCAGAAGTCCACGTTCGGACCGGGGGAGTATTGCCGCTCGGTGAGGTTCGCGTAGCCGAACCAGCCGGCGTCCGGCGCGACGTTCAGCACCCCCGCCCGGAACACGGGGCCGGCGATCCAGCTCGCGTTCAGGAACAGGCCGCCGAGCAGGAAGACCCAATAGCTGAACGCGTTGAGGCGCGGGAACGCGACGTCGCGGGCCCCGATCTGGAGCGGCACGATGTAGTTGAAGAACGCCGCCGACAACGGCATCAGCGCGAGGAACACCATCGTCGTGCCGTGCATCGTGAACAGCTGGTTGTACGTCTCGGCGCCGACGACGGTGCCGTTGGGCCGGGCCAGCTGGGCGCGGATCAGCAGCGCCTCGAGCCCGCCGACCAGGAAGAACGCGAACGCCGTGTAGAAGTACAGCAGGCCGATCCGCTTGTGATCGGTCGTCGTGAGCCAGCTCCGCAGCCCCCGGGATCCCGTCATTTGAGGCTCTGCAGGTAGGCGATCACGGCCGTGAGATCCGCCCCCGCGACCGGCATCTGCATCATCAGCGCTCCCGGCTTCAGCGAGGGCGCGTTCGCGATCCACCGCGCCAGGTGCGGCGAGTCGTTGGGGAACAGCCCGGCCGCGATCGTCGCACGGCCGCCCACGTGGCTCAGGGTCGGCCCGATGATCCCCTTCGACACGCCGTCGATCGTGTGGCAGCCGATGCAGGCGCTCTTCGCGAACACGTCACGCCCCCGCGCCTCGAGGCTGCCTCGCGGCGGCGCGGCCGCCGGCGCCTGCTGGCGGCGGACCCACGCCTGGAACGCCGAGTCGCGCAGCACCAGCACCCGGAGCCGCATGTTCGCGTGGGACGCCCCGCAGAACTCGGCGCACTGGCCCGAGTAGACGCCCACCGAGTCGGGGCGGAACGCAATGCGCGTCACGTACCCCGGGGTCGCGTCGCGCTTGCCCCCCAGGGCGGGCGCCCAAAAGCTGTGGATCACGTCGGCGGAGGTGATCGAGACCTGCACCGGCCGGCCCACCGGCAAGGACAGCTCGTTCGCCGTCACGATATGCAGGTCGGGGTAGCGGTACTCCCACCACCATTGGTGTCCGATCACCTCTACCTTGAGGGCGGTCGGCGGCGCCTCCCCGGCCGTGGCGAAAATCGTGCGCATCGTGGGTACGGCGATGAACACCAGGATGACCGCCGGAGCGAGCGTCCAGGCGATCTCGAGCGCCGTGTGGCCGTGGACGGGCCGCGGCGCCGGACGCCCCTCCCGGTGCCGGTATCGGATGACGGCGTAGCACAGCAGGCCCTCCACCACGACGAACACGATGATCGCCCACCAGAAGATGCTCGTGAAGAGCTGATCGACTGCCCCTGCGAAATCGGAACGGGGGCGCAGCGTGCTTTGGGGAAAGGGGCCGCCGCACGCCACGACGGCCAGGGCGAGCGGGAGCAGCGGGGAGAGCCAGGGTCTGAATCGCGGCACGGCGTCGAGTGTCCCCGGTGTCGGTCACGAAACGGAAAAGCACAGGAAGCTAGACCCCGCCACCCGCGACGTCAACGAAGCGGCGCCCAAGAGACGTGGTAAGTTTGAGGCGACGTTCCTCGGGTCGATCCCAATGGCCGAGAAGTCGCAGCGTCGTGGCAAGAAGAAGAAGACCGCGGAACCGGAATCGCGCGGCCTCACGGCCAAGCAGGTGGCCGCCGGATCTGCTCCGGCGGCGGTGGAGCACCTCCGCGAAACGATCGCCGCGGACGGCGGCACGGTGCTGGGCGCGTACCGCGACCCGCTGGGCGGGAACTGGCAGATCCTCGCCGCGCTGCCGCTCGACCGGGTCGAGCCCACCCCCTACCAGCGCGATCTGTCCGAGGCGCACGTCGCCCGCCTCGCCGCTGCGATCGACAAGCTGGACCGCTTCCTCGACCCCGTGATCGCCGTACGCGCCGCGGACGGCAAGTACTGGACGCCGAACGGCTACCACCGGCTGGGTGCGCTGCGGCAGCTCGGCGCGCGCTCGATCGTGGCCCTCGTCGTGCCGGAGCCGTCCGTGGCGCACCGCATCCTCGCGCTCAACACCGAGAAGGCACACAACCTGCGCGAGAAAGCGCTCGAGGTCATCCGCCTCGCACAGGGTCTCGCCTCGCTCGACGACCGACCCGAAAAGGAGTTCGCGACGGAATTCGAGGAGCCGGCCCTGCTCACGTTGGGCCTGTGCTACCAGGAGAACGGCCGCTTCGCGGGGGGGGTCTACAATCCCGTGCTGAAGCGGATCGAGAGCTTCCTCCCCACCAAGCTGTCCCGAGCGCTCGAGACCCGAAACGAGCGCGCCCGGAAGCTCCTCGCCCTCGACGCCGCCGTGAGTCAGGCAGTGGCGTCGCTGAAAGCGCGGGGCTTCCAGAGCCCCTATCTCAAGGCGTTCGTGGTGGCGCGCATCAACCCGCTGCGCTTCAAGCGCGGCGCCAAGGCGGAGTACGACGAGACGATCGACAAGATGCTCGCCGCGGCGCAGAAGTTCGACCCGGGGAAGGTCAAGGCTGACCAGCTGGCGACCGCGGGCGGGCCGCCGGAGGAGTAGGGGCGCAGCATGCTGCGCCCCTACTGGCGCGCCGCGATCCAGTCCCGCATGTGCGCCTCGAGCACGTCGAGTGGCAGCGCGCCGTTCGTCAGGACCTCGTCGTGGAAGGCGCGGATGTCGAACTTCGGCCCGAGGCGGGCCGCCGCGTCGTCGCGCAGCTGCTTGATCTTCAGCTGGCCGATCTTGTACGCCAGCGCCTGGCCTGGCCACACGATGTAGCGGTCCACCTCGACCGTGATGTCCTGCTCCGTCTTGGGGGCGTTGTCCTTGAAGAAGTCGATCGCCTGCTGGCGCGTCCACCCCATCGTGTGGATCCCCGTGTCGAGCACGAGCCGGACGGCGCGCCACATCTCGTAGGTGAGCTGTCCGAACTTCGCGTAGGGGTCCTGGTACATCCCGAGCTCGGGGCCGAGCCCTTCGGCGTAGAGCCCCCAGCCCTCGACGAAGGCGGTATAGGAGTCGTAGCGGCGGAAGTCGGGCAGGCCTTCCAGCTCCTGCGCCAGCGCGATCTGCAGATGATGGCCCGGCACTGACTCGTGCAGGGAGAGCGCTTCCATCTCCCACTTGGGCCGTGCCTTCAGGTCGAAGGTGTTGACGAAGAAGTAGCCCGGCCGCCCTGCCCGGAGCGAGCCGCCCTGGTAGTAGGCCGTGGTCTGCGATTTCGCCATGTAGGACGGAATCGTCGTGACGCCGTACGGCAGGCGCGGCAGCCGGCCGAACAGCTTGACCAGGCCCGGATCGATCCGCTTCGCGATGTCGCGGTAGCCGCGGACGAGGCCGGCCGAGTCGTCGTAAAAGAACTGCGGGTCGGTGCGCAGGAAGCGCGCGAAGTCGGCGAAGCTGCCCTTGAACCCGGTGCTCGCGATGACGCTGTCCATCTGCGCCCGGATGCGCTTCACTTCGCGCAGGCCGAGCTCGTGGATCTGCTCGGGTGTGAGCGACGTGGTGGTGAACTGGCGGACTCGATAGGCGTACCAGGCCGCGCCGTCCGGCAGCGCGCTCATCCCGATGGACTCGCGCGTCTTCGGGAGGTAGGTGCCGACGAAGTAGTCGTACAGCTTGCGGTAGGCCGGCGCCAGACGCTGCGAGTACGCCTCCGCCGCCGCCCGCCTGAGCCGCTCCCGCTCGCTCGCCGGGATGGCCTGAGGAAACTCCGTGAACGGCCGCAGCAGCGGGCTCGCGAAGGGATCGTCGGGGGTGAGCGCACGGATCTGGTCGGCCACGTCGCGCAGCGTCACCCGGGGCGGCGTGATCCCCTCGTCCAGCCCCTTCCCGAGCAGCACGATCGTCTGGTCAACGAGCGCGGGGACGCCGTTCAGGCGCGCCAGGATGTTCTCGTAGTCCGGAACGCTCGCGGCAGGCATCAGGACCACGAACTGGGCCACGTCCTGCTGGACGCCGTCCCGCTGGGTGATCGCGAAGTCCTCGTCCTTGAAGCGGTTCCCCTCGATCTCCCGCTCGAGCCGGCGGCGGAACAAGTCGTAGTTGAGCCGGTCCGGTGCCGAGAGCCGCTCGCGCCGGATCGCCTTGACCACCGCGAGCGGCTCGTCGAGCTCACGCTTGCGCCGCTCGATCGCCGCGAGCGAGTTATCGGTCCAGCGGTCGTTCTGGCCGGGGTAGCCGACGTAGGTGGCGAACTCGGGAAACTCCGTCATCCGGTACTCCCAGTTCACCCGGAACAGCTCGTGCAGGCGGGCGCTGTCGCTCAGGCGCCGCCCGTTTGCGACCAGCTCCGCGTAACGCTCGTGGAACGAGCGCGCGGGGGCGGGCCGCTGGGCGGCGGCGCGCGGCGCGGCGACGCCCCCACCGAGCAGCAGCGCCGCCGCCGCGACCGCGGCGGGGGCCAGGCGCCTCGCCCGGGGCACCTTACGGACGCTCCGGCGCGGGCGGCCGCAGCTCGGCCGCTCGCGGCACGATCGCCGCCACGCTCGCCGAGCGCAGGCCTCTGTTGAGCGACGGCAGGTCGCGACCGAGCACCTCGCGCAAGGCTAGCAGCTGCTTCTGGAGGTCCGCGGCGAACATCTGGAATACGGCGTAGGTCTGCGCGGTGGGTCGGGCGTCTGCACCCCCCGCCAGGCCGATCAGACCGCTGATCCGCTCGACGAGCTTGGGGGGGAAGTTGAGCGGGTCCTGGAACGAGCGGTTGCGCACCTGGTAGAGCTCTTCCTCGATCGCGCTCAGCCGCTGGCCGAGAGCGCGGGCGGACGGGCTCAGGCGCGCCGTGTCGGATGCGCCGGCGAGCTCGTCCTCGAGCCGCTGCCGCACGTTCCGGATCGTGGCGATCGCCGTCGTCGCCGCGTTGACCGTGTCGCGGAGCCGTTTCAGGAACGTGAACTGGTCCCGCAGATCGGCGGGTGTCACTTTCGCCCGGGGATCCACCCTGAGGGCGAAGCTCGCCGTATAGACGCGACCGCCGACACGCAAGCGCGCGCGGTAGGTCCCGGGCAGCGCCATCGGCCCGTCGGTCTGGACGCCGACCATCCCCCAGAACGCCGCCGCGTCCGGATAGCGTGCGTTCCACGTGAACAGGTTCAGGCCGGCCTTGTTCAGCGCGCGCGGCAGCGGCGGCGGCCGGCGCGGCCACGGCTTGTCCCGGTCCTTGAGCGTGTCGGAGACGATGCTGTCGATCTTCACGCTGTCCGTGACGCCCGCCTGCTTGAGGCTGTCGGTGCGCGCGCGCTTCACGCCGTCGGCCCGCAGGCTGTCGGCGGCGGTGATCGAGTCCTGCTTGCTCGTGAAGGTCTGGATGACGCGGCCCGCCGCGTCGAGGATGTCCAGCTTCACGTCGCGATCCTTGTCCTTGAGCCAGTAGTAGATCATCGCCCCGCTGGGCGGGTTCTTCCCGACCGGGTGCGCGTCGGTGCCGCCGCCGAAGAAGCCACCGCCCCAGTCCACCCGGTACGCGTCGCGCGGCTTGAACAGGTACGCCGGCGCTTTCGGAGTCGCGCGCGACAGCTGTCGCAGCGGCGAGATGTCGTCCAGGATCCAGAACGAGCGCCCGTGGGTCGCCGCCACGAGGTCGCCCTCCTTGATCACGAGGTCGTGGATCGGCACGAGGGGCAGGTTGCGCCGCAGGGACTGCCAGCTCGCGCCGTCGTCGAACGACACCCACACGCCGCGCTCCGTTCCGGCGAACAGGAGCCCCCGCCGCACCGGGTCTTCGCGCACCACGCGCACGAACTCGGTCGCGGGTATCCCGTTCACGATCTTCCGCCAGGTGCGCCCGTAATCGGTCGTCCTGTAGATGTAGGGCGCCATGTCCTCGAGCTGGTAGCGATTCACGGCCATGTACGCGGTGCCCGGCGCGAAATGGGACGGCTCGATGATCGAGATGCGGGTGAACGGGGCGACATCGGCCGGCGTGACGTCTTTCCACGTCTTGCCGCCGTCGCGCGTGAGGTGCACCAGCCCGTCGTCCGACCCGGTCCAGATGAGCCCCTTCACGCGCGGCGATTCGGCCAGCGCGAAGATCGTGGCGTAGTACTCCGCCGTCGTCTGGTCCGAGGTGATCGGGCCGCCCGAGACGCCGATGGTCGCGGGGTCGTGCCGGCTGAGGTCGGGCGAGACCGCCGTCCAGCTCTGGCCCTCGTTCAGCGACTTGAACAGCACGTTCCCGCCGATGTAGAGCACCCGCGGATCGTGCGGCGAGATGAGGAGCGGCGCGGTCCACTGGAAGCGGTACTTCCCCGCCCCCGCGGGAAGGCCGTCCGGGCTGTCGGGCCACGGGTCGATCTGACGTGCCAGCTCCGTCCTGTGGTCCACCCGTATGAGGAACCCCGAGTTGTCTCCGCCGAACGTGACGTCGGGGTTGTCGGGGCGCGCCTGGATGTGACCCGACTCCCCGGCGACGTCGTACCACTGTGCGCGGTCGATGCCACCCGGGTAGCGGCTGGGCCCGCACACGCCCGAGTTGTCCTGCTGGGCGCCGCACACCCGATACGGGAAATGGTTGGTGGTGGTCACGTGGTAGAACTGTGCGGTCGCGAAGTCCTGGTCGGTCCAGGTCTTGCCGCCGTTGTACGATACGCTCGCGCCGCCGTCGTTCCCTTCGATCATGCGCTGCGGGTCGTTCGGCGCGATCCACATGTCGTGGTTGTCCCCGTGGAGTTCGGGCACGTGCTTGAACGTCGCGCCTCCGTCGGACGACTTGTACAGGAGGACGTTGAGCGCGTACACGGTGTTCGTGTCCTTGGAGTCGGCGAAGATGCGCGAGTAATACCACGGCCGCTGCCGCAGCTTCCGCTCGTTGTTGATGTAGCGCCACGTCGCGCCGCCGTCCTCCGAGCGGTACACACCGCCCGCGTCCGCCTCGATCAGCGCCCATACCCGCGTCGGCTTCGCGGGTGAGATGGCGAGCCCGATGTTGCCGAGCAGGCCCGGCGGCAGCCCCGGATTGTGCGTCAGCTCGGTCCAGTGCTCCCCCCCGTCCGTGGACTTGAAGATCCCGCCCCCCGGTCCGCCCGACAGCAGCTGCCACGGCTTGCGCTGCGCCTGCCAGAAGGCCGCGTACAGCACGTCGGGATTGGACGGGTCGAGGACGAGGTCCGAGATCCCGGTCGAGTCGTTGCGGAACAGCACCTTGTTCCACGTCTTGCCGCCGTCGGTCGTCTTGTACACGCCGCGCTCGGCGTTCGGCCCGAAGGCGTGTCCCTGAGCGCCCACCCATACGATGTCCGGATTGGCGGGATGTACGCGCACGCGCGAGATCTGCTGCGTCTCGGCGAGTCCCATGGCAGTCCAGGTCTTGCCGCCGTCCGTGGTCTTGAACACGCCGTCGCCGTGCGAGACGTTGCCACGGATCGGGTACTCGCCGGTGCCGACGTAGATGATGTCGGGGTTCGACTCACTCACCCCGAACGCCCCGATCGTGCCGCCGAAGTACTTGTCCGTCACCGGCAGCCAGGTGTCGCCGCCATCGGTCGTCTTGAAAACGCCGCCGCCCGTGGTCCCCATCCAGAATTCGTTGGGGCGGGAGGCCGAGCCGGCCACGGCGACCGAGCGCCCGCCCCGGAAGATCCCGATCTCGCGCCACTTGAGGCCGGCGAACACGGTCGAGTCATAGGGGGCGGCCTGGGCGGTCGCGCTGCGCGGCGCGCCACCAAGCAGGAGACACAGGAGCGCGACGCCGAGCGGCAACGGACGAGGGGACACGGGACTTGCCTCCGGAATGGGGGGGGACGGAGAAAAGGCATCCCCGCGGCGCGGGACGCAAGCCCGGCCGCCCGGGGTGTACATCCTTGAAGCGTTCGGCTGCCATGTGACAATGTGCAGGATGTGCACATTTGACGCCCCGCTGATCGTGCGGTATATCGCCGCCGTACGGAACGCCCCATCGACCAGGGCAAACCCAGCATCGGTCTCTCACACACAGGAGGGACTCATGAAGAGGCTCCTCGCTTGCAGTCCACTCGCAGTCGCGCTGGCTCTGGCCGGCTGTGACGGGACGGCTACTGCGCCGCCGCTTCGGCCCTCGTTCGATGCCGGCGGAGGGCAGGGTCTGAACCTGCGCGCCGGTGGCTTCGGAGAGGGTTCGCTCGGGGCGTGGAAGTCGCAGCAAGGCCTGCCGGACAACAAGGGCAACGGCAACTTCGCTCTTTACCTCCAGAAGCTGACGGCGACGGCGACCAACGCTGCCGGGTTCGCGGTCATCACGGGCGTAGAGGGCCAGCTGTTCTCGGATCTCAGCCTTTCGTGGCTGCGCCGCGACGGCGGCCATTGTGGCGCGGGTGCGCCGCGCTGGAACGTCGGCGTCAAGGGGGCCAGCCTAACCGACTACAGGGTCTTTCTAGGCTGTGTGTACGCTGACCACAGCGGTGACGCCCCAGATGGCTGGAAGAGCGATGCTTTTTCGCACGAGGAGATCGTAGCGCAGCTCCTACCCGACAGGGTCGTGGCGATCGGTACCACTTTGCCACCCGACTTCGCGGCCGACATCGAGGCCGGAACGCTCACCAGCCTGGCGATCATCTTCGACGAGGGCACTGATACCGGCCCGGATTTTACGGGGTTTGTGTTCCTCGACAACATCACCGTGAATACGAAGACCTGGACGTCGCCGGGAGACAACGGCACCTGACCCCAGTCCCTTCGCGAACGCCGGAGCGGCCTGCGCTGAGCAGGCCGCTTTGCTGTCCGGCGCCGTGCGACGGGCCACCTCCCGAGCGAGGGGCGGAACGGCTAAGTTGATGCCCCACGAGGGCCCCCTGCGTCCTCGGAGACAACGATTTTCAGCGAGCCGCTGTCAAAGACTGTATCCCGTCGAGGAGAACCCATGCGGAATACCCTCCTGAGACTGGCCGGGCTGGCACTCTTCGCCCTGCCACTGTCGGCGCAGACCGCCGACGACATCATCGCCAAATACATCAAGACCGTAGGCGGCATGGACCGCATTCAAGCCGTGACGACGCTGCGTCGCACGGGGAAGTTCACGGGGAGCGGCGGCTTCGAGGCGGTGGTCCTCCAGGAGAACAAGCGCCCGAACAAGGTGCGCGAGGAGTTCTCGCTGCAGGGGCTGACGGGGGTCAACGCCTACGATGGGCACACCGGCTGGAAGATCGAGCCCTGGCAGGGGAAGAAGGACGCCGAGGCGCTGAGTG
>Ga0209235_1002325_pt1 | contig 10559 bp, 9 predicted proteins | sample GraSoi013_1_20cm_4_FD_185817 | JGI IMG/M metagenome (GOLD analysis project Ga0209235, IMG submission 185817) | Grasslands soil microbial communities from the Angelo Coastal Reserve, California, USA - Sample 09_25_2013_1_20cm (SPAdes) (version 2) | ecosystem: Environmental > Terrestrial > Soil >...
CGCCGCCGTCTGCCCCGCATTGTGCGCAAAGGCGACGACGTGCAGCTCGGGGTGGTCGCGCTTCAGCGCCTTCAGCACGTCGAGCGACCCGTCCGTCGAGCCGTCGTCCACCGCGACGATCTCATATGTCCACCTCCCCCGGGCGCCGAGCGCGCGCCCGATCTCTTCGACCAGGAGCGGCAGGCTCTCACGCTCGTCATACACCGGGACGACGAGCGAGACGTCAACCGGAGATCGACCGGACATACTTCAGCTCGGGCGCATCGGGATGCTCCGCGGCAAGGCGAGCGATCAGGGCGTCGGCTTTGGCGGCGTCTTTCTGGTGCGTGCGATAGATCTCGGCGAGCCGGATCCCCGCGATTATAAGCCGGTGGGGGGAGGGGGGCGGCACGGCGCCAACTAGACGCTCCAGCGTCGCGGTCTCCTGCTCGATCGTGATGCGGGTGCCCGGCGGCATCTCCCCACCCGTCAAGGCGCTCCCGAAGATCCGGCCGAGCGGAAGCAGCGCCCCGGACAGCGAGCCAAAAAAGCTCCATGCGCCCCACAGCGCGAGCACCAAGGCCAGCAGCTCCCAGTTGAGGCTCCGCTCGGCGACCAGCTCGATCAGCAGCAACGCCGCGGCAACGGCGAGCGCCGTGCCGAGAACGCCGCGGACCACCGTGGCGGGGCCTGGCGGGTCTTGCTCGTCCACGGTCGGAACGGTATCGCCGCACCCCTGGTGGAGCAAGTTGACAGCCGTCGCCCGAGCGGGTAGAACCAGACCATCACCTTGCCCCGGAGTGCCGTGTGTCCGACCTCCTGTCCCGTCGCGAGTTCGTCGCTTCCAGCGCTGTCGGCGTCGCCGCCGCCACGGCGCCGGACATCCCCTATCCCATGCGACCGCCGCGGCCCCTCCCGCCCCCGAGCCGCTGGGCGGCGAAGCCGGTGGCAGTCTCCAGCGCGAACGGGCTCCGCGCGGTGCAGAAAGCGTTCGACATGCTGATGCAGGGTGCGGACACGCTGGATGCGGTGATCGAGGGTGTGAAGATCCAGGAGCTCGATCCGAAGGACGACTCCGTCGGGTACGGCGGTCTGCCGAACGCCGAAGGGGTCGTGCAGCTCGACGCATCCTGCATGCACGGGCCCACCAAGCGGGCCGGTGCGGTGGGCGCGCTGGAAGGCATCAAGACGCCGTCCGAGGTCGCGAAGCTCGTGCTCAAGTACACGAACCACATCTTCCTCGTGGGGGAAGGCGCGAAGCGGTTCGCGCTCCAGTACGGCTTCAAAGAGGAGGACCTGCTGACCGAGCACTCGCGCGAGGTGTGGTTGCATTGGCGTGCGAATCTGAACCCGGACGACGACTACCTCGACGTGCCCGAGGCGGAGCACATGGCCGCGCGCCCGACCGGGACGATCAACTGCGACGCCGTGACGCCGCAGGGCGACCTCTCGTCGGTGACGACGACGAGCGGGCTCGCCTTCAAGATCCCGGGCCGCGTGGGGGACAGCCCGATCATCGGCGCCGGTGAGTACACCGACAACGACGTCGGGGCCGCTGGCTCGACCGGTCGGGGGGAGTCCAACATCAAGGTGTGCGGCGGGTTCCTCACGGTCGAGTTCATGCGGCGCGGGATGAAGCCCACCGACGCCTGTCTCGAGACCCTCAAACGGGTCGTGCAGCTGACCGAGAAGCGGCTGCTCGGCCCCGACGGCAAACCCAAGTTCGGCCTCAATTTCTACGCCGTGAACAAGCGCGGCGAGTTCGGCGCCGCCTCGCTCTACCCGAGCCATTACGCCGCGCACGACGGCGCGGAGGCGAAGCTGCGGGACACGGCGTACCTCTACGACCGCCCCGCTGCGAGCCGTTAGCGCCGCCGTCGCGCTGCTGGCGGGCGTCGCTCCGGGGCTCGTCGCGCAACGCTATTGGCAGGCCAAGCTGTACCCGTTCGTGTTTTACAGCACGATCGACGGGTTCTGGGGCGCGTTCCACTACGGCCGCTACAGTCCCGTCGGCGCGCTGGAGCGCCCCGAAGAGCACCTGGCGTCGCTGGGCTTCGACGCGGCCGCGAGCACGCAGGGAAGCTATCGCGTCATCGCGAACGCGCAGGCGCCAGCCTGGTGGGAAGGCTGGCGGGCGAGCCTGACGTTCGTGGCGGCGCGCGCGAACCGGCTCGGCTACTACGGACTAGGGAACGCGACGTCGTATTCGAGCGACAGCATCGCGGCCGCGGGACCGTTCTACTACCGGGTGAGCCGCACCTCCCTCGCAGGGCGCGCCACGGTGCAGCGGCGGGTGGTCGGCCCGCTGCGGGTGCTGGCGGGCGCGGCCCTCGAGCACTCGGACTTCCGGCCGCTGCCGGGGCCCAGCGTGTTCCGCCGCGACCTCGCGTCCGGCGCGGTGGACCCCGCGACCGTCCCTTTCACGGACAAAGTGCTCCGCGCCGGGCTCGTCTTCGACACACGGGACAACGAGCTCGATCCGCACAGCGGCGTAATCCTGGAAGCGTTGTTCGCAAGCGGCACGGGCTATACCCGCACCACCGCCGATGGGCGGGCGCAGCTCCATCCGCTGGAGCGGCTCGTTCTGGCGGGACGGCTGGCCGCGGAAGGGACCGGCGGCAATCCGCCGCTTGCCGCACAACAGGAAATGGAGTCGAGCGAGCGGCCGTTCGTTGCCGTTGGGGGGTACCGCTCGCTCCGCGGCTACCACGACGGGCGGTTCACCGGGCGCGGCAAGTTGCTGGGCGGGGTCGAGGCGCGCTACGTGGTCTTCGCGGCGCCGAGCGAGGCGAAACTGAAGATCGTGGAGCTCAAGCTGGTCGCGTTCTACGACGCCGGACGCGTGTTCGGGCCGGGAGAAACGGTGCGGCTGACCACGACCGGCCTGCATCGGAGCGGCGGAGCCGAGCTCGCGCTCCGCTTTCTCCGCAATTCGCTGATGGTGGTCGGCTACGGCCGCGGGAGCGAGGGCGGGCAGCTGCTGGTCGGCACGAGCTGGAGTTACTGAAACACGACGCGCAGTTCAGACCTCCCGGATTTCCACGCCGCGCCTCGCCAATTCCTTCACGTACTCTTCAAACGGCACGGCTTCGTCCGGCGTGCGCACACCCTTCGCGCTGATGCGACGGTCCACCTGCATCAGGCCGGTGATGGCGAGCGAGTAGCCGGTGGTGCGCATCATCGCGCTGATGCCGTGCGCCTCGTCGTAATAGTCGAGCAGCTGCCACGCGGCCCGCTCGCCGTTGCGCCCGCGCACGTCCACGCGCAACGCCACGAAGTCCCGCCCTTCGGACTGCGTGAGCTTGGGGGACACGGTGGCGATGAAGGCATCGCGCGGCACCACCTCTTTGCCTTTGACCTTCACGGGTGTGAGGTCGAGCAGGCCGAGGTCACGGATCGGCCGCATGATCGCAACGTGTCCCGGGTAGCGGAGCGTCTTGTACTCCATGGTCCGAACCTTGCCCGCGTACACCCACGGCAGAATGGAGATGCCGCCCCCGGTGTGGAACGCTTCGAGCACGCCGACCGGCGGCGGGAAGGCCACTTCCTCGAGCTCGGAGAGCGCGTCCAGCCGGGTCGGCTTGCCGTCTCGCAGCACCCACGAGGGGGTCGTGTAGTAGTCGAGCGCCCCTTCGAGCGAGTACACGATCTGATAATTGAGCGGTGGCTCCGGATGCTGCGGCAGGCCGCCGACGTAGATCTTCACCGCGTCCGCCTCGCCGACGCGCCGGATGCCCTCGGCGGCGAGGATGTTCACCATCCCCGGCGCGAGCCCGCAGTCCGGGATGACGGAGACACCGCGCCGCTGCGCCTCCGCGTCCAGCTCGCGCTGCTGGAACACGATCTCGGTGTTGCCGCCCAGATCGGCGCAGTGGACGCCCAGCTCCACCGCCGCTCGCGTGACGTCCAGGTTGAAGTAGTACGGCGCCGCGTTCAGGACGGCGTCCTGCCCCCGCAGCGCCGCGCGCAGGGCCGCGCCATCCTGCAGGTCGAGCTTGCTGAGCGCGAGGCGCTTGCCGCCGGGCGACTTCAGCAACCGGGAGACGCGGTCCGGCTTCAGGTCGGCCACGGTCACCTGCTCGACGCCGGGCTGCTGCAACAGATCGTAGGCACAGGCGGACCCCTGGAGCCCAGCGCCCAAAACCAGCATGCGCATCGCGCAATTGCCTCCGAACGTGCGTGAGGGGGAACGACGAGCGCGGAAAGCTAGCGGGGCGCCTTGGCCCACGGAACCCCGGCGCCCTGCGCGGCGCCAGGTTAGATTCGCGCGCGATGGCCCAGGCCGATCTCACGCGCCAACGGCTCGTCCGCGCTGCGCTCGAGCTGTTCACTTCCGTCGGCTATCACCTGACGACCACGCCGCTCATCGCCAAGAAGGCGGGCGTCGCCGAAGGCACGATCTACCGGCACTTCGACTCGAAGCAGCACCTGCTGAATGAGCTGTATCGCGCGGCGGGACGCTGGGCGGGCAAGGTCGTGAAAGAGGCAGACGCCCTGAAGGTGGGCCCGCGGGAGAAACTCGCCGAGCTCGCGCGTGGGCTGGTGGCCGGAGCGGAGCGCGAGCCGGCCGTCGCGCGGCTGTTTTTCCTGCAGCGGCACGCCGACCTGCTGGACGAGGAGAGCCACAAGGTCGCCCGGGATTTCCGGCTCGGGCTCGAGAGCCTCATTGCACAGGGCAAGGCGGACGGCACCGTGAAGCCCGGAGCGGCCGAAGTCTGGGCGGCCGTGTGGCTCGGCGTGGTAACGCTCGTCGTCGATCGGGCGGCGAGCAAGGAATGGCCGGGGAACCACGCCGGCGTGACGCTCGCGCTCGACGCCGCCTGGGACGCGATCGCCGCGGCACGCGCGTGAGGCCGTGGATGAGGCCGCGACGCGAGCCGGTCGGGGCCCTGCGAAGCGACTGCGTATTTTTGTCGCGGAACAGGGCCCCGATCGGCGAGCATCACGCGCGCCGCAACGTGAACAGCTCGATCTCCGGCGGCGCGAACACCCGAATCGGCACGCCCACCACGCCGATCCCACGGCTTACGTACAGCTGGCTGTTCCCCCGCTGGAAGTGGCCCATCACGTACTTGGTGATCAGTCGGCCGGGCGACCAACCGATCCCGGGGATGTAGAGCTGGCCGCCGTGGATGTGCCCGGCGAGCGTGAGCGGAATGCCGCGCGGCACGGCCGTGTCCCACGCGCCCGGCCGGTGCGCCAGCAGGATCTTGAAGGCCTCGGTCGGCGCCGCTCGGAGCGCGGCCGCGACGTCGGCCGGCTGGGGGTCGTCCGCGCTCCAGTTGTGCGGGTCGTCGATGCCGAGCAGCGCAAGGGTCGCCCCGCCGCGCTCGACCAGATGGCACTCGTTCTGGACGAACACCTGCCCCGCCTCCCGGCAGCCGCGGATCACCTCCCGCTCGCCGGTATAGCGGTCGTGGTTCCCGAGCACGGTCACCACGCCGAGCGGCGCGCGCAGCTCGCGGAACGCGCGCACGTAGGCCGGAATGTACGAGGGCGAGATATCGATCATGTCGCCCGTTTGCACGATCAGATCGGGCTGAAGTGCGTTGACCCGCCGCACGATCTCCTGCATCCGGTCTTCCCCGAGGTGAATGCCGGCGTGCAGGTCGGAGAGGTGCAACAGGGTGAGGCCGTCGAGTCCGAGCGGGAGGGTCGGGAACTCGAGCGGGCGGCGGGTGAGGTCCGGCAGACGGGACGCGCTCCAGATGCCGTAGGTGGCGAGCGTGGCGCTGGCGCCGGCGTACGCATAGGTAGCGCGGGCGAGGAAGCGGCGGCGGGACAAAGGCGAGCCTGGAGCAGGGAGCGGTTCGTGCTGGCGCTGCGCAGTGCTCCCCGCGCCGAGCAGTACTGCTCCCAGCTCCCTGCCGCCGCGCACCACCGCCTTCCCGATGATGTACGCCGCCAGCAGCGCACAGAAGATCCACCCAAGGATCTGCCAGGCGATCCAGGGCCCGAGGTACGGGATCCGTCCCACTCCCCACATGCTGCCGGAGAGCGCCCGGCTGGCGACAAACAGCCAGGGGAGGTTGAAGATCGCGAACACCGCCGCCAGGGCGGTGCGCACGAGGCGCGCTCGCCGCGGCTGGGTCGGGTCCGGCAGACGCTCGCGCAGGTACAGGTAGAGCAATACCTGCGGCGATATGAAGAGAAGCAGATAGATTAGGCGCGTGACCATGCGCTCAGTCGCCGTCCTCGGTCTGGGCCTCGCCGTGCCGCTTGGGCCGCTCGCCGGCCAGCAGCTCACCGCCACGGAGCGGGCGGAGGCGGTCGCGACGATCTGGGCCGAAGCCCGCTACAATTTCGCTTCCTGGGAACGCGTGCGCGCCGACTGGGATTCCGCGCTCGCCGCGAACCTGAAGCAGGCGGCGCAGCCCCAGTCGGACGTCTTGTTCTATCGCCGGCTGCGACGTCTCGTCGCCCTGCTGGGGGACGGCCAGGCCGCCGTGATCCCGCCGGCCAACTTGCGCTCCCGCATCGCGCGCCCGCCGCTGCTCGTCACCAGTGTCGAGCGCCGGCCGCTCGTCCTGGAGTACGCCGAGAACGACGAGATGCGGGTGGCGCGCCCCGATCGGCTGGCGGAGATCCTCGCGGTGCAGGGAGTCCCGGCGGAGAGTTGGATCCGCGACTCGGTGCTCCCGGAGATCTCGGCCGCCACGCCGGCGGACCGCTGGCAGCGCGCGGTTCAGTGGATGCTCCAAGGGGAAAAAGGCACCACGCTGCACCTCCTGCTGCGTGTCCCCGGCGGCAACCAGCGCGGTATCAGCGTCACGCGCAGCGTGTCACTCAATGACCGCTGGCCGCTCGATCCGCCCGAGCTGCAAATCGACTCCCTCCCCGACGGCGTGATCGTGGCGCGGGTGAACGCGCTGGCGGAAGAAGACGTCGTCCGGCGCTTCGACCGCTCGTTCACCGACTTCGCGGGTGTGAGCGGACTGATTCTGGATCTGCGCCGCGCCGCGGGGGGCGACAGCCGGTACGGCTACGCGATCCTGGCGCGGCTCACCCGGCGAGCCTTCCCCACGGCGCGCTGGAGAACGCCGCAGTACCGGCCCGTGTTCCGCGCCTTACGCGTGCCCGATTCCGCCTTCTCGTGGTACGGCCCGCCCCCCGACACCGTTACACCCAGTGTCGACCGGCCCGCGTACACCGGACCGATCGTCGTGCTGGCGTCGAGCGGGACGGGGGGCGCTGCGGAGGACTTTCTGGTAGCGTTCCGGAACGCGGCGCGCGGCGTGATCATCGGTGAGACCTCGGCGGGCAGCCCGGGCGAGGCCCTCGCGCTGCCGCTCCCCAAGAACTGGGCGGTACAGCTCTCGGTCACACGCCACGCATTCCCAAACGGGGAGGAGGTCGCCGGAGTGGGCATCCGGCCGGAGTTCCCGGTGGCCTGCACCGTCGACGACGTGCTCGCGGGGAGAGACCCGGTGTTGGACCGGGCGCGCGAGTACCTGAAGGGCGGCACAGGGCGGTAGCGGGCGGGATTGGGCGGTAACGGGCGGTATGGGCGTGCGTGGCAGCGCTACCGCCTGTTACCGCCATCTACCGCCCGTTACCGCTCGAGACCCTCCCTGAAGAACCGCACGACCGTCCGCCACGCGCTATCCGCCACTTCCGGCTTCTCGCGCGAGCGCAGGAATCCGTGGCCCACGCCTGGGTAGACGGTGTAGCGATAGTCCTTCGCGTACTGCTTGACCGCCGCCGCCACATCCGTGAGGCCCGCATCGATCCGCGCGTCATTCTCCGCGTAGACGCCCAGTCCCTTGGCGTGGATGCGCGCGATCGCCGCGGCGTCGGGAGCGGGTCCATAACACACCACGTACGCCCGCAGCGCCGGGTTGTTGGTCGCGTAGCGGAAGCTCTGGCCACCGCCCCAACAGAAGCCGATCACGCCGATCCGGTCGCCGCGCACCGCCCTCAAGGTCTTCAAGTAGGCGACCGTCGCGTCGAGATCCAGCGTCAGCGTGTCGGGATTGAGACCGGCGATCAGCTTGCGCGCATCGTCGGTGGAAGGCGGCGTGCCGCCGCGGCGCGACAGCAGATCGGGCGCCAGCGCGACGAAGCCGTCCCGTGCGAGTTGCTCCGTTGTCTGGCGCACGAAGTCCGACATCCCGAAGATCTCGAAGATCACCACCACGGCGGGGGCGGGGTCCTTGCGCTCCGGGTATGCGAGGTAGCCCGTGATAGTGTCCTTGCCGCTGAGATACTTCACGTACTCGGCGTGGACGTCGCGGCGGACGAAGGCGGCCCCCGTCACCGCAATCGCCACCACGCACAGAGCTGTACCGCCCACGATCGCCCGATACCACCCGTTACGGCCCATAGCTCACCCTCCAGATCCGATTTCCCTGGTCGTCAGCGATCAACAGGGCGCCGTCCGCCGCGACGATGATCCCGACCGGACGGCCCCAGCGCGAGCCGTTGGCCAGCTGCCAGCCGGTGACGAAGTCTTCGACCGCCGTCGGCCGCCCGTTCTGCACGCGGACGCGCACGACCTTCGCGCCCGTTGGCACGGAACGATTCCAGGAACCGTGATACGTCATGAAGGCATCGCCCTGGTAGTCGGCGGGGAACTTCGTCCCGGTGTAGAACACGAGCCCGAGCGGCGCCGAGTGCGCTTGCACCGTCAGGGCGGGCGGCTCCACCTGCGAGCAGTCGGCGCCCGGATACTCGCGGTAATTAGGCTGCCCGGGTAGGTAGCATTGCGGCCAGCCGTACCACTTGCCGTCCTTCAGGATGTTCAGGTGCTCCGGTGGCAAGTTGTCCGTCACCGCCTGACTCGCATCGATGTTGTCACGGTCGTTGTTGTTGGCCCAGAGCTCGCCGGTGGTGGGATGGAACGCGAGCCCCACCGAGTTGCGCAGCCCGGTAGCGAAAGTGTGCGCGCCGGATCCGTTCAGGTTGTAGCGCGTCACAGCGGCTCGGGGGAGCGGATCGGAGCACACATTGCACGATGAGCCGACCGCGACGTACAGCAGGTTGTCGGGCCCGAACGCGATGGTGCGCGTGTCGTGCCCGCCCGCCGGAAACCCGGGGACGATGGTCACCGGCGCCGCGGCGCCCGGATTGAGCCGCTGTACCCTGGTCTCCTCCGCGAAGTACAGGGTGTCGCCCCGGAAGGCGATTCCGGAGGGGTTGGTCAAGCCCGACAGGACCGTGGTAACCGCCTCGGCCACGCCGTCGCCGTTGGCATCCACCAAGCGGGCGATCTGCCCCGATCCCGACAGCGTCGCGTACACCGTACCCCCCGGGCCGAGCCCCAGGAAACGCACGCCGATGCCTTGCGCGAAGATGTTGACCTTGAACCCGGTCGGGACGTACAGCACATGACCCGCGATCGGAATCGAATCGACGGCCCCGCCACCCCCCCCCCCCCCCCCACCCGTCGGGGCGGCCCGCGGGCTGCATTGAAGGACGATCAGCAGGAGCGATGCAAGGCGAAGCATGGTCCCTATCTCCCTCCGTTCCTCGCGTATACGCCATCCAGCGCCGACTCCCCCGGGGGCATCCGCTCGCGGCTCTGCAGCGCCGCGTCGGCGGCCTGCTCCACCTGCGCCGTCACTGCTGCCTCGACCTCCGCCAGGCGCTCTGCTACTACCCCGTCTTCCTTCAAGTATTCCTCGTACAGCCCGATCGGATCGCGCTTCCCCCACAGCTGGAACAGCTCGCCTGGGATGGTGTCCCGCGCCTCGCGCTCATCATGGGTCGCGTGACCACCCATGCGGAAGGTTTGGGCCACGAGCATCGCCGGGCCGTTCCCGGCGCGGCAGCGCTCGGCGGCGAGTCGCGTGGCCGCGTAGGCGTCGAGCACGTTATTACCGTCGAACTCGGCGCCCCAGATGCCGTAGCTCGCAGGCCAGTCGGTGAAGCTGCCCGGAAGGTGGTGCTGGTCGAGCCGGGTGCCGAGGGCCACCTGGTTGTTCTGGATGATGAAGATGGCCGGTACCCGCTGCACGGCGGCGAGGTTCGTCCCTTCATGCGCCGCGGCCGTCTTCGTCGATCCGTCGCCCACCCAGGTGAGCGCCACCCGCCGCTCACCTCTCAGCTTGAACGTCAAGGCGACTCCCGTGATCACCGGGACCATGTCGCCGACATGGGAGATCGGTTGGAGCACGCCGCGGGAGAAGGCGCCGAGGTGCAGGTCGCGGCCGCGCGACGGGGAGTCGTCGGTCGCGAGGTAGGCGCGCAGCATGTCGGCGAGAGACACGCCGAGCTCGCAGCAGGCCGCGGCGTTGCGGATCATGGGTGCGACCACATCCTTCCCGCGCTGGAGGGCGTGCACCGGGCCCACGGTCGCCGCCTCCTCGCCCGTGCCGAGCCATGCCTTGGAGATCACACCGGTGCGCACCCAGCGCGCCAGCTGGATGTCGTGCAACCGGGCGCGCAGCAGGCCGGCATACAGCTCGAGCTTGTCGTCGTTGGACAGCCGCGCGACGATCGCGGCGCGCTCGCGGCTCTGCTCGATCGTCGCCCGGAAGGCGCGCACCAGAGCGGCATCGGGTTGCCAGGCGACGTACTCGGGAGGGTCGAACGCGGGAAAGCGCTTCACGGAATCCCCACGGCGCTCCTGCCGACGACCT